>Ga0210003_1003650_pt1 | contig 12435 bp, 6 predicted proteins | sample LantaG_FD_182804 | JGI IMG/M metagenome (GOLD analysis project Ga0210003, IMG submission 182804) | Deep subsurface microbial communities from Baltic Sea to uncover new lineages of life (NeLLi) - Landsort_02402 metaG (SPAdes) (version 2) | ecosystem: Environmental > Aquatic > Marine > Oceanic >...
GGCCTCCGCCAAGATCCGTTTCGGCTGGATTCTGCCCGAGGGGCGCTCGCCCGAGGACCACCACCTGTGGCCCGTCGTGCGACAAGGAGAGGGCGCAGAGGAAGGGGGAGAGGAGGAGGAGGAAGGAGGGGGGGGGAGCAGCGAGGTCGTCGCCCCCGTCGACCCGGCCGTTGTCTTTGCCGCGAGGGCGATCGACACCCTCATCGAGTTCCGGATGCGCCCCTCGTCTTCCGCCCCTCCCGACGCCGGCAGCAGCGGCGACTTCTTCTCCTCCCTGAGGCCGCGCAGGCCGACGGTGTGGCTCGGCGGGCGCCAGGTCGGGTTCACGAAGCGGCTCGTCGACGCGCTCAAGTCGCCTCCGGTCTGGCTGCGGCTCGTCGGGCGCCGAGGGACCTGGTTCGCGCCGCAGGACCCGTCGCGCCCGCCCGGGTCGAACCTCCCCAGGCTGCTGCGCGCGATGGAGCTGGACATCAGCGCCGAGGAGTTTGTCATCGAGCACGACCCGCCGACGAGCTCGCCCGAGGCGCTGGCGGTGCTGGCGGCCGCCGTGTCCTCCGCGCCTGCTCCTTCGGCGGACGGCGGCGGCGGCGCGTCTTCTTCGGCACCGACAGCAAACCAGAAGCCTGCCCCGATCCGCCTCGTCTCCGCCACGGCCCGCTACCGCGGCTCCCTCAGGCTCAACGTGCCCCTTCCCCCGCGCCGGGAAGGAGAGGGAGGAGAAGTTCCGGAGTCCCTCTCGGCGATCGCGAGGAAGCGCGAGCTGTCGAGGACGGACACGCTCACGCTCCTCACCGACGTCGTCGGCGAGAACCTGAGGCTGGAGGCCCCCGCCGCGCTCTCTCTCATCCGTGGCAGCAGCCTGGGCGCGGGAGCCCCCCCGGCGGGAACGCCGATCGTCGCCATGCCCCGCCTGACGGTGCGAGGGGGGAGGGCGGTGCCCGAGGGGCTCGCGGCGGCCGAGGAGGACCCGGCCCCGCTCGCGGCCGCGGCGTCGCTGCCGACGTCGGTCGCCTTCGAGCAGGCCCGCGTCTGCGGCGGCGCGGAGGAGCGCGAGGCCGTCGTCGAGCTGGTGCAGGACCTCGTGGCTTCCTTCAAGGCGCCGGGCAGGCCGAGGCCGCCCGCGGCGGTGGCGGCCGACGCGGCGAGGCGGAGGGCGAGGGCCGCTTCAGCAGCGAGGAGCGCCGCCGGGGCTGGCGGCGGCGGCGGCGATCCCGTTTCTGCTGTTGCTGTCGCCGCCGCTGCCGCCGCCGCCGCTGCCGCAGCTTCAATCGACGTCACCTCTTCGCTGATGTTTGCTTCCCCTCCGGCGGCCCCCTCGTCGCCGGTCAAGGGAGCGGCAGCGGCAGCGGGAGGAGGGCTCTCTGCCTCGCTCTCCTCTTCCTCCTCGGCCTCGGTGGCGACTGCCCCAGACGGAGGGGAGCTGCTCAAGCTGCTCCTCGCCCAGCAGCTGCAGCAGCAAGCGGCGAAGAAGGGTGACGGAGGAGAAGGCAGCGGCAGCGAATCCCCCGCTGCAGCTGCTGCTGCTCCTCCGCTGCCGCCAAGGCCCGCCGCTTCTTCGTCGCTGCACGCCTCGACGACGGGGAAGCTCCCGGGCTCCTCGGCCGCGGGCGGGGCAGGGGTCCCCCTTCCGGCCCGCCCGCCGTCCTACGAGATCTTCGCGGACGGCATCCAGGTCTGCGCGGCCGCGTCGCAGGCCCCGGGGAGGGTCCTCGTCCGGGCCGCGACGGCGCGCCTCTCGGGGGGCCCGCCCGCCGCGGCTCCGTCGCCGTCGTCGTCGTCTTCTGCTGCTCGGGACGCTTCGCGCTCGGCGCTCATCTTCGAGGCAGAGGGCGTGGCCGCCTTCGTGGCCCTTCAGGACGTCGAGCCTCGAGGGACGGTGGTCTGGCTCGACGACGAGGGGCGGGTGCCGGACAACGGCGGCGGCGGGCTGGTCGCCGGGAGCGGAAGCGCGACGACAACGACCTCGACGACGACGACGACGCTCGCGTTTGCCGCCGGGACGGCCCCCTCTCTGATCGTGGAGCCGTTTGCATTCTCCGTCCGCAGGGCCTCTGCCTCGGAAGAGTCTCAATCGAGTAGCAGCGGAGCTGCTGCCTCTGGCAGGCCTGCTGCCGCCCCTCCTCGCCCCGAGGAGCTCGCTGTCGAGATGCCCGCAGTCAAAGCTAGAGCCGGCGCCGCCGAGTTCGCCGTCGTCGTCGACGTCGGGCAGACGATGGGAGGAAGCAGCGGCGGCGGCGGCGCCTCCGGCGGCGGCGGCTCCACTCGAGCCCCGGTCCGCTCGGCGCACTCCGACGCCGCTCTGCTGCTCTCCGGTGGCTCCACTGAGGGCGTCGAGGTCGCTCAGGCGCAGCGGAGGTACTGGGCAGCTGCGCAGGAGCTGCGGTCGCTGTGTGGGGACGTCGCGGCCGCGGCGCCCCCGGTGGCCGAGGTCGACGACGGAGTCGGAGCTCTTTGCTCTCCTTCCTCGTCCCGAGGCAACATCCTGGGCCGGTGCCTTCCGATCTCTTCCAACTCTTCGAATTCGCTGTCCCCCTCGCGCGCTGTCGACGCCTGGACCTCCGCCGCGACGGGCGAGACGGCCGCGGCGGACGCGGCGCAGGCGCTGCGCGACCACTTCGAGGAGGCGATGGTTTCCGCCTCCGCCTCCGCGTCTGCGTCCTACTCCTCGGCGGCGGCGCCGCTCGCCGCGGGCCTGGCGGCGCTCGAGGCGAGGCTCAGGGCAGCCGCGGCCGCCGCGATCGCCGCCGCGGAGACCAATGCCGCCGCCGCGGACGCCGCCTCCAAGCAACGGCAGCTGCAGGACTCGCAGCGCCCGGCCTCGGCCCCGGCGAGGGCGACGGCCAGGGCCGCCGTCGCGGCCGACGCCGCAGTCGACGCCGCCACCGCCGAGGCCGCCCCGGCGGCCCTCGCCCTCTGGGGCGCAGTCGCGAGCCGGTCCCGCTCGGCGGCCCTGGAGGCCTCCCGCTCGAGGCTGGCGGCCGCGCGCGCCGCGGCCAGGGCCGCGGCGCCGGCCAGGCACGCCAGCTTCTCGCGCGTCGCGCTGGCCGGCGCCGCCTGGAGGCTGCTGGAGCCCGACGGGCAGCCGTTCCTGGACGTCGACCTGGGCGAGAGCGTGCTGGCCTCCGAGTCGCACCCCGACGGCAGCGGCGCCTCGAAGCTGGTCCTGCGCGGGCTCTCGGTCTCCGACCCGAGGCGGCGGCTCAAGGGGTCGCCGGCGCCGGGCGTCGACGTCGCCGGCGGCGTCGTCGTGCCGTGGAACCCCGACGCGTCGTGGCGCGAGGACCCGGCCGCGCGCGTCGTCGCGAGGAGGGCGCCCACGGCGGCCGGGTTCGCGGCGGTCTACGAGCACGTCGAGGCGACGCTGCACCCGCTGGGCGTTCACCTGTCCGACTCGCTGGCGTCGGGGCTGTGGGAGTACTTTTTCCCGCCGCAGCAGACGGCGGCGGCGGCGGCGGCGAGGGAGGAGGAGGCGGCGGCGGAGGCGGCGGAGGCGGCGGAGGCAGCCGGCGCGACCGGCACTGCCGCTGCTGCTGTCTCCTCTTCTTCGACGAGGACGCGCAGGCAAGAGCGCTTCGCCCGGGCCATCGTCGGCACCGGCGGCGGCATCGGGAGCGCCGTCGCGTCCGCCGTCGGGAGAGTCCCCTCGAGGGGCAGGCTCGGTGGCGGAGAGGGCGGCGGCCTTGCGTCGCCGCGGGCGCTCTCTGGCGACGAGGCCGACGCCGAGGCAGACGAGGCCGAGGAGGGGCAGGCGCTTGGGGGCTCCTCCTCGAACAGGGGGGCCCTCGCCTCGCCTCCTGCCGCCGCGGCGGCCCTGGCGAGCGCCGCGGCCAGCGCCTTCGGGAAGAGGTCCGCCGTCACTGCCGCCGGCCGCCGCGGGAGGGACGGAGGCATCGGAGCGGCGGGGGAGCGGGCGCTGTCGCCGCTGGGCGCCGCGGCCGAGGACGCGGCGGCAGCGAACGCCGCCGCCTCCCCCGGCGGGGAGGGCCTCGTGTCCGCTTCGGTCGTCGGCTTGCCCCCGCGGTCGCCCTCGCCCGCGGCGACGGCGCAGGCGTCCGCCGTCGCTCCCGTGAGAACGGCCCGCCCTCGAAAGGTGAAGAGTTTTTTTTCTCTCTCTTTTTTTTTTCCTCCCCAAAGGAACTCAAAAACTCAAAAGAAGAAGAAAACCCACGCACTGCTCCTCTGATTCCTCCCCCACTCACTCTCTCCCCCCATCTGCTTCCCCCCTTTCCACAAACAATCTCTCCCTCTCTCTGTGATCACCAGGTCCTATTCGAGCGCGTGAGGCTCAACCGAGTCCACTGCCGCGTGACCTACGAGGGAGTGCCCGTCTCGTTCTCCGACCTCCGCATCCTCCTCGACGGCCGCACCTACGAGCGGCTCGAAGGGGGTTGGGCCGATCTCGCGAACCGCGTCAAGTGGGACACGGTCAAGTCGGTGCTCAAGTCGGTCACGGGCCTGCAGGGGCGCAAGTTCCGCGAGCTGCTGCCGAGCGGCGGAGGGGGGGCCGGCGCCGTCGACGGAGGCGACGACGAGGACGACGACGGGGGGGTCAGGGCGTGGATCGCGGGGCTCGTCGCCCGCGGCCGCGGGGTCGCGCGAGGAGGCGGCGGCGGGGGCGACGCTTTGGAGGGCAGCGACGGCGGCGGCGGGGGCTCCGAGGCCGAGGGCGCCGCCGAGGCCGCCGCGGCTGCTGCCGCCGACGACGACGCTAAGAGGAGGCTGCTGCTCGGAGATCTCGGAGGAGGCGGAGCAGCAGGCGGCGGCGGCAGCTCCGGCCCGCGCTCTCCGACAAAGGCCTCCGCGATGGCGACGTCGCTGGTCGGGAGCCTCTCGCGGCACCACCACCAGCACAAGTCGTCGAAGGAGAAGGAGAAGGAGAAGGAAAAGGCGGCGGCGGCGACGACCGAAAAAGAGGGAGAAGGGAAAGGAAAACTGCAGCAGCAGCAGCTGCAGCAGGTCGAGCCTTCTCTCCCTCCGCTGATCCGCGTCACTTCTTCGGAGGGCGACGAGGCGGTGCTCCCTGCCTCTGTCGGGGCCGGCGGAAGCGAGATCGGGGGAGGTCGGAGCGGCGGCGGCAGCAGCAGCAACCCCGTCGCGGCCGCCGCCGTCGTCGAAGGAGAAAAAGAGGAAGAGAAAAACTTCAGCCCCTTTGCCGGCGCGGCGACGCTGCTCCCTCACGAGGAGCGAGGAAGAGAGAACCCCGCTTCTGCCTCTGTTTTTCCTTCCTCTTCCTCCCCAACCCCCAGCAGCAACCCGCTCCCTGCGAGAGTCTCGATGGATTTCGGCGTCGTGGGCGGGGCCCGGGACAGGCCGCTGCCGAGGGACCTGGCCGCCGCAGCCGCGACGAGCGCCGACATCGACGGCGGCGGCGGGCCCAACGAGCCGCCCGAGGTTTTCTCGCCCTTTGGGACGGCGGCGCGGGTTTCTTCGAGCTCCTCTGTTCCGGTGTCCGAGGGCGGTGCTTCCTCTTCCTCGGTTCCGAAGCGGGAGTCGAATCAGCTCTCTCTGGAGGCGCTGCTGATGCCTCCTCCCCCTCCTGGTGTTGTTTCACTGGCCGCAGAGGTCGAGGTTGCCGCCGACGAAGCCAGCGACGCCGACGAGGGCGAAGGTGCCGAGGCCGCCGCCGCGGAGCTGGGCCTTCGCGGCCCTCCTGCTCCGGCTGCTGCAGCTGCTGCGACTGCAGCTGAGGAGGCGGGCGAGGAGGAGGCCGCGCCGGCGAGCCCCTCGTCGAGCGCCGCTTCCCCTTGCTCCGGCGGCGGCGGCGCCAACAGCAGCAGCAGCCCCTCCTTCCGCTCGAGGGCCGCCGCGCTTGCCGGCCGGGCCAAGGCCGCGGCGCGCGCCGCGAGGGAGGACGCGGCGACGCTGGCGTCGAGGGCCGAGGCCGCGGCGGAGGGGATCGCTGCGAGGGCGAAGGCCGCGGCGGCCAAGGCCGCGGCGGCGAGGAAGGAGAAGAAGGAGACGGGTGGAGGTTGAAAGAGGGAGCCTTTTTTTATGGGATACAAGGGGAATTGATCAACCGAGTAAAAACGAAGTCATTATCAGAGAGCAGAACTTATTCAGCCGTGGATGGTTCAAGTGCGTGAGAAGATGGAGCTCGCTGGCGCCGCCCCCGACGGCGGCACGAGGGCGTTCCTGGAAGACGAGTTGTTGAAAGTGAGAGGCGCGAGGTTTTTCACTCAGAAATAGACGGGGACGGAGGACCGTCTTTGAGGGTCTTGAATCGCTCTCTCAAAACAATGTCGACGAATGCTCCCTCGCACTGACGTGTCCTGCTGCTTTCGCGTTCCTAGAATGGAAGCGGACGACGAGTTCCTGTGCCAGGTCTGCGGAAAGGGCGCCGAGCTCCGCTTTCCGTGCCGCTGCACCGCGATCTTCTTCTGCTCCGATGCGCATCGAGCGGAATTCACCTCTTCTGCCTCCCAGCATTATTCCGCCTGCTCCCGCTTCGCCGAGCAGCTCCGCCGCGGCGCGCCCGAGCTCGACTCGCTGCTGGAGAGCATCGTAGCAACCTGCCCTTCTCCTGCTCCTTCTCCTTCTCCTCGAGACGCGTGCTCTGTGCTGAAAGAGGCCGGAGTTCACGGCAGGGGCCTCTTCGCGAGCTGCTGCCCCTGCGGGCTCGAGGGCCCACCCCGCGGGCTCGAGGGCCCACCCCGCGGGCTCGAGGGCCCACCCCGCGGGCTCGAGGGCCCACCCCGCGAGCCCGAGGGCCCACCCCGCTGCCGCCCCTGGCCGGCGCTCCCGGCGACGACATCGACGCCGGCCGCCGCTGCTCCTCTCCCTTCCCTGGCGTCGCTGCTGCTCCTTCCTCCTGGAGGGGAGAACATCCGGCAGCTGCGTCCCTTGGCGGCATCGTCGCCGCCAACGGGGTGGAGGGAGTTTCTCGTCGCGAGGGGACTTTTGCCGCCGCCGTCTCTTTCTCCTTCTTCTTCTCCCTCTCCTGTGGCTGCGGCGGCAGCGACGGCGGCGGCAGCAGCAGCAGCGATGACGCTCCTCCATCGCCCGCTGACGGCCTCGCTCGCGCTCGACGCGGCAGGGTGGTGGGGTGGAGAAGAAGAAAAAGCAGGAGGACAAAGAGGTGCGAGGGAAGGAGGACGAAGAAGAGGCAACGACGACGGCAAAAACGACGAAGACGACGAAAATGAAATCGAGCCCCCTCGCCCCTTCATCCTCCACGTCGCTGGCGCATCCGTCGACGCCGAAGTGGCGCAGTGGCCCTCCTGGCTCGAGCTGGCGGCGCTGGGCGGAGGAGGGGTAAGAGGAAGAGAAGAGCCTCGGAGGAAAAGGAGTCTTGCTGTCGCGCTCGTCGGGCCGACCGTCCCAGTGTCGCTCGCCGGTGCCTCGGCGGCGTTTTCGTCTTCCTCAGCCGCGGGAGGAGGCTTTTCAGCGATCACGATCGAGTTCTCCAGGGGCAGATACCACGACGTCGTGGGCTCGCTGGAGGAGGCGGACGCCGTCTTCGCTCCGGACGCGGTGAGTAGCTGAGAACTGTTTCCCTCTTTTTGTCGTTTTTTCCTTTTTCTTTTTCGGACGAAACGCAGAAAAAAAACTCACTCTCTTATTTCGACCCTCGATTTATCTTTCTTTTTCTAAATGTTTTACTTGAAATAGGGAATCGCAGCCGACTTCGAAGGCTGGAAAGAGACTGTGAGTTGCCCCCCTTTTGGGAGCTTCCTCCGAGAAAGAGAGCGAGAGAGCGTAGAGGGAGAGAGTGAGTCTAGAAGAGGAAGCCGAAGCTCACTTTTTCCTCTCAAAAACTTCAACAACAAAAAACAGATCCTCTCTTGGACGCGGCCGCGGAGCCAATACCGATCCCCTCTCCCGCCGGTGCTCGTCACCGACCTCACGGAGGAGGCGGCACTGCTCTCTGCCGCTGCCGTGCGGAAGGTGCTCGCGGACGCCGCCGCCGCCGCCGTTGCCGATGAAAGGACGGAGGAGGAAGGAGGAGGCGACGAAGCCGGGAGGGGAGGGAGGTTTCGCAGGTTTCGCGTCACCGATCCGACACTCAACCCGTTCCGGTCTCCCGCGAGGGTCCGAGCCCCCGGCGGGACTGCGCTGCCGGCTGCCGCGGGGGGCTGGGCGTTTTGGATCCTGGAGGAGAAGAAAGAGGAGGTGGAAGAGAACGAAAAAAACGAATGAAACCGAAGGGAGATACAGAAGAATTTTTTTTTTTAATACACACGAACCGAACAAAAAGATGATTTTCTCAAACGATGGTCGGCCACTTCGCGGCTCGCTTCTCCAAGAAAGCGCTCATCCCTTCGCGGTGCTCCACCGTTCCGAAGCACGCCCAGAACTCGGCGTGCTCGGCCTCGAGGCCCGACGACAGCGAGCCGGACTCCAGCGCGCCGGAGACGGCGCGCTTGGCCGCGGCGACGGCCAGCGGCGGCGACGCGGCGATCCCGCCGGCGAGCTCGAGCGCGGCCGCGAGCGTCTTCTCCGCGGGGGACACCACGCGACACACCAGACCGGCGCGGTGGGCCTCTTCGGCCCCCATTTCTTCGCCCAGCAGCACCATCTCCATCGCCCTGTACTTCCCGATCGCGCGCGGAAGCCTCTGCGTCGCGCCCATGCCCGGGATGACGCCGAGCCTCGGGACCTCGGGGAGGGCAAACCTCGCGTCGCTGCCTGCGACGATCAGGTCGCACATCAGCGCGAGCTCGAAGCCGCCGCCCAGGGCCAGCCCGCGCACGGCGGCGACGAGCGGGACGCGGACGCGGGAAAGGCGGTCCCAGTCGGCGAGGAGGCGGGACCTCTTGGCCTGAAAAGGTGTGGGGGGAGGGGGGGGGAAGCGATGAGTTTTGAAGTTTTTCGTTTTCTCTCTCTCCATCTCTCTCCATCTCTCTCCCAACACCCCCCGCGGCGATTTTCTCTGCTCCCCGGCTCGCTTCTTCGCGCGGCGGTGAAGCTTTTGTGCTCTTTCAAAGTGTAAATTCCGCGCTCGGACCAGGGATTCTCCCTTTGTGTGGCTTAAAAAAAAAAAAACGCCAGCCCGCTCTCTTCACCTCGTCGTGCGTCACGCCGGCAAGCTCCTTCACGTCCGCGCCGGCGGCGAATGCCCTGTCCCCCGACCCCGTCACGACGATCGCGCGGACGCGGGGGTCGGAGTCCGCTGCGGCAGCGGCGGCCGTCAGGTCCCGCATCACGATAGAGGAGAGCGCGTTGAGCTGCGAGGCGCGGTCGACGGTCAGGAGGGCGACGCCGGCGGGGATGCGGTTGGTAGGGGTCGAGGTCTCGGAGATGATGGTTGAGGTCGAAGAGGTCGACGAGAAGGGGCGACGGGCTGCTGTGGAAGTCGACGTCGACGAAGCAATCGACGATGGTGATGCGAACGACAATCTCGCCGCAAATCTCCCGGCTTTCGGCACTGACGACGACGCTGAAGCGTTGATTCGCAGCAGGGATCGAGACAGAGCCGATGCGGCGAGAGCGAGGGCTCCAGCAGAGGTGGAGGGCGACATGGCCTCTCGGCTCGTTTGGTGGGACGAGGCGGAGGGAAGATGGTCGACCGACGGGACAGCGAGAAGAGCGAAGAAAGTGAAAAAAGTGGACTCGAGTTCCGCTTTTCTTTTAGGGAAAAAAACTTCGAACCGGGGAGAGGAGTAGAATTACACACGCAATCGTTCGCCAGAAAGTAAAAAAAAGGGGGGGACTGGAGAGAGGGGAAAAATCTTCTTCTCTTCACCCTATCGTTCCACCGCCCCCAAAGCCAGAGGTGTCCCCGAGCATCCCGCCGCCAAAGTACCCGCTCCCGTAGAGCCCGCAGGCGTTGCCGAAGGACGAGAGAGTTCCCAAAGGAGACCCGGAGCAGCCATAGAAGGAGTTGACCCCCTGCTTCGCGCCGAGGGGGGCCGATGACGGCGGCGCGGGCCCCTCGCCGCCGCCGCCGTCCGCCCCTGCGGCCGCAGCTTCCGTCGGGGCCGCGACGTCGATGTAGAGCGCGACGTCCCTGAGCTCGAGCACGCCGTCCCCTCCTTGCGGCGACGACGACGACGACGAAGGAGAGGGGGAGCTCTTGTGCTCTTTCTTGTCGAGGCTCGCGGCCTCGGCAGCGACGACCTCCCTCCTCGGGTCCGAGAGGAACCCTTCGCCGCCGCCGCCGCTCTTCCCTCCTCTCCCTCCTCCGAAGCCCGCGCGCCCCGAGGCGTCGATCGCGGCGGCGACGACCCCGCCCTCCAGGACGCCGCTGCCGGTGCCGGTGCCTCCGGCCGCGAGCGTCAGCTCGAGGGAGCCGCCGCCGCCGCCGCCACGGGAGCGGAGCCTCGGGTCGGCGATCGAGACCGGCAACGTCACCGGGGACGCCGCAGAAGAGGAGGAGGAGCCGCCGCCCGCTCTCGCGCCCTCGAGGAGCGCGAAGGGGGAGCCGAGCCACGAGAAGGCGGCGGTGGCGGGAGCGTCGTCCCCGTCGTCGGAAGAAGAAAACGGCGCCGCTCTCCACATCGAGCCGTTGAAGAGCTCCGCGGCGCGGAGCCTGCCCGAGTGCTTGGAGGGCTCGTCGGCGACGTAGAACACCGCCGGCTGGAGCCCGAGGAGCACCAGCGAGGTGCGCGAGAGGAGAGCGCGGTCGGCGCGGGCGATGAAGAGGAGGTTGGCTCGGCGAGGGGGAGGCTGCTGTCGCTGCTGTCGGGGTCGAGGAGGCCGAGAAGCGACGAGGCTGCCACCGCCGTCGCCCTGGCCCTCTTTCTTCGGCGCCGCAGAGGCGGCCGCGACGACTTCCGACAAGGAGGGAGCAGGTGATGCAACCGCCACAGCGGCGGGAGCTCGTTGCTGCCCTCCTTCCGCGGAAGCGAGGACGAGGGAACCTTTTTGTTTTTACGGGGTTTCGATGAGAGAGAGGAAAAGAAAGAGGCGAAGCAAAGGGTGAGTCAGTCGACAAGTTCCGAAAGACGACGAATGCGGAACATCGCGAAGAAAACAGCGAGGGCCACAAAAAGCGGTCTCACCCTCGCTGGGGATACAATCGAAGGCCATGAACTCATAGATCTCAAAGTGTATTTTCCAGCGCAACGAACAGAAAAGAGATCGCGGAGCTGGCGGAGGCAGGGGCGAGACGCGATCGAAGTGCGACGTTGACGTCTCGAAAACGCCAGAAGGACAAGCATGTCTTCGCAGCTAGCCATTTCATCTTCTTCTTCTGTCACTCACCCAAGCACAGCACAAGAAGCGCCAGAAGCGCGCCGTGCGATGGCAGCGAGAGTGTCCTTCGCATCGCGGCCACGGCGAGAGGAATTCGACGAGAAGCGGCGAGAGGGCCGGGGCGATTCACGGTATTATTTTCTTTGGGAAAAAAGACAATGACCAAAGAGTTGAGCGAGCGGAGAAAAGGAAACCTCGGCCCCAGAAGGAAAAAACTCTTTTTCTTTCCGCCGACCCCCCCCCCCCGGGTTCTCCCCCTTCTTCAGCCGCCGAACTTCCGTTCTCTCGTCGCTCGCCAGGGATCAAGACTCAGGTCAAGACTCCACTCTCGGCACAGGAAAGAAACAGCAAAGCGAATTAGTATCTTCGGAGGAAAGAAAACGGCACCGCTCTCTCTCTCCCTCCCTCTCTCTCTCTCTCTCTATTACACCTCTCTTTCTTATTTTGTTCGCCTCTCTTCCTCTTTCTATCTCTCTCGTCGCCGCCAATCCCTTCCCTCCCTACCCTCCCCTTTTCTAGCTCCCGCCCTTCCTCGTGTCCCTCTTCACCTGCTCCGTCGCCAGCAGCGCCCTTGCCCCCTGCGCCCAGGCCTTCCTCGCCTCGGGGACGACCGACGCGTCCCCCAAGAACACGTCGAAGAGCGCCTTGCCAAACCCGGCGGCGTCGATCCGCAGCAGCGGCGCGTCCGGGCTCGAGAACGCCGCGGCGGCGCGCGTCCTGTCGGCGCAGACGGCCACGTCGAGCCCTCCGTCGACGCGCTGCAGCAGGCCCAGGGACGTTCCCTTGGCCAGCTTCCTTGCCGAGAAGAACGCGCCAAACTCCCCGAGCGCGGCCGCGGCGTCGGCCCCCGCAAACCGCAGCCTCGGAGCGAGCGCCTCCTCGAGGGCCGAGAAGAACGTCGCGCCGTCGACGTCGCGCACCAGGTCGACGCGCAGCGCCTTGGCGAACGCGCCGTCGGCCAGAGCGGAGCAAAAGTCGGCGTCGGCGGTCGAAGCATCATCAAAAAAGCCGCCGCGCTGGCGCACGCCGAGCTCGCGGGCGGCCTTTTCCGCCTCGACGTAGAGAGCGACGGCGTAGACTTTAACTGATAAAATCGCGACCCTCTTGGTGCGGGCCCCGGCGCCGACGCAGCGGGCGCGGTCGCCGAGCCAGAAGGAGGCGACCTCGGGGAACTCGAGGCCCGTCGCCTGGGAATGGAAGAGAGAGAGAGAGAGAGAGAGAGAGAGAGAGAGAGAGAGAGAGAGAGAGAGAGAGAGAGAGAGAGAGAGAGAGAGAGAGAGAGAGAGAGAGAGAGAGAGAGAG
>Ga0210003_1003651_pt1 | contig 12429 bp, 12 predicted proteins | sample LantaG_FD_182804 | JGI IMG/M metagenome (GOLD analysis project Ga0210003, IMG submission 182804) | Deep subsurface microbial communities from Baltic Sea to uncover new lineages of life (NeLLi) - Landsort_02402 metaG (SPAdes) (version 2) | ecosystem: Environmental > Aquatic > Marine > Oceanic >...
TAATCTTTTCTTTTTATTCAGCCCGGGATCACAGTCAAACAGAATAACAGGGAAAAGTAGTCCTAATTCCTCAGGGGTCATTTTGTTAAGGTCTTCGGTAATCATTGACAGGTCATTGGGTGCTTTGTAACAATAGATCGCTGTAAGATACGGGAACCAGGTCTTCTCCGGGTATATTAAAAAGATCAAGAAAAAAACGGCATTGTTCTGACAGCTTTTCTTTTCCTATCGTCCCGTTAATATCAATTGCTTCAATTTCGACAAATGTTCCCAGGCCTTCCACTGTATCCAGATGAAATTTTACATTATCGATAAAATATATTTCTCTCTTTTTTTCAACAACAGCAAGAATACCGAGTGCCTTTGTTAATGCTTCCTTTAATGAAGAACCGGGATCTGATTTAAACAGAGTTACATCAGATTGTTTTGGTCCTTCCTGATTCTTGCGTTGATAATAAATCAGCTGGTTTTCAATATTTCCTTCTCTTAACTTTAACCTGCCTGAACTGACATTGAAATATGTATCAATTTGATGATCAATGCCTTTGAAGTCCGCATTTTTTGATTTCAGGATCGCCCTTATTTTTCCCTGGTTAACACTCCTTGCTTTTATCTCGATATTTATAAACGCCATTGGTATTATTATAAGAAACGATCGGCAGCAGGTTTTTACCGGCAGCTAACTGTTTGGTGCTCTGGTTGGTTTCTTTGTTAAAGAATGAATTTATCCACTTGACTTATCAGAGGAATATGTCTACAAAGTCAGCTGCGGCAACCTGGTACTTATTTTTAATTGTCCTCTTGCTGTCGGAGTAATTTGTTACCACGCACTGTTCGTACACCTTACAGTTTCCATTATTATCGGGAGAATAGCCCTTGCAGACACGTAATACATCGGGGGATATTTCGTCGATGAGAACAATCTTCCCGTCTCCATATTTCAACCTTCCTAATTCGAACTTGCCATCAATGACATGGAGGTTTTTTGATGTAAAATCCTGAGAAACGATTTCAGCGATGTTTTTCACAAGTTCAACGCTCGTGGCTATCTCATCTTTACTCATAGCGCCTGTTTCTTCCAATGCTTCCATTGTGATGAGAATGTCGCTATCCCCCTTTGTCCATGCCTCAACTACTTTATGAAGATTTTTGCAGGGTCTTACAAAGGGATACCTTCTCCAGAAACTCCCTGTTGCGTTATTTCGCCAGGTGAATTCCAGATTCAATAGCGGAGCAGATCCGGGGAATCCAGGTGATTCCACAGGCATGGATAACGGAATGGCAGGTTCCACAATCATTTCGTTATCGTTGATTGTATCGATGTAATGAGAATTGATGCCCTTCTCTTTAAGCAGTTTAAAGAAATGTGTGGCAAACCTGCAGGCAACAGCACCTTTCCCGGGAATGTCTCCGACAACATTATCATATCCGGGATCAAAAACAATTTTCCCGTTTTCGATGTAACCGGTTCCTCTATCTGTAAAAACAAATCGATACTTCCCTATATAAGGTCCTTCTGTTATATTAAACACATCTTTAGATTTTCCGCGGTAGACAAGATTTTTTTCTTCCATGAGTTTTTATTCTTTAAATTATATCTGGTAAATATACATTTCGATATTGATTTCGTAAATCATTTTTATGTATTAGACTTTTATTTGCACGAATTAATTAAAAGGGATATGTACCTGCTGATGCTCCTGTTATATATGCGTCCAATGCCTGACGATCGAAAACAGAACCGTCGCTCCGGTCATAAATACCAAAACCAAGGTTCCCCGTATAACCATTATCCCAGATGAACGGAACCAAGCCAGAGTTTTTAGCCTCACGGGCAATATACTGATAATAATATGCTCGTGAGGCAAGGTGATATTTAAGTGTGCTGCCTGTCAGGGACGACCTGCGTAATGCTCCGAATTCGCCAAGAATAACCGGGTAACCATAGTCTGCAAAACTTGTTTTCATTTTTTGAAACTGGGAAAGCACATAACTTTCCTGGCCCCATGATGATATTATCCCATATTGGGCAAAATCGGTTCCCCATAAATATTTTACCGTTGCCCACGAAGCATCGGCTTCAAGTCCGGTAAAATCCCAGGGGTCATAGTAATGGACCTCGACCATAAGGCGATTTGGCACACTGTCGTTTGGTACAATTAAATTACTGACAGCCAGATCAATATTTGTATTATATGCCTGAATTACCAGATTCCGGTAAGCATTTTTCCCGCCCGTGGAACGAACCGCATTCACAAAAGTCTGATTATATGACATTTGCACCTCAAAATTTTCTGAAGCAGGATCTGAATCAGTGTGCACTTCATTTGTTCCTGCAAAAATCAGGTGCTCATCATAATCACGGAAGAAGAGGGATATCTGTTCCCAGAGAGCTTTCTGCTTCGCATTTACAGCAGGCTGTTTATCGCAGGTGGGATTATTTTCAAGCCATCCTCCGTCCCAATGTATATTTAATATCACATACATTTCGTTATTGCAGCAATAATCCACCACCTGTTTCACTCGTTCAAGCCATGATGCATTTATTTTGCATGTACTGAGATTTTCCAGGTGACTGTCCCAGGCACATGGAATACGAATGGTATTTATTCCGGAAGCTTTCACTGAATCAATAAGTCGTTGTGTTGTTAAAGGATTTCCCCAGGCAGTCTCGCCACCTGTCGCTTCCAGTGAGTTACCCAGATTCCATCCTGCAACCATCTTTAAGGCAAGCGTTTTTGCATCGCTGTTCATTCCAGCAGCTTCCGGAGCTATTCTGCTGCTGTAGTCAGGGTAAAAAGTACTTTGCACAACAGCAACATATATTGTATCAATCCCATCCATAATGAACATAAGGTTTGCATTACGCTCACTGCCGGTAGGATTTGATGAAGCTGTTACAGTTACCGGGACATATGATATAACAGAAGTATTGACTGAGACACTGCACCAATCCTGATCAGAAGTGACGACCCATCTGCTGCCGTTCATATTTACCTGGACGGTTGCATTTCCTCCAGCACCGGTAAATGTCAACGTATCGGGAGTAACATTGAAAATAATATCCTGATCTTCCGTATCCTTTTTACAAGAGGAAAAGAGAACAATGGCTATTGTTGTAACAATAAATATTTTTCTCATATTCCGTTTAAAATGATTTATTATATATCCCCGCACTGATCTGACCTGTTAATTATATTAATTTCTATTTTATTATTTCAGCAGGTATTTTTTCTTCATATATCTTACCGTCTTTAACAGATACATAATAGCTGTTATGATCAGGGTTGAGCGAAACTGATTTTACCATTTTCCCATCGATAAAAAGAAGACCTGCACCATCGTCACACGCATAACCGGGTTTGAGTTTGCCTTCCAGGATGGCCTGGTGGTAAAGTGGTTTTCTGGAAGGTTCTCCATTATAATGTGGAGAGTGGCTATAGTCGAGGAAACCGAGACATTCCATCAATGATAATTCCATGGGTCTGGAATCAGTGTATCCTCCTGTAAACCAGCATAATGATCCTGCACTGCCTCCGGCAAGGACAATCCCCTTTTTATAGGCATTCCTTAAGAGTGTATCGATCCCCTGTGCTTTCCAGATAGCGATCATATTCAGGGTATTACCTCCACCGACAAGAATAGCATCGGATCCAAGGATCTCTTCTTCGAACGTCTTTTGCTCCGGAGAAGAACTGATAAAAGTTTTTAATACAGCAGGTTCCAGTGGCAGATCAGAACATAATCTGTACCAGTAACCGATAGCACGCTCATCGTCAGCTGCAGCAGTCGGCAGAAAACATATTTTTGGATTCTTCTTATCTGTTAATTCGGCGACATACCTGATGAATTCTCTTTCCATTCCATTGCCATAGGCAAATATTGTTTTCTTAATTGACGGATCATCTGCGCCGGAATTTCCAGCCTTATTCTGGCAGGAAATTATCTCACTAATGAAGAAGGCAATAAAAAACAGTATCCAGATCTTTTTCATAAGTCATCCTTTTTAGTTGATTCTGGAATAAGAATTTGCATCAAAATACAAAAAATATTTTTCATGCCTTTTATTTACACGATTATCTCATAATCTCATTATATTTAAAAGAAAAAATATGAAATCATCACGTCGCTCATTTATCCGGACAGCTGCCGTGGGTACAGCAGCTGCAGGACTCGGTTTTTCATGTTCCGGAGGTAAAGCTGCTCCGGAACCTGAGATGTCCGACACCTCAAAAAAGATCCGCAGGAACAGAATAGGTGTTTCAACTTATTCTTTCTGGCAGTTTAACGGACCGAAAGAAAGTTCCCCAATAGAGGATTGTATAGAGAAAGCAGCCGTCATGGGTTTCGACGGAATTGAATTCCTGCTTATGCAGATGCAATCGGAAGAGAACAGTTATTTTCAAAAACTTAAACGTCAGGCATTCCACGCAGGGCTTGATATCATGGGTTTCTCTACACACCAGGGTTTTATTTTTCCCGATAAGAAAACCAGAGATTCAGAAGTGGCAAAAACAATCCATCAAATCGAACTGGCCTATCAGCTGGGAATCCCAACCATGCGCCTGAACACAGGAAGATGGAATACCACAAAATCGTTTGATGATCTGATGGCCAATAAAGGTATTGAGCCAAACCTGCCGGGATACACCGATGATCAGGGTTTTGAATGGGTGATCGATTCAATAAGTCAGTGTATTTCCACAGCAGAAAAATGCGGTGTTGTCCTGGGACTTGAAAATCACTGGGGACTTGGACGTACAGCCGATGGTGTTCTGAGGATTGTGGATGCAATTAATTCGCCATGGTTGCAAATAACTACTGATACAGGCAATTTCCTTGAGAATCAGTATGAACAGCTGGAAATGATGGCACCAAAGACTTTCCTTATCCAGGCTAAGACCTACTACGGTGGAGGAAAATGGTATACACTTGATATTGACTATGACCGTGTAGCCGAAATATTCAGAAAAGTTGATTACCGGGGATATGTCTCCATTGAATTTGAAGGCAATGAAGATCCCATGACTGCCATTCCTAAAAGCCTTAAACTGATACGGGAAGCTTTTACCCGGGAAGCATAACAGAGAAGAAGTCAGTTATCTTACCGGGAACCTGCCATTCAGAAGGGATAACCAATACCGGCATAAAAACCTCTGCCACGTGTTGAATACCCTCTTATCTCATAATAGTCGGTATTTAAAAGGTTTTCTGCATGAAGCATCATGGTAAAGCCTTTAATTATGTTAAACTTAATCCGAAGATCCAGCAGGGTATAATCCTCCAGTCCAACAGTTCCAAGAGCTCCATAGGGGCCCAGGGAAGAATCATAATATACATCATTTCTTGTCCCTACATATCTTAAATCGACCATAAACATAAAGTTCTCAAAGGGAAGATATGTCAGACTAATGTTACCTGTGTTAGGTCTGCGAACCAGACCTATGCGCTCTGTTTCTTCCGAGATGAATATTCCGTTAGAATAGAGTTGAATGTGGTTGCCATCTGTGTGTGCATTATCAATGTTATCAGGACTATACTCAAGTTTTCCGTTAACAAGACTGAAATTTCCTGTTAAACTTAATTTATCAGATATTTTTGAATGGATTGAGAATTCCAATCCCCGGTTTGTCTGTTTTCCCAGGTTTATATATGTGTCTCCGAAATAATCAAGGTACGATAATGCGCTTATTTCCTCAGATTTATTCCACAGGTAAACATAATCAATGCAGTTTTTGATGGTTGTTGTGTAATAATTGATACTCCACCAGATATTATTGTTTACTTTTTGTTTTATTCCAATTTCCCATGAAGATGATTCTTCAGGATCAAGTGTTTTGTTACCCCGTGTTATCCCTGACATATAATCCATCTCAGGTGAATACAACTGGTATAATGAAGGGGCATTGAATCCGGTGGAATAGGAAAAATAGAGGAGTGAATTTTTACTTATTTTAACTGACGGGTTGATTTCATAAGTGAAGGTTGTTCCAAAAGTGCTGTGATTGATAATCCTTGTGCCCAGTCCCAGGGAAAAAGGTTTAAGTGACTCATTAAACAATTCACCATTTAAGTCAGCATGTATAAACCCCGTAGAGGTTGTTGTTTTTATTTTAAGAGAATCGAGGTTGGTTTCTGAAATATAAACACCCCATGATTCAGAATAATAATAGGTATCGGCTGACATTGTTTCCTTAAAAGAGCCTCCTCCGATGACAGCCTGGAAACCCCTGGTGTTATAGTTAAGCTGTATTTCATGGTTTGCAATGGAACCGGAATATTTACCTCTGAAATAAGATTTATCGGTATTCCCTGTTGAACTAATCATTGATGAATCATCAACGGCTTTACGGATTAGATCACTCATTCCTCCATTGAATCTTGCTGATAATCCTTTGCCAAACCAGTATTTAGCGCCATATGTATAGAGGTTCCGGTTAAAATCGACCATGTAGTTTTCATCATCTTTGAAAGCTCCATCATCAATATCAAGACTCTGATTTACATTCCTGATACCTCCGTATACTTCCAGATTATCAGATTTATAACCTGCTTTGGCAACCAGGTCGATCTTTTTAAATCCGTCAGTCATATCCGGATACTTGAAAACAGCGGGATCAGAAATGGTATCAACCGTGGAGTTGATCCCTCCGCTATTGCTGTTGAATGCCTCTGCCGTCACATAAAATCCTGATTTATGTGTATAATTAAATAACAGGTTTTCAGAGAGTATTGAACCATTTTTACCAAACATACCTCCATTAATATTCGCATCAACATGGAGCCCGGGAGTATCATAATTTTCTGTTGTGATTATATTGATCACGCCACCAATTGCCGAGGAGCCGTAAAGAGTACTGTGTGAGCCTCTTACAATTTCAATTCTGTCGATATTTGCAAGAGAAAGCTCTGCCAGGTCAAGGGAGTTATCGGTTGAGGAAGGATCGCTGAGAGGGATACCATCGATCATAACAATTGTATGACTGTTGTTTGTGCCCCGGGTTGAAATACTGCTAATACTGCCCGGGTTTTGCTGAGTGCCGACGATATAAAATCCTTCCTGCTGGTTAAGAAGTTCAGAAACGTTCACTGCTCCTGATTTTTTAATGTCGTCACGGGTTATTACTGTAATGCTTCTGCCGACATTATTGAGGTTTTTTTCATTTCTTGTTGCCGTAATAACAACCTCATCCAATAAAGCCACTTTTGTAGTGTCATACTGTTGTCCATACGCTGTCACAGCAGGCAGGATAATCGCGCAGCCTGTTATCAGACAGTTGAACAAAGATTTTTTTGTCTGTTTCATTGTTTCATTTTTAAAAGTAAAAAATATAATACCTGCAAACGGCCTCTGACTTTTTAGTCTGGCTTACAAGCGAAATGAAACAATACAAGAGAGGAGGAGTATATCTGAGATTATCTTCTTTATAAACTGAAGATTTACCTTTCTGATTTTGCTCCGTTTCGCGAAAGCAATCAAGTGAATCAGGCAGGTCTCCTGGCTTCCCTGGTTTCAGACTGCCTTCCCATCACGATATATTGTGACAGTGGCTTAAGATGCCTGAAGCACTTCTCCGGATAAACGGAGCAGAGTTACAGTTGCGCGTCAGCCCGTGATTCTCACACGGTTCCCTTTTGGTCCAGTAAGCTGGACCTGATTCAAATAATTCAGATAAAAATCAAAGAACAAAATGCTATACAAAGAAAAGATAATTTCTCAAAACAAAATATGAATTTAACAATTTAATCAGGAGGATCAAGTTCAAACCCTTCATCCTGAATATTTATCATCTCATAAATATTTGTTGTACTCTCAAGCCCGGATTTAGAGGCTTTTCATTATTATCAATTACTTTTATTCCGCCGTTAATAAATCCGGTTTTCCATTTAATTGCTTCTTTGAATTCCTCGCGTCCTTCCCACAAATAAGGAACTGGCATTATCCCTTTTGCGAAAATGGTATATAATCCTTCGGCAGAATAAGGTTTTGGTACGTTTGACTCGATGATTGCAACAATTGATTTAACTTCATTATAGAGATCTTCGGTACGTTCTTTTACATCTATGTTGTTTATCATATTATCTATCATACCCGATTTCTTTAACTTCCGGTATTCGAAAATTGATTTTGTAGTAATCTGAATACTTTCATTGATGAACTCAGGTGTTGCAAGTTTAACTGCTTCACAGTAACTTACAACATGGATAATATCGGGACTCTGTTCATTTTCGGGTTCTATGTCATCCATCATAGCTGAAACTGCAGCCAGCTGGGCTTTTGCTTTTTCAAGGTCGGGAGAGAAATAATCCAGTCCTGCCCGGGGTTGCAGGAATACCGTAAATGTGCTGTTTTCCAGCTCTCTGACAAGTTTCAGCAGAGCCCTGGCTTTTGCCAGGTCCTGTACCCCCCATGTGGACTTGGGAGTGTTCATCATGACCTGCAGGACAAAATAACGTACACCTGTAAGTTTTGCTGTTCTGGCTGCAAGATAAGATGACAATACATAACTGTAATCATCTGCTCCCCGGAAAGCAAAATGATGTGGAATATTGGGTTCAAAGGGTTTGCCTGTTTTGGCAATATACATTAATGTTTCCAGGTGTTGTTTAAGGTTTTCCTTAACTGTATACGGCCCCCGGCCGTCTATTTGATTGAACCACCAGAATGATAGTGCATGCCAGGCAATATTTATTGTTCGCTCGTAGACACTTGCCAAATATGGGATATTGCGTGTCCCTGCATAAGTACGCACCAGCATGGGACGGGAAGCATCATAAATATCAACCAGGTCCTGTTCTGAATTTATGGGCACGCCTCCGCCATTTGGCTTATCTCCCCATTCCTGTTCAAAATCGGACTGGCTTAATTGTGATGAGCCAACAGATATAATATCAAGATAATGAGTCTCTGCAAGAATTTTAAGCCATGAATTGAACTCTTTCTTTGCCTGGGTGTAATTAGAACGGTATGGACCAGCATGTACACGCATTAATGAGGGACACCCGGTTTTTCTGTTATTAATGATTCTTTCTGCAAGTGTGTCTTTACGTGTGCCATAGTTAGGATAGGTGAATCGTAAATTTGGAGGAAGAAAATTATATTCACCTGATTTGATCATGTTCCGTGCAAAAATAAGGCGGTCATCATCATATTTTGATCCTTCACTTATAGTTCCGGGTATGGCAGATTCGGGTATCCCGAGTCTTATTGCGGTCTCCACCTGTGTCTCATCACCCACAAATACCGGTACCTGGTTCAGGTACTCATTCTGGATCCTGGTACAAGCCTCCGGTAGTCCTGAAAAATATACCTGGATTAATGAACCGCCCTGTTCTTTGAATTGATTATGCTGTTTTAATAAGTGATAAACCTTTCCAAAACTTAATTGTGCATCTGCCGGCTCCAGGCGATAACTGAAGCCCAGCCTGGTGATTTTATTTTTTGAGATCCATCTGCATAAAAGGGATATATTATCCGATCTTTGAATTTCAGATACTGCCGCAGTTATTCCGGCATCGCCTATAATGACTTTAAATCCACACTCTTCAATTAATATTGCAACAGTGGATATTCCAAGCGTATGAGCATCATTATCGGGACGGATAAGGCCAAAAACATCATTCCTGTTTACCGTAACTGCCATATTTAAATTATACTAATGATTTTTGTGCTGGATATTTACAACCTCTAAGTTAATTGATTATTTTAAAGCATTAAATTCATTTATATGAGAGATCATTTCTATAAGTTCACAGCAAAAAGCCTCCACGGAGGAGAAATTTCCATGGAGGCTTATAAGGGTAAAATCGTGTTAGTTGTCAATATCGCAAGTAAATGCGGACTAACTCCCCGGTTTGAGGGACTGAAAAAATTATTTTAAAAATAGATGTAAACGGCGAAAATGCACATCCGATTTACAAGTGTCTCAGTAAGGAACTGCCAGGTATGTTTGGGAGTAAAATCAAAGAAAAGATACAGATTAGTATTCCCAATAAGATTTAAAACCGATCTGCAAAATAATTTTAACTAATCAGATATAGTTACCCTTTTTATAAAATTTTCAAATATCTCTTGAATTTCACCTTTAAAATTCTCATCAGATAAGCGGATTTGCATTACAGCATTTGTATCTTCCTTTTTATCTTCAGGTACTACTAAGGTAATTGGAAAAGCCTCACAATGAATACATTTATCTTTGAGTATGTTATTTACTTCATTGAAAACAAGTCCATGTCCGAACTTTTTGTCTTTCATCTCAAAACCGCTTCCATAGCAGGATACAAAAATCAATTTCACAGTTTATTCTGTCAGCAATTTTTTCTGTCAGATACCTGTTGCTCCCGTTATTCGAATAATAGACTAAAATTGTTTTCATTTGTCAATAATTTATTTTCAATGGTCATATCGAATATGCTTATTTCTTAGCTAATACTATACAATGTGTCCCATTAACCTTTGTAATTATTTTACCCGATTCGTTTTTGAAATATTTATTCTCAATTGTATTTGAGTCGAGATGCTCAATCAGATTGAAATTAAATTGATTGAGGAAATTTTCTATCTCTCCTTCTTCAATTCCGAAAGTCCAGCTTTCACCATCTTTTTTTACTCTTTCATAAATTGATTTTTCTCCGAAATATTTGAGCTCCTGTCTTAATACCGAAGCATATATATAATCAAAAACCAACAGACTTCCAGGTAAGGAATAATTATTAATAAGCTTGAATGTTTCATCGATCGCCTTCTCGGATAAATACATTATAAGTCCCTCAAGAATAAACAGGGTTTTTTTGCTTATGTTGAAGCTGCTGTCATCTAATTTTAGTATTATCTCTTCTTTGTCAAAATCAATCGGTATATAGATATTGTTCTCCGGTTTCACTATTCCTCTTTTCCTGAATTGCTTTGTTTTTGCATCCAGTGTAAAATATGTGTCTATTTCATAGACTTTAATATCATTATTTTGATCAGTAAGTCTTATTGCCCTCGAATCGAATCCAGCTCCAAAAATCACCACCTGTTCGACTCCATTTTTCACAGCATTCTGAAAAATACTATCAATATATTTTGTTCTTGCAATAACATAAGGATAAATACCTTCAGGCGATATTCTCCCTTTCAGGTTTAGAATTCGAAGTTTTAATAGATATTTGACAAATCCGGGTAATAACTTTACAGCAATATGATCATCAGATTTAAGAAGAGGATTTGATTCCAGATATGAAGTTGCCCGGCAGGTACAGGTATAAGCTGCAGTCCTTGAGCTTTCGTTTTCTATGCGTTTACGGGTTTTCATTATAGTGCCACCATTACATCCTGATCCTCTTGAAAATATTCCACATTGGAACCTTTTTCATATATTCTTTATAATCAGCTCCGAATTTCCTGATATTATATATGCTCTCTTTTCTGGCTGACATCCAGAAACAAAATAATGATAGTAAACCTAAGATTACCGCAAGGAGAGACTGAAAAACTAAAACAAGAGCAATAGACCAGATTGCAACGCCCAGGGTCATAGGCTGGCGTACCAGTTTATATATTCCACTATCGATAAAAATCGTTGAATCAGTAAAATCAGCACTTTCTGGTTTCCCTTTGTGATGCAGTGCTATCATAGAACCTGTTACCAGAATAGCTGAAGGGATATAAAGTATCCAGCCAATAATCTCCAGCCAGAAGATATCATAATGCGTCCAGGCTTCACTTCTCCCAATTGTTAGTTCAAGTGTCAACAGACCAAGAAAGAGAGTTAATCCTGTGTGCATATAGATCTCACTTGTTATATGATTCCTGATTGCATGGACTACACATATTCCATTAGCAATCAGGATGATAGCGCAAATAACTATACAAATGTATACATTTAACATCTTTTCTTCTTTTTATATTTGATATTGGGGATTCAGCTTCGTGATGCAATCCGGTTATATAACCATGCGAATAATGCACCACCAATAAATCCATCTGCAGCAGCCCAGGCCAATCCTATAATACTTCCTAAGGGACTTACACTATAACCCAGGTAAACACGACCAATAAGGGTGGGTCCTTCAGGTACATCGCCGAATAAAACAATCCACCATGTAATCAGGAATAACCCTAAACCACAGAGAATTGAACCCGTAATGGCAAATGCTTTTACATTTAGTTTCATATTAAACACCTCCTTTACTTTTAATATTTATTTATCAATTATTATTGTGTGCCCCATATTTTTTAAGACTTTTATTGCTTTATGAATGTAATCATCTTTAATTAAAAAATAATCAGTATCATAAGTGGATATTGTGAATATTGAAATTTTATTTTTTTTGAATAGATCAGAGATATAAGCAATAATCCCAACCTGAGATAAATCGAGCGGTCCATTGATTTTTAAGATTCGCCAATGCCTGTCTGTCTTTATTCTATCATCTGGTAAATTG
>Ga0210003_1003652_pt1 | contig 12429 bp, 10 predicted proteins | sample LantaG_FD_182804 | JGI IMG/M metagenome (GOLD analysis project Ga0210003, IMG submission 182804) | Deep subsurface microbial communities from Baltic Sea to uncover new lineages of life (NeLLi) - Landsort_02402 metaG (SPAdes) (version 2) | ecosystem: Environmental > Aquatic > Marine > Oceanic >...
ATAAAAAATATTGTAAATATTTAAAAAAGTCTATGTTTTATGGCATTAAAGATATTGGAAGAAATATGTTCGGATTAAGCTCCCATTCGGAGAAATTAAGAAGTGGTGAATTTTGGGCAAATAAGAATATTTCTTTTGAATTAAAAAAGGGAGAATCAATAGGAATAATTGGTCCAAATGGATCAGGCAAGACGACTCTATTAAAAATGCTTAATGGAATTTTTTGGCCTGACAAAGGCAAAATTACGATTAAGGGGAAGGTTAGCGCGCTTATTCAAGTAGGAGCGGGATTTCATCCCTTATTAACTGGCAGAGAAAATATTTATGTTAATGGTGCGATTTTAGGCATGAGCAAACAGGAAATTGATCATAAATTTAAGAAAATTGTAGATTTTGCTGATATTGGTGATTTTTTAGATACACCGGTTAAATATTATTCAAGCGGGATGTTTGTAAGGCTTGGTTTTGCTGTGGCAATATTTGCCGATCCAGATATTTTGTTGGTAGATGAGGTTTTAGCAGTGGGAGATATGAATTTTAGAAGAAAATGTTTTGAAAAAATGAAATCAAAAATTGATATGGGTATGAGTGTAGTATTGGTTACACATTCAATGCAGGGGCTTATTGGTATTGCAAAAGAAACGATTTTTTTAAATAAAGGTAAAATAAAATATTATGGTTCTACCAAAGATACTATAAGTAAATACATTGATGACACCAATAGAGTTGCGAGCTATGGACATATAAATACTGCCACGAGAAGAGGAAGTGGTGAAGTAAGAATTATCAAAGCTTATATTATTGATGAAAAAGGAAATGAAATTACAGAGCTTTCGGCAGGTGAACCAATCAGAATCCGATGTTCGTTTAAAGTAAATAAACCTATAAAGAATCCTAATTTTGGATTTTGCATTTGCGATGCTATTTCAAGACAGATAGTGCTATATGCTAATACATATAATTTATTTCATCTTGATAAACTTGAAAGGGATGGTGAATTTGAAATTCTTTATGAAAAGCCAAACTTAGGTCCACGGAGATATTATTTGTATGGTGGAATTGGAGAAAAAGACGATATAGTTCCTATTGATGTTTGGGATGATGCTGGAGAACAATTTATTATAAAGCATACAGAGAAAACAAAAAAAAATCCAACTTCTTTGTTTGGTAACCCTATTACATTTTCTCCTTACAAATTTAAATTGATTGAAAAATAGGTAAAATATTTAAAAAAGAGGTTTTTATTCGTATTATGAAAACAAAGAGAATAATTGGTAAAACTTTAGATTTGTTTAGACTAAGATATCCAATGTATTATAATGTTTCACTTTTAAGAAATAACTGGGGATGGGAATATTTTCCGAATTTTGGAGAGAAAGATGCAAGATTTTTATTATATCAAATTGTGCAGAATAGTAAGTCATTTTTAAAAGAAGTAGAGAAAATTCCTAAAGATGGTCCTGTAATATTATTTCCTCATATGAGGGGAGGTAATTATTTACTAAATTTTGAAACCTTTTTAGCAAAAAGATTGCAATTAGAAGGGGCTAAACCTATTTTTATGGCTTGTGAAAATTTACCACAATGTAATAATAGATCCATAGATTTACCCATTAATCCAAATATATGCAAAAAATGTCTTAAAACAAATAAATATTATTCCAAACTAATGAGATTGCCATTGTATAGTCTTACTGATTTTGTCAATATAGAAAGTTATCATGAAGTTTATAAAGTAATAAATTCTCTTTCTATTAGAGATTGTATCAATTATAAATATAAAAATGTACCTGTTGGAAAACTCTGTGAAGTATCAATAAGCCGCTATCTTTGTCGTGATGCTTTTACAGATAATTCAGATGAAGGATTGAAAGCTTGGCGTGACTATATATGTGGAGCTATAGTTCTTGTAGATGTATATAAAAAAGCTTTTAGAAAATTAAAACCCGAAATAATTTTTTTATGCAGTGGTCGTTTCTTTTGGTATGGCATAGCTCATTGGATGGCTCAAAAACAAAAAATAAGAGTTGTAAGTTATGAAAGTGCATTTAATAACTCTAAAAGGGGAAGTCAATGGACTTTTCGTGAAGAAATTCCAGTTTCTGAAATGGATTTAGGAAGTTATTGGAAAAATTGGCGAAATACCACTCTTAATAGATATGAAAATAATCAACTTGATCAAGAAATGGCGAAACATCACCATGATCCGATTATTTATCCTAACCCTATCGAAGATCAAGATATTTTACTTAAAAATCTAGATTTGATTAACAACAATAAACCTATTGTGGCTATGTTTCCAAACCTTACCTGGGATTCTGCTGTTTCTGGTAGGCGTACTATTTTCAAAAGTGTTTTGGAATGGATAAATGAAACTATAAAATTTGCAGAGCGAAATGATTCTTTCAATTTGGTTATCCGTGTACATCCTGCAGAAATGCTTATATTTGAAGGAAATCATTCTAGAGAATACGTGATTGATTATTTACAAGATAAATTTGGTAACTTGCCTGATAATGTGAAATTAATTCCTCCTGATAGCCAATTAAGTTCCTATACATTACTTAATCTTGCAAAAAGTGTATTAGTTTATACGGGAACCTTGGGATTAGAGTCATCAATATTGGGAAAACATTCAGTAATTATATGCGGAAGAGCTCATTATGCTAACAAAGGTTTTGGTTATTTTCCCCAATCACGTGAAGACTATTTTAAATTACTTAGTGAGTTAGATAAACTTTCTTTGCCCACAAAAGAAGAAATAGCATTAGCAAGGCGTTATGCATATATGTTTTGGTTTAGGACTGTTATTCCTTTACAGTTTTTTGAAACATCTAAAGATTATTGTATTAAACATTATACCTTAAAAACTCTTGCGGATTTAAAACCAGGGAATAATCCTTATTTGGATTTAGTAGTTGATGGTATTTTAAAAGGTAAAGATATCGTGCTTCCGAGAGATATTTTAAAAAATGATAATCAATAATTTTAAAATTATAATACACCAGGATATCCAGAAATATGACCGCAGTATTTTGCCATTGCGGGGTATGTCCTAAAATAAATTATATATAAGAAAGGAAAAAAATTGATTAAATTAGCAATAGTTGGTTGTGGAGCAGTATCAGAGCTTTCTCATATACCTATAGCTTCGGCATCAGAAGAAGTTGAAATAAATATACTGGTAGATAAAAATATTCAACGAATTAAAGAGTTAGTAAATAAGTTTGATATTAATAATATATCGGATGATTATAGACAAGTTATTGGAAAAGTTGATGCTGCAATTTTGGCAGTTCCTCATCATTTGCACGCTCCCATAGCAATTGACCTGTTAAACAATGGGATTCATGTGTTAGTGGAAAAACCTATGGCGTTGACTTTGGCTGAGTGTAATTCTATGATTTCAGCGGCAGAACAAGGTGGGGCAATCCTTGCTGTGGGTTTAGTACGTAGATTTCTTTATTCCCATCAATTTGTTAAAAAAATAATTTCAGCTAATTTTTTAGGAAAGATTGAATCTTTTGATGTATCTGAGGGCTCTATCTATAATTGGCCTGTAGCTTCCGATTTTTTTTTCAAAAAAGAGACTGGTGGTGGCGTGCTAAATGATACTGGCGCGCATACATTAGATTCTATACTTTGGTGGTTGGGTGATTATGATTCATTTGAATATTATGATGATAACCAGGGAGGCGTAGATGCAAATTGTAAAATTTATCTTATTATGAAAAACGGTGCTAAAGGAACTATTGAGTTAAGTCGTACACGAAATTTAAGGAATAGCGCAATAATCTATGGTGAAAAAGCTAAATTAGAAGTACAAATGTTAGGTGCCCAGGTTACCATTTCTCCAAATGAAGAAAATATTAAGATGATCGGGAACGTTGTTAGTAAATCTATGAAAATTGGAAAAATTCAACCTACGCAAAATATTATGAAAGAACAGTTCGAGAATTGGGTTTCAGCAATAAAAAATAAAGAAGAGCCTTATATTTCAGGTAAAGAAGCAATAAAATCTATTGAATTTATTGAAGCTTGTCATAAAAATCACAGACCATTGACAACATCTTGGAGTGGGGTAAGTCTACGAAAAGAAAATGAAGGAATAAAATTAAAAGGTAAAAAAATATTCGTTACGGGGGGGACTGGTTTTATAGGTAGCCATTTAATTGAACATTTAGTAACAGAATATAGTGCTGATGTACATGTTTTAGTAAGAGGCTTTACCAGAGCGTCGCAAATAAGTAGATTTCCTGTGAAAATGTTTCAAGGAAATATTTTAGATAAAACTGCCATAGCAAATGCTATGAAAGGCTGTGAGTATGTATTTCATTGTGCATATGGAAACACTGGTAATCCCGCGCAACGAAAAGAAGTAAATATAAAAGGAACGGAAAACGTTCTAGAAGAATCCTTAAGACAAAATGTAAAGCGTGTTGTACATATGAGTACGATTTCAGTATATGGAGAAACAAAAGACGGTGACCTCAACGAGTTATCTCCGCGAAAATATTCAAAAGAAGTATATGGAGATTCAAAACTTGAAGCTGAAAAAATCGCCTTATATTATTTTAAAAAATTTGGCTTACCCGTATCTATTATTCAACCAACCATAGTGTACGGTCCATTTGCACCAAGTTGGACAATCGGCCCTATGAATAGATTGAAAAAAAGTCGAATGATTTTAGTAGAAAATGGAAAAGGATTGTGTAATGCTGTTTTTATTGAAGACCTTATTCAGGCACTTATACTTGCAACAGTAAAAGAAAGAGCAATTGGTGAGGCATTTTTAATTTCAGCTGAAAAACCAGTAACATGGTGGGATTTTTATAAAGCATATGAGAAAATGATTGGTGATGAATCAACTATTTCGATGAACTTAGAGGAGATAAGACAATTTAATAAAATATATCGGGAAGAACGTAAAACGATTAACCAAATAAAAAAAGCATGTAAAAAACATCCCGACATCTTGAGAGGAATTTTCCATTTGCCCGCAGTAAATCAATTTTATAAAATATCGAAGGCAATAGTCCCAAAATCAATAATAAATAGAGTTAAAGAAAATTTTATTGGAAAAAATGAAATGGACATACAAAATAAAATAGAAAAACCTATTTTCCCAATGACGCAAAAAGAAATAAATTATTATTCAGCAAAAACGTACGTAAAAATAGATAAAGCAAAAAATTTACTAGGGTATCAACCAAAATATGATTTAAAACAGGGGATGGAATTAACTAAAGATTGGTTACATTATGCAAATATAATTTAAGTGTATTAATTCAAAAATATGTTATTAGAAAGAATCTAGCATGGAAAATGAAATTAATAAAAATCAACCTAAAGTAAGTGTAATTATTCCTTTGCATAATCAGAAGCAATTTATTGGAGATGCTATAAATAGTGTTTTAAATCAAACTTACCTTAATATTGAAATTATTGTAGTAAATGATGGTTCTACGGATAATCCATTCCCTATTTTGGAAGAGTACAAGGATAAGATTGTTTTAATCAATCAAAAAAATAAGGGCTTAGCCGGGGCAAGAAATGAAGGAATAAAACATTCTTCTGGAGAATATATACAGTTTTTGGATGCCGATGATTTTTTAAACAAAGATAAAATTAAACTGCAATTAGAATTTGCAGAAATTCAAAATGCTGCAGTTTCTTATTGTGAAATAGCACAATATGAAAATGATTCTAAGCATTCATATCTAAAATATATTGGAGAAGTTAAAGACATGTTTTCTTGCTTATATAATTTTTGGCAACCTTATCCTCTTCCGGTCCATTCATTATTACTAAAAAGGGAAATATTTAAAAAATTTGGCTTATTTGATGAGGAATTGAAAGCTTGTGAAGATAGACATTTTCTAAGCAGAATTGCAGCGGCAGGAGGGAAATTTAACTATTTTCCCTTTATAGGTGGTTTTCGTAGAATACACCAGTTTAATATGAATATAGATAGATTACATATAATAGAAAATACTGTTATATATTATAAAAAAATAAATAGAGAATTGGGAGAGAATTTCTTTATCGAAAAATATGGTTATACAGGTCATCAAATGATGTGTGCAAATTTAACTTATATATATGGATTGGATATTGCAAGGGGAATAGAAAAGGCAGAATTAAAAAAGATATCAAATATATTAAAAAACGAAGATATAAATTTTTTTGCTGAGCCGATTCCCTTAGATTTTGAGAAATATAAATTACGAAGATTTTTTTTTAATGCACATTTAAGAAGATGTTGGAAAAAATTATTAAAAGGGATTAAACCAAAGATATGAGACTGGGGACATTATTGAGATGGCATAGTTTAAAAACATTCTGAAAGATGAGATTAAGGATGGTTCGACCATTCTTGATATTGGTGGATATGATGGATATATCTCATACCGTTTAAAAAAAATATTTCCTAATCTTGTAATTACAATTGTAGATACAGATGAATTAGGTTTGGGATTAGCAAAAAATAGAGGGCTAAACGTAATTTGTGCTTCAGCGCTTGAATTACCAATAAAAGACAAGGAATTTGATGTTGTTTTTTGTTTTGATTTAATAGAGCATATTAAAGAAGATATGAAATTACTTAAAGAATTATCAAGAGTGCTAAAAGACAATGGGAAAATTATCTTGACTACTCCGATGAAAGATGGGGTTTCTTTCCCAATGTTAAATAAAAAGAAAAATGAAATGATAAATAAAAATTGGGGTCACGTGAGAAAGGGATATAGTTTAGAACAAATCAGAGAATTATTTAAGCTGAATCATCTTAGGATAGATAAAGAAGATAAGTATTTTAATTATTTTTCGAGATTGGCTTATCGATTTGGAATTCTTTCAAGGATACCTCTAAAGGGAGTAGGATTGTTATATCGAGCAATAATAAGATTAGAACCTTATATTAAATTTGGTTCTCAAGAAAACATAATAATTGGAAAGAAAGTAATATCATGAAAATAGTATTTATCGTAGGTGGGTTTCCTTACTTATCCCAAACATTTATTTTGAACCAAATTACAGGTCTTTTAGATATGGGATATGATGTTGAAGTTTTTGCTCGATTCAATCCTAAGGAAGAAAAGGTACATTCTGATGTTGAAAAATATAAACTTATAGATAGAATTAATTATTTTGATATGCCAAATAATAAAATTAGGCGTATGTTGAAAGCAATTTATTTGGTAATTAAAAACTTCCATAAAGCTCCACTTAAAATATTGAAATCATTGAATGTATTTATATATGGTAAAGTAGCTTTATCTTTACATTTATTTTATTTAATCCTTCCATTCTTAGGTAAAAAATATGATATCATTTATTGCCATTTTGGTACTGCCGGGATTTTAGGAGTACTTCTTAAAGAAATTGGCATTACAGGAAAATTAATTACAACTTTTCATGGTTTCGATATGTCAGCATATATTCTAAGTACAAATAGGAATACATATAAAAAATTATTTGCAAAAGGAGATTTATTTTTACCAATTAGTGAACATTGGAAAATAAAATTAATTAAGTTAGGTTGCGACAAAGAGAAAATAGTAGTGCACCATATGGGAGTTAATTTAGAGAAGTTTAAATATTTTGATAGAAAGAAAAAATCTGGAGAACCTATAAAAATACTTACCATAGGAAGATTGGTTGAAAAGAAGGGATATGAATATGCAATAAAAGCTATTAAGAAGATAATTGTAAAATATAGAAATATTGAATATATAATTATAGGAGATGGACCTTTAGAAAATAAATTAAAGAAATTGGTATCAGAGTCAGGGATTAAAAAATATATAAAGTTTGTAGGAGCAGCCAAACAAGATGAAGTTTTAGATTTTTATAAACAAGCACATATTTTTATGCTCCCAAGCATAACTGCAAGTAATGGCGATCAAGAAGGGATCCCTGTTGTATTAATGGAAGCTCAAGCAACGGGTTTGCCGGTAATTTCAACTTTTCATACTGGTATTCCTGAAGTAGTAGTTGATGGCAAGGCAGGATTTCTTGTCCCTGAAAAAAATGTAAATGCATTAATTGAGAAATTAGAATATCTTATTGAAAATCCAGAATTATGGCCAAAAATGGGTAGATATGGACGCAAATTTATTGAGGAAAACTATGATATAAGGAAACTAAATCAAAAGTTATTGAAAATTTATCAAAATATTATTAAAAGGAAAAAGTGATTGAATTCAAGCTTATATTTTGAGATGTTCAATAGCGTTTATATTTATTATCTTAAAAAATTAAAAATATTTTATGAAAAAAATTAAAAATATTATCAAAAAAATAATTCCCAGAATATATTATAGCAAGTTATTATCTTTATATCATTATTTTAGATTGTTAGCTTATTCTGGACTGAAATATGAGTGCAGCTTTTGTAATGGACGTTTTCGAAAACTCCTTCCAATTGGATTAAAAAATGATATTTCTTCAAGTATTATAGGAGGAGGATATCGTTATGCCGTATGCCCTAAATGTCATTCAACAGATAGAGAAAGATTAGTATATTGGTATATCGTTAATAAGAAAAATATTTTTTATTCTCGCAAAATGATAAATTTATTACATATTGCACCGGAGAAAAATTTACAGAAAGTGTTTAGAGCTTCTGATAAAATTAATTATATTAATGGTGATTTAAACCCTTTGATTGCTGATAGAAGAATTGATATTACAGATATCAAATTTGAAAATAATTTTTTTGATTTTATTATATGCAATCATGTTTTAGAGCACGTAAAAGATGATAAAAAAGCAATGAGTGAATTATTTAGAGTTTTAAAACCTGGTGGAGAGGCAATTTTACAAGTACCCATCTCTAAATATAATCAAGAAACATTCGAAGATTTTTCAATCACTTCTCCAGAGGAAAGAGAAAAAATATTTGGTCAAAAAGATCATGTCAGGATATATGGTAAAGATTTCCAGAAAAGATTGGAAAATGCAGGATTTGAAGTAAATTTATACGATATTAAGAAAGATTTAAATATTCGAAATATAGAAAAGTTTGGATTAAACAAAGAAGAAATTTTGTATATTGGTAAAAAGATGTAGCTTTTATTGGTTAGTTAAAATATAAAGGGTGTAAATATGAATAAAAATATAACCGTTAGTGTAGTTATACCAACTTATAATCGTGGAAATCTGATAAGCAGGGCGATACAAAGTGTAGTAAACCAAACTTACCGGGATTTTGAAATTATTCTAGTGGATGATGGCTCAACTGATAATACCAAAGAGGTGGTTAAAGAATTTCAAAAGAAAGATGAAAGAATAAAATATATTCAACATGATAAAAAAAGAGGTGGATCTGCTGCGAGAAATACTGGAATCCGTGAAGCAAAAGGAAAATATATAGCTTTTCAAGATAGTGATGATGAATGGCTACCAGGAAAACTTGAGAAGCAAATGAAGGTTTTTGAAGGACTGCCAGCAGAAGTGGGAATTATTTATTCGGATATGTGGAGAATATCCGGAGGGGAAAAGATGTATTGGCATTCTCCTGTAATAAACCCCAAAGATGGAACCATATATAGCCAGGCATTAGATCGATTTTTGGCAACGGGAAAGGGAATAGGAATACAATCAGCGATAGTTAAAAGAGAATGCTTTAATACGGTAGGAATGTTTGATGAGAGTTTTCGCAGATTTATAGACTTAGACCTTTTTATTAGATTATCAAAATATTATTATTTCTACCATATTAATGAACCGTTAGTAAATTACTATAACACCGGGAAGGGAATTTCTACCAATGATAGAGCCCTTATTGAGGCATACGAGTTAATTTTAAAAAAATATTCCTTTGATATAGTTAAGAGTAAGAGAACATTTGCGAAGTATCATTATTTGGTTGGCAATACGTTATGTCAAAATGACAAAATAGCACAGGGAAGAGCGTACCTATTACAGTCGGTAAAGCTATATCCTCTGAATATAAAATATTTGCTGGCTGCTTTTGTATCATTCTTTGGTGAAAATGCATATAAAAAAGTAGTCAGACTGAAGCGAAAAATGAAATAAAAAGTTAAACTAAGGTAGTTGAAAAATTGGAAGGAATAAATTAATATCCCTTGCTGGGAAGAGTTTTTCAGCCTTGTTTAAGTAGGAAGTAATTTAATGATTTGTAAAATCTGTGGTAATTCGGAGAATAATAGAGAATTTAAGATAAGGGAAATGATGTTTGGTTTTCGAGACGAATTTACTTATTTTGAATGTTCAAAGTGTGGTTGTCTTCAGATAGCAGAAATTCCAAAAAATATAGGAAAATATTATCCCTCCAATTATTATTCATTTAATAATCTACCACTAAAAAAAGAAAACGATAATATAATAAAAAAATATTTAAAAAGAAAAAGGAATGATTATGCCTTATATAGAAAGGGGATAATAGGGAAATTAATTTACACTAAATATCCGCATTTGCTTTTTTATATAATTGGTCATATAAAAATAGATTACAATTCAAAAATCCTCGATGTCGGTTCTGGTGCAGGTAGTTTGCTTTATTCCCTAAACGAGACAGGTTTAAAGAATTTAATAGGTGTAGACCCATATATAGATGAAGATATAATAGGTGAAAATATAAAAATACTTAAAAAAACTATTCATGAGTTACCCAATAATAAGAAGTTTGATTTGATTATTTTTAATCACTCATTCGAACATATCTCGGACCAATTAGAGACACTTGTTAAAGTATCAAAAATATTATCTAAAAATGGCGCCTGCTTAATTAGAATGCCAATAAAAACAGATTATATTTGGAATCGATATGGTATTAATTGGGTTCAAATAGATGCCCCAAGACATTTTTTTATTCATACACCGAAGAGCTTTGAATTGCTGGTAGAACAATCTGGGTTGTCTATAAAAGAAAGAGTTTATGATTCTACAGAATTTCAATTTTGGGGGAGCGAGCAGTATAAAAAAAATATTTCATTAAATACGGAAAACTCATATTTAGTAAACCCTAAGAAAAGTATATTTACAGAAGAACAAATTATAAAATATAAAAAATTAGCTAAAGAATTAAACGAGAATGGCCAAGGAGATCAAGCAGCATTTATTTTGGAAAAAAGTTGATAACTATTTTAAGTGCAAATTTTTAAAATTATAAGTTTTATAAAAAATTATTCAAAGGGGTAAAAAATGAAAGGAATAATCTTAGCCGGTGGGGCGGGGACTAGGCTCAATCCCCTAACTAAAGCAATAAGCAAACAGTTAATTCCAGTATATGACAAACCGATGATATATTATCCTTTATCTACTTTGATGTTAGCAGGAATTAGGGATATATTAATCATTTCCACTCCGCAGGATTTGCCAAAGTTTAGAGAACTTTTTAAAGATGGAATAGAGTTAGGGCTCAATATTTCCTATAAGGAACAGCCCAAACCGGAAGGGATTGCCCAGGCTTTTATCATCGGGGAAGAATTTATCGGTTGCGATTCGGTATGTTTAATATTGGGGGATAATATATTTTATGGCCATAACCTGTCTTTGACACTGCAGAAGATGATCAACTAGAAGAGGGTGCTTGTATTTTTGGGTATCGGGTATCTGATCCTCAAAGATATGGGATAGTGACATTTAATCAAGAAATTAAAGTCATTGATATTGAAGAAAAACCGAAGGTTCCCAAATCTAATTATGCCGTTCCCGGTTTGTATTTTTATGATAATAAAGTAGTGGATATCACCAAAAATCTAACACCTTCTGCCAGAGGTGAGCTGGAAATAACGGATGTAAATTTAGCCTACTTGAGACAGGGAAATTTAAAGGCAGAAATTTTGGGAAGAGGTTATGCCTGGTTGGATACCGGAACGCCGGATAGTTTAATGGATGCCTCCAATTACATAGCTACCATTGAGAGAAGACAAGGGTTAAAGATTGGCTGTATTGAGGAAATAGCTTATAGGATGGGATATATAGATAAGCCGCAATTAAAAAAAGTCATTCATATAATGCCTGAAAATAGTTATAGAGAATATTTGGAAAACTTTTTAAAAGATATCAAAAACTAACAAAGCAAAGGGGTAGCAATGAAATTCAAAAATGGAGAGATTGAAGGGGTCATTGTAAAAAAGTTAAGCCGGTTTTCTGATGAAAGAGGATATCTGATTGAGACCTTTAGAACAGATAACCTTCCAAATAAGCTTAAACCGATGATGAGCTATATCTCTTATACCAGCCCAGGAGTAATCCGGGGACCTCATGAACATGAAGAACAGACTGATATATTCTGCTTTATGGGTCCGGGTAATTTAAAAATAAAGCTTTGGGATAATCGAAAAGAGAGTAAGACTTATAGATGTTGTATGGAGGTAATTGGAGGAGAAGATAATCCTATCAGGATAATTGTTCCTCACGGTGTAGTCCATGGCTATAAAAATATTTCAGAAGAAGTAG
>Ga0210003_1003654_pt1 | contig 12418 bp, 17 predicted proteins | sample LantaG_FD_182804 | JGI IMG/M metagenome (GOLD analysis project Ga0210003, IMG submission 182804) | Deep subsurface microbial communities from Baltic Sea to uncover new lineages of life (NeLLi) - Landsort_02402 metaG (SPAdes) (version 2) | ecosystem: Environmental > Aquatic > Marine > Oceanic >...
CTCTCCTCCAAGAAATTGACCCGCTCCTTGAGCTAATTCATTACTTCTACTTAAAGAAGCGTAACTTCCAAAAGCTAGTGCGCCTGTCGCATTCGCTCCCTGATTACTCAATCCGAAAAAAGCGGAATTTGCCACCGTGGGGTTTCCTACATGTCCATTTCCGAAAAACAAGCAATTAGAAGAACTTAATGGAGTTATGCCCCCGCTGATTCCTAAAATAATATTTCCCGTTCCATTAAAAGCTATTCCGGCGTTTGTATTTTGTCCGGTAGATATGAGCCAAGAAGTATTTAATGATCCTCCAACTTTATTATTCCCTTCTCTAAATCCCACTAATCCATTCGATGAAGAAGACCCAGACGCCCACCTAAAGGGAATTGAAAGGCTCGGATCATAGATTAATGACTGCCCACTAAACGCGCCTCCCGTTGTAAATAATCCGTATTGATTCAATCCAGATCCAACTAAAATATCACCCCTATTGTCAAACAATGTTTCAAAATCTCCGGTTCCAGCGATTGAACCATTTCTTGTTATCTGCTCACCATTAATAAAAAGGGAACCAGTAATATTAATAGCTCCCGTCATTCTCGCATCGCCAACTAAACCTAGATCACCACTAATATTTAATCCATCCCAAATCTGATCTATTCTCGTTCTGCCTGTTGCCACAATTTGATTAAAAGTGGCGATTCCAGTCACACTTCTTAAATAAGCGTCTCCGGTATTAACAATTCGCGCAAGATGATTGAAATTAAATCCAGTAAAATTGCCGAAATTTGCTTGACTACCCGTTACATTTAAAACGCCCGCAACATAAGCGTTTCCAGCATTAAGATTATCAATTCTTGCTGGACCTGTTAAATTTAATTTTCCTGTATAACCACCGTCTTGATGTAATAAATAATAAGCGCCGGAATTGGCTTTTATTATATTTTCTGCTGTAAGCGGCGAAATGGATGTAGGCATATCCTAATTTACACTATACACGAAAAAAGCCGCCCCGTATTGAGGCGGCTTGAGAAAGTTCTAATTAAAGAATTATACTTTCGGTTTTGCGTTCTTAACGTTAATCGCCAAGAAGTTAACAACGGCTCTTGCTTTTGCGAGAAAACTGTCGTCCTTTGTAGAAGGAGTAAGTGCGGCAATAACAGAGGCAGTTGCGATGATTGAAGTTAAGATCGAGAAGATCCCTTCAACGTTGTCTAGAATCCAATTGTAAATTTCGGTCATACTCTATTTTACACTTAAAATAATAAGGCAAAATAGAGATTTTAATACCCCTTGCGCTCCAATTCCCGAAAACGTTGATCTGAATGCCATACCTCATTATCTTGAGCGGTATAAACACCATCTCTTGTTTTTACAACAGCCCCCCTGTCTAGGGGAAGGATTGCTGGTTGACTGAGAACTAATTCTCCCATCGTCGGTTGTTTAACCGAACCACAACTAACTAGAAGCAAACTACAAATTAGCAATAAGTTTTTCATATTTCTCTTTTTCCATTCTCAATCTTGAACTAAGAAAATCAGCTTGAGCGGTAGATTGTTGGGTTTTCTTCCCCCGCTCTATCTCAATTTGTTTAATTAATTCTGATTGAATCTTTTCTGATTTTTCTACTTTACCCTCTTTGAGATTCTCAATTCTTAAAATGAGAAATTCTAAAAGCTTTTCAGCAAGAGGGAAAAGTAGGGTTAAGAATGACATTACGCTGGAAAGTCGTCGTCGTTGGTTTTGTTAGGATTACCCTTGTCAATATAAACTCGTAGAGAAGGGTGTTTGTCCTCTGTTTTTTTATCATTTGGATACATAACAAGGTCAACTTTTTTACCATCTACGGTAACGTGACCAGACCAGAATTTCTTCTCGTCTTTTTTGCTTTTTTTCGTCCAGAAAGCGCCGATTTCGCGCTCCTGCCATTCTGATTTTGGTTGTTCTGCCATATCGTTATTATAAGCTATAAACTCTAATTTGTCAAGTCTTATTCTTCAACTTTTTTCATTAATCCCACATATTCCACCACTTCATTTTTGTGATTAAAAATAGGATAGGCATGGATATTAAATTTCTTATGTTTAAAGGATGAAGTCCTTAATTCAATTGAAAACTCTATTTCGCGCCCCTGACTAAATGCTTCTCTCCATTCGTGGTCATAATCTTCATGGTCCGAATCTCCGACTAAAAAGGTTCTCCATTTATGACCTAATAACTCGTTCTCTCCAACCTCTAACCATCTGCAATAAGTTCTATTTACCTCTGTATTTTTACCCTCAATATCGCATCTAAAAATACCATAAGGGCAATCTTGAAAGACTGCCTTTGAAAAATGTTCTGATCTAGAAACTCTATCCTTAAGAGAATCAATGACCCCTACCAAAGAGCCAACTTCCGGTAAAAGCGGCCAAGTGCGCGATATAGCATACAGGACGGGCAACGAGGTGAATATCTCTTTTGAATTGCTCTTTAACCTCCCCATGAATTTCTTTAAGGGTATGAATAAATAACGCACAAGCAACCCCAAAAGGCCACAAACCGCCATAATTACTCCGCTGAATTCGCCTAATTCCTTGATTGTCATCACTCATCTCTCTGTAAAAGCCGTCGATTGAATATCAATCTTATTTACACGCTGGCCGGAGAAAATTCCACCAAAAATGAGTTGTCAATACATTTAATTAGTTCTTCATTTAAATTAGGAGTCAAATTTGATTTATCTTTATTAAATCCTACTGAACTTCCTTTTTTAGAGTCGCAAGTCAGAATAAAATCAACATTAGAGAAGTCAATTACTTCGCCCGAACTTCTTTCAATCTTTTTATCTTTAATTACTTTAGTTAAAAAAGTAGAGATTTCATTATTAATAACAGATAAGTCGTCAATAATAACAACGGAGGAATCTGAATTCATTACTCTTCGACACAATTCATTTGCATTAAAATCTAATCCTGAAAAGTGAATAACATCTACTTCATTTTTACGCGCAAAGTCTGAAAATGCTCTGCAAAGCATTGTCTTTCCTGAGTTTTTCTCTCCATAAAATAGGATTGTGCCCGATTCTTTTTTAATTGTCTCAAGAATTTTCGCGCTAAGATCTATTTTCTCGATTGGAAAAAAGTCTGAAATACTATCGAAACACTTCCTAAGAACAATCCTCTTTCTTTTTTCAAAGAAGGTGTCTAACTCTGATTCCTCGACAACATTAGAGTGATTAATATATTCTTGCTCCCATCTGTCGCAAGCCGCTTTAACACCCTCTAACTTCCTACTTACTTCGTCTTGATTTTCAATATTGCCACCAACTACATCATTGCCGATTTTAAGCAAACTACTCTGAGCTTCTTTAACATAATCTGGTGTCGCAGTAATCTTCATTTTTACTTGAGCGCCGATTGCGTCTAAAATATCAATAGCTTTGTCTGGATACCTTTTATTTGGTAGGAATCTTTCGCATTTATCCACTAAGGAATCTAAAAATTCTGGAGAGAAAACAATCCCGTGAGAATCTTCGTAATATTCTGCCAGTCTAGGAAGAATCTCTTTCATCTTAAATTTGGATGGTTCAGAGATAACTACTTTATTAAATCGGCGATCTAAGGCTGAATCTGTTTTGATTTTTGCTTCGTATTCTTCTTGAGTGGTCGCTCCAATGACAGAAATCTCTCCATTAGCGAGCGGCGGTTTTAAAATATTAGATGCCTCAAGATCGTTCTTACGTCCTGATCCACCCGCACCAACTAAGGCATGGATCTCGTCAAAAAAGAGAATTAGATTATCATATTTCTTGGCCTCTTCGACGAATTGAGTGAGACGCTTTTCAAACATGCCTCTAAATTCGGTTCCGGCTACCATTCTTGAAAGATCAACAGAGTAAATTACTTTATCAAAAAGCATTTCTGGAGCCTCGGCATCTACAATCATTTTGGCAAGCAATTCTACCATACTGGTTTTGCCCAATCCCGCTGGACCAACCAAAATAACGTTCGCCTTCCTCTTTCTTAAGAGGGAAACTGCCAACTCATTTACCTTATCGGGGTCGTGATTAATTAAATTATCAAAATCACCATCTGATGCCTTTTTATTTAGATTTGTGCCGAATTCGTCCAGAATCCTATTTTTAGCAAACATATCTAAAAACCTATCCTCTTTTTCAGAGCGATCTTCTTCTACTTTCTTTTTCTCAAATCTTGGAATTTCGTCTTTGAAAAATTGCTCTACTCGATTAGTAATTAAACTAGAAATTTCTTCATCTGCGCCATCAAGTAATTTAAATACAGTTGCCTTTTTCTCTGATTTTAAAATAGAAAAGAAGATTGATTCAGCCGCCGCATAATCTTGACCATATTCTGTAGAATATTCTTTGGCTTTTTCAATGATATTTTTTACGTCTTTAGAAATTCTGCCTGTTGGTTTAACGGAAGATTTCTTTCTTGTCATTTCAATTTCAGAAATAACCAAAAGATCAAATTCATTTACTTCAAGAGATTGAAACACATAACTGAGTGCCATTACATCTGAGGTAAGGACAGAATGTAAGAGTGTGTCAATACAGACATTTGGGCGATTATACTTTAAAGCAAGATTTTTTGCTTTTTCAATTACGTTAAGAAAATTTTGAGAGAGAAGCATGTTTATAAATCTATTACCCACCTGTATTTACAGTTATTTTAAATCCCTAGTCTTCATCATCACCTTATCACTCATCACTTTGATATTATCAACGAAATCTGATCCGCCATTACCTCTTGTGGCTTTGACAACTAGAATCTGTCCCTTCTTTAGTTTAACACTATCCTCAAAGTTTGTCAACTTCTTTTCTTTCTGTGAGTCACAAAACATCAATCGTCTTGTCGCGTAATCATCCGAAACAATCAACGTCATATAACGATTTCCATTTTTAGACATTTTAGTGAAAAAGTCATCAACAATAACAACCGCCCGCCAAGAACTTAATTTATTATCTTCGACATCTTTTAAATCATTTAGTTCATATATTTCTTGGAAACATTCTTTGAGTTTAAAAGAAAAGGAGTAGCCCAATAATTGTTTCTCAAACCACCAAATAGAAAGTTTTTCATGTTTTTTATTCTCCATGAACATCTGCTTGAATGGCTCAAACTTTTTCTTGAACGTCTCGAAACGAGAAGGTTTCATTATGGTTTTCCCATCATCGCCGACCGTTCCTTTTTCAACAATGTCTGAAATCGTATTTAATAAATCATAATCATATTTTGGGCCAAGTAGCATTACATTTCTTTGCTCGCCCTTGCCTGTTAATAAATTAAATGCCTGTGCCTCTAATACAGTTTTGGATCTATTTCTTTCGCCTAAACATCCGGCATAAATAAGAGAAGTTAGCACTCCAATATTAATTCCAACAGACTTGGCGGCAGTAAAGACTTCATATTTATTCTTCGGATTAATCGCGGCAAAATCTTCTAATGCTTTGAGAGTGTTTTGGGAAATCCCTTTAATAGAAGAAAGGCCATATCTAATATTATTTCCTTCAATCAAGAAATCCATTGAGGACTTTTCGAGATTCGGGGAAAGGATTTTAATACCGAAATCTGATACTTCTTTGGATACATCTGCAATGACTTGAAGAGGGTCTGGATCAAAATTGGCTGTATCAAGAATCGAACAGAAGAATTCTTTAGGATATTTCCATTTTAGGTAGATTGTCTTACTCGCTAATACTGAATAACTTACGCTATGCGACAAGTTGAATTGATAATTTGCAGACGCCTCCATTGCCTTCCAAAAATACTCTGCCACGATCTCATCTACCCCGTTTTCTTTTGCAGCATTAAAAATCTTATCTTTCCATGCTGGCATTTTATCTCTTTGCTTTTTGCCGATAATTTTTCTAATAGTCTCGGCATCCTCTTTTGGTAATCCGAATACTTCATGTATGGCCCTCATACCCTGCTCCTGAAAGAGAAGAACATTCTTTGATTTAGCCAAAATCTCGTCCAATTTATCGTTCAACCCCATTTTCTGAGGGGATCTTTTTTGCTTAATATACTCTCCAACAAATGAAAGCGCACCGGGTCTGGCAAGTCCGATGACATCAGAAAGTTCCATTAAATTTACAGGTTTAACATCTTGGCAAACTAAACTATTTGTAGAAGCCGATATTTGGAAGAGGCCACACGGATTTTTAAAGTCTTGAAGCACTTCATAAATAAATGGATCTTCTGGATCAATATCATCTATATTAATTCCCGCTTTTTCACACGCCTTATTTGCAATCGTAATTGTTCTAAGTCCTAAAATATCAAACTTAACCATCAAATCGGCTACGTCATTCATCTCATAAGCCGTAACCAAATCCCCGTCTTTACTTAGTTGAAGAGGACAAATAGAATCAATCTCTCCGTAAGATACGCAAATCCCTGAAGGGTGAAGGCCGCTATTCTTATTTAGATCTTCAATCTTTCTCGCTTGCTCTACTACATTTTTATTAAACTTTGCCCACTCTTGAAACTTCTCGTTATCTTCTAAAGCTTCTGCAATAGATTGAACTACTCCATGCTTCTTCTGAATTAAATCTGAAACGGCTCCCGCTTCTTCTTCGTTGGCGTCATTAAAATATTTAACAGCCTCCTTAATACAGAGTTTAGAAGAGAAGGTATTGAAGGTAAGGATCTTTGCTGTTCTCCCGCTATATTTATTCTCAATATAACTAATCACTTCTTGGCGACGAGAATAATCAAAATCTAAATCAACGTCTGCCAAAAGCGATCCATCAAAATAAACAACACCATCAACTTCTCCTACTTTTTTAATTCGGGTTCTTGAAACGAATCGCTCAAAAATCAAATCATATTTAACAGGATCAACCTTTGTAACGCCAATAATAAAAAGAACAAGACTTGAAGCTGCTGAACCCCTCGCTGGCGACATGTTGATTCCATTCTCATTGGCGAAATTAACAATATCCCAAAGAGCTAATAGGTAATCGACTAAGCCAGTTTCTTCAAATACTTCAATCTCGTATTTGGCTTGCTCATAATATCTTGCCTTGTCTTCTTTTTTATCAATTCCTTTTTTAAGGATATTTTGGCGAACAAGTTTTCTGAGAAATTCAGAATTGGTCGAAGTTTCGGGAAGATCTAGTTGCGCGTAGTATTTTTTATCAATTTCAATACGCGGCAATGCTGCGCCAATTGGTTCGCAGTCAGAATAATCAGAAAATTCAGAAAACATCTATCTTACTATACTCTAAAAATCACTTCCCGTCAACCTTTTTCTTCTTAAAGATTTTGTCGTAATTATCTCGATATTTTTTACCAGAAACGGGCCTCGCCCGACTTCCTTTCCCGGCACCTGTTGATTTTTGTTTGCTCATCTTACTTCAAATGTATATGTCCAAGGATATTCTATTTTATCAATTCCCTGTGTAAATTCTAATTCAATTAAAATAGCATAACCGCCTGTAATCACTACATTATGACCTGTATCATCAACTAACATTCCTTTATATTTTGAAAGAAAGGAGTATGGCTGCTCTTTCTTAAATTGTAGAATGAACTTATTATCCTTCATCTTCAATATTCCCTTCTCCAGAATCTAATTGAACGCTTTCGTATTCATAAAAACGGTTACTCTTCAACTTATAACCGTCCCATACCTCTCCTTCTTTGACTACCACAATTCCTTCTTCCGGCGATTTTTGAACACACATAAAGCAGTCTTTTTCGGTATAATCTCTAATTAGATTATTCAAGAAATTCTCTTGCCAATGATTTGAAATATCTAACTCGGGATACATATCTTTCGTCTTGCCATAATAAAATAGTGGCGGCATATTCAATTCATATCTTTCGCAATATCTTTGGATTTGAGGGGTTGAAAATTCAAATACTTGGCCGCTCGATGTTGTATAAGTAATTCTATAAACAAATACTCCATGCTTATTTTCTGGAAAACCGTAATCGAACCCCTTCTGGATGGTTTTTCCATTTGGAAGAAAACCCGCGATCTCGCAGTATAGCGAAATCCCATCTTTTAGTTTATCTTTAATTTCTTCAAAAGCCAATCCCCAAATATCTAGATTATAAAAATGTTGGTGAGCTTTATCCTCAAAGATATTCTTAACTACTTTTCTGCTAGAATAAAGGTAGTCGTAATGGGAATCAACAATATTAACTCCAATCTTTTTCAAGATTTTCTCGTGAAGTTTAAGTGGTTTTTTGCATAGCACTTTAGCGAAAACTGCGGACGTTCCATGAATTTTATAGGAAACAGAAATCGTATCTTCTGGATTAACTTTATGAATATTTTTCTTGATTTGCGCGGTATCAAAATGCAAGCGGAATTGATCTTCGATTAACTTGCTAGAGCGTTTGGCTTTCTTTTGTTTCTTGTTGCCGCTACTTGGAGTATTGATATTCTTATTTACATATTTTTTGCAAAATACAATGTCGCCAATTGAATCAAATTCTTGGCCAACGCTTTCTTCTGAAAGTTCAAATTTAATTTTAGATTCCTTTAAAAAGTCGTTTACAGATTTAATTGGATGCAAATAACCTTCTGATAACTCTCCACGAAGTCTTGTGGCTTTACATCTGCCCTGTTTTCCAAAAAAAGATTTCTTTGTATTATCTTTATTCATCTCAGACGAAGAGAATGAATTAGAGAAGGAAAGAAAATCTAAATTAAGAGCCGACTCTAGCGGAAAATAAACATACAAATCCCCAATCTTTGTATCAAGTCCAACGATAATACGTTGATAATCAACGATTGCGATAGCAAGGCGATCTGCCCCCGGATGCGGCTCTAGACGATCAATCTTAACGACCTTCGCTCGATAATTCGTATCTTGTAATTTACAGTTTAACATATTAAACTTCTTTTAAATATTTCTTCCAAAATTCATCTAAATTCCCGTCATTAAAAAATGTATCGAAGAAATAATATTCTAACCGACTAAATTCTTCTAGCCCCAAAAGATCGCGAGCTTGTTCATAAATTTCGTCTTCTTTATTTCTTAAATCCTTGACCTCGGCAACGAGCTTAACGATCTCTTCTTTTTTGTCTTCCATGTCTTTTATTATAATCTATAATCAACTGCTTGTCAACCCGTTTTTAAGTTCTATCAAAAAATTATGAATACTCACTTCAAAAGGTGTCGCTTTTCTTTTTTCATTCCAGTGGAAAATTGTATTGCTATGATCTCTGATATTTTCAAACCAAATATATTGCCCGCCCTTTTTAATAAGGGAATGTTCGTATGGCAATAGGGATTCTAAATATTCAATAGCAATCCTTTTCCTTTCTTCGGAAGAAATATCTAATTCCACTTGTGCTTTAATTTTCATTAGCTTTGATTTGATCTGACGCCACTCTTTGAGCGATTAAAAAAGCAAGCGACAAACACGTTAGTTTTTGAAAGGGGTCTTCCGTTTGGAAGACCGCTATAAAAAGAAGTATAATAAAAGCAAATTCTAACGATCCGAGTATAAACTTTATAAGCTCTTTCATAGTTTCAGTCTCTTTTTCAGTTCGTTAAAAATCATTAATGTATCTCTACAGTCAGTCAAACTTGAATGTCGAGCCGCCTCATTACTACTCGTAATTCCCAAGTCTTTCATAAGCGCCGTCTGACTAACTTTGCCTTTTAATGATCTATCGTTTAAAATTTTAAATTGCCATTCTAATATTGAACCTCGCTGTGGTTTCTCTAGATTGTTTTTGTATGCTAATCCAAGAGCGCGGGTATCGTATACTCTATCATAGAATTTAGAATAGTCAACTCTTTCTTTTGCTTGTCTCGCTAAAGTATCTAGCATTTGACAATCGAAACCAAGTATATTTTGACCTCCAATTAAATAATCTTCGTCGTAAAGTTTAACTTTAAATTTATCCCAAACTTCTGTCGGCGACTTCTTTAATTTATGATATTTTTCGGCGTCAAAATTAGTTAGCTTTTTAACTAAATCGCTTAAATTTAAATTAGGAACATCAACATAATATTCGTGTTCTACTAATGTTTTTGTTCCAATAGCCTCAACCCAACCTAACTGCCAAACCCTATTTGAATTATTATCTTCAATACGATGAGATAAATTAAGATTTCTGCTTTCTACGTCCAGAATTAGGATTTTTTGGTTGTAATCAATCATAATTTAAAAAATAATCCCATCCAAAATTCATACCTCTCTGAACAATTATCTATTCTATTTTGACGGTGCCTTATATCCTTTTTATTCTCCGGTAAATCACTTGAACATTCCTCGTAATACTTTGCTTGCCAAGATTGCATCTGATTGTGGCAATGGCTTTTAAGGGCTGCGGATTCTTCTTTTGTAAATTCGGTATTCATTCCTGTGCTGCTAATATTAATCCCACATTAGCGATTGCGTAAGCCGACCACGTTAGCGCCCAAGCCCAACGCGACTCCGTTGCGAAGTCGATTGCCGTAATAAGATAAGCGATAGATACTAATAATGGAAGGATAGTTTTCAAACTGTAATTCTATGTCTATTTGCTAATAGCAACGGTAGATTTTTTAAAATGTAACCCTCTTCTTCATTTTGAAGTTCTTCTGGAATGCTGCGAATAAAATTATCTATAATCAAAACCACCATCATGCAAATATCAAAATTGCTTACGGGTGTTGGCTCTCCAATGCTTTCAATAAAAACTTGCCTTTTTAAACGATCATCTGGAATAGTCTTTTTGATAAAGACTTTGTAAAGTTCTGTTACATGTTCTTCCATATTAATTTAATTTATTTAAAATTCCTTCCCAAAATTTAACCGACTCTTCCGCTTTTCTCATTTCTTCTTTGCCAAAAGTTATATAATCCTTGTCGTAGGGACCGAGATTTTTCATAGAAATCCTCGCCGAATGAAATTGGTTACTAAAAAAATCAATTCGATCAATAGCGTAAACCTTAAACGCTTCGGATTCCTTCTTTGAAAGAAATAAGATCATAGTTTTGATGCTACATATTCTACTAACCAAACACGAGGGGCAACAGAGATTTGGAACCAATCTGTATAATGTCTTCTGTCATAATTAACTATATTCTTAAATCACTCTCCTGTCAACTAAATCTTCCCAACAAAATTGATCTGAACAGAAATATTCTAAATTCGGCCTTTCAAATGTCGTCGGTCGCCCTGCTTTTCGTTGGCAGACTGCCTTGTAGAACTGGAATGCCGCGAAATCCTCTTTCTTCTCGTAGTAAATGCTCTTTGCCTTAATCGTTTCAATCTTCTGCTTTTTAAGTGCGCGACTGATTAAAAAGTCAAAAGGGTGCCCATTATCTTCTTCAAAATACCAAGGACTCAATCCCTCTAAATCTAAATCGTGAATGCCGAAATGAAATAGGTTCTTGCTGATATACGAATCATAAAATGGAACTGCCACTTGAATGCCTTTCAACTCTTCTTTTTCTAATTCATAAACCCCGCCCCCTTTGGTGAAGGTTTTAGTATAGATCCTCCTAAGAGAGTCAACGCCTTCTGAGTTTCGGGCGAAATAAATAAGTTTACTAGATTCTGAAGAGCATTTTGTTTCTAGTCGCAATCCAAAACGCAAGGGCTTTCCTGTTTTCTCTGATAATTTTTTGGCTGATCTAAAACCCGCCATTGAATCTTCGACAAGAATTACTTCGTCTTGCGGCAATTCAAATGCTTTTTCTACAGTGAGAATTGACTTGCCAATACTCGCGTGCGTTTTTACGAGTGCAATCATTTAATTTGAATAAATTCGTAATCGAAGTGCGGGCCATTTCTTTTGTCATTTTCTAATGCTTCTTTTTCGGCATCTTCTTTTGATTTAAAAATATCTTCAAATAGCACCCAATAATCTTTATTAGTTTTAGCTTTATGTTTAATAATCCATTCTTCTTCTACTTTTTCTAGAACAAAATAAGGATACCAATTGCTATTTAATAAAAAACCTCCCCCATATTGTGCATCCAAAGTAATTTCAAACACTTTTCCAACGGAGTCGTCCATGGATTCATCATCCCAAATATCTCCCCATCCATTTTCATAGTCTTCCGCTTTTCTTGTTACCTTAACCTTGTCTCCCACTTTTAATCCAGATGCTTTATGAAGATCTAAATAAGAAGGTTGAGGTTTAATTCTGTAATTAAGGGTTGAAAAGAAGTTTAAATTCAATTTAGAAGACCATCCTTTAGCATCAAAAAGTTCAATGTCCTTCACCTGTTGAGTTTTTACCGCATGAGCAAACGCCTCAATCGTTTTCCCTTGTTCTTCTGTTAAATCTTTAATAGTAATATCCATATCTTAATCTATCACAAATGGCTAAACTCGTCAAGTTCTTTTTCTTCTACAATTGCATTTTCAAATCCAAGTGCCGCCGCTTCTTGATTCATTTTTTTATTATATTCTTGATGCTTCCATGCTTCGCAACCAATATAGAATCGTTTTTCTATAACTTC
>Ga0210003_1003656_pt1 | contig 12415 bp, 13 predicted proteins | sample LantaG_FD_182804 | JGI IMG/M metagenome (GOLD analysis project Ga0210003, IMG submission 182804) | Deep subsurface microbial communities from Baltic Sea to uncover new lineages of life (NeLLi) - Landsort_02402 metaG (SPAdes) (version 2) | ecosystem: Environmental > Aquatic > Marine > Oceanic >...
TAACCAATAAGTTCACATTGGTCTTCATCTAAACCAATCCATTTCCCTCTTTCAGTAGCATCTCTTTTATCTTGTAAATGCGAACAATGAGGACATTTTACAGTATATTTGTAAAGCCAAATTTTTTCCCAACTATCTGAACCTGGAACATAAAGAGGGAAATATTCCTCGCAATGCTCACATCTCAAATGAAAAATCTGTTGAGATGATTTCATCCACATATTGTAATATTCTGAATCTCTATTTTTAGGTGTCCCCATATACACTTGAACACCACCAGGAGATTGCCCATACTGAGACATCGTCATCATCTTGATAGCATTGGACAATGCCGCAACAGGCATATCCTGAATTTCGTCAAAGATTATAGAGTCAACTGTTCGCCCTCTCAGCCTTGATGCATCAACACCAGTAGATTCTACCCAAATATGATTTCCATTTTGAAACTCTTTATATTGCAAACTCTCATTAACATTTTGACTAATGAGGCTTTCCATATATGATTTTAGCCTTTTACCAGGCTTAGGAGTTTCATTTGTGCGCACAGCTTGCGAAATGGCAGCATTTAATTTAGTCTTTGTATATGCCGCAGCAATATCTAGCTGGGGGAAACAATGCATTACGCGCATTGGTGGTCGACCATTATTTCCAAATGCACCACACCCCATCCAGTACATTTCTAAATTTGCCGCCATAGTTGTCGCCCCAACCTGGCGTCCTTTCAAAAATATAATTGGTTTAGAGCTTCTGTCTAAAGCTTTAATACCAATATGACGGTACATGTCAACAAATGGCTTGTAACCATTTCCACGTAGCTTGAATGGCTTGCCATCTAATGTTAAATGCTTTTCGCAAAAATAAACAGGATCGAAGTTTAAAACAGCTTCTTTTATAGTGTCAAAAACAGTGGCATTATCTAAAACATTATTGTTCATACTGTATATACAGTATAATTGATTTAAATTAAAATTATTTTTAGATTATGCTAATATTTAGACGATGGAGTGAGTATATCAAACATATCATCTGTAGGTGCTGTAGGAGCTGTATTGTTGTTTACTGTAAAATCAGATAATGATCTTGTTTTATTATTTAATAAATTTTCTACAACAAATATTGATAATCTAGGATCATCTGAATAAGAGTCTTGATTTATAATACGCTTTACTTCTTCTATGTCTCCCAAAGAGCCGTCATTATTTTCTTGCAAGGTTGGCTTTATTTCTTGTGTTACAAAATTTAATACTGGATCTTTCTGATGAGCAACATATCTTTTGATATATCCCATAATAGCTTCTTGGACCCCAGGAAGATCAATTATGGATGGCCCATCAAGAGAGGGTTCTTTGTTTTGTTTTTGTTCTACAACTTCTAATATTTCAGCAATTTTTTTTGATTTAGATTCCTCAATAGCCTTCACTTCTTTTTGATACGCTGTTAGCCCGGTTCTTTCAATCAAATCAGCAACCATTTCAGCAACAGTTGTCTTTTTTTGATTTAAGTAACTAGATCTAGTCAAAGATGACTGAACCTGACCAACACTTGAAGTGCTTTGTTTTGAAAGATTTTTTTCAAAAGAATCTTGTAACTCATTGGACTCAGCAGGTCCAAAATCACATCTTTCAAATTCATATGCTCTATTAAAACTCATATTAACCTTATGCCTGATAGCCTTTAATCCATTCGCCTTCTCCATCATTGATGTCTAATATGCCATCTAAAATTCTAATTCGATTTAAATTAAGAGGATAATTCATATCTTTAATCAATTGAATAACTTGAACCTGTTCTCGTTTATCAAGTTTATATTCTTTACCAAGTTTTTCAAATGTATCTTTCATATCTTTACCGCCTTGTACCGATGCTTCAATACACACACGAGCAATAAAAGATATCAAATAAGGAACAACCACTTGAATATTACCAACCATAGATGTTTCAGCTTCTTTTATAAGATCGCCTCTTTCGTTTCCAGCTTTCTTTTCTTTTTTACTTATAATTTTTTGCAATCTTTTACTAAGCTTATCTAACCCTTCAATAATCATATCTCTAGCTTCTTCTGCTTTTGCAGCGTCAATTTCTCGTTTGAAGTCTTGAGACATTGCTTTGTCAATTTCTTTCTTCAATCGATCAAAATATGATGATGCTCTTTTCAAACCACCGATGCTTTTGCCATCATGTGGAGGAGTATTGTCAATCATGCTTTTGAGCCAATGCAAGAATTTACCAACACCATGAGATTTTTCCCAATGCCATTCATCAATCTCTTCTTGCTGCTCTTCTTCTAATGATACCTCTTGAACCTCTTCATCTTCATCTGGTTCTCCTAATATCACCTCATCTGGAGCGCCTGGCACCAATCCAATGACGAATATTATTTCTTCTTCCTCTCCTTCTTTTTCATCATGATCATGATGACATTGAGGCTTTTCTGCTAATTCTATAGCTTGAGGCCCCTGCATTTGCTGCATTGGAAATTCTATTACCTGTTGAGCGTATTTTTTATTTGACATACCTACACCGTGCAAAAAGTTGATATTCTTCAATTATATATTGAAATATTATTACGAACCCTTTTTTATTTTGTCATTATCTTCCGAAGCAAAAGAACCACTAAGCATAGATTCTAAATTTCCAACCTGATTTCTTGATGGATGTTCACTATAAAAACCTATTGGTACAGATGAATATCCATGTGAAAAATATTGTGTATATGCTGGAAACCCAGTAAATTCAACATGACCCAACCCCGCTGCTTCGTCGCCGTAATTACATTCAACCTTTTCTTTATTTTTCAACACAAGGTTTGCATATTTACAACGTTTCGGTTTTTCATTGTTCCAAGTAAGAATAGATAAATTAGAAGCTACTGCTTCTTCTAACGCTTCGTGTTTTTCAATTAATAAAATATCTACTCCATCTTTTCTAACTTTTAATACTGGAGTCATTTCATCAATTGTTTCACCAGCAGACATACATCCATCAGGAATCATTAATCCAAAAGGACAAGCGTACGTTTCATTGTCTCTAATTACAGCAAGCCTAACAATCTTCTTATCCTGTTTCATTTAATACCTTCAATAATAATTCTGGGTTTTCAGATAAAGCATCTCTAGTATCGCTTGTTTGTGGTAAATAATCATTTATACCTAGTTTAGCTATAATATCAATTGCAACCGTTTCATTTTTACTTAAAGCTTTATTTATTTTATCTGATGTATATTTTTTATCAACATCATTTAATATTTCTTTATTATTTTTTACCCAAGCAATGACGCGTTCTGATGGTTTAAAATCTAATTTAGCACAAAGATAAACTATTCTAGATATTCTTTTTGGATCAGATTTTAAAGTTATATCAGGGTCTAAACAAGTATCTATTAATTTTTTATTTAAATCTGTCATTCCTTTTTTTGTTAAATCATATACTCTAGATAAATCTAAAGGCATTAATAATGCATTTATTGTAAAATCTCGACTAAACATTTCTTTATCTATTGAAGTTAATTTAATGTTTTGTTTAATAAGTATAGAATCTATACCTGGCACATTAAAATTATTACTAAAATCTATATCAAATTTTTCAAAAGATAATCTACCATGACCATCGTTGAATGTGGTATAAGCCGCTCCATCAAATTTTGAAACTAAAGCCTGTCCAAGTTGATGACTAGTGTTATCCCCACAAGTTAAATCAACATCTTTAATTTTATCAACATTTCCAAGCATAATATCTCTAACCATACCTCCAACAATATAAGGTTTAGAAGATCCTATTTCTTTAGCTGTAATATTAATTATATCAAAAACATTTTTTAGTTTCATTTTACACCACAGGTGGTCTAGCAGCAGGTGGAGCAATAGGAATAGAAGGCTTAGATTCGATAGGAACACGAGATGGAGCAACAAGCTCTTCAGGTAATGCAGATTCTACTTTTCCTTCCATTGCATCTGATTGTTGCAAAGCATCTTTCATTTCTTTATCAATTAGTGACTCATTATCTTGTTGTACTGTAACTTTTACATTTCCACGCTCATCAATGACAGACATAAGTTTAGATAATATTTCATCAATACGCACTGAAGTATATTGATTTGACTCCAAGGCAGACCTAGTAGCTTCTGCCAATTGAGGGAATAATCCTGCAATTCCAAGTTTATCTAACATTAAATCTATAATACCTAATTGTCTAGCAATTTCTCTATTTTTAAATACACGAGATAACGCTTGCAACCTTTTCACAACATCACTAACTTGAATATTTGCAAGAGCTTTATTTATAGCATCTTCACCAGCATCAACACTTGCTTTTTCAGGAAAAGGCGGCTTTCTATCTTCTATTTCTGGTATTTCTGACATTTGAGCAGTTTTATGCATAGCTAAAGTTTCAGACGCAATAGAACATAATCTATCAACAATATTTTCTAAATTTTTTAATTCTGCTGTTTTATATGTAGCCCAGGCATATGCTGCTTCTTTTTTATCTTCAACACCACTAGGAGGCTTGCCATTATCTTTTAAGCTATCATCTGGCTTATCAGGAGAAGAAGGGACAGGCGCAGGTGGAGCAGGCGCAGGTGGAGCAGGCACAGGTGGAGCAGGCTCTGGCATAGGAGGCATAGGAGGCATAGAAGGAAGTGCTTCTTGTTTTTCTTTTATAATTTTTTCTTTTGTATCTTCAAGAGAAGGCACTTGTTCTGTATCTTTAGAGTATCCTAAATCATTCATTGTTGCTATAATTTCTGTTGCTGCAGAATTATCAGAAGGCGCCCCACTATTATCTGTAAAAGAAGGATCTGGCCCATCATCTATAAGACCAGCAAGCGGGTCTGGTTCTTGCGCAATTTTAATAATCATATCTGCGCCATATTTATTACCTTCGTATTTTAAAGAATTAGAAGCACGCACAATAAGATTGTTTATCATATCTGAAGCCTTCACGCTTAATACGTCATATTGTAAATTTGTTAAAGATCTTAAAAGACTTTCATATTCTTTGCCCATTAATCTTTGCCCAGCATTACTAGAAAGAAGTTTTATAGCAGAATTTATTCTACCAATAAGACTAGCTTTAGTTCTTTGCATAGCTAAAGCTTCCTCGTTAGATTTAGAATATTCTTGTATAGGTGCACCAGAATTAGAATTAGATTGTGTCAACCCTGGAATATTTCTCATTGAAAGGATCGCATTATTTGTAGCATATTGTGCTTTTTTTGTATTATAAGTTTTAGACGCTCCTCCTTCATAATAGTTAAGCCAATCTTGAAATTTGTTTTTTTCCATATCATTCCATCCTTTTGTAATAGCATATAATGCGCCTTGCTTGGTTGTCCCAAACAATCTCATTTTCATATACATTTCATTAGCGGCTGAAATCCACTTATTAACATCATATGATTTTATTGGATTAGGCTCAAGGTTTCCTATTGGATATCCTATTTTTTTTAAATCAAGCTCATCTAAAGCTAAAATAACTTTTTTTAAAAGGTCATCTATTCCATTTACAGAAATAAGATGTCTATCAAATATAAATTTACCAACTTCAGAATATATTGCTTTGTTTCCAGAGCCTAATGCTCTCCTCACAAGAACAGGAACGTATTGAGAAATATGATGAAATTTTCGTAAGTCTCTTTCATTATCAACGCCTATACTAGATAACTGTTCTCCTTTTTTTAAAATAAAATCTTTATACTTATTGCTTGATGCTTTTTGCAAAGCAGCATCAACTTTTTGTTTCATGAATTTATTTATCATTCTTAGGCTCCTTGTCATCATTAACCTTTTCATTTTCTGTGAATTCAGCTAATTCCGAGACTTGGCTCAACGCATTATCTATTCTACTATATACTCTTTCATTACCTAAATTTTCTTTATTACCTTGAAGATGTTCAAAATTTTCGGCAAATTTTTCCATTAATAACAAAGATGTTTCAAGATCAACCTCGGCAAAGGTTTTTCGTAATGCTTCTTGGATTAGAGCCGAATGTTCTTCAACTTTTTGAACAGTAACGTTATGTTGTATAATTTGGTCAGGAGCACCTTCTACTCTTCTTATTTTTTCCACAATTTCTAATATTGTATTCATCCAATTTATCATCACATAATCAATTTTATATGAATTTGGATTTTGTTGAGAGTGATCATATAATTGTGCAAATCTTGTTTCAACTACGCTCATTAGTTGAACAAGCTTATGTCTCCAGTCTATTTCCGTATCAACAACTTCAGCAAGTTTTTGTTGATATGTTTTATTTTTTACTGTAAGCTTAGAAAGTTGTTGCTTGGCATCATCTTCATTAGCAGATGCCATCATCGTTTTAATATCATTCATAACCGCACCATCAATATTTAGGTTTGTTCTCCTAAATTCATTTAGTGTGTTATATGATACTTGGCGATTTTTATCTTTTGGATATTTTTCTTTTAGCCACGCTGATACTTCTCTAGAAGATTCACCAGACGTAAGCCTCGATATGATTTGATCTCGATCGGGGTGATTTAGTATTTTTGCAAAACCCATATGTAACCATCTTATTTATCTTTATTATCGCCATATGGTAGTGGGTTTGAAATAGTTGACTCAAGTCTTGTTTGATCTTCTACAGATGCACCAGGATGTTTCCTGCCATCTTCTGTAGTAAATCCATCTCTATAATTATAAGTCTTGCCATCAATAGGACATTGCCATTCTATATCACTTTTTCTATAGGTTGAAACGCCGTGATGATCGGGGCAATATCTGGTAGATAATGAGCCTATTTCTTCTTTCGGTGGCTTTTTACCTACCTCTTGTGCTTTTTTTTCAACAACCTTACCAGTTAGCTTGTTTTTTATATCTTCTATTCTTTTATCGTATGCTTCTTTTCTTGCCCGCTGAGCAGCAGCATCATCAGCAATAATTGTCATAATTTCATCAAGCACACCAGCTCTTTTTTGCAATTCAGGATTATCAGATTGATCAAACGAATCCGCCATTGCTTTCAAAGTTTCCATTGCTTCTATAATTCCTTTTTCTTTATACTCAACACCAGATACAAGTTGAATATCAACAGAAGCTTTCTTTAACATATCAGCAGCAAGCACACAATATTCAGCAGCGACCTTTAATGATTTGTCATTGTCTTCAAGCAATGCAAAAATCTCATTGTTTGGATCTTCAAGCCATCTTGCAGTTGAATGCAAAACTTCATGAGCACAAACATGAGATTCTTCATTTAATTTTTCTAATTTATTCTCAAAATCATTTTTGGACATTTATCCTCTATTTTTCTAAAAGTACCTTGCTTGTGCTAAATGCTACTCCTTCATAAGTGTCATCAATTCTCTTACGATACATTGGCACACAATGTCCATGCTCGTCTTGATAAACTTGGTCCAAAGGCATATTAAGATGTCCACAAACGGTACCGACACGATTCGCCGTATGTACAATACGTTTACATCCGCTCTTTTTTGTAGAAGCCTCTTTTGTAATGTTTTCTGAAGATAAGCTGCGCATGAATTCAGCCATAGCCATTGTATACATTTCTGATGAAAACTTTTCAGAAATTACATTCAAAGCATCTTCTGCTGTTTTATAATCCTTATGATCAGCAGCTTCTCTTATTCTATCCATCAATTCACTTGGTTTCAAATCATACATTGGAGAAACCTTGGCAAGCATTGAAACGTCTGACATTTCAGAACGCATCGCTTTACTGATACCTTCTTTGGTAAATTCGTAAGGTTTATCTTTTGCTGCAATCAAATTTGGAACATGAAGTTTTTTATTATTCACCTCAGCTAAAACATGAAATCCAAATGGTCCAACTCCAGAATCTAAACGAACTGCATATACAATGCTATCGTCATTACAATTAGCAACCGCAACTTGAGGATTCAATCCAAATGACTGCAATTTACTAGCAATGATTCTTCGACCATCTTCAACAATTTTTTCACCAAAAATATGTTTCGCAAGTCCTTTGTCTGTGCTTAGCATAGAAGCAAAAGATTCCATTTGAGGAGATGTTGAAAGTTCTATAGCTTCAGGCTGCTCCATCATTTCAATAAATACTGGGTTGTCCGTAAGAGAAAGCGAAGAGCTATTTGTTGCGCTCTTTTTAATTTCAGGACTCATCTTAGCTTCAGCTATAGCAAGTTGAAGCTCCATTTCGCTCATAGAAGCTACTTTCTTTGCGTTCTTTAAAGTATTCATCAGGTCAGCAGCTTTAACAAGCAAACTGTTTCCAGAAGAATCAGCAATGTGTTTATGTAAATTTTGCTTGGTGAGATCAGCAAAACCATGTTTGGTTACAAACATATTTGGAATAAGAACACCAGAAGCTGCAATTTCCATTGGAATTAAAACATGAGCCTCTCCTTTAAACGAATCATATGTTGCATCGCAAATGATAAAATCAGTCGAGCCAGCAAACACATTTATTTTCTTAGGAGATGCTCCCATTCTAACTAAAGTTAGATTAGCAACGTTAGCAGCTTTTTGCGCAACCTCTGGGTTGTACATTTTATATTCTGCATTCTTGTTCAAATTACCGCTATCATCCCAAACTTCATTTAAAGCATTTAAAATAGTTTTATCAGCAGCCTTTTCCATTGCCTCGCTGACGATATCTCTGCTTGAATCTTCGGAATATCTCATAACCTTGGCTTTTGGAAGCTCTTCTAAAGCAAGTTCTTCTTTGAAATATCCAGAGGCTTTATTGCCGTTAACTGCAAATTTATGATACAGATCTCGGAACTCACCTCTTGTAATAAACATCTTGTCATGCTCATTATATCGTTGCAGCACATTATGCATCATCCTTAACGTTTGATCGTTTGGATGGTTATCAGCTGCTTGTTTTGCTATTGCTTGCAGCTTCGGAACAATAAGTTCTTGGGCAGCAAGCAATTTGTTCGCTAAATCTTTTGTTTTTTGTACAACCTCATATGGGTTCATGCTCATATCTCACCGTTTATAAAAGCTCTGGATATTTGGAAATAATCTGCTTTCTGTATTCGTCGTCCAAGTCATTAATCATATTAGCAACCAAAGTTTTGCTTTCTTTCAACATCTTCGGTACACTTGCTTTAAAATCAAGAGCGTCCGAAACAGCGTTCTTGACCAAATCAACACTGTTAATTGGAGTGGCTTTGTAAAAAATGGTTGCACTTGTTTTGTTTCTATTGATTTCAACAGACCAAGGATTTGAAGAGCTTTTTTCTAGCCCAAGATCCTCGTCATTATACATTGCTGCAATGTATTGACTGCCGTCATCACCATCAATAATTTGCCATAATTTTTCAGGATTATCCCTGAACACGACAACATCATATGCGATTTTTCTCATTTGAGACTCAACAGAAGCATACTTTATCATCTTCGGGGCACTAAGTTGTTTGTGTAAATTGTTTAAGTTAATCTTATATTTGTCCATAGCCCTCTGAATGCAAGAATATTATTATCTAAAAATTATGTTGTTTCATTGATATTATTCCAGAAATCTTTTTAAAATAGTAATCCCCCGTTATAAGTATTTACTTTTGCATTTTTTAATATATCGACGAACCCCATAATGTCTGTCGTTGTTCCAATAGGTACATTTAGATATTTTTCAGAAGCTTTACCCCCACTAACAAATTCCCACTTGTTCGCTTCATCGTCTTTCATAAATGTACCAATCCTAACTAAAGTATTAGGATTTTCTTTCTTTGCAAGATATATTACAGCCCCATTACGCTTTTTGCCTTGAGTTTCACTCATTTGATACAAAACATCAGCCATATGAAATCCTTCATTAAAGTATTTGATATTATGAGAAAACCCACCTCGTTTATCATGAAATTTTAATGCAAACACATAATCATTATAATTTTTTACTAACTTCAGATCGGGCTTGTCCTCTTCGTCCTCTTCTCCAATGAAAGAGCCAATCGCTTCGTCTGCATATTGTTGATTTGCTAATGCGTTTATTATTACCGCCTTAGCCGCTCGCCTAAGAGCGGCTTCTTGAAAATCAACAACATTATCTTTTTTAGGCGCTATCGCTTCTTCAAATTCTTCTTTTGTAAAATCTGGCTTCAATCCTAAAACCATCATAGCATCTTCAAATGTCATGTCAGATTCTAAATCATTCGATAAATTTGCTTTTTTATAAAAAACATTAATTGTTTCAATCAGATTCATGATAATAATAAGTTTTTATTCATAATTCGTCACTAAGGTCTTTTATCTTTTCCAAAATACCTTGAATCTTCTCATCATTCTGACAAAGTTTCTTTAGTTTCTTAAATGCTCCGCCATAACGTTTCTTTCCATTCTTGTAATCAATGTTTCCACGAATGACCTTATGAACACTTGTTTGATTGATTCCCAATTGAAGCGCAATCTCGTTTTGCGTCTTGCCCATCAATGATAATTTCACAACCTGTCGCTGCCTTTTTGTGAGACCGGTTTCAATTATACGCATCAACTCCTTCTTCAGCCGCTCTCTCAGGTCTAACAATTTTTCATCATTATCAAACGGCTCTAATCGATAGCTCATTCCTTGAGCTAGAGACAAATCTCCAAGCACAAAAGGATCAACACAGACTTCCATTATAATAGGCTGGTACTGGTCCGATCTATTTTTTGTTCTGTCACGCGGCATAATTCTCCTAAATTAAGTATATACACAATATATAACAAGTACCTCTTATTGACTACTAATAACTTGTGATGTAGAATGCAGACACACATCGTGGAGATATGATAATGATAGATGATAAAAAACTCGAAATAATAGAACTATATAAAAATAAAGTTTCGATCAAAAACATAGCGCTCAAAATGGGGTGTAGCTCTTATCCAATAAGAAGAATATTAAACAATTATGATCTAATAAGAAAAGTTAAAAGAAAACATAAACAGGTTAATAGGGCTATTATTCAGCAAATAATCAAAATGCACGAAGCAGATGTTGCTTGCGGAGATATTGCTTCAGAATTAAAGGTTGATATTTGGACTGTGAATTATCATCTTAGAAAAAATAATATCAAACCAAAAAACTTAGTATCTAACGAAAAAGCATCTGTTAGCAATGAATTCTCTTTTAAAAACATGACAAAAGAAAAAGCATTCATTCTTGGGGTAATTTTTGGTGATGGACATGTTGCAGCTGATAGGATTACAATATATGGAAGCAAAAAAGATATAGATACACTTAATAAAATTAATGTAGTCTTTGAAAGTAAATGCAGCATTTTCGAAGACAAAAGAAGTGATAATGGTATTTATTTAAGAATAAATAAAAAGAAATTATCAGAAGAGCTTCGAAATGATTTTCAACTGAAAAGCAACAAAAGTAATAGTTTAGTTTTTCCAAGTTTAGAAGAAAATTTCATACCAGCATTTGTATCTGGTTTTCTTGCGGCAGACGGAAGCATTATGATGTGTGATAAAAAACGTAATTATTTACGAATTTGCTTCGGATCTTGTACTTACTCATTTTTAAAAAATATTCAAAAATATTTTTGTAATATTCTTAATATTAAAGAAAACAAAATAGTAACAAAAAACCCAAAAGGAATTTCTAAAAAACCAATGTATTACGTTATTTTTAACTGTTCCAACGCAGAAAAGGTTTGCCAATATCTTTATGACAACACAACTCCAGAAACGAGAAGTGACCGAAAATTTCAAGTGTATTTAGATCATATTACGCGAACAAAATAAAAACCGCCACCCTTTTGAGGCAGCGGCAGAATACAAGATAATTTAATTCTATCGTTGGCTGCTTAATTGACCAACATGTATCTTGATATCCTTCAATCCAGGAAGGAAATCTATAGCTTCTTTTTTTGAAATATCTTGTATTTCAATAGGCATCGTAAAGTAACGATTCATAAGTTTATCTTTTGTTGTTCTAAGTTGTTCAAATATCTTACCTTTATACTCTTTTTCAAAACATACAGCCCAAGTATCTTTTGGTTGGCTTGCTAGAAAGTTGAAGTATCCAACATTTTGAATCTGATTAATCTTAGGTATTTCTACCCACATTAGTTTATAGCCTTCTGGGTCATGCCAGTTGGACGGCCTAATGTGGGCAATTAAAAAAGAGTTAAGCGTATGTATTGTGTGAATTGCATGAATCTTTACATACGGAAGATAAGATGAATATTTAGCCATTTGAGAATTCCTTGATTTGTGAAAGCGCTGATGGGTTCTTTTGCAAACACTCATCAATATCATGAAAGGCATCTGGCAAAGATAATCTGGTTGGGTTTATATTATATTGTGAAGCTCTTCTCTTTATAGACTTCCAACCCTTTTCTCCAGCCTCATCATTATCAAATAACACATAAAAGTTATTTGTATACCTTTTTAATAAAATGATTTGGTCTTCACCCAATGAAGCTGAACACAATGCAACAGTGTGCTTATATTTATGA
>Ga0210003_1003657_pt1 | contig 12415 bp, 10 predicted proteins | sample LantaG_FD_182804 | JGI IMG/M metagenome (GOLD analysis project Ga0210003, IMG submission 182804) | Deep subsurface microbial communities from Baltic Sea to uncover new lineages of life (NeLLi) - Landsort_02402 metaG (SPAdes) (version 2) | ecosystem: Environmental > Aquatic > Marine > Oceanic >...
CGCGCAAGAAAATCCCCCACCTGCCCGACAGATGGGGGATTTGTTTTGTCTACAGCCGACTTTTCACCGGTTGAGGAGCTTCAGCAGTCGGCCGGCGATGGTCGTGCGGCTCAGTAGCATCGCAGCACCGAGGGCGAGCGTCGCCGACAGCATCAGCACCTGCGGCGCATACCCCGCTATTGCCAGAATGCCTGCGACCACTGCGCCCAGGCCGACCAGAATCTCGACACCCGAGCTGGCCGCACCAGCTTCCTGCATTATGCGGCGCGTCCGCTCCGGTGTTCCTCCGTACCGCATGAACAGGTCGTTTATGCGCGCGGTTGTGCCGCTTGCCATCAGGAATGCCGCTCCGTAAGCGATCACCGCTATCGGGATCAGCGTCATCGGCACAGTGTCGAGCAGCGCCAGGATGCCCAGCGCCACGCCGCCCGCGCCGATGAGGGCCTCGAGCGCCATTCCGCCCGCAACCGTCTGAGCCGACTGCACCGTGGCCGGCGCATCGGAAGATACCAGCAGACGGGAAAAACTGGCCGACATCGCTCCCCCGCCTATCAGCAGACCGGCGCCGATCGCCAGAACCGCTACGCTCATCATCATCATTGGGAACACGTTCAGCAGCCCAAGGATGGACAGTACGACGGCCGCCACGCCGCTGATCACTTCCACGACGGAGCCACCCGCGACGAAAGGAGCCACCTCACGCTCTTCTTCGCGCATCACGCCCTCAACGCGCTCGCGCTCCTGCGTTATCGTGCGTCTTTCTTCTTCCATCTTCTCTCCTCGCAAAATCATCACCGGCCCGGCCGGCGATTCCACACAGGACGCCGCCGTTGTACGCTTGTGTCCGCCGGGCTTTCGTACTCCTAACACCGGCTCGAGCCGTTTTGTTCCCCCCGCCATTCGCACCAATTCCGCCTGAACAGCGCGAAAATCGACACGCAGCATCCCGGGAAGTTCGCGCGCCCGCGATTGCCGGCCACCATCCGCAAGGCATTTTCTGCCCCTGCCCGCCACGGGCCATCGCTAGATGAACCGCTCCCCAAGCCTCGCGCCTCACTCCAGGTGCCAGGCCTTTTTGCTTGCTTTCCCGCCCCCCGGCGTGTATAATTCAAGCCTTCATAAGCTTGAGCACACAACAAGCAGCGTTGCACGGGTTTCAGCAACTTCAGAAGGAGATGTCTATGCCACTCACGCCGATGAGGCAGATACTCGACGAGGCCAAGAAGGCCGGCTACGGAGTAGGTGCCTACAATGTAAACAACATGGAACAGATACAGGCCATCATGCAGGCCGCAAGAGAAACGCAGTCGCCCCTGATCCTCCAGGCAAGCCGCGGAGCACTCGAATACACCAGCATGGTATACATCAAGCACCTCATGCTGGCCGCGATGGAAGAAAATCCCGGCATCCCAATGGCGATGCATCTCGACCACGGCCCCGATCTCGACCTCTGCCAGAAGGCGATCGCCCTCGGGTTCACATCCGTGATGATCGATGGTTCGATCGACTACAGCGTGAAAGACGCCAAAGGCAAGCATCCCGCGCGCAGCTTCGAAGACAACATCCGCGTGACGAAGGAAGTGGTCGACTACGCCCACGCCTATGGCGTCAGCGTGGAAGGCGAGCTTGGCACGCTCGGCGGCATCGAAGAAGATACGGTAGCATCCGAAGTGCTGCTGACGAACCCCGACGAAGCCATAGAATTCGTCGAACGGACAGGAGTAGACGCCCTCGCGCTCGCCATCGGCACCTCGCACGGCGCATACAAGTTCAAGCACGAGCCAACGCTCGCGATGGATCTGATCGACCGGGTTGTCGAGAAGGTGCCGCAGACCGCACTCGTAATGCATGGCTCCTCCAGCGTTCCCCCCGAGCTTGTCGAAATGGTCAACAAGTACGGCGGCCAGCTCGAGAAAACGATGGGCGTGCCGATCCCGGCCATCCAGGAAGCAATCAAGCGCGGCGTAAGCAAGATCAACGTCGACACCGACGGCCGCCTCGCCTGCACCGGCGCCATCAGGAAATACCTCGCCGAGAAGCCGAAGGATTTCGACCAGCGCAAATACCTCGGCGCGTCACGCACGGCCATCTACGATGTGATCAAGAGCAAGATGATCGACTTCGGCACCGCAGGCCACGCGAGCGACTACAAGCCGCTGACGCTCGAAGATATGAAGAAATTCTACGCGCAGGGCTAGTAACCGGCGCAGTGTCAATACGATACAACGGCGGATGCTTTGGGAGGCATTCGCCGTTGTTCGTTTGCGCGATCATATCAGCCCGGAATGGCGTGAAATCAAGGCTGTCCGTCCGTTGCAGGGGCGGGTCCCCATGCCCGCCCTCCGCTGCAAAAACTGTGTGCGGCAACTGCGGAGAAAAGCACGAAAAAAACCACGCCGCCATATGTTATAATTGAGGAAATGGCGGTTTTTCCCGACCTGCGGGCGCACTGCCCGCCGGTCCAACACCTGGTCGTATTACTGGGAGTATCTGTTGTGAGGGCAACGCCCGACAAGAAACCGATAGTGATAATCAGTTCGTATCCTCCGCGTCCGTGCGGCATCGCCACGTTCACCGAGGAAGCGCGCGAATTCGTCCAGAAGCACCATCCCGAGCGGGACGTGCTGGTGGTTTCCCACGTCGACGGAGAAGGGCAGGGGGTTTTCCCCGTGATCGACGTGAACCGGCCCGACTGGTGGCGCGCCGCCGCCGAGAAGGTGCGGGAGCTTGACCCATACGTAGTGCATCTCGAGCACGAATACGGACTGTACGAGCACCGAGCCAACGGCATGGGCGACGCCAACCAGGGCTTCCTCAACCTACTCGACGCAATCCGAGACTATCCCACGATATTCGAGCCGCACACGATCCACGGCCGGTACCGCGAAACAGAATTCCGCTTCATCGCCGCCGCCGCCGAACGAGTCGACGTGTTCACACTCAAGTGCCATTACCAGAAGTGGCGGATGGACTGGAATTTCACCTCCGCCCACCGGCAAACCCCGCGCAACGTGATGGTCATCCCCCACGGCGCACGGCCCGACAAACGCTGGGCACCCGAAGACGTGCCCGCACTCAAGGCCGAAATCGGGCTGGACAAGCTGCCTTACGTCGGCAACCGAATCTGCGGGCTTGTCGGATGGATACAAAGCAACAAGCGCTGGGACATCCTGACCTCGATGTGGGAAGAGATCGTAGCAGAAGTGCGCGAAAAAACGGGCGAAGAGTGGGACCTCCTGGCCGCCGGCCAGATGCGCGACCCAAACGACCTCCTCAACTACCGCCGGTATCGCGGCCAGATCGAACTCCTCGAGAGCAAGGGGCTGGCTCACTTCTACGAATTCATACCGCGCGGCGACATCTACTACAGGGTCATGGCCATCTGCGATTTCATCGTGCTGCCATCGCTGGACGAAACGCAAAGCGGCACGCTCGCGCGGATCATCGCGCTCAACAAGCCATACGTGACCACCGCGCCCCTCGAGGGCCTCACCGCACAGACGCTTGAGAGCGACGGCGGCCTGCTATTCACCAACAAGAAGATGCTCCGCGAAGCCGTGATCAAGCTCATGTGCGACGAAAGCGAACGCCAGCGGCTCGGCAACAACCTCAAGAAATACCTCGAGGAAGTAGTCTCGTGGGACATCGTCGCGGAGCTGTACGGAGAAGCCTACGAGCTGGCGCGCCAAGCCAAGCGCGCCGGGCATAGCGTCGAGCTGCCGATGGAATTCTAAGCGGCGTCAGCGGCGTCAGCGGGTTAGGCGAAAAGCCCTGACGGCCGTCGATTTGATCTGCCCGCCGCCCTGCGGGCCCGGCTGGGCGGCGACGGGCATCCGTCCGGGGGAGTCGGCGCGACCAGCTCCCCCACCCATTTCCGCAGCGAAGATGCTCTGAGCTTCCGAGGGCGAATTGTCCAATTCACGGTGAAGCAGTAAACTATCACGATCCGAGGGCGTAGAACTCGAGCGTGGTCACCGGCCCGGCGGCATCGGCAGACTCCAGCACCAGCTCGTCGAACGAAACCGCAAGCTTGAGGTGGATATCGTGGTGGTGCAGCTTGGCGTCGGCGCACGGCTGGATGGTGTGGACCTTGACGCGCGCAGGCCCGCCGATCGAGGAACGCACTGCAAAGACTGCGACCTCGCCTGCGGTTTTCCTGTGCCACATGTGCACTGAGAGGCGGTAGGTTCCTGCGGGCATTATATTGGCGGTGCGCCAACGAGCCGCACGCTCGGGCTGAATCCAAACGCCCCCGAGCGATCTTCCATCGCCCGCCGCCGGCTCAGGAGCTGCAAGCTGCACCGGTTGCCAGGCCGCGCCCAGGCGGTCGAGTTCGGCCGTGCGAGCATCTGCCACGGCGGTTCGGAATGAACCCTCGGCGGGTTCGGCAAGGCTGCCGTCGAACGCCCGGCCGCCCACGCGGAAGCGGTATTCGGTGTCGGGCTGGAGCTTGTCGAGCTGCACCTCATGGACGGCCTTGGGCTGCTGATCGTCGCATTGCATTTTCAGCGGCCTGCCCTGCGGGGCCAGCTCGAGGCGGCTGGTGAGGCGCTTGTTGCTGATCCATCGCAGCACTGCACGGCTGTGCCTGATCTCGACGGCGGAAACGTCGCTGACCTGCGGCACGCGCTGGTCCGGCGGAAGCGTGGGGGCTTCCCACGTGACGGCGCCTTCGGCCGGGAATGGATAGCGAAGCCGCGTGACCTCGCGGCCCCCGACGATGAATCCCACCGTATGCTCGGCGCGCACATACACCGGCGAGGATGCCACGAACATACGCGGCACAGCTATCTCGAGCACGCCCGCCTTCAGGTGCTCAGTGAATTCGACGCCCCGCTGAGAGCAGAGCGTGCCCCCGGCGCCGGGCGCGAAAACAAGCATTCTCGGGGCCATCAACGCATCGCTGTCGATCATGATCGTCCACGTATCCAGCCGCGATTCAAAAGCGCGAGGGCCAGTTGCTGTATTCACGATCACGTTTCGAAGCTCCGACGGCTGCGTGTAGCCGTGAACCTGCACATAAACGTTTTCCCAGTCGCTGTGCATCTTGATGCCGGTGGCGGGTCGCGGCAGGTGGTCGTTGCGGGTGGTTTTCTCGCCTGCAATAAAAGGCACGTTCTTCCATCGCACGCTGCCCTGCCGGGCGCAGGCCGAAAACATCACCAGGGCGAGCAGACTGACCGCGGCTGCGGGACGCATGTGCATAACATTCATTCCATGAAAATCAGCTTGCCGAAGTTGCGGGGATCGAACATTATCGTGGTCTCAGACCACGTGGGGACCAGAAGGCCGCCGTATCGCGGCATCTCGTATCGACCGGCCTGAAGTCGCCAGACGTCGCCCGGTTTCGGTCTTGCTTCGAGTGCATCGAAGGGGATTTTCAGCTCGAGCGTCCAGCCGGTGTCGGTGTCGTTGCGCGAGTTTATTGTGCCCTGCACCTTGACTGCGTGCTCGACGCCCTCGGCATTCCAGCGCACGTACTCAAGCCATTTGTTGGTCCCGACTCCGGCTCCGCTGGGGCGTTTAAGGTCCAGCAGCGCGTTGTTTGCGTTGATGCAGAATCCATAGAAGTCGCGTCCGTCGCCGAGCGGATCGACGTATAAGCCGATCGCCTCCTCGAGGTGGACCGGGTCGTCGCGGTCGGCGAACGTGCACCAGATGTCTGCGTCGTGGCATTCGAAGGCGAAATACAGAGCGCTGTCGTCGTGGAGGATTTTCATGCGCGTCAGCGGCGTTTTCAGCGAACTTCCGAACGGCAGCGCGAAGGGCGGCGTGAGGGGCGCGTCCTTCCACGCGGGATCGGAGAGCTCGCCGTCGATTTTCAGCTTCTGGCTCGCGACCGGGCAGGTGTAGCTGGGCAAGTCGCGGGCTGGTGGTGCGGCGGCGCAGCCCGCCTGTGCGGCTGCGGCAAGAAGAATGCAGAAGCGTTTCATCAGGCGTTCTCCGTGCGGTGCGTGTTCGGCATTTCAGTTGAGATTAGCACAGGCGCGGGGGAATAGTCAACCGAAATTCGCGGGCGGCGGGGGGAGGAGGCGCACTCATGCGTGCATTGACCAATATGGCGTTACTGAGGCGTGTCCTCGATACGCCGTGAGTCCGCAGGATTCATTCGCCTTCTTTGCCTGAACCGTTGCGAGGACGTGAAAGCGTCGTCCCCCCAATGGCTCGGACCTTATTCGCGAAGGAGACGGGGACCTTGAGTGTCCGAATGTCGACTTCCTTCATCTTGTCGGCAAGTTCTTCAGTCGTGTAGGTTCTTACTTTCCCGTTGCGCTTACCGAATATGCCTATCATCTCTTTTTTTCCCCTATGCTGAAACGATTCTGCCTCTTGTCCAACTGGTTCACGACGCGTGGAATTGCAATGCCGAGCATATCTGCTATCGTCCGCAGAGAATCCACGTGCTCCGGTCGAAACCGGTCTCTCTTGGAGTTCACGTAGAAAAGACCGATCATACGTTCGCCCTTGTCTGTCCAACCATTAACGGGAGCAACCATCAGAGTCTTGATCTCGTTAGGAAATCGCCTTTCATTCTCAGTTTCGACGAAGGCGTGATCCCGGATAGCCTTTCTTATGTCGTGACATATCAAGACTCCCTTTGAACCCTCGCGGAGCAGGAAACAGGGGATGCCCAGATTGGCAGGGATAGGTTTGGATGTCTCATCCCGGCTTGCACTGAGGCCCTTCGATCGTCCCGCTGTACAGTATGAAACATTCGGGTCCTTGGGATCGTCGCTATCCTTATCCGCGATGCGCAAGCAGCAAGTGATCGTATCGTCGTTCACCAAAGAGCGGAAGAATTCCCGTCCTCTATCGCATACGTCATTGCAGAAAAGCCTGAAGTTTCTTGATACTTCCTGCTGGTCGGAGCTTTTCCTCGTCTTTCCGGGAGGCCCCTCAGCTTCAACGACAGCATCGCGGAGAGTGTGAGCAAACTCGTGCAAGTGCCACCTCAGGTCCAACAAGCGTTTGTTTTTCTGGCATATCAGGAGAAAAACAAGGACAGCGATCACTACTGCCAGGCTGGCGAAAACAAGCACAGCCAATGCGCTATTGGCACCTTGGTAGCCCAATCCTTGCATCCACTGCTGCAGCTTATCCCACCAAGTAAACACGCCGCCGCCGACCAAAGTGACGGCGAGTGCTATGCAGATGCCTTCGACTTTTTTCACCTGGCTCCGTACTAGATCAACAAAATCCTGCCTTCCTTCAAATGCATGCTCAAAGGGTTCCATCACTCCCCTTTTCCGAAGAATCGCCTCTTACTTGCCATATGCGAATTCGCAGGGCGCCTGCGCATGCTGGCGTGCCTGGTCGGAATTCATAGAACCCGATTCTGCTATCGACACAATCGCCGCCATTCTTTAGTGAAAGAAGCAACTGCTTAGTATACGCACAACGCCAAAGAATATCAAGCATGACATTCCTCATGGAGCGCCGTTGAATCGACCCGCGTTGCGCTGTAGAATGGTGAGCATGAGCGCAACCAAACGCAGGCAGACGCGAAGCATACGCCTCGGCGGCGTCCAGATCGGCGGCGGCGCGCCCGTGAGCGTGCAGTCGATGACCACCACACGCACGCAAGACACGGCGGCCACGGTGGCGCAGATCAGGCAGTTGCAGGCGGCCGGCTGCGAGATCGTCCGCGTGGCCGTGCCGATCGACTCGGCCGCCCGTGCGCTGGGCGAGATACGCCGCGCCATAGAAATCCCACTGGTTGCCGACATTCATTTCAGCCATGCGCTCGCGCTCGAGGCGGTGCGGCAGGGAGTGGACGGCCTTCGCATCAACCCCGGCAACATGCGCAGCATGGATGACGTGCGCGAGGTGGTGCTGGCGGCGGGCGAGGCGGAAATCCCCATCCGCATCGGCGTGAACTCAGGCTCGATCGTCGAGCGGCACGGCCTGAAGGTGCTGCCTCCGCCCGACGACCTCGCCGGGCTGATGGTCGAGACGGTGCTTGAGTATTGCGAGTTCTTCGAATCGTTGGGCTTCGGCGCGATCAAGCTTTCGCTGAAGGCCTCCGACGTGCCGACGACTATGGCGGCATACCGGGCGGTGGCCGACCGCTGCGACTACCCGCTGCACCTGGGCGTGACGTCCGCCGGGCCGATCGACGAGGCCGTCGTGAAATCGGCGGTGGGAATAGGCGGGCTGCTGTCGGAAGGTATCGGCGACACCATCCGCGTGTCGATAACCGGCCCGCCGGCCGACGAGGTGCGCGTGGGCATCAGCATATTGCGCGCGCTGAACCTGCGGCCGCCGGGGCTGCGGATAGTTTCCTGCCCCACCTGCGGACGCTGCGAGATCGACCTGCCCGGCCTCGTCGAAGCCGTGCGGCGGCGGCTGCCCGAGTCATTTGCCGGGCGCGACATCGAGCTGGCAATCATGGGATGCATCGTCAACGGCCCGGGCGAAGCATCCGCCGCCGATTTCGGAATCGCGGGCGGCAAGGGCTTCGGCTTCATTTTCGAAAAAGGTGAACGCATCCGCAAGGTAGCGGAACAGAACCTCGTAGATGAATTCGTAAGCCATATACTGACCAGAACCGGCGGGGGATAACGGCACGGCCCGAAGGGCGCCGGCCGCTGCTCGACGGCCGAAATACCCGTGTTTTTCGAACCTGATTTGCCGTAGAATAGTTTAATAACCGTTTCAACAGATACTTGGCCTTACTGTGCGGAGGTACGAACACATGAGAAGATTGTACTGCTTGATTGCATGCGTTGCAGCGATGGCGGCCCTCGCAGGATTTTCCCACACATACGCTGGTGAAGCCAGGCCACCGGCAGAACCCGACCCGGTCCCGGCCGAGCAGAACCCGATATACTACGCCGAGCTGGCCAACGTCAACATGCGCTACGGCGAGCACCAGAAGGCCGTGGAGCTGTTCACCAAGGCGATCGAGCTTTCCGGCGAAAACATCGACGCCGGCGTCGCCTACGGCCTCGGCAAGGCCTACATGGCGCTCGGCGATACCGACAAGGCCGACGCTGTCTTCCTGCTGCCCGTCGAGACCATGGAGGAGCACCGCAGGACGTCGTACCTGGTCACCATCGCCGGACTCTACAAAGGCGAGCAGCGATACGAAAAAGCCGAGGAAACGCTGCTGCTGGCACAGAAATACGGCAAGGACGACGACAACGCGGTCATGCGGGTTACCACGGAGCTGCTCGAGCTTTACAAGGGCACGCCGCTCGGCAATAAGGCAATCGCAGCCTACGAAGAACGCCTCAAGAAAAACGCAAATGACGCCGAGGCGATGAAGGCGCTGCTGAACCTGTATCTATACGATTCAAACCTTGACGACGCCACCAAAATGGCCGAGCGTTATTCGAAAGCAAGGCCCGACGACATCGCGGCGCTCAACGACCTCAATTTCTTCTACATCACGACGATGGACATGCCCAAGGTGTTAGACACCACCCAAAAGCTCATCGAGAAGGACCCGGACAACAAGACCACCTACTATAACCAGATCATCTACCTCTACAACAACTCCGGTGAACTCGAGAAGGTCGAGGAATGGGCAGATCTGGCCGCGAAAGACGGCATACGCTCCGGAAGCACCTATGCCGCACTCGCCGATTCATACATAAAGGCGGAGCTTAAAGACAAGGCACTGGTCTGCTACAAGAAGGCGATGGAAGCCACCCCCACCAACAACCGCTACCGGTACCAATACGCAAAGCTGCTCGACCAGACCGGCAAGACGACCGAAGCCAAGGTCATCTTCGAGGAGCTAAGCAAACTCAACGAAGCAAACGTGCGCCATCTGGCTCAGACGGCCCTGATCGACATCCTCAAGCGGGAAGCGGGCGAAGTGCCCGTCGGAAAGCCTGCCGACAAATAAGCCGATCCGGCAACGTTTCAGAACATCCTCGAGGGCGGGCGGCGCATTGCTGCCCGCCCTCGCGTTCTTGCAGGCCTGCTGCCTTGGACGCTACCCAGGGTTCCCTTCGGCCACCCTGGGCTACTGTTGGGGCCAGTGCCTCCGGCACTTCTGAATGGAGGGGAATATGAAGGATGCCGGCCGGGAGGCCGGCGCGGGCGGGCAATTCGCTCACTTGCCGGCCGTCGCCTAAGCGGCTATGGCCGGCACGCTTCGTTCAGCCCGCACCCTACATGCGGCGCCTGCACGCGGCTGCGTTCCACCTGACACTCCCACTGCATCAATAATAGGTCACATGCGACGTATGCGTCCTATCTGCGGAACCGTGGAGCGAGGGGGGCGGGTGGATTGTGCAACAGCGAAGAAAGTATACGCGGCGCTGTAGGGGCCAATGGCATTGACTTAAGAGAAGAAGGGCGGGCACGGAGACCCGCCCCTACACGAGCCGACTTCATTTTTTGTTGGAACTGCGGCTCGCTCGCTGGCAAGAGGTAGCAAAGATTTATGCGAAACCGCCCGGTCTGTCTCTATTCGGGCGGGCCGCAGGCCCGCATCGTCTTTGTAGGGGCGGGTCTCCGTGCCCGCCCATCTTTTCTCTGCATTCTCCCTCGATGCCGCAAGGTGCACAATGTGGGGCTTAAGTCAATGCCATTGCGCTGTAGGTGCGGGCCTCTGTTGCCCGCCCGGCGGGCGTCTTCGCCCGCATCTTCAATTTCCCCATCCTTACAAGCCCGCAAGGGCGTCAGACTTTAGCCCACGGCGTCAGCCGTGGGAACCCATCGAGCCTGCATCATGTAGCCCCCGCAGGAGGGCGGCAGATTCGTTTACAGCGCACGCGGGGCGCCCGCTGCCGAGGGCGCCCCGCGTTTGCTATGGCCAACACGGCCTGTTTCAGGCCGTTGCGGTGCAGATCACTTCTTCGCTGCTTTCCGCTTCTTCGCTGTTGCTTTCTTCGCCCGCGAAGGTTTCGGCTGCGCGCTCTTGTTCTCGAGCGATGCTCTGACGGTTTTCGCGATAGCGTCGGCGCCGGCGGTAACGAGCGTCTTCGACTTCAACTCCGGCAGCCAGCGCTTCTGCGCGGAGATCATTTGATCGACCATCGCGCGAATCTGCGGCAGCGTGAGGAGGGCTGAGGTCAGCGGATCGTGGGCCACGGCCGCATACACGAGGTCGCGGTCGCCGGTGAGGGCGGCTTCCACCGCGAGCTGCACTTCGTTGAGGCTGACGCGGTTGACTGCGGCGCAGGCCGGGGGCAGGTCGCCTATGACCTGCGGGCGAAGACCTTCGCGGTCGACGAATACGGGCACTTCCACCGAGCATTCGTTCGGCAGGTTCGTGATGATGTTGCGGTTGGGCACGGAGCCGTGGATCAGGCTGACCTGGCCGGAGACGATCGAGTTGATGATGCTCGCGCCATACTCGTGGCTCTGCTTGAGGCCCTGCTTCTTAATGTTCGCGAGGAAGTCTTTCACCTGCGTGCTCTCGGCGTGGTTGCAGCAGATTTCATAGTAGTCCCAGCGGTTGGGCTGGTAGTCTTGCACCATCTCGGCGTTCTTGCGGAAATATGCCATGTATTCGCTGGCGTGCGCGGAGCTTTCGGTTTGGAAGTAGCCGGTGAGGCGCATGATTTCGGTGCGGACGCGTTCGCCGCCGCCTGCGAAAAATTCGTCGCTCGCGCCGCCCTTGTCTTTGCCGGCCAGGTGCTTCTCGAGCATTGTCTTGCGAAGCAGCGGCATTACGTCGATCCCGTTGCAGCGGAAATCGGTGAACCACGCCTGGTGGTTGATGCCTGCGGAGATGAAAGAGCATTCGTCGTATGGCAGGTCCATTTCCCTGGCGAGCATCATGCTTGTGCCCTGGACGGAGTGGCACAGGCCGACGTTGTTTATGCCCAGGCGGCTCATTGCCCACGAGTTCATCGCCATCGGGTTGGCGTATTGGATGAACACGGCTTTGGGGCAGAGGCGGTGCATGTATCCTGCTATTTCGCTGAGCGCTTTGATGGATCGCAGGCCGCGGAAAATGCCGCCGGGACCGAATGTGTCGCCCACGCACTGGTCGATGCCGTACTTGCGCGGGATGTTGACGTCGTGCCCGTAGGCCTCGATTCCGCCCACCTGGAATGTGCAGATGCAGAAGTCGGCATCCTTGAAGGCTTTCTCGGGTTCGGTGGTCACCTGTACTTTGGCGGGCAGCTTGAACATGTCGACCATGCCGCGCACGCCTTTTGCCGTGCGCCGCACGCGCGATGCGTCGATGTCGTACAGGCAGATTGTTGAATCCTGCAACGCGGGGAACGACAGCACGTCCCGCGACATTCCAAGCGGGAATGCATAGCCTCCCGCTCCGACGATCGTGATCTTGGGCATTGGAGTCTCCTCAGACAGCAGCAATCGGCATAACGGCGGCATCGGCAATGCCGGCCATACACAGTAAGTGTAATATTGTCGCGAAACGTCGCGCAGACTTCAAGGGGTAATCGTTGATCGTTGCGCGGAGGCAGGCGGGCAGCGGGTGATCGGA
>Ga0210003_1003659_pt1 | contig 12411 bp, 10 predicted proteins | sample LantaG_FD_182804 | JGI IMG/M metagenome (GOLD analysis project Ga0210003, IMG submission 182804) | Deep subsurface microbial communities from Baltic Sea to uncover new lineages of life (NeLLi) - Landsort_02402 metaG (SPAdes) (version 2) | ecosystem: Environmental > Aquatic > Marine > Oceanic >...
AAAAACCATAATTCAAAATTCAAAACCTTTTTTCGTATATTGTATATCGTATTGCGTATTTCGTTCGTATTTAAATGATAAAAAGAGAGAAAAACTGTAATCCGAAATATACAAATCATTACTTATTGAAGCACACATATTACTTATCACTATTTCTTTCTATCTTCTGGATTCTGAATTTCTATTTTCTTCACTATATGCGATATACTATATACGATATACGAATATAGTTTTGCGCTTTTCGTTTTTCGCTATACATTATACTCTATATTAATTAAAAGAAAAGTTTTTTAGTTTTGCTCCCTTTTTAAACATTTCTTTTATCTGATAAAATTGTTTTAACAATCTATTTATCTCAGAAAGCTGTGTTCCACTCCCCCTGGATATTCTTTTCCTTCTGCTTCCGTTAATCATAGAAGGATCTTCTCTTTCTTCAACAGTCATAGAACTTATAATAGCTTCAATTTTCTTTAGTTCACCCTCTCTATCTCCTAATTTTGTAACATCTATTCTATTTTTTAAATTGTTAAATCCCGGAACCATATCCATAATCTGATCTACCGAACCAATATCTTTCATTTTTTTTAGCTGTAAATAAAAATCATTTAAATCAAAATTATGGTCCCTCATCTTTTTATCTAATTTTATTAATTCATCCTTATTATAAGAAGTTTCAACTTTTTCTATTAGTGTCAATACATCGCCCATGCCCAATATCCGAGAGGCCATTCTTTCTGGATGAAAAGGTTCAATATTATCGACCTTTTCACCTATACCTACAAACTTAATAGGTATTCCCAAAACCTTTTTTAAGGATAGGGCTACTCCCCCCCGAGTGTCACCATCCAATTTGGTCAGAATAATTCCGCTTACTTTGATCTTATCACAAAACACTTTAGCTGAATTTACCGCATCCTGTCCGGCCATAGCGTCTACTATCAATAATTTTTCTTGAAGAGGAATATTTTTATCAATCTCCCGTAACTCATCCATTAATTTATCATCTATATGTAATCTTCCGGCAGTATCAATAATTAACACATCGTAATTTTTTTTAGATGAGTAACTTATGGCAGCTTTAACAATATTTACTGCACTTTCGTTTTTACCTATGGAAAAAACCGGTAAATCAGATTTTTCACCTAATACCTGCAGTTGTTCGATGGCTGCCGGTCTGTATATATCTGTTGCTATCAAGAGCGGCAAATGCCCTTTTTTTCTACAGTAATTAGCTAATTTTACGGCTGTGGTAGTTTTACCGGTTCCCTGCAATCCTACTAACATTATAATAGTGGGAGGAGCGGGACTTATACTAAGGTCATTTTGTTTGGACCCTAATATTTCAGTTATCTCCCCATTTACAATTTTTATAATTTGTTGAGCAGGTGTTAGACTTTCAGATATCTTTTCCTGTTGCATTTTTTCATGTAAACTATTTATGAATTCCTTTACAACTTTATAATTTACATCTGCTTCTAAAAGGGCTATACGAATTTCATGAAGACAATTTTTTATATCATTTTCATTTAATTTTCCCTTGTTTTTTATCTTTTTAAATATTGTCTGAAATTTATCAGTAAGGTTGTCAAACATAAAAAAATAACCCCTCTTAACTTCAGTTTATCTGCTAATTTTCAATTCCGTAAAAATACCTTTATAAGTATATAGAAAATTATCATTAGTGTCAATCAAGAAGAGCTTCAACAAATTTATCAGCTTTAAAATCATATAAATTATTTAATTTTTCTCCACAGCTAATTAATTTAATAGGAATATCTAACTCTTTTTTTATGGCAATTACTATTCCCCCCTTGGATGTTCCATCCATTTTAGTGAGGGCAATTCCGGTAATGCCTAAAGAGTTGTTAAAAGATTTTGCTTGAGCTATAGCATTTTGACCCATTGTAGCATCGATAGTTTGCAATATTTCTAATGAGCAATTATTAGCCTCTTTTTGGATTACCCTTTTTATCTTTTCCAATTCATTCATTAAATTTGTCTTGATATGAAGTCTTCCGGCAGTATCGATAATAACTATATTCTTTTTCCGGGCTCGGGCTGCGCTGATCCCATCATATACGACCGACGCCGGGTCAGCACCTTCTTTGGTATTTATCATCTCTGCTCCTACCTTATCCGCCAAAATCTTGAGCTGCTGTATCGCTGCTGCTCTAAAGGTATCGGCAGGAACCATTATTATATCTTTATTTATATTTTTTAAGCGATAAGCAATTTTACCCGCTACCGAAGTTTTTCCTGAGCCATTTACCCCTACCAGCATTATTATATTTAATTTATCTTTATTAATCTTAATATCAGATGAAGTTGAATTTAAAATATCTATCAGGATAGACTTTAATTTTTCTTTGAAAAATGTAAAGTTATTTTCCCTATATTCTCTAAAATTAATCTGCTGAAATTCATCCACGATTTCTGCAGTAGCTGAAGTTCCCAAGTCAGATAATATTAATAACTCTTCTAATTTTTCCAAAAAATCTGATTTATCTTTAGAATTACTAAATAAATATCCTAATTTATTAGCAAATTCTATCCGCGTTTTATAGAGACCTTCTTTAAATTGGAAAAATATATTTCTTATATTCATGGTTTTTTTATCCGCCTTAACTTATTTTTCCAATTTTACCGAAACTATTTTTGAGATACCTGATTCTTCCATGGTTATGCCATATAATGTGTCTGCTGCTTCCATCATTGTTTTTTGATGGGTAATAAGAACCAATTGCGACTGATTTAAATCTTCCCCTTTTAATATATGGGTAAGTCTTTCAGCGTTTACTTCATCTAAAGAAGTATCTATTTCATCAAAAAAGCAAAATGGACTGGGATTTGCTTTCCATAAGGCCAGTAAAAGTGCTATAGCAGTTAGGGCTTTTTCACCGGAGGATAACAATTCAATATTTTGCGTTTTCTTTCCCGGAGGACGGGCAATTATATCTATTCCGGAGTTTAATATATCTTTTTCAGATTCAAGAATTAATCTTCCTTCCCCGCCGGAAAATATTTTTTTAAATATATCACTAAAGTATGTTTTTACCTGATCAAAGGTTTTTTTAAACCTTTCCGTGGCAATTTGGTCAATTTCTAAAATCGTTATTTCCAGATATTTTTTTGCCTTACATATATCTTCGTATTTTTCGTATAGAGAATTATAGCGCTGTAACTGATCGTTGTATCTATTTCCGGCTTCAAAGTTTATTAACCCCATTTTTAGAATATTATCTCTTAAAATATCTATCCTTTGGCTAGCTTCTTTCTGTGAACCGGATACACTTTTGTATAATTCTAATTTTTCCAGTGATAAATTATAATTTTTATTAACTTCTTCCTCTACATTAACATATTTTTCCTGATACTGAACCTCTAATATTTCTTCTCTATGTTGTTTGTCTTTGATTGATTCATGCGATTTTTGTAGGTTTATCTTATCCTGTTGTAGATTTTCTAATAGATTAGATTTTTTTTGCAGAATTTCTTTTATCTCTTCTGCTTTCTTGAAAACAGAAGGATTCTCTTTGTCCAACCTGTCTATTTGAATTTTATGCTCTTTTATTTTTTTTAATATATCAACAAGTTTTTCATTATATTCTTTTATAATACTTCTTTTTTCGTCTAAATCGATGGAATGCTCATCCTTGTATTGAGAAACATTTTCAGCTTTTTCTTTTATGTTTATCAGTTTTTCTTTATTTATTAGAATAATATTTTTTAGGTCATTTATGTCTCTGGAAAGATTGTTTATGCGGTTGTTTCCTCTTGTAACAATTTGATTAATTGTATTATTAGAACGACTAATATTTTTGCTATATTCAGAAAGAGTGTTGTAATTATTTTTCAAAAAACGTAATTTCCCCAAAATATTTTTTCTCTCCTCCAAAATGCTATTTTCTTCAATCAAAAGATCTTTTAAGTTATCTTTTAGCTCATTAATTGAAACTGTTGCCTTGTTTAAATTATTCATACTATCCGTTAGGTTTTTTTCGTTCGCTTGCAATAATCTTCTTACATCCTGGTTTTCTTTCCATAGTGAATTATAAATATCATTATTTTTTTCTATAATATTATCATTTCTTTCAATTTTAATTTTTAAAGTTTTTATTTTTTTTTCTAATTTTTCAATCTCTTTTTCTACATAATAAAAACTCTCTTGATAATTCTCTGAATTTTTTGAGTTTGAATAAATATCCACGGAACCGTCAATATTTATTACCATACCATTTAGTGAAATAATTTTATATTTACCCAAATACTCATTAGAAATATCAAGGGCAGTTTTTATATCTTCAACTATTAATATATTTCCCAACAGAACTTTAAATAAATTCTGGTATTTTTGGGAGTAATTTATCAGTTCGTGGGCGAACCCACAAATATTTTTGTTTTTATTCTTAATCTGCTCATCAGGAAGTGTTTTTATATTTTTTATTAAATCCAGAGGGATTATCTTTAATTTTTCTAATTCGTTTTTCGATAAGGAATTAATTGTATTTAAAGCATATGAAATATCGCTTACTACAATTGAGTTTAAACTTTCTTTTAAAGTAATTTTTATTATTTTCTCATATTTTGAAGGAATATTATCGATGAGTTTTATGATTTTTTCACAAAGGTCATTTGGATATTTTTGGCAGTATTTGGAGTAAAATATCTCTATCTTTTGTCCGTTTTTGTTTCCATTAGTATTAATTGATCTCTTTAAAATATTTTTCCTTTCTTCTTTTAAGCTAATTACATTTCTATCTTTTTCCACTTCTTCCTGTAATTTTTTTAAGATAACTTCAATCTTTTTTATTTTTTCTTCATTTGATTTAAGATGCGCCTCATCTTCGTTTTTTCTGTTTTCTCTTACGATTTTTTGATAATCAATCTCTTTTGCCAGCATATTTTCTAACTGATTTTCAAGTAAAGTTCTTTTTTTTCTAATTTTTTCTAAATTTATATCGATTATATTCAAGGTAGTACTGTATCTTATTTTTGATTCCTTTAAAAACAGTTCTTTTTTCGAAACTGTTTTTAATAACTCCCTTGAATTGATTCCCATAATATTAAGCGAATCGATAAATTTTGAAATATTAATAATTTCTTTATTTAAATAGATAAGTTTTTTATTATAACTATCTAATTTTTTGTTTATTTCTAGAATATTCAAAATTACTGCTTTTTTATTTTGTTCGACAGTAACTATTTTTTGGTTAATATTTTCAGCTTCTTTATTTAAATCGAACAGTCTTTTTTCAACATCACCCTTCTTTTGTAACATTAAATTCAACTCGTTCTGAATTATTTTTTTTCTATTATCCAGTTCATAATTTTCATATTTATATTTTTCTTGTTCCTTACTTAAATTATTTAACTCTATACTTAATGAATTAATCGCTGTTTCTTCTTCTTTAATTTTCTGTATAATCTTGTTTTTTTCTTTTTCGTAATATTTTAAATTTCTTTTTATTTTAGATAAATTTGTTCTGCATAAATTATATTTTTGATAGATTAAAAATAATTCTAAATTTTTAATCTCTTCTTGACATATTTTATAACTATTTAAATGCTTTGCTTCTTCTTCTAAAATTAGTAATTGATTTTTTATTTCAGAAATTATGTTTTCAATCTTCTCTAAATTATAATTAGTTTCCTCTATTTTATTTAAAGTTTTTTTCTTTTCATATCTATATTTAGAAATAGAGGCAGCCTCTTCAAATAAATAACGTCGTTCAGATGGCTTTACACTTAAAATAAGATCAACTTCTCCCTGAGCAACGATTGAATAAGTATTTTTACTCAATCCTGTATTCATAAATAGTTCTTGAATATCTTTCAATCTGCAAGAGATTCCATTAATGAAATTTTCGGTCTCTCCGGAACGATAAATTCTTCTTTTAATATTTATTTCTTCCCAATCTACTGGAAGAACTTTCTCAGAATTATTGATAGTTAACGAAACTTCCGCTATATTTAAAGGTTTTACTTTGTGATTCCCTGAAAAAATAATATCTGTTAGTTGCTTTCCCCGTAATGACCTGATATTCTGTTCGCCCAATACCCATCTGACTGCATCGGTAATATTGCTTTTGCCGCAGCCATTTGGACCTACTATTGCGGTAACACCAGAATTGAATGATAGTTTTATTTTTTTTCCAAATGATTTGAATCCAAATATTTCAAGTTCTTTTAAAAACACTTTTTACCTCATTTTATTACTTTTAATTTTTTTAAAGCATCCTGTGCGGCTTCCTGCTCTGCCTCTTTTTTGTTCTCACCAGTTCCGGTTCCATAGACAATTTTCTTTAGTCTTACCTCGATAGAAAATATTTTTTTATGATCCGGACCTTTTTCTTTAATTAAACAATATTCGGGTAAACATTTCATCTTTTTTTGAGAAATTTCCTGTAATAAAGTTTTATAATCTTCCCCATGCTTTCCTTTTATAATTAGTTCCGTTTCCTTTTTTATAAATAATGAGATAATTTTTTTAGCTTTTTGCAGACCGCTATCTAAATATATTGCTCCTAATAGCGCCTCAAAACAATCTGCAAGAATAGATAATTTTTTTCTCCCTCCGGTTGAATCTTCCCCTTTTCCCAAGATAATGTACTTTCCCAAAGAAAGCTGATCTGCCCATTTAGCCAAAATATCCTTGCTAACTATAACAGATTTAATTTTTGTAAGCTTACCTTCTGAAAAAGAGGGTAATTTACGGTAAAGATATTCAGTAACAATTAAATTTAAAACAGAATCACCTAAAAATTCTAATCTTTGATTGTTGGCTTTCTTGTCTTTTAAACTTTTTTTTTGGAAAGAAGGATGGGTTAAAGCTTCTTTAAGAAGAGTTCTATTTTTAAATTTATAATCTAATTTTTTTTCTAAATTATTGGACATTAAATCCTTTTCTTTTTTCAAAATCATTATATTACTAATCTTCCTTATACTTGCCTAAAACAATTACCCCATTATGTCCGCCAAAGCCAAACGAATTTGACATGGCATAATTTACTATTTCCTTTTTGCTTTTATTTGGCACATAATCTAAGTCACAATCCAGATCCGGTGAGTTATAGTTTATAGTAGGAGGAATAATATCATTGTTTAGAGTAAGGGCAGTAGAAATTGCTTCCACTCCTCCGCTTGCCCCCAACAGATGACCAGTCATCGATTTAATAGAACTTACCTTTAGATTATAGGCATGTTTGCCAAACACCTTTTTTATGGCTAAGGTTTCCAATTTATCATTTAAGGGAGTAGAAGTCCCATGAGCATTGATGTAGTCAATTTGTGAAGTCTCGATATTTGCATCTTTTAAGGCAATTTCCATTGCCTTGGCAGCCGCTTCTCCTTCAGGTGCGGGAGCAGTAATATGGTAGGCATCAGCAGTCATGCCAAAACCGAATATTTCAGCATATATATTAGCATTTCTTTCTTTTGCGTGTTGTAAAGTTTCTAATACTAAAATTCCTGCGCCTTCACCCATAATAAAACCGTCCCTCTCTCTATCAAAAGGTTTGGAAGCTTTTTTGGGATAGTCATTTTGAGTAGATAAGGCTTTCATTTTGCAAAATCCAGCTAAAGCCATAGGGCTAATTGCAGCTTCTGTACCTCCACTAATAATTATTTGGGCATCTCCATGTTGTAAAAGCTTGAAAGCCATTCCAAGAGCATGAGTAGATGATGCGCAAGCAGTAGTAATAACCCCATTAGGTCCTTTGGCGCCGATTTTTATAGCTATTTCACCTGCGGATATATTGGAAATCATCATAGGTACAAAAAATGGGCTTACTCTTCCCGGCCCCTTTTCCAATAATATTTTATGTTGTTTTTCAAATGTTCCTATACCGCCTATACCTGAACCAATTATAACTCCCGCTGAATAAGAATCCTTTTCAGTAATTTTCAATTTCGAATCCTCAAGTGCCAACATAGCAGCAACAATTGAAAATTGAGTGTTTTTATCCATTCTGTTTGCTTCTTTGGTAGATATGTAATTTGAATAATCAAAATCTTTTACTTCTGCTGCTATTTTAGTAGGATATTTTTCGGTATCGAAATAACTTATCCTATCAATACCACATTTTCCCTGAATTAAGGATTGCCAAAAATTATTTTTTCCAATTCCTACGGGAGAAACCGGACCTAAACCGGTGATTACTACTCTATTTTTCATTATTTTACCCAACACCTTCACTAAAAAATTACTATTCTTAAACTTACATTTCAATTAAGGGTCGGATAACTCTCCGACCCTTAATTGAATAGACATTAATTTTAATTTCTTAACATTATTCTTAATACATATCTTTTAAAAAAATAAATATATAAAATACTTATGCCTATTTTATATTTATATTCTTATTTGCTTAAGTATTTAACCGCATCTCCGATAGTTTTCATCTTTTCAGCATCTTCATCCGGAATTTCTATATCAAATTCTTCCTCGAAAGCCATTATCAGTTCAACTATATCTAAAGAATCAGCACCCAGATCATCAATAAAAGAAGAATTTTCCGTAATTTTACTTTCATCAACTCCTAATTGATCTACGATTATCTTTTTTATTCTGTCCATTGACTCCATTCTATACTTTCACCTCCTTTCACATTACCATGCCGCCATCGACATTTATAACTTGTCCTGTAATATAATTTGCTGCATCAGAAACTAAAAAATACACCACTTTAGCGATATCTTCCACAGTACCCAATCTTTTCAAAGGGATTTGCTGTTGCAGATCTTCTCTAACTTTTTCCGGTAATTTTTTAGTCATATCTGTTTCTATAAATCCGGGCGCAATAGCATTTACATTTATATTTCTCAAAGCAAGTTCTTTTGCCATTGATTTAGTTAATCCTATTATCCCTGCTTTTGATGCGGCATAATTAACCTGACCGATATTTCCCACTAATCCGATAACTGAGGATATATTTACAATTTTATCATTGCTCTTTTGCCTCATCATATATTTTGCCACAGATTTGGAACAATTGAAAGTACCTTTTAGATTTATTTTTATCACTGCATCCCAATCTTCTTCTTTCATCCTGATTAAAAGAGCATCGCGGGTTATTCCAGCATTATTTATCAATATATCTATTTTCCCAAATTTATTTATAACCTCTTTCACCATTCTATCAACTTCATCAAATACGGTTATATCAGCTTTTATCCCAATTGCCATATTACCACTTTTTTTGATTTCTTCCAAAGTTTTATCGATCTCACTTTTTGGTGAAATATCGTTAATAACTATATTTCCTCCATGGCGTGCTAATTCCAGGGCAATAGCCCTACCTATTCCCCGGGCAGACCCGGTAATTAAAGCAACCTTTCCAGATAGTCCCATTTTATAAGACCTCCCCCATTTTTTCAATTACATATTGAAGAGAATTCGAATCAAATACATTAAAGACTTCAGACTCGGGAATAATTTGCTTAATTAATCCTTTCAACACTTTCCCGGGGCCTACCTCTATAAAACAATTAATGCCTTCGGAACTCACTTTTTTTATGGAATCAACCCACTTTACAGGTTGAGTCATTTGTTCAATTAGAGCTGACCTAACCCCTTCTTTATTTTTGATATAATCAGCAGTAACATTGCAACTTACAGGTATTTTAGGATTATCTATTTTTACTTTTTCTAAATATCTTGCTAAATTCTCTTTGGCCGTTTCCATAAATGATGAGTGAAAAGGAGCACTTACCTTTAAAGGTATTGCCAGCCTTGCTCCTTTCTCTTTGGCCATTACCGCAAACTTTTCCAATGCTTTAATTTCACCGGAAACTACAATTTGTGTTGGAGAATTATGATTAGCAATTTCTACTATCCCAATATCCTTAATTTTTTCACACATTTCACTTATCTCATCTTTTTCTAAGCCGATAATTGCTAGCATTGAACCAGTTCCTGCCGGAGTTGAATTTTGCATGTATTCTCCCCTTTTCCTCACTAACTTCACTGCATCTTCAAACTTAATAGCAGAACTAGCTACCAGTGCTGAATATTCTCCCAAGCTATGTCCGGCAACTATAGAGGGTTCAATTTTATTTTTTCTTAACAATTTACACAAAATTGTACTGACAGTTAAAATTGCCGGTTGAGCATTAACCGTATTTTTTAATTCTTCTTCCGGGCCTTCGAAACAGATTTTGCCAATATCTACTTTTTCTTCTTTTAGAGCTTCATTCGCCCTATTAATTAAATTTTTCGCTTCCGGGTAATTTTCTATTAAATCTTTCCCCATTCCTATTTTTTGAGAGCCCTGACCGGGGAAAACAAAGGCTATTTTGTTCATTATCTAATTTGTAACTCCTTTTCTATTATATATTATCGAAATTATTTGAGCCATTTTAAAACAATGGATCCGCTAGTTAGACCGGCACCAAATGCGGTCAGTACTACAATATCACCATTTTTAATCTTACCTTCTTTTACTACTTCATCAAGAGCAATCATGACAGAAGCAGCTGAAGTATTTCCATATTTATTTAAGTTTATAATAACTTTATCCTTTTCTATTTTCAAAACTCTGGTTAGCGCGGAAATAATTCGAATATTAGCTTGATGAGGAATAAAACAGTCTATGTCCTCTACCGAAAGATTACATTTATCCAAAGTTTCTACGGTTGTCCTTTTCATATGTTTAACTGCAAGCTTGAATACTTCATTTCCTTTCATCTTAACATAATGCATTTTCTTTTCTACGGTTTCATGAGAAGCAGGGTACTTGGAAAGCCCGGCTGGTATCATAATCAGATCATCGTATGACCCATCTCCTTTTAAACAACCGGAAAGGATTCCTTTCTCCTGGTCGGCTTTTAAAACAGCCGCCCCTGCTCCATCACCAAAAAGAATACAAGTATTTCTATCAGTCCAGTCTACGAATTTTGAGAGAGTTTCTGCCCCAATTATTAAAACATTATCATAAAAACCGGTAGCAATATACTGCCAGGCAGTAATTAGGGCATAAACCGCACCGGTACAGCCTGCTTGCAGATCAAAGGTTGCGGCATTTACAGCCTTAATTTTCTTTTGAACCAGGCAAGCGGTAGCCGGAAAAATCATATCCGGAGAATTGGTAGCGACAATTATTAAATCAATCTCACCGGGTTTAGTATTTGAATCTTTTAGCGCTTTCAAAGCTGCCTTTGCAGCTACATCTGAGGTAGTTTCATTATCTTCAGCTATACGACGTTCAGCGATGCCGGTTCTGGTTATAATCCATTCGTGATTTGTATCTACCATTTTTTCCAAATCTTCATTGGTTAGAACTTTTGTGGGAACATAAGAACCTGTTCCGATTATTTTAACATTTTGCATATTTTTCATTATTTAATATTTTTCCCTTCTTGTTAGTGAATTATTTTTTTTATTTATATCTCTTTAAAGTGCTCTACTATGTTAGCATCTATAAATTTGCCGGTATTGAGTATGGCATTTTTAAAAGTTTTTGCTTTAGACCGTCCATGACATATAAAGCATAATCCGTTTACACCTAATAGGGGAGATCCGCCATGTTCTGTATAGTCGGTAATTTTTACCAAATTCATAAATTTTTCCTTTAATTTATCCATTTCTTGATTTTGGGGAAGTTGGCTTATTACCATACTATTAATCTCAGTTAAAAGTAATTTTGCTAATCCTTCAGAAGATTTTAATAATATGTTGCCAGTAAATCCATCACATACTACTACATCAACTTTCCCCTTAAAAATATCCTTACCTTCAATATTTCCCACGAAATTAATATTGGCATTTCTTAAATTTTTATAAGCATTTTGAGCGAATTTATTTCCTTTATTTTCTTCTTCGCCAATATTTAGTAATCCTATTTTTGGATTTTCTATTCCTAAAATATATTTAGCGTATTTAGTTCCTATAAGAGCAAACTGGGATAGATGTTCCGGTTTACAATCAACATTGGCACCCACATCTAATACCAATACTTTCCCTTTTGCTGAGGGTAATACAGCAGCAATGGTTGGACGGCGTATTCCAGGAATGCATCCTAACTCCAATAATGCCGCAGCCATAACCGCTCCACTATTTCCGGCAGAAATAAAAGCATCAGCTTGATTATTTTTGATTAATTTCGTACCTACTACTATGGAAGAATCCCTTTTATTCCGTATGGCATCTAAAGGAAATTCACCTGTTTCAATATATTCTTTACAATTTATGATCGATAATTTATCTTCTTTATATTTATATTTTTTTGACTCTTCTTTGACTTTCTCTATATCACCTAATAAAATAATCTCTAAATCTCTTTCTTCCAAGGCCGAAACCGCACCTTTCACAACTTCTTCAGGGGCATAATCTCCTCCCATGGCATCAACAGCTATTTTCATTTAAGTCTTCTCCTTTTTTAGGCTATTATCAACGGTAAAAATTACTAATTTTCC
>Ga0210003_1003660_pt1 | contig 12410 bp, 7 predicted proteins | sample LantaG_FD_182804 | JGI IMG/M metagenome (GOLD analysis project Ga0210003, IMG submission 182804) | Deep subsurface microbial communities from Baltic Sea to uncover new lineages of life (NeLLi) - Landsort_02402 metaG (SPAdes) (version 2) | ecosystem: Environmental > Aquatic > Marine > Oceanic >...
CCCGGCTGCGGGGCCCGGCCGCGGACAGCGAAGGCGAGGACTGGATGGACGGGGACGACTCGGTGAGCGGCGGCGGTGGCGGCGGCGGGTTCGGGCAGGAGGAGTTTCTGTGAGGGAGGAGGGGGTGGCGTGTGTGCGCGCGTGCGCGGGGTAGAGTGTCTGCAATCTTTTTCTTTCAATTTCTTGCAGAGGGTCGAGGTCGGCACAACCACGAGGGCAGCGCCCCCCGAATTCGCGCCGCGCGCCGCTAGCCTCCCCACCTCTCTCCCGCCCGCGCGCCACCAAATGCCCTTCGCCACCCGGTCCGGCCTGGGGCTGGCCGACGAGGCGCCTCTCTCCACCCCTGCCTTCACTCCTTCCCGTTACGCCGGCCTGTTTGCCTCCCTGACGGCGGCGACTAGCAAGGCCGACGCGCCTGGCGCTGCAGCGTCCGCGCCACGGGCTGCTGCTCCGGCCGTCGAGCCGCGCACGCACACGCCCTTCACCACCGAATACTGCCACCTGATCAAGCGGGAGTGCCCGACCCTGGCTGGCGTGGGGTGAGTGGAGGCGACTGTGCGGGAGAGAGGGAGACAGAGGCGGAGCTCTACCGATCGGCCCGACGCGCGGCGCGCGCTCGCCCCCCCGCGCTCTCATCATTTCTCCCCTCTCTCCCTCCCTTCCCAACACACAGCGCCCGCTCCAAGCGGCTGCTGGGCATCAAGAACGTGGACGTGTACGCGCTGGGTCTGTACGTCGACCCGGCCGCCGTGAAGAAGGTGGCGGCCGGGAAAAAGGCCGTGGACGACGCGCTCCTGGCGGCCGTCGTGGGCGACGCCGTGCCGAAAACATTGCGGGTGGTCGTCACGACCGGCCTGATGACGCGCACCCGTTTTCTAGCGTCCGTCCGGGAGACGCTGGCGCCGGCGTTGACCAAGGCAGGAGACCCGACGGCCATGGACTCCTTTGAGGCCCTCTTTGCCAGCACCGAATTCAGGAAGGGGACGGACCTGGCCTTCTCCAACGTCCCCGGCGGCGGCATGGCAGTCCAGGCGGGCGGGCGGGAGCTGGGCCGCCTGGCCTCCAAGGCATTTGCGCCCGCTTTTTTCGACCTGTACTTGGGAAAAGAACCTGTGAGTGTGGAGGGCAAGAAGTCCATGGTGGCGGGGCTGGCGGGGCTGGTGGCGGAGTGATTTGAGGGGCGTGTGCACGGGAATTCTTTTTTGGGTCATTCCATTGATGGGGGGGACGTCCCCCCCATGCGCGGCACTCTCGGGTCGGGGCGTGCGCGAGACAGGTTGAGGGGGAGAGAGAGAGAGAGAGAGGGGCAGCCGACACACGCGTTGTAGCGCGCACGCGCCCCTTTCTCTCGCACACACACACACACACCTTCCTCGGCGCACACCGCTCCCCCCACAGCCGCATCTCATGCGTTTGATTTTACATGTGGCACGCTTCTCGCCAGAAGGAGAGAGAGAGAGAGCAGGTTGGAAACCCAGCGCTCGCTCTCCTCTCCTTCGTTTCTTCTCCCAAAAATGAGGCTCGCTTCATTGCTCCCTCCGCCTCTCTCTCTCTCTCCCTTTCGCATTTATTCCGCCGTCCTCAGCGAAGAGGGGAGCGCGCGTGTATTCGCTGGTGCCGTTTTGCGAGAGAGAGAGAGAGAGAAGAGAGGGAGAGGTGCGCGCAAGGTTTAAAAAAGAGCAAAAAAACCCAACCTTTTCAGCGGCGGCGCGACGGCGTGCGCCGGGCGCCGCCCAGGGACAGGGCCTTGGGTAGGGCGGGGATCTTGACCTTGGGCGCGGGCAGGATCGTGGCCGCAATCACAGCCGCAAGGAAGAAGTGGGTTGAGGAAGGAATGAACTTGGCGGCGGGGCCGAGCGAGTCGACGAAGAGGGCCAGGGCTGTCGTGGGCGAGGGGAGAGGGAGAGAGAGGAGGTGAGAGGGAGAGAGGGAGGGAGGGAGGGAGGGCGGCGGTGGCGGCGGCGGCGGAGGGCGCGGCAGGCGGCGCCCCCTCCCCCAGGCGCAGCACTGAAAAAACAAAGAGCGGTTGGCCTGGAGGGAGCTGGCGAAAACGGCGACTGGGACGTTTTCTCTCTCTCTCTCTCTCTCTCTCCCTCTCTCTCCTTCCACTCCTCCGCAAGCGGCGCCTCCCCTTCAACTCAACGAATCGTCAGTAGCTTGCCGACGACCGGGGCCTTGGCCGCCAGGGCAGTGGCGCGGGTCAAAATCTGGGGGAGTTGAGGGGGAAGGGGCGGAGGGCGTGAGCCGGATGTGTTGTTCCGAACTGCTCCTCCCAAACAGTCTCTTTTTCTTCGCGCACGTTGAAGAATGCCGAGAACAGGCCCAGCCCCAGGGCGGCGGCAGCGAGCGCGCGGGGGACCTGCACAGCAGCCACGACGAAGTCCATGGTTGTGAGGATGGAGGAGAGGGCGGGAGGAGGGCGTGTGTGTCGTCGGTTGAAAACGAGAAAACGCGAGTGAGCGAGAGGAGCCGAGAGCGGCCCGCATGCCGCCCCGCCCCCACTCTCCCTCTCTTTCTCGTCGACAAACAACTCATCCCACACACAACCATGCTGACCGCAACCCGGACCCGCCTCTCGTCACCGCAGATCGCTGCTGTCCCGCTCAGGTGCGCAAGAGAGATGGCGAGCAGCAGCAGAGCGGGCGTTGTCAAGGGAGGCGAGGGAGGAGGAGGAGGCACGCCTAGTTGTCTCCGGTTCGTTCGCTGTCTCGTCTTTTTTATGGGAGACACCGCTGCCGGGGACGGGGGCGGCCCCGCCTCCCGCCCCGTCCGACCCTCGTGATGGGACCTATGGTGCCTCCTCTCACCATCGCCACCACCCGCACTCACATCGCAAGCACACTCCTCCTCCATTCCAACACACACAGCTCCGCCCGCCGCTCGCCCGCCCGGCGGCTTGCCTGCGCGCCGCTTGCCATGTTTGGCGGCGGCAAGGAGGTGAGAGGCAGGGGGATGCGGGGGATGGCGAACACAGGGGGGGACACCAGCGTGTGCCTGGTGAGACCGCTGGTGGGGTGGAGGGGTGGTGCATTGATCGCCGCCTCCGGGGGGCGCGGGCCGGAAGAGAGCGGAGGAGCAGCAGCATGCGGAGCGAGAGAGCGGACACACGCCCCTCTCCTCTCCCTCTCCATCTTCCCCACAACCCTCCCTCTTCCAACCACATGCCCTCTCACCGCAAACACGCACACACGCACACACACTCATACCTCCCTCCTCTTCCTCTCTCCCCCTCTTTCCTTCTAGGGCGGCGGTGGCAACCCGCTGGCCAACCTGGGCGGCCTGATGGAGAACATGAAGAAGGCGCAGGCGGAGGCCGCGCGCGTCCAGGCCGAGCTGTCCGCCGCCGAGTTTGAGGGCTACTCGGCCTGCGAGACGGTGCGGGTCGTTATGACGGGCGCACAGGAGCCCCGGTCGGTGGACATCACGGAGGAGGCGTACGCCCAGGGCGCGGACGCGCTGGCGGGCCTGGTGACGGAGGCGATGAAGGATGCGCACGGCAAGAGCGTGGACGGCATGAAGGCCCGCATGCGCGAGATGGCGTCCTCCCTGGGCATCCCGGGCATGCCGGGGGGGATGTGAATGGAAGGGAATGTGAGGAGGAAATGGAAGAGATGGAGGCGGTGTGTGCGGTGGGGCGGGGGTCAGTGTTATCCTTTTTCCAACCTCCTCTCGGTTTTTTTTTGTCTCGTTGATCCTCACAGTGCCTCTCTCTCTCTCACACCGGCGCCCCCACCCCTGCCTCTGCCTCCTCCGCCACCAGCGGCCCGCCCGCGCCCAGCGGCTCCGCCAGTATGGGGTCCCCAGTCGGCGGGTGGGCGGCCATCAGCGCCCGCACGTCGTCGCCCGACAGGGAGCCCCGGGCCAACAGGCCATCCCGCACTGCCGCCAGGGCAGCTGCATTCACCTCAAGAATCGCGCTCGCGTCGTCCAGGGCCTGGCGGACGGCGGTCAGGCCCGCGTACCGGGCGGCATCCCGCCCCGCATCGCCCGGCTGGAAGCAGGCCAGCAGAGTGCCGGACTCGGCGCCCTCGTAACCCAGGGCGTCGCCGTCGATGGGGGCCACTGTCACAGTGTACACTTTCGCGTCGTCATCCTCCTGGATGGGCTTGGGCGGGGCGGCGAACGCGTCCAGGGCGGGGCCCGCGGGCGAGTGCAGGCCCAGGGCGTAGTGGCCAACACCACGCTGGGACAGGTGCAGGGCGGCCCGCAGGGAGCCGTTTTCGGAGGCGTACGTCGACCCGTCCCCATCCCCGGGGGCGGCCAGCGCCCGTTCGCCCGCCAGCCCCGCCGTCAGGACGCGCAGGCGGGCCCGCATGCGCCCGCGCGTCAGCACAAAGTAGTCATCGTCCGGGTTGCGGGCCCAGACGGTGCGGGACCAGGTCGTGCCGCGGGGCTCGACGGAACACCGCTCCACGCCCTCCAGGCGGGAGCGCTTGCCGGCCGCCGCGTCGGCCCGCCGGATCGCCTCGGCCACCACGCACACGCCCGCCTCGTGCGCGGCGAAGGCGGCCATGGGCGCGGCCAGGCGGGAGGGCAGGCGCGGCTGGCGCAGGCCGAAGAGCGTGCGGTCGACAGCCGCGTCCACGTCGACGGCCGCCACGGTGCGCCCGCCCCGCCGCGCGGCGGCCAGGGCGGCCTCGTTGAGGATGGCCGCCAGCTCCGCGCCCGACAGCCCCGGCGTGTCGGCCGCCAGCTGGGCCAGGTCGACGTCGGGCGCCATGGGCTTGGCCGCCGCGTGCACGCGCAGGATGGCCTCCCGCCCCTCCGTCGTGGGGAGGCCCACGACGACCTTGCGGTCAAACCGGCCGGGGCGGAGGAGGGCGGGGTCGAGCAGGTCCGCGCGGTTGGTGGCAGCCAGGAACACGACGCCCGTCCCCGGCGTGAAGCCGTCCAGTTCGGTCAGCAGCTGGTTGAGCGTCTGCTCCCGCTCCTCGTTGGGGCGCTGGGACCCCGACGCGCGGCGGGAGCCGAGCGCGTCCACCTCATCGATGAACACGATGGCGGGCTCGCCCTGGACGCGGGCCCGCTTGAACAGGTCGCGCACGCGCGCGGCGCCCACGCCCACGATCGCCTCCACAAACTCCGACCCGCTCATCGAGTAGAAGGGCACGCCCGCCTCGCCCGCGATGGCCTTGGCGATCAGGGTCTTGCCCGTCCCGGGCGGGCCCTCCAGAAGGACGCCCTTGGGCGGCACCGCGCCCGAGGCCGAGTAGGAGGCGGGATCCTTCAGAAAGTCGACGATGAAGCGCACGTCGCCCAGGGCCGCGTCCGCGCCGGCGACCGAGTCGAAGCCGACGCCCGTGTCGCCGTCCCGGCGGGCCTTGCCCTTCGACTGCGCAAACTCGATGGCCTCCTGGAAGTCCTGCGGCATCTTCTTGCGGAAGGAGTCGACCAGGGAGAAGCCGACGACGGCGAAGACGAAAGACAGGGCGGCCAGGGTGAACCAGTTGTCGCGCGCGGCGGCGACGAGCCCCACGGCCTTGGCCACGGGGTTGAAGGCGGGGGGCGTGTCGGGGACCACCCGCCACGCCACGTCCAGGTGGGCGTCGGATGGGCAGTCGTACGGGTGGGCGCCGGGGCGGACCCAGCCCGAACTGGCCAGCTCCGCCACGGCGGCCGGGCCCAGGCGCGCCTCGGACGAGGTGAACAGGGCGTGGAAAATGAGGTCCCACCCGACCTCGTGCGGGGAGGCGGGCGTGACGGGCGCCCGCTTGGCCCGGGCGGCCCCGGAGTGGGTGCCGCCCGCCAGGTAGTCGTGCGTGTAGGCGGGGACGCCGGGCGAGGGGAGGTCGACCCAGAAGGGGGCGGTCGGCTCCAGGAGGGGCGGGGCGACCGCGGCGGACAGGTCGACGGGGGCGGCGCCCGCGCGGGCCTCCGCCTCCGCGCGCCGCGCCGCGTTGACGGCCTCTGCGGCGGCCGCGTCCGGCGTGACCAGGACGCGGTAGCCCGGGTGGCCCCACCCCTCCACGCCGCCCGCCCAGACCTCCACCCGCCAGGCAGGGGCGGCAGGATTGTACCTCTCGGCATCCGTCCAGTCGCGCGCCCGCAGGCCGGCCCACAGGAACAGGGGCGCCTTCGGCGGCCCCAGGCGGGACCGGTACCCCCGTACCCCGCCCCAGGCGGGCTGGGGCGGGGAGACGAACGCGCCGCCCGTGACGGCGCGCGGGATCCATGAGTAGCGACGGGGCCCCTCGGCTTCGGTCACGCCCGGCTCCGCGAACGGGCCGCCCAAGAGGCCGCGGGGCAGCTCCATTTCTAACGTCACGTCGCCGACGGAGGGGCCCTCATCCCGGATGCGGGCGATGTCGCCGCGCGAGAAGCGGCCGGGCGCGGGGCGGGGCGGGGCGGTGTCGGGCGGGGCGCGCGAAAACAGGCTGCCGCCGCCGGTCTTCTTTTTAGCGCCCGCCTCGGCCGCCGGGAGCACGCGGCCGGTCGTGCTGGGGGTCGGGTCCGTGGTGGAGTCCAAGCCCACATCCTCCTCCTCGCTCAGGGCGCGGGGCGGGGGTGGGGCCGGCCGGGCATCAGGGGCGCCGGCCCGACGGGCGGTATGCAAGGGTGGCGGGCGGGCGGCTGGAGAGGGTGAGGGAGAGGGTGAGAAAGACAGGGTGGTGAGAAAGGGTTGTGGGACGGGCAGAGGGGGTTGGCGAACTGGGCTGCCGCTCCGCGGGCTGGATGTGGCTAGGCCACCGTGCCAGCGATCGCCGGGCTGGTGTGGGGTGTGGCTGGGCGGCGCGTGCGGGGAGAGGAGCGCATGCGCCGGCGCGGCGGGCGACGGCTGGCCGCCGGCGGGCGACAGGGCGTGATGAATCGGCCTCTCTCCTCCACTCCTCTCATCGCGTGCGCCCCTCCCTCATACCTGGCCGCCCGGGACACTGGGTCAGGGCGGGCCGCATGGTGGGTTGAAAACCGGGTCTGGCTCTTCCCCGTCCTCCGATTGTGCCAGCGAGAAAAAGACAGACAGGAGACTGAGGACTCGGAGCGCCGACCTCCCTCTCACTCCTGTTTTGCACTCTCTCCTATCTCCCCCTTTCCTCGACTTGCACGCGCCATGCACCCCTACTCCGGCGGGTCCACCCTGGCCGCGGTGCGTTGGGCGTACAGCGACGAGCCCCGCGCCATCGCGTGATCTCTCCCCGCTCTCTCCCGGTCGCTCACACTAACCCCCCCTCTCTCCTCATTCTCTCTGCTCACAGACGCTCCGCGTCGCGGCCTTCTCGGTCGGCCTGGTCTACGGCTCCTGGCACCTGTCCTCCCTGAAGGCGCAGGCCGCCAAGGCGGCGGCCAAGGCGGAGGCGGCGGGCGCGGCGGGGCACCATTGAGAGGGAGAGTGGAGAGTGGAGGGAGAGAGGGGCACGCACGCCGCCGAGCGAGCGCTCGATCGCCGCGCCCCGCTCTCAACCCTCGCTCCCGCTCCCCCTCTTTTCCTTCCGTGTGCCCCGTACGGGCGACCCAGCCCCCCAGCAGTAAGATCCTGTAGACAAAACCACCAAACACACACCCTTTGGACGTGCTCTGAGACTCACCCCGTTTTTCGCATATGCAGGACATCACACACACGCTCCCCCAGTACCCATCCCCCACTGAAAAAACGCTCCCTTCCCGCTCCCACACACCCACACGCAGAAAAGGAGGCAAAAGCACCAGGGCACACACGACGACGCGCACACCCTCACTCACTTCTTGCCGCCCGCCTTGGCCGCCGCCGGCGCGGCGGCCGCGGCCGCCGGCGCGGCCTTGGCCGCCGGCGCGGCCACGGCCGCCGCCGCCGCGCCGCCCGTCAGCCGCTCCTCCCGGCGCGCCGCCTTGCGCTCCCGGGACGCCTTGCCCTTGGCCCGCCGCGCCTCGAACTGGTCCGCGATCGCCTTGTCCCGCGCCTGCTCCGCCTTCTGGCGGTGGATGGCCTCGATCAGGACGCGCTTGTTCTTGAACACATTGCCCTTGACCCGCAGGTAGAGCGAGTGGTACAGGTGCTTGTCCACCTTCTTGGCGGCCCGGTACTTGGCCAGCAGGCGGCGCAGGACGCGCATGCGCCGCATCCACAGCAGCTTGGTGGGCAGGCGGGCCTCGCGCGTGCCCCGGCGCTTGCCGTAGCCCGTGTGGCGGCCGGCCGCCTTGGCCTCCGCGGTCGCGCGCGCGCGGGAGCGCGAGTGGATGACACCCGGCTTGCGGATGACGAAGCCGTCCTTGACCAGCTTGCGGATATTTTGGCCTGTGAGGGAGAGGGGGAGGAGAGGGGTATGAGTGAGGGGCAGTGTGGGAGTGCGCGCGGCGGGCGAGATGGATGGATGGATGGATGGATGGAGAGGGGCGAGGGGGGTGCCGAGGTCGGGCCGATCAGGCAAGACCCTTCTCTCTTCTCTCCGCGCGCGCGGGGCGCGAGAGCGGTCCCAGGCGGCAACCACACACACACAACACACACACACACGCACGCGCGACGCGTCCCCAGCCCAAACGGGGAGCAAGCAGCGGGCATACGAGCTGCCGAGCGGCGTGCGCGCGGGGAGAGGGGAGAGGACTCGTCTCCCGACTCACGGCGGCGGCGGCCCAAGGGGTCACCGGGCCTGAGGCCCGCTCGCCTGCAGCCTCACACCTCGCAGCCCGCTCTGAAGGCCCGGCCAGAGAGGCAGCGGTACAGGGAACCGCGGGTGGAGGAGCACAGGGCCCCGTGCGCGCGCAGGGAGACGGCTCCCCCCGCCCACGACTCTGCCGATCGCCCTGCCCGCCCACCGGCGGCGGCGCTCTCTCTCTCTCCCACGCCCCTCCTCACACACGCCCCGTCCAAACCCAAGAAACTCACGAGAGTTGGCCATGGAGATCTCGGTCACCTCATTGGGGTCCAGCCAGATCTTGCGCTGGCCGCAGTTCAGGACCTGTGAGAGGGGAGGGGAGAGAGGGAGAGAGGAGAGAGGGCGTGAGGAGGGGCGCCGGCAATCGGGTGAGAGGCGGGAGCTCCCCGCGTCGGCGGCCTGGGGGCTCTGGGCACTCCCGCCACTGCGAGCGATTAAGGATAGGGCGTCGCGCTCTCGGATGGACTGGGCGTGGCGGGCGCTGGGTCCTGCGCCGGGCGCGGCAGTCCCGTGGGTGCGCGGCACGATGGCGGCTGCCCCCCCGCCGGCGCGCGGAGACAGAGTTTGCGCGCTCTCTCCGCCGGCCACGAGCCACCCATCCCTCCACGTGCGGCGTCAGGAAGGGGGAAGGGCTGACAGGGGATTCACGCACCGACGCGGCCAGGCGCTTCTGCAGGCGCAGGGACGACATGGTGAGCGGGGTGTTTTTCGTCGAGGGGTGGAACGCTCGAAGCGGAAAGTGAAGAGCATGGCAAAGCGAGCGTGCCTGTGGAGCACTCTCTCCCCCCCCTCTCTTCCGTTCCGCGGGGGCAGTCCCGCCGACACCGGCACACCCCGCTCTCGCCCGCCAACGCACCGGCTGCGACGCCAAGGCGTTTCTCCACCGTCTTAGACACACCCACAGGGCTTTTGCCCCTGCCGTGCGCGCGCCTGGAGAGAGGGAACCGAAGCGAACATCAACGCAAAAAAAACGACGCCGCTCCCTTCTAAACGACGCCACTCTCCCCACCCATGGACCTCACTGAGGGCGAGCGGTACGCGGCGGCCGCCCTGTACACGCTGGCCCTCCACCTGGTGCAGGTATGACAAGGGGACGATAGAGAGATGGAGAGAGGGTGCGCGAGAGAGACAGAAGAAAAAAACACGTGCCTGCGCGCGCCCTCTCCCCTCCTCCTCAACCTCCACTCTCTCCCTTCATCAGACCGAATCCGGCCAGCACGGCGACCCGGAGACCGCCTGGGGCGAGCCGCCCGACGACGACGACGTGGCGGCCGCCTCCGCCGCCGCCGCCGCCGCGTCCGCCGCGTCCTCCTCCGGCGCGCTGGCGTCGGCGGCGGCGTCCGACCCCGCGACCGCAGCCGCTGCCGCTGTTGCGTCTTTAGCCGCCGCCCGGCGGGCCGCCTTCTGGGGCCACGACTGCGTGGCGCCGGGGGGCCTGCTGGACCGGTGTTACGGCGCGCTGCGCCTGCCCCCGCGCTGCTGGTCCGGCCTGAAGCGGCTGCCCGAGCTGGGCGGCCTGGGGCCGGGCGGGCGGGGGGGGTGCCTGTCGCTGGCCTCCTCGTACGTGTCCGCCCTGGCCGGCGAGGGCGGCGAGGGGGCCGGGGCGCGGGCGACGAAGGACGCTGCCGCTGCCGCTGCTGCGCCACCGCCGCCCGCCCCTGACCTGGCGGACCTGCTGCGCCCGCTGCCCGCGTCGCCCTCGTTCGGGGCGGCCGCGGATGTGAGGGCCATTTTTGGGATGGGAAACGGTGACGGTGATGATGATGACGAGGCGACAGCCACGGCCTCCGCCTCCGCCGCCGCCGCCGCCGCCGCCGCTGCCGCTGCCGCCGGAGACGATGGCGGCGGCTCCGACTCTGACCTGGAGGCCGACCTCCTGGCGGAGCGCCTGACGGCGGCGGCGCTGGGCGGGCGCGGCGGCGGGGGTGGAGGGGGGGATGGGTCGAGGACGCCGCCGCCCACCAAACGCGTCGGCGGGGTCGGCGGCGGCGCCACGCCGCCACAGCCACCGCCTCCACCCTCCTCCACCATCCGGGGCGCCATGGCGGACGCCATGGGCGCGCCGTTGGGCGGTGGCGGGACGGCAGGGGCAGAAGCCGCGGCCGCCCCTCCTCTCCAGCCTCCCCCTCCCCCTCCTCCCCCTCCCCGCCGGGCCGCCTCGCCGCCAGGGAAGAAGCCCCTCCGCCCGCCGCCCGCCAAGGCGGTCGCCGCCCTGTGGGAGCTGTTGGAAGGCTGCATCGCCCGGCCCCCGCCAAAGGGCGCCGCCCCGCCCTCCCCGCCGTCCCCGCCCGGCGCCCAACCGTACGATGCTCGCTCCCGGACCGCCCTCAAAAGGGTCGCCCACTGGCTGGGCGTGCCGTGGGCGAAGGTGGCGGCCCTGGAGGCCCTCGTCGCGGTGGAGGTGGCGGAGCATGCGGCTGCCGCCTCCAAGGCGGCGGCGGCGTCCGAGCCGGCCTCGTCGGGCTCCTCCTCCGCCCCGGCCGCCCCGGCCGCGTCCGCGCGGGAGGCCGCCACGCGAGCAGCCAAGGTCGCCGGTGCCACCCTCGGCATCGGCGCCCTGTTTGCCGTGACGGGCGGCCTGGCCGCCCCCGTTGTCGCGGCCGGCCTGTCCGCCGCCATCTCCGCGGTGGGCGGCTCCGCGGCCGCGACGGCGGCGGGCGCGGCCGTGTCCGGCTTTTTAGCCACCAGCGCCGGGACCGCCCTCGTCGCGGGCGGCGTCGGCGCGGGCGGCGGCGCTTTTGCGGGGTCCCGCATGGCCCGCCGCGTGGGCGACGTCCAGGAGTTTGGCTTCTGGGAGGTGCGGGATGACGAGGACGGCGGCGGCTGGGGCGAGGACGGGCAGGACGAGGAGGAGGGCGAGGAGGAGGAGGAGGAGGAGGACGGCGAGGACTGGGGCGAGGGCGCGACCAGCGGCGGCTGGGGCGGCCGCGCCCCGTCCTCCTCCTCCTCCCTGTCCGCCCCGCTCCGCCCGGGCGAGGCCTCCTCCGCCGCTCCCGAGGAGACGGACAGCCACCCCCTGGACGGGAGCGGGGATGGCGGAGTGGGCGCCCCCCACCCACCCGCCCGCCGCCCGCCCCTGCTGCCCCCCTCAGGGCTGGGCGTGGGCGACGACCCGCCGCGTCCCCGCCAGCGCGGCCCGCCCCGCGGCCCCGCCCACGCCCGCCGCCGCCGCGGGCGCCGGTCCGGCGACCCGCCCCTCCTCCCCGCCCCGCTCTCCCTGACCCGCCGCCCGGAGGACCAGCGCCTGGCCGTCACGGTGTGCGTGTCCGGGTGGGCCCGGTCCCGCCCCGACTTTCTCACGCCCTGGCGGACTTGTGGCAGCGGCTGTGGCGGGGGTGACGGCGGCCACGCCGCGCCCGACTCGGAGCGGTTCGCCCTGGTGTGGGAGTCCAAGGAGCTCATCCGCCTGTCCGCCATCGTCAGCGCCTGGGTGCGCAACCAGGCCGCCCAGGAGGCCGTCAAGCTTGCCCTCCAGCACTGGCTGTACGCGGGTGCGGCCGTCGCGGCGGCGGGGCCCATGGCCCTGCTCTCCGTCTCCAACTCCATCGACTCCGCCTGGGCGATGGCCCTGGACCGGGCGGTCAAGGCGGGGCGGCTGCTGGCGCACGTCCTCATGGCGGGCGGCGGCGGGGGGCGGCCCGTCACCCTGGTCGGCTACTCCATGGGCGCCCGCCTCGTCTTCCACTGCCTCCTGGAGCTGGTGCGGTGCGCGGATGGCGGGAGCGGCCCTCCTGTGCCGCCGCCGCACGCCGACCCACCCGGCCGGGGTGGTGGCGGGGCCAAGCCCTCTCCCGCAGGCCCCGCTCCTCCTCGCCGGGTGGGCGGGGCCGGCATCGTGGAGCA
>Ga0210003_1003661_pt1 | contig 12410 bp, 21 predicted proteins | sample LantaG_FD_182804 | JGI IMG/M metagenome (GOLD analysis project Ga0210003, IMG submission 182804) | Deep subsurface microbial communities from Baltic Sea to uncover new lineages of life (NeLLi) - Landsort_02402 metaG (SPAdes) (version 2) | ecosystem: Environmental > Aquatic > Marine > Oceanic >...
ACTTTAAAATGATTTATTTAAATCTTTCTTTACTTTTTTCTTCTCTTCTTTCTTTTCTTTTTTCTTCTCTTCTTTATTTTCTTTTTTTAAATTCTCGCCTTTTCCTAATAACTTATTAAATTCAAGTATTGCCCCTTGTTTTGCAGTAATTTGTCGACTTTCAGAATTCAATATTTGTTGTGCCTGACTAAATCTCTGCTGGTGGATTTGTATTTCTTTTTGAAGTTGTGTGATTCTATCTTTTACTTTTTTTTCCATAATTATTTTAATTAATTAAACTATTTAAATTCTTCTGAGGCTTTATTCTATTGGTCAATTTAAAATATGATTTATATGATTTTAAACTCCCATCTTTACAGTATTTACATCCGATGTATCAAACCATAATTCTCCTGCAACAGCTCCTGAGGCAGCTTGATTTATTCCTGATTTCATGTTGGGAAAAGAAGTTTTTGGAGTGAAAAAAGTTACGTATCTCGTATCTCCGTTAACCGAGTGGTCTGTTATTCCCCCACATTCAAAATAAGGATGTTCGTCAGCGTGACTATTATTTATCCCCATAAATTCTATGGTATGAGAATTATCCCCATCAGCTCCCCTCTCCCAACCATAGATAAGATTGTTTGAGTTAGCAGTCATTATGCTGTCAACTCCATCACCTTGAAACCTGAATGTGCCTGAATTTCTATTGCCTACTTCAAGCCATTCCCATTTTGAATTTCCGGCAGCAAATATACCACCGACATAATTACCATCTGCACCAAGTATCAAAAAATCGGCCCTCATACCCTTTATCCTACCGTAACCATTTTCATCAACATACATCTCCATCAAGCGGTCGCCAACCGAACCTGCGTTCTTACGATGGATTTTAAAACTTGTTCCTACTACGGCGTCGTTTATGTCTGTCGTAGAAAATAATTCTACATCTTGAGCAGCAGTTTTATTTATAAGTAAAGACGAAGTGATATTGTTAATTTCAACAACAGATAAGGCATTACAGCCAATTATATCATTTGTATTCATATTTATATCCTGGTGCACATCGATTTCTGTATTTGCCAAATCCCAAGTCATAAGATTGATAAGTCCTGTGGAATCATCCCAGTCATCTGTATTGAGAATTGCTATTGTTAGTTCTCCCGTAGTGATTAAGTCATTTGCCCCTAAATTCAAGTCCTGCCCTACATCTATTTCTGAATTGAAGGAATCCCAAGAGAATAAGTGATTTAACCCATCATTAGAATAAATATCATCTGTATTTACTTGCCCGAATGTTCCTGTGCCTGTTGTGGTTAAGTCATGTGCACCTAAATTCATATCCTGGTGCACATCGATTTCTGTATTTGCCAAATCCCAAGTCATAAGATCAATAAGTCCTGTGGAATCATTCCAATCATCTGTGTTTAAATCTGTTGCAAAAATATCGGTTCCATATATAGTTGTCCAAGGGTTTGCTAATGTTCCTAAACCTAATGCTGCTCCTGGAATAATAGTCTGTGATGATACAATATTTACACCATTCCAATCTAATAAATCAATAAGTCCTGTGGAATCATCCCAATCATCTGTGTTTAAATCTGTTGCCCAAACATCTACACCAGTTACATTTGTTGCCTGTAAATCTCCTGTTGTAGTTAAATCAGTTGTCCAAAAATAATTTGCAGTCGGCACATTTGTCCCGTCTAATCTAAGATAAGTACCTGGAAGAATTCCTGCCATCAGCTCCTGCAAAATAGCCTCTACATCTGTCCCAGCAAAATATCCTCCTGCATCCTCAACTCCAATTAAAGAAGCACCAGAAGGAGCAGTTGTAGATGCTAATTCCTCCTTTGTATAATATCTAAAATCTGGCAGTCCACTAGATTGTCTTAGTTTTGGCATTTTAACATTAAAGTGTTAGATATTTAAATAACTTTATATCTTCCACCTTTAGATCTATTTTCAGAAGCTAATAACCACTGATGGTTTTCAGGAGCAAAAGCAATCTTAATTTCTTCAGGATTTTCTAAATTAAAACTGCATAAAGGTTTTATATGGTCAATAAACCTTTCTATTTAGTCCAACATTCTAATTCCACTATAGTTTGGTTTTCACACATCACATAAACAGCATTAATATTACTATTAGGGCTAGTATCTGCACTTAAAACATTCCCTGCTGAAAGTGTCATATATGTTTGATGTGTTGGTGAATAACTATAAGAAATATCATAATTTTCTCTACAACGAAGTTGCCAAGTTACCAAATTCCTACTTAATTTAACCTCATACCACCTATCAGCATCATTGAGATTATGATTAATTATATGTGGGGTTGTCGGTGCCTTTTCCTCTGTATTAACTGTCGGCTCTTTTGGAATTGGAGGTATTGAGAAAGGTCCCTTGTCTTGTTTTGACGATTGCGATGGCTGAATTAATTGCGGACTGGTTTTAAGATTATTTGCAATTTCTTCTGCCAAAATTATAGTCTTAGCATAGCTTAATTCTGCCATTTTATTTCTCCAAAATTTGAATTATCCTTCCTTGATCATCCCTGACAAACTCAGTAATTTTTGCATTAGAAATTCCTTTAAATAATAGAAATCCCAATAATCCAAACATTCCTAATGCAAACAAAGCCAATAATGTGTTATCATCCATAAAACATTTAAGTTTCACTTCTTTATTAAATTTTCTACAAATGCTTTCCAATCCTTACTCATCCTTTCTGCTGTAAATCCCCTTTCTATAACAACTCTTCGTGGAGAAAACTTACTAAAATCAGATTTTTTAATTTCTTCTACAGCCATCCCAAAAGATTCATAATCCCATTTATCAACTCTTATCCCAAGTTTAGAATCAAACCAGTCCCATGCCCATCCAGTTTTATATGTTATTATAGGCAAACCACAACTTGCAGCCTCAAGTGCAGAAAGTCCAAAAGACTCAACAGGACTAGTATTAACAAGAAAATCAGCACAATTATACATATGTGGCATTACATCTGGCAAAACTTGCTGGAGAATAGTTACATTTTTTGATTTTATTTTTATCTCTGCTTTTTCAGTAAGAACAACAATCCAATGAATATCTTTAAATTTATTAATAAGTTTAGATAAAATTCCCCAACCTTTCTGTGGAATAAATTTAGTTATTGCAATTCCTATTTTTTTATCTAATGGCAAACCATGAGACATCTTTACTTGATCTTTATTCATACTTGGTTTAAATCTTTCAACATCTATTCCCTCTTCAATAACCTTATCACATTCAATATCACATAATCTCATTTCTTCTTTCATGAAATTTGAAACAGCAACTGTTGTTGTATTTGACTTTCTTGATTGTCTTCTCATTAATTCAATACATCCAAGATGATGCTCAGGATTATAAATAAATGTCTCACGATTTAACATTTCTTTTAAAATACTATAATAAGGATCCTGAAAAACAATTATTTGTGGTGTTGATAAATCTGTGAATCCTTCTATAGCAGAATTCTTAATTATCAAATCCAAATCAAATAATTTCTCATACCATCTTAAATATTTATCCATAACATAACTTCTATAAAGAATATTAAATGAATTCATAAAGGCGTAACTTTTCAAAATATTACTCGCCATTGTATAAGTAATCATCCTCGCATCTAAATCTCTTGATAATTGCCCGAAAAAAGATTCCTGTCCTCCAAGCATCTCTTCTGACTTACACCAATTAGCAATTAATATTTTTCCCATTTTCTTATGTTATTATATCCACTCCATTTTTTAATTCATTCATCTTTAATCCCCCAATATTCCCAGCATTTTTTTCTTATACCTTGATTCTGTTTAGGAATCTTATCTAGTATTCTTGATGTTAAATTTCCTGTAACTCTGTATTTTAAAAGATGCTCCTGAACTGATTGATATTCAAAATGCTTCATGCTTCTTAATAGAAAATCTAAATCCTCACAATACCTTAAACTCTTATCAAATTGAATCTTTTCAAAAACCTCCCTTGGAAAGAAAGTTGTGGAAAAATTAACAAACATCTGATTTCTTTCAGCATATTCCCAGCTTGCAATACAAAAATCTTTATGCTCAAAACCTGGAGGGCTGACCACCTTTAAAATTTTTCCATCTGAATCAATAGTATAAGATCCACAGTAAAGAACTTTTCCAGGGTATTGTTTTGCTTGTTCAAGCATAATTTTTAGAAAATCTTTATCCCAGATATCATCTGAACTCAAAAAACATATAAATTCAGATTTCTTAGAAGCATTATCTACTATAGCCTGTCTTGCTGCACCAATCCCAAGATTTTTTTTATGACTTATAAGTTTTATATCAATTCCTTTTGAGTCTGGTAAAATAATACCTACTGATGGCTCACTTCCATCATCTAAAATAATGATCTCATATAAATCATCAGACAAAGTTTGATTAATAACTGATTGAAGACATTCTATAAAATATGAATTTCTTTGATTAAATATTGGAATTCCGCATGTTATTCTAACCATTTTGTATCCTTATTTTATTTTGAAAATAATTAATCCAATCCTCTCTACTCTTATTTACAGAACTATTACATAAATTACATAAAAGTATTAAATTTTCTTCTCTACAATCTTTCTTATCATAATTTATGTGATGGACACAAAGAAATTTCTTTTTAGTATTATTTAGTATTTCATCACCACAAAGCTGACAAATGTAATTATATTTTTTTCTAATTTTTCCTTTTAATCTATCAGTAAATTCTGGAGAATAAGGTTCAAAAGAAATTCCATCATGCCAATTTGGATTATTTTTACCTAACATTTTCTTGGCTTGTTTTTTAATTTTATTAAAATTTCTATTCCAAGGTGTTTTTCTACCTCTTTGAACACCACTTTTTGCATAACATTGATGTGAACAATATTTTCTATAATTAAAACTTGGCAATACCATAAATTTTTTTCCACACACCAAACAAATTTTTTTAATTCTTTTTTTAATTTTCCAAGCATTATATTTAATACCTTTCTTTATAAGAGTCTGTTTTCCTTTTTCTCTCCATTCTTTTTTAGAATTATTCCCTTTCACAAATCTTCCTAACTTATTTCTTTTTATCATTTTTAATCAACCTCCAAATTATATCTTCATAAGTATCTTTTTTCTTACCCAAACTATCTAATTTCTCTTTTAATTTCTCACTAATAACTATTTTTGGTTTTTGTTTTGTATTCATTATATACATAATACCTCTAATATATTGAGTATATTATACTATTTAAACCTTTCTATTTAATAAAAAATTTCCCATTTTTATATGTTACAATCATATCTTTTCTTTTAGAAATTTTTATTTCTTCTCCTCCCTCCAATACAAAATCCTCTATATAAATATCTTTAAAATCTTTCTTATAATAATCTAAATTAAGTTTTTCTCCATCTTCCCATAATTTATGGAGTGCATCAATATCATAACCAGTATCATAAAAAGGATTTGGAGATAAATCCTGAACCCTATTTATTTGGATAACAAGGGCTTTTGGTTTTGAAAAGGAATATAAATATTTTCCTGCTTGCTCTTCACCCAACTGCCTTACAAACTGATACCCTACACCTTCAAGCAAGTTTGGATGATTCTTATAATCAATAGAACTTATAATTAACTCTACAAATTCTTTCTTATAAACACTTGAATCTAATTCAAATGGATATCCATACTCATGTTCTGCAATTCTCCAATCCCATTTTAAAATTCCTTCTCCTTCATCTTCTTCATAAACTGGTTCTTTCATCACACTATTGGAAGGATAATGGTGTGTAAATCCTTTTCCCAATCTTAGGGAAAATCCAACTGTATCTTTTAATTTTACTTTTTCTATAACTTTATTTATATCAACATCATCTTTAAAAATAACATCATCACATCCAAACATAACAAACTCAGGAGCATTCTTCATCCATTCTGATATCTGCTTTCCAAAATCTTCCAATCCATTTCCCTCTATAAAATTAACTTCTGGATATTTTTGTTTTAATTTTTCATAACCTTTTTTAAATTTGTCTTCTGAATACTGATAACGAACATTTAACTGAACTCCTTTTACAAATCTAAAAAAAGATCTAATATAACTTTCTAATTGAAAAACCCTATTGTAAGAAAAACATAAACAAGACACCTTTGCCCATTTTAAAAGGGCTCTTTCTCTGTATTTTACTGTCAATCTAGGATTTTTTAAACTCATATTATCATCATGAACTCTATATTTAGCCAAAATTTCATCTAAGTGGGTAATTTTATAATTATTAGCTATTCTTAGATATAAATCATAATCTGATGCAATTTTAAAATTATTATCATAACCTCCAACATCCTTGATAACATCTTTTCTCATCATCACAGTTGGAGTATTAATGACTCCATCACTCTCAAAAATATTTTTAAAGGTTGGTTCTGTTTTATACCTATTTTCATTCTGACCTTCATCTTGTATATAAATCGTATCTCCAAAAACCATCCCAACATCAGGGTTAGAATCTAAAAACTCTACAGACTTTTTAAACCTGTCAGGCATAGAAATATCATCATCATCACAAATAACAATATAATCTCCTTCAGCTAAATCAACCACCTGATTTTTTGCATACGGATAAAGATTTTCTTCATTTCTTACATAAACTATCCTATCATCATTAAACTCCTTGATAACCTCATGAGTCCCATCAATAGATGCATTATCAATAATAATTAATTCAAAATTCTCATATGTCTGATTAAGAATTGAGTTAATTGCTTCTCTAAGCCAATCTTTTCTATTATGTGTAAGCATCATAACACTAATCTTTGGTTTTTTTGTTTCCATATTCTTCTCCTTTTCTTATTTTTATATCATATGGACATTTCATATCATTAATTTCTCCAACTTGTTTTTCTAACTTTTTTATTCTCTTTTCTAATTCCTCAAAATATTTATCCCAGCCTTTCATTTTTCTCCTTAACTAACTTACTTGCTTTATGTAAAGATTCAAATGTCCAGGTATCTGACCAAAATCCATCCATAATATTATAGCAACATTCGCCTTTTTTAATGTATGCTTTTCTTGCCCCACTACCCTGAACTTTTTCAAATTTCATAAAAATTCCTTGTGATTTATATGTCTTGAGGCATAATCTAATCCTCTATTAACATCATCATTTCTGCAAAAGTAAGGACAGTCTTTCAAATCAATATTATTAAACACTTCAATTATTCTAGGAGATGTGAAAATTTCTTTTAAAGTATTTTTATTTAAATCTCCAAGAAGATAATCTTGTTTTTGCTTTTTTATCGGACAGGGAAATACCTTGAAATCTGCTGTAATGGCAATAGAGAAAAACATTCCAAAACATTTCTTATATGGGCGTTGTTCTTTATCTTTAAAATGTGTGTATTTATGTGAAGAGGATATAATTTTAAAATTCTCATCTTCATACAATCTTTTTGCTGTTTGTAATTCTTCATTAATATTTGTTGAATCAAGTTTAGGATAACAAAATGGCCTTAGTTGTGCAAAACCAACTCCACACTTCTTACTTAATTTAAAAAAGTTCAAAATGTCTGGTCTTGTCATCTCGCTTGTTAAAAAACCAACTCCAAAAGCTACCTTTCTATTATATTCTTTATTTAGTTGAGAAAACATTTTTACATTCTCAACAACTTTATTAAAGGCATCCTCATCCATCCCATGAGTTTTCTTATACATCTCTGGAGTTCCTGCATCTAAACTAATTCTAAAATATGAGCAACAGTCAATTATTGCTTTTGCTTTTTCTTTATTAAGACTATATCCATTTGAATTAAGTCCGATTTTCAAACCCTTGCTTTTAATGTAATATAAAATCTTTATAAAATCTCGATGTATTATTGGTTCCCCTCCTCCACTGACAATAACTGACTTGCCATCAAATTCATCAGCAAACTCATTAACAAGTTTTTTCACCTGGCTAAATGTAAGTTGTGCTGGTTTATCTTTAACACCAGAACAACAAGGACATTTATTATCACAACTATTTGTTAAATCAAGTTCAATAGTAACGAGAGTTTTATGTCTGTTAAAAAAATAATTCAATTTATCATGATACTTTAAAATCTTTTCAAATGCATTGAATTTATTTACTTCCATTTTCTTCTCCTGATTTTTTAAACCTAATATAAACATCTCCACCCTCAAGTATAAATGCACATATTTTTGTTTTCATATTAATCTAAAAACACAATGACTTCCTTTTTCAGGAAAATTAATGCTATATTTTTTAATTAATGTAAATCCAAAATCTTCAATCTGTTCTATTATATCATCGACTTTTGCCCAGTGGAAAGATTCATAATATCCTGTTGATGTGCCTTCTTCAAATCCGTTTGCAATTTCTAAAATTAAGGTTCCCTTATCTTTCAAAACCCTCTTTATTTCGTTAAAAACTTTACTAAAATAAAATGAATGATCTAGTGAATTACTAAAGATAATATCAACACTTTTATTAGAAAATTGGATATTATGAAAATCCCCACATAAAACATATTTATTATCTTTTCCTGGATTTAAGTCAATTCCGACAGCAAAAACTCCTAATTTAATAAATGCTCTGACTTCTGCTCCTAAACGGGCTCCAAGACATAATACATTTCCATGTTCTAAATCCACACTTATATAATCCTCTAATAATCTTTTACTTAATATTATAAAATACTGTTCATCTATTTTTAAAATTGAATCTTTTTCTATTTCTAACTTGCTTTTCTGATGATCTATATATTCTTCATAATCTTTATATTCTTTTTTAAATTGTTTCATTTTTAATCTTCTCGTTGATTTCTTTTAATTTGTTTAAAAGCAAATCTGTTCCATTCCATGTTTCTGCCTGATGCCAGATGTCTTTTTCAAAAGTATTGCCATGTCCTAATTCAAGACCATCCAACCACTTCCACATTACTTCTTCAACTTTTGTTGAATGCAATAAAATAACTGGTATGCCTAACTCTTCACATCCATATGTTAGTTTCTCTCCTGTATCTGTATCAACCCATTTTCCTTGCATGTCTTCCTTAACATTCCACGGACAGACTTTCATTTCTTTTTCAACATCATCTGGACTCAAATATCTTATTCCTCGATTAAAATCTGTATTGCATTTTTCATAAAGTTCTCTGCTAAAAGCCATTCCACAGTCCCCTGCAAATAAATGTCTGCTTCCATTTCTTAATGAACATCCTATTAACTTTCCAGCTTTTGCCTCTTTAATCATCCTCGGTATAATCTCTTTATTTAGTGGTATGGAATCAATATTAAAAAAAACATAAATTTCATAATCTGTTGTGTTCATAAATTTAGTAAGTTCTGGTCCGTGAATCAAAGGTTTTCTTGGCATCTCAATCTGAAGAATATCACAACCCTCTGGTGCAAAATACTCCATTACCTTTTGCTGAAGCTCTCTAACTTCTTCTGAGATATTCCAACTCATATATGGACTCATGATTACTATTTTATTTTTCATTTTAACTTCCTATTTATTAACTCCCCACAAAAATAACATCTTCTATATTTATGTTCTAAATAATAAACAAGTGCAAGTCCCCCAAAAATTCCGAGAATTATTGAAAATGCTATTGCAAGAAACCTATTCCAGTCTATCATTTTAACTTCTCCAATAATTTATCTTTATCAATAACAACACTCATTATACTATTATTGTCGAATATTTGAATTTTTACCTTGTCTTCTATAATTCCATCCTCTATACTGCCCCATTTACCAACGATTAATCCTGCTTTGTGATTTTTATCTCCGCACTCGCAGGGAATTTCATTCCTTAATTGATCTGTGGATTTTGGTTTTTCTTTTTCTTCGTTATTCATTCTCCACACCATTTCTTACATTCGTCAATAGTCATTTCATCTTCAGACATTATACATCTCCCTTATAGTTCTCCTTATAATTCCACAGATTATGCGAACTTGTTTTTTAGTTAATTTATTATGTAGTGGAAGATAAAGATAATCTGGTTCTATTAGATTCATATTTGGCAAGTCTTGTCTTTTTCCTCCGAAGATTTTAAAAATATCATTTCTTAAATGAACAAGATTTATATCAATTCCCTGTTTATCTAATTCATTTGCTAATTTATCTCTATCTTCAACTAAAATTCCAAACAACCAATTTGTGCTTTCTGAATCATCTAATAAAGTTATTAATGGATCCAATCCAACAAGTTGAAATTTATATAGGTTGACTAATTCCTGACGATAAGCATTTACTTTATCAAAATCTTCTAATCCAATTAAACCAAGAAGTGCATCCAAGTCTGTTGGTTGCATTTTAAATCCAGGCTCTTCAATTTCATAAGTTGCTTTTCTTTTTTCCCAAGACTTCCAGCCTTTTTTGAATCTTTGCTCACGATCTACTCCAAACCATCTTAGACACTTTGCTCTCCTGTATTCTTTCTTATTATTAAGAACTAACATTCCACCATCGCATGTTGTGATATGTTTTATTGCCTGAAATGAGTAAGCAATATAATCTCCCTTATTATATCCAGGAGATTGACAAGAATCAACAACAATTGGAATTTTATATTCTTTGCCAAGTTCAAATATTCTTTTGTCTATTGGAATACCACCTAGAGTAACAGCAATAATAGCTTTTGTTTTCTTTGTTATTTTTCTTCTCACATCTTCTGGATCTATTGTAAGGTTGTCCATCTTAATATCTGCGAAAACTATTTTTGCTTTTTTGTGAAGAAGAGGTGTTTGTGTTGCTACACAAGTAAGAACTGGAGTAATCACCTCATCCCCCTCCCCAATACCAATAAGATGATATGCTAATTGAAGAGCTGAAGTTCCTGAGTTAGTCATTAAACAATATGGAAGTTTGAATTTTTCTTTAAACTTTTGTTCAAACTTATCAACCAACTTAGCCTGACCTATCCATTTATTACTACAATCTTCTGGAAAGAATTTTTTTATTTCTTCCTGGATTCTTTTGCCATTATAATATGGGTGGAACATTTCAATTTTTGTTTTCATCTTTTAGGTTTCTTTCTATTATTTATTATAAGTTTGTGATGTCTTTCTGTTTCTACCTTTGCATCCCTTTTATCTTTTGCTAGTTCTTTTTTCATTTTTATTTTCATTTTCAATTTGTCTTTCTAATTTATCAATTTTTTTATTATAATAAAAAAACATATCTGAAGAAGCACCAACTAACTGAAATAGATATTTAGAAAGTTCTTTTAAAATTTCATTTTCTTTCTTTAAAGATATCTTAATCTTTTTCTCTTTATCTCTTATTACTTTATTTATTTCTCTCATTTTCAATTTTCTTAGGTTTAATTAGAGTAACAGATGGAAATTGGTTGATTGTGAAATAATCAAAGAGATGTTTGTGATCTTCTAACCATTGTTTAATTGGTTTCTTATTGTATTTTTTCATCCATTCAACATTATCTCTTTCTTCTGAACCTCCCTCAATGATAATTAGTTTTGCCTTTGGAAGCCAGGGAATTAAAATTTCATCTAAAAGTTCTCCGTGGTTTGATAAATCAATGTGAAGAATGTCAACACTTGTATATTTTTTTTCAATCTCTCTTGCATCTGTTTTAACAAAAATGATTCTATTTTCATAATCTTTTAAGTTTTCCTTTGCAGTTTCAAGATAGCAGGAATTAAATTCGTAATCTTCCCACAAATCATAACAGTAAAGATATCCTAAATTATTATCCTCCAATGCCCTTGCTATGTGGAATGCTGAATAACCATCCTTTGTTCCCAACTCAACAATTCTTACTGGCTTGTTAATTCTCACGATTGAGTAAAACAAACTTCCAAAATCATTTTCTTCATAAGATGAATTCCATTTCATTTACCAACCTCCTTTTCAACTAAAACATATCCTTGATAAATCAGAGGTTTGTATCCTTTTTTAGTAAAGTCTTCTTCTGTCCATAAAGATTTGTGATAATTAGATTGATTACCATAACTCCAATATTTTTGATTTTCTACTGCTTCTTTATTATCACTCCAATCTTTTGGTGTGAAGAAAATAACTTTCTTGCTTGCTATCTTTTCTGCCTTTTTCATTATTTTAAATCCATCTTCTTTTCTCAAATGTTCAATAAAATCAACTCCAATAACAACATCAAAAGAATTTTTCTTGAATACTTCATCTATGTTCAAAGCATCCTCATAAAGAACTTCATCATATTCAGGCATACTAAATGTTTTTTCAAAAATATCTATTCCAACTAATCTTTTATATTTTGTATCTTTAAATGGTAAGCCACATCCACAGCCCAAATCCAAGATAGTTGAATCTTGTGGAATGTGCTTTATTATGTCTAGGTAATTATCTGTTGGCATTTTTATACAAACTCCAAGTGTTGAGGTTTATTTTTTAACTTTGATAGTGCATCATTATA
>Ga0210003_1003662_pt1 | contig 12407 bp, 9 predicted proteins | sample LantaG_FD_182804 | JGI IMG/M metagenome (GOLD analysis project Ga0210003, IMG submission 182804) | Deep subsurface microbial communities from Baltic Sea to uncover new lineages of life (NeLLi) - Landsort_02402 metaG (SPAdes) (version 2) | ecosystem: Environmental > Aquatic > Marine > Oceanic >...
ATGACTGGGAACGAACTTCTAACTTACTTCAATTTCCTCGTAGATGATTCTATCGAGGATGATAGATTTGAGGACATAATTCAAATAGCATCTCGTCGTCTTTGGGTTCAAAGACCGTGGGAGTTTTTGAAGACAAACACAGACGCAACATCAACTGCGGTAGGTACAACGACTTATAGCTTACCAGCTGACTTCCTATTGCCTTTGCCTATATGGGCTGGTGATACACAAGTTTATCCTATTGCACGAGACCAACGAAGACTATTCAGAAACTCATTCAATCGTTACTATCTCGATTTGAAGAATAGCAACTTTATACTTACACAATCACCTACATCTGTAGAGACTATATACTTTGACTACATTTATAATCCTAGTGATATAGAGGTAGATGATACAGACATAGAGACTACAGTGCCTGGGTTCTTGAGTGCGTTCCATCCATTGCTTGCATATGAGGCAGCTAAGACTTTCTTCTATCAAGATACTGGATCTAAGGCAGACAGTTGGTCAAGAGAGTATGAGGCTGAATACCAGAACTTATACGCACAGATGATTGAATACGATAATGCTCTCAAAGCATCCGCACAGAACAGTGCAATCCCAGAAATATACTATCCAAATAATAACCCAGATGTAATAAGCCAATATGAGTAATCGACTCGTTAAAAATGAAGTGTTTAAGAATGGCATAGTCAACAAATATGAGGCTAAAGCTATTCCTAGAGGTGCAGCTTCTGACGGCTTCAACTTTCTTACGTTACTAGATAAGATAGAACTCGTCAGAGGTAGAAAGATTTTGGGTACAGAAAATACAGGCTTGGGTAGCATAACTGGGCTACACACAGCACAGAAAGCTGACGGTACTGAGGTACTATACTCAAGCTACGGAACTAATGTTAAGTATTACGACACAGTTACAGAAGACTGGATCTCTGTTAAGAACGACATTACTGATGACGAAGAGGTTGCCTTTGATAATTATCACTCAACAGCAGGAGCTCAGATGTGGTTTTGTACCAAAGAAGAAGGACCATATAAGGTGATGACTGCTAACCCTGCTGATGAATACGATCAATATGATGCTGCTAAGAACTTCAGAGGAAAGATAGTCACGAAAGATAATAGAATGTTCTTGTGGGATAGAAATGAAGACGCTACTGGTCTTTACCTATCCTTTATAGATGAATTGAATACAACCGCTGTAAGTGCTGAAGCTATCGGGGGGTCTGGTTCACAGACATATACAGGCACTCTGGCTTTTAAGGCTGGTGGTTCTAAGAGAACTTGCTACGGTATTATTATTACAGAATCAGGCGGAGAGGTGTTTACCGATGATTTCAGTGGAGTATTAACTGGTAGTGCAGGTGGTACAGGAACAATAAACTATTCAACAGGTGCTTATAGCGTAACCTTTAATGCTGTTACTTCAGGTGCTGTTACAGCTGGCTATAACTGGGAAGATGCTACGAATGGTGGTATTGCTGACTTCACGTTCTCAGCTCCTAGAACAGCAGGAGAGGGAGCTATTTTTAGACAAGATGTTGGTGGTGATAGAATAATGAACGTTAAGACTTATGGGTCAGATATATACAGTTTCAAAGATAAACGTGTTTATCGTCTAACATTAACAGCTGATGATACTGACGCTACGAACCAGGTATACCGTGAGAAGGCTGGTAGTCCGTTCTGGGGGGCTCAAACAGAGACAGAGGAGGGTGTGTACTTTATTGACGATAGCACTGAATTTGAGGCTAAATTACGCATCATGAAGGTAGGGGCTAACAATGACACTGTTATCCCTGTATCAGCCACAGAAGGCTTTGATATAGGTAACTACGACTTCTCAGAGTGTTCTATGGTGTCATGGGGTGACTACGTTGCTTTTACTGGAAAAGATACTGGTGAAACTTACAACAACAAACTATTCCTATTCCATAGAATCTACAGAAGCATTGATATTGTTAATTGGTCTTTGACTAAACTTGCGGTGTATAATGGAGCTTTGATAGGTGGCGAATCTATCTCAGACAACGTCTATACTTTGTTCTCAGGGTACGATGATGATGACTTCGGGTATGGTGCTGAATGGGAGAGCAGCCTAGACAACCTAGACATGGAAGGATTGAAGAAAGCTAAACGCTTGAGACTGAATGGGGCTATCGGACCAGACCAGAAGATATACGTTTATATAGCCTATGATAATGATAATTATGGTCTCTTGATTGATGATGACCATCCAGAGGGAGCTATAGACGGACAAGGTAGTTACATAGATACGTCTGCATCAGTAGCTGTAGGGGCTGTTACATTGGGTAGAGCTGAAGCAGGTGGAGGAGGAGACGGTATATCTGCTTACAATTACAAGACTGAGTTCAAATTAAACAGTGGAAAGTTTGAGAGAGTCAAGCTGAAGTTCGTTGTTACAAGTGAGAACTCTGGATATGCCTCAGTATCATTGTATGAATATTTCGATCTTCGATTGAAGAAAAACAAATTACCAACTAAATATAGATAATTAACAATATATGGCAACATTACCAAAAGCATACGCCCTATTTGAGACTACGTTACAGGATAGTATATCTAGTTCTGCAACATCAATGACTTTAGTTACAGGAACAGACAAAGAAGGGTCTGCACTATCTGGGACTATAGGTTTCATAATAGATGAGGGAACAGCCTCAGAAGAGTTCGTCATTGGCTCAGTCACTGCAACAGCGGTGTCCTCAATGCTTAGAGGTGTATCATCTTCTGATGGTACTACTGAAGTGGCAGGAAATAAAAAAGCTCACCGTAAAGGAGCTTCAATTAAGATTACAAATCATCCTTTACTTATTCGTTTATATAGGATAGCTAACGGAGATGATGCTTTCCCTGATAATCCACAGACGCTAGGGGATAGCTCACAAATGGCTACAAGTGCTGCTCCTACTGCAGACGCAGACATTGCTAACAAGAAGTATGTTGATGACACAGCTGTCGCTGGAGCGCCTGATGCAACTACTACTGTTAAAGGTAACGTAGAGATAGCTACTGATGCAGAGTTAGCAGCAGGAACAGGAACAGGTGGGACTGGTGCTGCAACCGTGGCAACAGGAAGTTCATTTAACGAAACAGCCGCCGCAGGTAAAGTGCCTGTCGGGGATAGTGGTGGTAAGATTGGTGCTGATTGGGGTGGAAGTGCAAGTACACTTGCTACTCTTGACGGTTCAGCTAAGGTTGTAGAAGACCCTGCAAACGCAACAGCTACTCCTACAGCTTCTAAGATTCCTATTGCTGATGGGAGTGGTAAGTTGGATGATGATTGGTTATCAGATAATCTTATAGGACTTGGCTATTTCGGAGACGGCTCAGACGGAGACGTAACAATCTCTGGAGCAACTACTCTTACAGCTGACATGTACTACGAGACTCTTACTATTGCAACTGGTCAAGAATTAAAACCAAATGGATTCAAGATATTCGTTCGAGATACCTTAACCTTTGAAGGTACTGGTAAGATTAGTGCTTATGGTGGCGCTGGACAAGTGGGTCAAGCTGTACCAGGTCTTGCTACCGCAGGAACACAAGCCAACACAGCAGGAACTCTACCTTCTAGTGCCACCGCAGGTGCAGGTGGCAAAGGGGGAGAAAATGGTGGAAGCGGTATTGCTACCGCAGGTGCAACAGGATTAGCCTCAACAAAAGCTATCGTATCAGCGAATGGTTCTGCAGGTGGCGCAGGTGGAACGGGTGGTGGCGCTGGTGGCGCAGGTGGAGCAAATACAGGAACACCTGTAAACCCTCTAAAAACATATAATGATGTTTATAGCCTAATTGATTGGAGTGACAATACTCTAGCTAGAATGGATATAAGCGCTGGCGCTGGAGGCGGGGGCGGGGGGGCTGCTGGGTCTGGTCCTAATTATAGTAATGGCGGAGGCGGAGGTGGAGGCGGAGCCGCTGGTGGTAATGTATGGGTCTCTGCTAAAAATATTGTAACAGTAAATGGTAATGATTATATAGACGTTCATGGTGGCGCTGGGGGGAATGGTGGTACTGGTGTTAACCAAGGGTCTGGCGGTGGCGGAGGAGCTGGAGGAAATGGCGGTGTCGCTATAGTAAGTTACTACACAAAAACTGGTACTGGTACTATCAATGTAGCTTTTGGAGCAAAAGGAACAGGTGGAACAGGTGGAGATGCAAATGGAGCAGATGGTAACGATGGAACAGTTGGAGAAAGTTATTTAATACAAATTAATTAATACCTTTCAATTCCCATCATTATAAAATGGTGGGAACTACTAAGCTAATAATTTATATATATGGCATTCACACAAGAACAACTAGACGCACAAGCTGCTTTGACCGCTGGGGATGAAGCAGCACGTCAAAGACAAATAGCAGATGCGAGAGCGCGTACTCTTGCAATGCAAAAGAAACGTGAAACTTCTGGTCTACCAGCAACAACGGAGACAGGTGAACCTACTGTTTCAGACATGAAAGGTACAACAGGTTTTACTCCAAGAGATACTTCTGAGCAAGAAAGGCTCAGGACTTCTTATACTACTGGTGTAGATGAAGATGCTATACGTGCAGCCGAACAGGCTCGTATCCAGGAACAGATTGAGGCTATACAGCGTCAAGCTGATGTAGAGCGCGCTAAACTAGCAGGAGAGGCACAACAGAGAACTGGGCGTACTAGAGCTACGAGTGCACGTGCTGGTCTTGCTGGTTCTACTTTTGGTGAAGCACAGGCACAACAGACTGGTATTTTTAATCAGCAACAACGTGAAGCTTTTGAAGCACAGGTAGCTACTCAAATTGCTGTTGCTAAAGGTAATGCAAGCCAACGTGCTGTTGATGAGATAGCTGCTCAACGTGAATTGAAGTCTCAAGATTACGGGAGATTCTTGGAAGAACGTAGTAGAATACAAACTGCTGCTCGTGAAGACATCGCAGGTCTAGGAGCTCAAGGTGGTACACTAGATGATCTTGATTCAGCTACTAAAGATATGTTGCTTAAACAGTCTGGTATGAGTGAGTTTGCTGCTAATGCTGTGGCTTTTTCAAACAATCCTCAAGCTAATGCTAAATATCAAGTTATTGGAGATAAGTTCGTAGGATATTACTTCGACCCTAAGACTGGGACAATCCAGACTGTAGAAAGTGAAGCTATCCCTGGCATTAATCCTGAAGCTGATATGCAGATCATAGGCGGTGTACCTTATGTTATGACTAAAGATGCTGACGGTAACTTAAGTGGTGAGATACTACCTGGATTCAAACAAGAAGATGTATTCAAATACCAGAAGGGGACCAAATCACAACCAGCTGGTTGATTTAATGAAACTACTGGTGAATTTACTCCGTTAAGTGAGGGGACTCCAGCAGGAGCACCTAGTGGACCTAGTGGACCTGACTCACCAGATAAACCTGGCTCAGAATTTGATAATGCAAGACAGTTTATAATTGATAACCCTGATGCTTCTGATGATGAGTTAAAACAAGCCATGCAAGAACACACTGGCCTGAGTGTTAGTGAAATAAATTCACTAGTTAAGACTAGGACAGAGGTGGCACAAGAGGGTGGAGCTTATAGTGTCAAAGAAACATCACAATATCTTTATGATAATTTCTCGAATAAAGAAGCATTAGCTGAGATTGAAGGATATGACCTAACTCCTGAGCAAAAAGAAGAATTAAAACAGAGTTTACAAAGTAAAAGAACAGGGGCACAAAAGTTTTTACCATTTGGAAAATAATATATGGCTTTGAATTTCTCAGCATTTAAAAGTGTGTCAACCAAGACTTCAAGTAAATTAAACTTGTCTAGTTTTGGTGTTGAAAAGGTAGAGCCCAGGGGCGACGATGTACAAATAAAGACTATAGATCGACCAGGGTTAGGGCTCAAAGCTCAGTTTTTAAGCACTCCTAGTGGAAAACTAGCTAAAGAGACAAGAGGAACTGGGTCATTTAAGACTAAAAAAGGCCAAGAAATAGATCACTCTATTCCAGTATCGTTGGGTGGTACTTCAAGAGATCCGAACTTACAGTACCTAAAAGATGCTAACATCATAGACAAGTTCACTCAAAAAGATCCATTTAAAAGGGCTAGTAGACAGGATGGTAAGATGATTATTGAATTAAAGGCTATTGAGGATTATAAAAAAGGTAGAATCGGGTTAAATGAGGCTCGTCAGAGGGTGTTGAACTGGAATAACCAGCCTGAAAGTAGTATAAAGCTATTTGCTGAGGCAATACTTGAGTCAAAACCAGTAAAGACAGCCATTTCTCTTACAAGTCTACTTAACAAAACGCAGGCCGCTAAAAGCCCTCTTGTAAGCACCATAGATTCTATTCGTGGGGCAAGTACCAAAGAAGACCTCAAACAGTCCGTTACGGGCACTCTGGACACGCTCAGGGCATCTACACAGGTCGCTGCTACTCCACTTGCTGCTGGCTTTGGTGCTACACCTGGTGGAGCTACTCCACTTGAGGGAGCAACTGAAAGTTTGAAACTAGCTAGAGATATGTGGACTAGTAACGATGTTCACCTTGGTAAAAACGTAGACAAGGCAGCACAGATGTACTTAGAGAACCAGAAGATAGGTAGATATGGTGGCAATGAACCAAGTGCTAAGGATGTTGTAGTACTAAGTGCTCTAGGATTTGCTAATATCTTTGGCGACCCTGCATTTGAGGTGGGGCTAGGTTTAAAAGGTATAAGAGCATTAAAAGAATTTAAAACATTTAAAAAAACAGGCACAGTTAAAAAGACGTTGCCTGAAGGGCAGGCGTTTGTAAAAGGTAAAGAAGTACCAAGAGAAATTAAAATAAGTGATGACCTAAAAGTAAAGATAAATCCTAAAGGTAAGACTGTAACTATTAAAGGTTATGAGAGACGTTTCCCTACACAAAAGGGATTACCTGAAGGAGCTACTACTAAGGAAGTAACGGATATTGTAAAAGGAATTGAACAAGCTACAGGTGCTACAGTTAAACCGTCTATTGTAGGTGGTGATTTGGTTTTAAAAACAACACAACCTCTAGCAAAAACAGCTCCTAAGGTTGTACAACCTACTGTTAAAGCAGTAGACCCTCTTATACAAGAAGCTAAGAAGTATAAGAGTGCTGATGATTTTGTGAATGAACAGACTTTTTATAGGGGGGAAGGTAGTAGTAATGGGAAAGGTAACTATTTTACAAGAGACCAAGAATTTGCGAATGAATTTGCTGGTATCAAGCCACTAACAGAAACTACTATTCCAGAAAGCCAGATTTATAGACCAAAGGAACTTGGTTTCGCTGGAAATGAAAAAGATGTTACACAAGCCATATCTGAGGCAAAAGGTAAAGGTTATAAAGCGGTTTATCTTAGTGAGGGAAGTCCTTTTGGAGAGCCTATCGAAAGTGTATTTGTTTTTGATAAAAGTGCTATTACTCCTAAATCCCAACTAACAGACATCTGGAATAAAGCACAAGAGAAACCTTTACCTAAACCTACTCCACAAGCCCCAAAACAGACTTCTAAGCCTGTTATAGAGCCTAAAGAGGTTTCTGTACCAAGAGAGCAAATTCCAGCAGGAGAAGGGAAAACAAAGGTAAGTAAACTAGAAGCTAGAGTTAAAAACCAACTTGATAAGGTGTCACAACAAGAAATTGATGACATCGGGCTGTCTACATTCAGAGAATTGAACAAGGAATCTAATATAAAGGCTGCTTCTGAGTTTGTAGCTAAAGATCCAGACCAAGCACTCAGGGTTTTGAAGGGAGAGGTCGAAGCACCTAAGGGGGTATTGACAAATTCGGTATTTGTTGCTATGAATAACCTAGCTAAAGGTGATACTGGGCTTGCTCTTAAATTAGCATCTGTTAGAGCTACTAGGTTAGGTCAGGAACTTAGTATATTGACCGAGATCGACAAGGGTTCTCCAGTGAGTATGCTACAGGAATTATACAAGATAAGAGAGGCCTCATTTGAAAAAAGAACTAAAACTAAGCCAAAGACTAAACTTACTGCAGAACAAAAGAAAATACAGCGTGAGATTAAAGCTGTTGAGAAGTCGGAGGCACAACTTAAGTCATTTATTGATTCAATAATCTGTTAATATGGCATTTTGTCTTACAAAAGATAAAGCACAGAAGTTCTTACAAGCTATTAAGAGTGGTGCTTTGGATATAAACAAACTAGCAGGTATGACTAGTGCTGAAAGAGTTGCAGAGTTTATGAAAGTAATAGAGATAGATCTAGCAACAGCAAAAGAGGTCAATGCCTTATTTGAAAGTAAACTACTTCTAAAATATCAGAAGACTGGTATTAAGAACTGGATAGAGAAAACTGGTGGTCTAAAGACTGATGTTAAAAGAGATCTTGTGACTCGTGTGAATAGACTAGATAAAGCCCTAGAACCTCAGGATGCCTTCCTAGAAGATTTAGTATCAAAGAGAATAGGTATAGGTGTATCAGAAGAAGAGGCTCAAAAGTTATTTGACCTTGCTAAGAATGTAGAAGATAAGAAGGCTTTAGTAAAAGACACACCGATTGGCAGCAAGGAGAGATTAGACTACGGTTTAGCTATTGTTAAGATGCAGGATTACTTCAAAGAATTGAAGCTAGTTACTGAGAAGAAAGTCTTAGGAGATTTTATAAAACAACCACAAGAACTTCTATATGAGCTTGGTGGGGCTTCAAAGTCACTGCTTGCATCAATGGATAATAGTTTTTTTGGAAGACAGGGGATAAAACTACTATTTAACTCTCCGTCTAGTTGGGCTAGAAACTTCGGTAAGTCATGGGGAGATATTGGAAAAGAACTAAAGGGAGTAGATGCTATAACTCCTATAAAAGCAGAGATATTCTCACGTCCTAACGCCATAGACGGAACGTATAAGAAAATGGGATTAGATGTAGGATTAGACAGTGAAGAGGCATTCCCATCATCATTACCTGAGCGTATACCTGTACTTGGTAGACTATTTAAGGCATCTGAGAGTGCATACAATGGTGCTGCTTTACGCATGAGGGCGGACTATGCAGATAAAATGTTAAAGATTGCAGAAAGCGGTGGAGTTGATATCACTAATAAGGAAGAGTTAGAGGGTATTGGTAATCTAGTAAACTCGATGACGGGTCGTGGTAGTATTGGTAAGTTAGCCCCACTTGGGAAACAAATCAATGCTCTTATGTTCTCTATTAAATTCTTGAAATCGAACATTGATACAATTACAGCTCATCAATTTGATCCTAAAGCAACTAAATTTACTAAGAAACAGGCTCGTAAGAATCTAGGTAAAATAGTAGGTGGGCTTGCATCTGTTTACGCAATGGCGTATGCCGCTAATCCAGATAGTGTAGAGCTAGATCCAAGAAGCACAGCATTTGGTAAAATAAGAGTTGGAAATAGATTCTTTGACCCGACGGGTGGCTTATCTTCATTAGCTGTACTGGCTACGAGACTATTACCAACAAAACATGAAGGTGAGTGGGGGTCTTGGCAAAAGAGTAGTACAGGTAAATGGACTAATTTGACGTCTGGTAAAGCTTTCCAAAGAAATGCAGAGGATGTATTCTTTGACTTCTTTGCTGGTAAAACAGCACCTCTTGCATCTATGGTAAGGGATTACTGGAGAGGTAGAGATTTTGATGGCAATAAACCAACTGTTTTTAGCTCAATAAAACGTAGTGTGACTCCTATCCCTATACAAACATTTAATGATTTAACCTGGGAAGATCCTTTACTAGACTTTGCTACTATAATAGGAGAAGAAATAGGTATTGGCAGCTACGATATAACACCTAAAAAAGAAGATAAAAAAGAAACAAAGAAACCTTTTTTACCTAAAAAGAAGTAATATGGCACAAGCAATTATATTAGGAGTCGGGGTGATTTGGTTGGTTAGTTTAATGTACGACGAGAGTTAAAACCTATAAAGACGAAAAAACACTCCAATTACGGGGTGTTTTTTTAATATAAGGAGTGGTAGTTTATGAACAGATACTACCAAACTGTTGCCTGTTAAGGCGAATGAAAAAGAGCGTGGGGCTTCGGGTAGCAGGATCAGCGTTTCTTCTTGAGAGGCTTCACGCTTTCAAAGCCTTTCTTGGTGGCAGAAGCATCGGCGACGTGTCGCTGTTGCCTCTTCGTCTCTTCGGGGTCGACATAGAACTTGCCAAGCTCTTGGCATCTTCGGCATGAGCCGATGAACTCTTTGTCGTCGGGTCTATCGTCGAACAGCATCACCTTGATGACCGCCCCACAATAGCATCTCAATGTCGAGCGGCCCATGATTACACCTCCTATCCGCTGTGCGCGAACCACTTCTGACAGCTTTTACACTTGCCATGGTAGTTCACCATGAACAGTTTCTTCCTCACCTGCCACCGTTTCCAGGAGAAGGTGACCTTGAGGAACTTCTCACACTGGGAACAGTACCAGATGGTTATCATTTCGGCACCTCCATCTGGAAGATGTAGATCTTCTCGCCACAGCACTGGCACTCCGCGACACGGTAGAGCTTACCGTTCTTGGTAACCTTCTTGCCCGTGTACTCAAAGACCTCGTGATAGAAACAGGACGGACACCAACGCTTCATCTCTTACCTCCGTCTGAAAAGAAGTTTTCTCTGACAAAGAATACACTCTGCCTCGACGTACACCTTGCCGTCGACTACTTCGGTCTTGCCCGTCAGAACCCATCTACGGGTACACTGACAGGTAGCACACCAGTGATTGATAAGCCCCTCCTACAAGAAGACGATGATAACGAGTATCACGAGGACACACGCCATCAGCTCGTACCGTTCATTCCATTTGTCGGACATTTGACACCTCTTTTTTAAATCCCACAGTCTACTATCCCAATTATGAGATAGTTTGTGTGTTATTTAAGTAGTTCTGGGCTGTAGTGGATTGGTTAATCTATGTATTTCTTCTCTACTCATTTCGGTAGTCCTCCCAAAACTCTCGCCATCTTTGTTTAACCCCATAAAACTATCCAGCTCTACAATCTCTGCTTCATCATCAGGCCTATCTATTATAACAATAGCGGTAAAATAACTAATATTATTATTTGAATACCAGTCTATCAATGCTTTTAATGCTTTTGTTTTATCCATATATTTATTATTTAGTTATCAATGAGTTGATTAAAATTGATTATCTATGTTTTATTGTCAACTATTCAAAAGTTAGTTAAGAAGTGGGATGGGCAAAGCTATGGACAATACACTACCCTTGCTTGAGCCACCCTGTGTATATTAGGCTGTCTATTTCAACCACCATCCACACTCCTTAACCAGCTTTTGAGGGCTAGGTTGGCTCTTCTCCGATTAAATAGTGTTTTCCAGCAAAATAAACATCATAAGAATTGTCGTGTTCATAACGCCTATCAATAAATAGTTTTCTATCCTCGTCTACATCAAAATACGCCTGTATGCAATGCTTGTAGTCTGTTATAAGTTCAAAATCTTTACTTAAACCATCTACTTTTAATGTTTTTGGGTAAGGTTCTGACCATCCTTCATAGTAAAATACCCAATTTTTTCCTTGGTAATCAAAATCTAAAACCAATCTTCTTTTATCAACATAACATTTCTCTTGATTTATTTTAAGTTCTTCTTCCATACTATATATATTTAATTATTTAATTCTTGGTCTATATAATCAGATACTCTATTTATTACTCCCTGTTAGGGGGGTTAGATTAGATTATTTTCTTTAAGATAAATAAGCATTTTAGCCATAGCATTAACAAGACTTGCGTCATTAAAAAACCCTCTATTTCCAGCATCTCCTCCACCTTGATAACAAACTTCCCACCAAGTTTTATCTTTTGATATTTCCAAACTATAATGTGTTTTATAATCAGTTGCTCTTGCTTCTTCTTTTAATCTATGTGGTAGCATCTCTCCCATTTCCGCTACTGTGTAGGCTGGACAAACTACAATCATATTATCATCGTCCCATTTACTTAAATCTGTGCAAATTCGTGGCTGATAATTATTTCTTAAACCGCTTTCTTCTCCCCAATAAAATAAACTTTCCTTTTCAAATCCTAGTTCTTTTAATTTTGTACTTAGCTCTAGTGAGCAAACTTGTTGTTCTAATCCCATATATTATTTATTACTCCCTGTTAGGGGGTTACTTAATAAGTTTCTTTTCTACTTTATAAAACCGACCATTTTCAAGTTCACAATCTCTAAAGTCTATTTCTTTACCAACGGTGTGATAGTCAGTATTGCTTTTACAATCTATCCAAATGCACACCTGCGGGGAATCGAAACTATCCCAGTTCTTCTGGACTTCTTTGTAGTATTTATCCCACAGCTCTTCGGCTTCACTCCTTGTTATCAAATCAGTGTCCTCAATCACACTGCTCCGTGTTGCATACTGGAATAAACAGTCTTTTATTTCTGGCGTTTCG
>Ga0210003_1003663_pt1 | contig 12407 bp, 12 predicted proteins | sample LantaG_FD_182804 | JGI IMG/M metagenome (GOLD analysis project Ga0210003, IMG submission 182804) | Deep subsurface microbial communities from Baltic Sea to uncover new lineages of life (NeLLi) - Landsort_02402 metaG (SPAdes) (version 2) | ecosystem: Environmental > Aquatic > Marine > Oceanic >...
TATCGGCTCCAACCTGCTGTTGCTGATGGTGCCCCGCTACCCGGACTACCTCTTTGTCAATGTCGATAAGCTGACTTACGCCGGGAATCTCGCCAACTTAAAAGACATAGAAGACGCCGAAAATTACCGTTTCGAGAAAATCGACATCCGCGATTTCGACGCGCTAAGTGCGATTTATGATAAATATGACATTGATTCCGTTATACATCTGGCGGCGGAATCGCATGTTGACCGCTCCATTATCGGCCCGGCGGACTTTATCCAGACCAATATAATCGGAACTTTCAATTTACTCGAACTGGCAAGAGAACGTTTTAAAAAGGGCGCGAGCGCCTTTTTGCATGTTTCCACCGATGAAGTGTACGGCTCGCTGGGGGAAGGGGGATATTTCACCGAGTACAGCGCCTATCGGCCCAACTCGCCCTACTCGGCCTCGAAAGCTTCCGCCGACCACCTGGTGCGGGCCTACCACAACACTTACGGCCTTCACACGGTTATAACCAATTGCTCGAATAATTTCGGGCCGTACCAGTTCCCGGAAAAACTTATTCCCCTTATGATACGAAATGCCTGCGAAGGCAAGAAATTGCCGGTTTACGGCGACGGCAGGCACGTCCGGGACTGGCTGTATGTCTGGGACCATTGTGAGGCGCTGGACCTGGTTTTTCACGAGGGGAAACCGGGGGAGACTTACAATATCGGCGCTCATAACGAAATCGAGAATATCGAACTGGTGCGGCTTATCTGTCGCCTTATGGATGAAATGCTTGGCGGCGGCCCGTGCGAGGCTTTGATAGAGTTCGTTCCCGACCGGCCCGGCCATGACCGGCGGTACGCTATCGATTCGACCCGGATAATCAAGGAACTGGGCTGGCGGCCGAAAGTTTCTTTCGAAGAAGGTCTTAAAAAAACCGTGCGATGGTATCTTGACAATCGCGCCTGGCTGGACAATTGTATAAGCGGGGAGTATGTGAAATATTATGAACAAAATTACGCTGACAGGCGGAGTTGATGAGTAACTCGGTCAAAAAAGGGATAATTTTAGCGGGCGGCAGCGGCAGCCGGCTTTACCCCATCTCACAGGTGGTTTCCAAACAACTTCTGCCGGTGTACGACAAGCCGATGATTTATTACCCGCTGGCGACCCTGATGCTTTACGGGGTGCGGGAGATTCTCATAATATCCACGCCCGAGGATACGCCCAAATTCGAGCAACTGCTCGGCGACGGCGCGCATCTCGGTTTGGACATATCTTACGCCGTGCAGCCGCGGCCGGAAGGCATTGCCCAGGCGTTCATAATCGGGGAAAATTTTATCGCTAACGAGCCGGTGGCGCTGATTCTGGGTGACAATATTTTTTACGGCGATTACGATTTTCTGCGGGAGGCGCGGTCGTTCGAGAGCGGGGCGCTGATTTTCGGTTATTATGTCAAGAACCCGCAGCGTTACGGGGTGATCAGTTTTGACCGGGCCGGCAAGCCGGTTTCGATTATGGAAAAGCCCGAACTCCCCGACTCCAATTACGCCGTGACGGGTCTTTACATATATGATGCCGAGGTGGTCGAGCTAGCTAAAGGACTGCGGCCTTCGAAGCGGGGGGAGCTGGAAATCACCGACGTCAACAATGCCTATTTGCGAAAAGGAAAGCTTGAGGTCGTTAAACTCGGCCGGGGTATCGCCTGGCTGGATACGGGGACGTTTGCGAGCCTTCTCGACGCCGGCAATTTCATAGCCACCATCGAGAACCGCCAGGGCCAGAAAATCGCCTGCGTGGAGGAAATCGCCTGCCGTATGAAATTTATCGACCACAAACAGATGCAGACCCTGGTTGACGGCATGGCGGATAATTCCTACAAACAGTACCTTCGGGGCGTATTAAAAGAAATCGACGGTGCCTGAGGTGAAGATTCTGATAACCGGTTCCAGGGGACAGCTGGGCTGCGACCTGGTGAAATATTTTACCGTGGATTTCGAGGTGCTCGGGGTGGATATCAGGGAAATGGATATAACCGACCCGGTGGTTGTAAATGAAACTTTCGATAATTTTCGACCGGATATCGTTTTACACGCGGCGGCTTATACCGATGTTGACGGCGCGGAAGCCAATCGGGACCTGGCGATGAAGGTCAATGCCGAGGGGACGGCCAATATAGCCCGGGGTTGTAAAGAGTACGGCGCCCGCATGGTTTATTTCTCGACCGACTATGTTTTCGACGGTCGGAAAAAGGACCCGTATGTGGAAAGCGACCCGCCCTCGCCCGTCAACGAGTACGGCCGGAGCAAGCTGGAAGGGGAGAGGAAAGTCGCGGAGATGCTTGATGATTATGCTGTCATGCGTCTGGCCTGGATGTACGGCGCTTACGGTAAGAATTTCGTGCGGGCGATTATCCGTCAGGGCTGGCAGCAGATACACATGAAGCACGCCGGGCAGATTGTGACCCCGGTAAAGGTGGTCAACGACCAGAAAGGCAACCCGACCTGGACGATGGAAATCGCCAAACAGACCCGGGTGGTCGTTGAAAACAATCTGAAAGGGATTATTCACGCCACCGCCGAGGGCGAGACCACCTGGTATGAATTCGCGAAAGAGATTTTTGAATATTTGAAAATGCCGGTTTATATCAGTTCCTGCAGCTCGAAAGAATACGGCAGCGCCGCGGCCCGGCCCGCGAATTCCGCGCTGGAAAACGGGGTGTTAAAAAAGGCCGGGTTGAATGTCATGCGCGGCTATAAAGCGGCTTTGTATGAGTTTTTATCCCAAACGGATGAGTCAAAAGAATGAAATGTGAAATTGAAGGCGTCGTGATAAAAGAGTTGGCTCGCCATGCCGACGGGCGCGGCTGGCTGATGGAGCTGTTCCGGCAGGATGAGCTCGAAGAAGAGCTTTATCCCCGGATGAGTTACTTGTCGTTGACGGAACCGGGGCAGGTGCGAGGGCCGCACGAACACAAAGAACAGACCGATTTGTTCGTTTTTTCAGATGAGTCGAATTTTCGCTTGTATCTCTGGGATAACCGGAAAAGCTCGCCCTCGTTCGGGAAAGCCTTTCAACTGGAAACCGGCGGCGGAAAGGACCAGGCGGTGCTTGTTCCCCCCGGGGTGGTACACGCCTACAAAAATATCGGCCCCGCCGGTGGGCTGGTTTTTAACTCCCCTAACCGGCTTTATCAGGGAGAGGATCGCCGGGAGGCGGTAGATGAAATCCGGCACGAGAATGATCCCGACTCTCCTTTTAAGGTACCCGGGTAAGACACAATACAATCCCTTTGGTCAGAAAAAAAGGGAGAGATTGACAATAATAGACGTTCCGGGGGCTGACAGACGTACTTATCGGAAAAAATTTCTTAACGCGGCGGTGTGACTACTTTTTTTAAAAATTAAATAAGGCATACCGTTCAATAAAAGACTAATTTATAAATATTTTGAAAAAACATCACGCGTTAAGTATATATTGCCGGGTGATCTCGGAGGATTTTTGTTGACACTGGGCATAAGTTAATTTACTATAATAAAAAAGATTAGAGGGAATATAGATGCTATCTGGAAAGTCAATATTAGTCACCGGGGGAACGGGTTCTTTCGGTAAAGCCTTCATAAGAACGATACTTGAGAAATATCAACACATTAACCGTTTGGTGATTTATTCCCGTGACGAGCTCAAGCAGTTTGAGATGCGCCAGATGTTTTCCGAGTCGGAACTTCCGAAACTTCGTTTTTTCATCGGAGACGTTCGCGACAAGGAGCGCCTTAACCGGGCTATGGAGCGGGTCGATATCGTGGTGCACGCCGCGGCCCTGAAACAGGTCCCGGCTTGTGAGTACAATCCTTTCGAGGCCGTCAAGACCAATGTTATCGGGGCGCAGAATGTTATCGAGGCCGCCATCGACCAGGGCGTGAAAAAAGTTGTCGCTCTGAGTACCGACAAGGCGGCGGCGCCGATAAATCTTTACGGCGCCACCAAGTTGACCTCGGACAAACTGTTCGTGTCGGCTAACAATTTCAAGGGCAGCCGGGACATCAAGCTTTCGGTGGTGCGGTACGGCAATGTGATGGGCAGCCGCGGCAGCGTGATACCGTTTTTCCTCAAGCAGAGAAATAACAAAGAACTGCCGATAACCGACGAGCGAATGACCCGGTTCAATATCACCCTGCAGGGGGGAGTCGACCTGGTTTTATTCGCCCTGGCGCATATGTGGGGCGGCGAGATTTTCGTACCCAAGATTCCCAGCTATCGTATCCTCGATGTGGCCGAGGCGATCGCTCCCGGTTGCGAGAAGAAATTTGTGGGTATCCGGCCGGGAGAGAAACTTCACGAAGAAATGATAACCGCCACCGACGCCCTGAATACCCTGGAATTCGAAAACTATTTTGTCATCCTGCCCTCGATGCACCTGTGGGATGTCGACCGGTATATGGAGGTTTTCAACGGGCGGCGTTGCGAAGACGGCTTTTCCTATAGCAGTAAAACGAATACCGAGTGGCTGTCGGTCGAGCAACTGCGGCAACTCATCCGTGAGCACGTGGATCCGAATTTCAATTTTGAGGATTCAGATACGGCTCACTCAGGCCACCGTTCCTTAAAAATCAAGACAACCCATGAGGACGAGGAAGAAGACGTCCTGACGGTAGGCGAGCGTGACAGACGAGAGTCGTAGCAAAGCGCGGGGGGCGAAAGCGGAACCGACTGACGTAGAAGTTTTAGAATCCCCCTCCCCAAAGTTCTTACCATACGGCCGCCAGAATGTGACCAAGAACGACATTGAGGCGGTCACAGCCGTTTTACGTTCCGACTGGCTGACCCAGGGGCCGGATATCCCGGCCTTCGAGAAAAGTCTGTGCGAAGCGGTCGGGGCCGGCTACGCGGTCGCCTGCTCCAGCGGCACGGCGGCGCTGCACCTGGCCATGATGGCGCTGGGAATCGGTCCCGGCGACGAGGTGGTAACCTCGCCTATTACTTTCCTGTCCTCGGCCAATTGCGCCCGTTTTGTCGGGGCGGAGGTACGGTTTGCGGATATCGACTCCGAAACCGGTTTGATGGACCCCGCCGAGCTTGAAAAAGTGTTGAAAATGGATACCGGTCGAAAAATCAAGGCCGTCATCCCGGTGCACCTGGCCGGGCAGCCTTCGGAGCTGGGCGAGATTCACACCCTCGCTGAAGCTCACGGAGCGTTGGTGGTGGACGACGCCTGTCACGCGATCGGCGCCCGGTATTATTATAACGGGCGGGAGTATTTGGTCGGCGGCAGCCCTCACGCCGCCATGACCGCGTTTTCCTTTCACCCGGTCAAGCACGTGGCGATGGGAGAAGGCGGGGCAGTGACGACCGCCAGCCCGGAATACCGGGAAAAGCTGGAGCGATACCGCTGTCACGGTATGCAAAAAGAGGGCCTGGTTAACGAGGAGATGGCCCTGTCACCGGAAGGAGAAACCAATCCCTGGTATTATGAAATGCAGGAACTCGGTTATAACTACCGCCTGACGGATATCCAGGCGGCGCTCGGCGACAGCCAGCTTAAAAGACTGGGGCAGTCTTTAAAAAAACGCAATGAACTGGCCGAGTATTACCGGCAGCTTATCGAGGAAAAGTTTCCTGAGGGGACGGTGCGGCCATTGAATATCAGGCTGGGTGTTTTTCACGCTTATCATCTGCTGGTGGTGCTGATTGATTTCGAAAAGTGCGGCGTAAGCCGGGCCGAAGTTATGAACCGGTTGCGACGGGAGGGAATCGGCACGCAGGTGCATTATATACCCGTACCCCTGCAGCCGTATTACCGGCGGCGGTACGGTTTCAAGCCGGGCGATTTTCCGCGGGCGGAAAGCTATTACACCCGGGCGCTCAGCTTGCCGATGTACCCGGAACTGGAGCGTTCCGACTGTGAACGGGTGATGGCTGAACTTAAGAAAATTCTGGAGCCATGAGGATGGAATTGGCGCTTATCGTACAGGCTCGCATGACCTCGACCCGGTTACCGGGCAAGGTCTTAAAGGAAGTTCTGGGCCGGCCGTTACTGTATTATCAGCTGGAGCGCCTGCGCCGGGTTAGCTCGCAGGACGAGATAATTATCGCCACGACCGTCAACAAAACGGATGAGCCGATTGTCGCCTTTTGTGCTGAGCACGGCTTACCTTGTTACCGCGGTTCGGAGGACGATGTGCTGGCGCGGTATTGTGAAACGGCCCGCGCCTTCCGGGTTTCAAATATCGTCAGAATTACAGCCGACTGCCCTTTAATCGACCCGGTGGTTATAAACGGGGTAATTAAAACGTATCTTGACAGCCGGGGGGAGCTCGAATATGTCGCCAACACCCTGAAACGCACCTATCCCCGAGGATTGGATTGCGAGGTATTTTCATTTGAGGTGTTGAAAGAGATTAACGGCCTGGCCACTGAAATATCCGACCGCGAGCATGTAACATCGTATATATATCGACATCCCGATAAGTACCGATTAAAAAATGTCGCCGGTGAAGAAGATCACAGTTCGTATCGCTGGACCGTGGATACGCCGGAAGATTTTGAATTAATTCGAAGAATAATTGAAGAATTATATACCGTCAAACCCGATTTCACGATGGCGGACTGCCTGGAAGTAATGCGCCGCCATCCCGACTGGGTTAAAATCAATCAGCATGTCGAGCAGAAGGTCAGGTGAACATGAAGGTGGTTATCCGAACCGATTCTTCCCTCAACATCGGCACCGGGCACCTGATGCGCTGCCTGGCGCTGGCTGAGGAACTTTCTTCCAGGGGAGCGGAAGTATCGTTTATATGCCGAGACCTTCCGGGTAATATGAATCAGCAGGTCGAGCGCAACGGTCACCGCTTGCATCGTCTGGCTTTTAATGATTCGACCATGATGAACAACCCCGAGTTCACCGAATATGAATGGTGGCTGGCGGTCGATAAAAAGACAGATGCGGAACAAACGGAAGCGATTCTTTCCGACGCAACTGCTGACTACGACCTCTTGATTGTTGACCATTACGCTCTCGACAGGGAATGGGAGCGGGTGTTGCGGCCTTATGTCGGCCGCCTGATGGTTATTGACGACCTGGCCAATCGCGTCCATGATTGCGATATCCTTCTGGATCAGAATCTTTATGAAAATATGCATAACCGCTACAACCGCCTTGTCGGTGACGCCGCCCGACTGCTGCTGGGACCGACCTATGTTCTTTTGAGAAGAGAGTTTCGACAATGGAGAGAAAAGATAACCGAACGCAACGGGACGGTACGGAGAGTGCTGGTCTCATTCGGCGGCGCCGATCGAACCAACGAAACGATGGAATTTCTCGAAGCTTTATCCAGGGCGGAAAAGGACAAACTCGAATATGTGGTCGTGGTCGGCAAAACCAATCCGCACAGCGGAATAATTGAAGATTTATGCGCGGCGAGGCCAAACATGCATTTCTACAGGGCTGTCGACGATATGGCTCGTTTGATGGCGGAAACGGACCTGGCCGTCGGCGCCGGCGGTACCAGCACCTGGGAACGGTGCTGTTTGGGGCTGCCCGCGGTAACGCTAGCAGTCGCCGAAAATCAAATTGAGGTCGCTCGTCTGTCGCAAGAAAAAGGTTTTGCCGTTTATCTGGGAACTTCCGACAACGTCGAGGCGGTCCGCATATTGGAAACCGTGGAATGTCTGGCAAAAAACCCGGATAAACTGCTTAAGATGAGCGCTAACGGTATGAAACTGGTCGATGGCCTGGGAGCTGAAAGGGTTAGCGATGTTCTCTGTGAAACCGTCGAGGCCGGGAAATGCTCTTGATTTTTTAATTGTGTTAACGGATTTAATCTGTGAAATTTGACTGGTATTAGGGATGAATATAAATCGATGTTCCGTATTTTGGAGATAATAAAATGAAACTGGTGTTCAAAAATATCAAGCCCGATGATTTAGAAATGATTCTAAAATGGCGAACGATGCCTGAAGTCAGCAAATATATGTATACTGATTTTGAACCGTCGATGGCGAAACAAAAAAAGTGGTACGTTCAGATATCTGAAGATCAGACCCGGAAAGATTGGGTTATCAACGTGGACGGTGAGGATGTCGGGCTACTTTCAATTGTAAGAATCGACAACGTCAACAGACGCTGCGAATGGGCGTATTATCTCGGCTCGCCTAATGTCCGCGGTAAGGGAATCGGCAAGAATGTCGAATTGAATGTGCTTGAATACGTTTTCGAGAAGTTGGGACTTAACAAGCTATGCTGCGAGGTTCTGAAGGAAAATGAGCTGGTGGTCAAGATACACGAGAAGTACGGCTCGGTGGTGGAGGGTAACCGCCGCCAGCAGATTTATAAAAACGGCGAATTTCTTGATATCATCGAAATGGGCATTCTCAAGGAAGACTGGGAAAAAAATATCCACGGAAAACATGAATTAGTCAAGGCCGTTTTTGAATAAGGTTGAAGGAGAGCATAATGGCAAGTCTGACATATAATGAATTGAACGTGGGCGACCATGCCGAGGTTACTAAAACCATCTCGGAAACCGATATTTACCTTTTCGCGGGTATAACCGGGGATATGAACCCGGCCCATGTGAACGAAGAATACGCCAGAAATACGTCTTTTGGAAAACGTATCGCCCACGGCATCCTTATGTGCGGCTTTATATCCAATGTTCTGGGAAACTACCTGCCGGGCAACGGTACAATATATATGCGCCAGACGGTGACATTTCTCGCCCCGGTTTATATCGGCGACACCATCACGGCCCGGGTGGAGGTGCTTGAGAAACGCGAGGAAAAGAAGCGGGTTCTCTTGAAAACCAACTGCACCAACCAAAAGGGTGAAGTGGTCGTTGACGGTGAGGCTCTGGTTTCGCCGCCCCGCTAACAGGAAAGACATAAAATGAAAAAACCCTTCATTCAGATCGGCCGGTTCAGGGTGGGGCCCGATTATCCCCCGTTTATCGTGGCGGAATTGTCGGGCAACCACAACCAATCGCTGGACCGGGCGCTTGAGATTGTCAGGGCCGCGGCTCAGGCGGGCGTACAGGGTTTGAAAATACAAACCTATACGGCCGACTCGATGACGCTGGATTTGAAAGAGGGTGACTTCTTTATTGACAACCCGGAAAGCCCCTGGTGCGGGAAATCGCTTTACGAGTTGTACCAGGAGGCGCACACACCCCGGGACTGGCATAAACCGATATTCGAACTTTGCCGCGAACTGGGTCTGGCCGGTTTCAGCACCCCCTTTGACGGTAAGGCTGTTGATTTTCTTGAGGGACTCGACGTCCCCTGTTACAAAATAGCCTCGTTTGAGAATACCGACCTGCCTTTGCTCCGGACAGTCGCTACCACCGGCAAACCAGTGATTATCTCGACCGGAATGGCCCAGGTAGCCGAACTTGACGAGACGGTCCGCGTCGTCCGGGACGCCGGGATGAACGATATCATTCTGTTAAAATGCACGAGCACTTATCCGGCGACCCCGGAGAACAGCAATCTCCGCACGATTCCGCACCTGCGCGATTTGTTCGGCACCCAGGTGGGTCTGTCGGACCATTCGCTGGGGATGGGGGTGGCGGTGGCCGGGGTAGCGCTTGGTGCGACCTTTATCGAGAAGCATTTTACGCTTAACCGGGCGGAAGGCGGTGTTGACGCCGAATTTTCCATGGAACCGGGTGAGATGAAGACTTTGGTGGAGGAAACCAGGCGGGCCTGGCAGGCGAAGGGTAAGATTATTTACGGGCCAACGGAGAAAGAACGTGAGTCTTTGAAGTTTCGCCGAAGCCTCTATGTGGCGCAAGATATGAAAGCGGGCGATATCTTCACACCGGAAAACCTGCGGGCTATCCGGCCGGGGAGAGGCCTGCCCCCTAAATATTTCGAAATGTTTTTAGGCAAGAAAGTGGCGTGCGACGTCAAACGCGGCACGCCGCTCAGCTGGGATCTGCTATGCTGAAAACAAGTATCACTAATTTAATCCTGCGCGGGCTGACGCTGGTCAGCAAATTTATCCTAATAATGTTTATCGCCCGCTACCTGTCACCGGAGGAGTTGGGAATATGGGGGTTGATGAACATAACTTTATCCATATCTCTCTTGTTGGTCGGGCTGGACTTCTATGTTTTCAATACTCGTGAAATATTGGCGGTCGATAAGACCAAATATGTTGTTTTTATTAAAGATCAGGTTGTCTTTCAGCTTTTTGCTTATCTATTATTTCTACCTTTGTTGTTTGGGGTATTCTTTGCGGAAATAATCCCCTGGCAATATGCCGGATGGTTTTACGGCTTGTTGATTTTAGAGCATTTGTCTCAGGAGTCAACCAGACTGCATATTGTCTTATCTCGTCCGACAAAATCAAGTGTTATTCTCTTTTTAAGAAGCGGCGCCTGGGTTTACGTGGTCATATTCCTTTTTTATTTCGAACCGGACGCCCGACAACTACCGATGGCCTGGTCGGGCTGGATAGTTGGCGCCTTCGCCAGTGTTCTTTTGTCGTTTTATTCACTTCGCAAATTACCCTGGCGAATTGCCCTGCAAACTCCGGTAGATTGGCGGTGGATTAAAAAGGGGCTGAAAATATCACTGCCCTTATTATGCGCGACAATTTCATTTGTGGGCATTCTAAACATGGACAGGTATTTTTTAAAATATTATTGCGGTGAGACTTATGTGGGCATTTACACGTTTTATTTTAGTATCGCCAATTTGATTAATGTTATTATTTTTACCGGCCTGATAATGATTTTGTATCCGAAACTGGTATCCTCTTTTCAACAAAAAGAATATTTAAAATACCGAGCCCTCATGAGAAAGATGACTTTGGGGATTATCGGGAGTATTTTAATTCTTATCTTATTAGCGTTATTATTGATAAATCCTGTCCTGAATATCATAGATAAACAGATATACGCAGAGAATATAAATATCTTTTATTTGATGCTGGTAAATGCAAGCTTGCTGGTTATTACATATATACCGCATTATGGCCTATTCGTTAGAAAACTGGATAAGTCAATTATAATAAGTAACGTATGCGCTATGGTTGTAGCTCTTGGCGCCAATTTTATTCTGGTGCCTAAGTACGGTATGACAGGAGCCGCATGTTCGACCATGATGGCGATGGCGACCATGTTAATCATGAAAGGGATCATGGTTAACGCCGCGAGTACCGGTTGTTCGTTGGACAGGATAAAAGGATTTTTTAGAATATCGTTTTCTGAAAAGGGAATATTATAGATGTCTTTCGAACGAGTCAATGTATTCATTATCCATACTCCATTTCAGCACCTAATCGTCAATCACATGCTAACGACTTTGCCGGAATTCAGAAATTCGGATAATTACCTGGTCCTCGATATGAATCCCGATTCTATTAATGTCGTGAGGTCGAATTGGAAAAGAGTCATCGCTCTCAACCCGCCGGTAGGAAGCTCTGTAATAGGGAGCGGCAAAAGCTGCCGTCGGGCTCTTAAGGAAATTGACAGCATAATAAACGAATATCCAAAAGTCAGCTTGTTTGTGTCCGATATTGATTGGCCGCTAAATAACGCCGTATATGGATTTATAAATAAAACGCATGATAGAAATATTAAAATTTGCAATTATCCTGACGGAATAGGGAGTTTATTGGTCCAAAAGCCTGATACCAAAAGAAAGTTAAGAAATGTCGTCAAATCTTTTATAGGTTTGCTGGGCGGTTCGCCTTATTATATCTACGGTTGTGATATTATGGGCATTGAAATTTCAGATATAATTTATTCTCTGATGCCCGCTGTTATAACAGGAAAGACAGATAAAAAAATTGTTAATATTCCTAAATTAAGCCTCGAAAAATCAGATATGAACCAAAACGGTTGTATTTTTATAGGCCAGTATTTTAAAAATATCATGTCCGATGAAAAATACAGGAATATGTGTGTGAAAGCGGCTGAATATACTTTAAACCTGGGCTATTCGGATTTATTTTATAAGCCCCATCATTTTGCCAATTCACAAATCGAGAGCGAAGTATTCCTTGGATATGGTTTCAATCTTGTATCCGATTACCGTCCGATTGAAGAAATATTTCAAACCCAACAGATGAAATGTACGGTTTCATATATTAGTTCAGCTTTGCTTCATTTGAAAATGATGTTTGGCGAAGATGTGCGCTGCATATCGATTTTAGGCGTTACGGCATTAAAAGATCTTTACGTCAAGGCCAAAATGATTGATGATATGCAGGATTTATTTAAAATATGTGGCGTTGAGATTCATGCTGAGTAAAATCATAAGTCCGGTCAGGTTTTTTTTTATTATTCAAATATTACCTCTGCTGGCATGGTTACTGGTCCCGAGAAGCATATTCGATATATCTTTACAATATTATGAGAAGGCTTCCATGGGGGTGACTTCGCTGGTTATTTATGCCCTTCTCTTGATGTGGTTTTATTTCGGCTACAAA
>Ga0210003_1003666_pt1 | contig 12395 bp, 7 predicted proteins | sample LantaG_FD_182804 | JGI IMG/M metagenome (GOLD analysis project Ga0210003, IMG submission 182804) | Deep subsurface microbial communities from Baltic Sea to uncover new lineages of life (NeLLi) - Landsort_02402 metaG (SPAdes) (version 2) | ecosystem: Environmental > Aquatic > Marine > Oceanic >...
TCTAATTAAAATAAAGCATAAATGTAACATATGTAATAATATATGGGAAGTTAGGCCTGCCAATATACTACAAGGTAAAGGCTGTCCCACATGTGCTTTAGTAATGAATCAGATTCACTGGAATAAAGAAAGAACACCTGAGCTTAAACAAACCGCTTCTAAAATACCATGCTCACTTTATATTTTAGAGTCCAAAGAGTGTATAAAGGTTGGTATTAGCACTAATACAATAGGCAGAGTTAAAAGCTTAAATTATGAAGGATTCATTTGTACTTTAATACACGAGTTCGAATCAAATGTATGGGATGCTATAATGTTAGAGCAAGATATACACAGAGAATTTAAAAGGTATTATACCGCACAAAGATTTAATGGATATACGGAGCTGCATTATAAAAAGGACTTAGAAGATATAGTAAATTACATAAACAAACAAATCAATTATTAACAACAGTATTAAGGTATAAAAAACAATTGTTTTATAAAACACCAAAATACTATACAAAAGGATAAAAATCAATGTCACTCAACCTACGCAGGGAAACAAGATGCTTTATATCAACAGTTGAAAGCGGATTCTCTAACACTAATACCTTTGAGGTACCGGTCTTGTCCGACTACAGCTTTAGTCAAGGTACAGGCTCAGAAACTATAACATTAAACGAAGCTGGAGCTTCTCCTAAAAGAGGGCAGAGAAGCTTCAACATCTCTTTAGAGCAAGTAGAGTTAACACTGCCAACCTATATCCGACCTTATATTTCAGGAACACATAACTGTGTAGAAAATATTCTATGGGAAGGTATTACAGGTGCAGCAGTGGCAATAAATACAAACGCTAAACCCGGCCCCCTATTTTTCCAAGCGGATTTCGAAAACTCTAACGTTCATGAACTTAAAAAGTTAGTAGTATTCTTAGTAATGGAAAACTCAGCGTATAAAATTACTGAAGCAGTTGTTAACTCAGCCGAAGTAGATTTTAATATTGACGCCATTGGCATGATTACATGGAACTTACTAGGTAAAGATATTACAACATATCCAACTATAGCGTCTCCTACTTTATATCCAGACCCAGACACCCCAGGAACAACATTCTTACAAGTTCCAGCAGCAGCCAACTTCATTAAGAATAAGTTGAGTACTATTGAGCTATCTAAGCTATCTGGTACAACATCTGCCTACTGGACTGTAGACTATGGCAATGCATTAGACTTAACTGCTTTAACAGGTATGTCGGATGCTACAGCGTATACTGCAGCTATAGCAGTTGATGGAGGTACACAACAGACAATATCAATAGACCCAGCTAATATTGGTGGGGCAGCAACTGCAACAGTTGCTGATTTCTTAACTGAAATGAACAACCAAATCGAAGGTGCTATAATCTACGAAAAAGCTGGAGATTTAGTTTTTGAATCAGTTAAATCTGGAAGTACAACTAATATGTTAGTTGCTGATGGTGGAGTAAATACATTACTTGCATTATTAGATGGTGTTAACTTTGCTGGTATAGGTTCTGTAACAGCGGGTACAGGTACTGCTAAAAGTTACGATGTTCCTGTTACTGGAGGTAGTTTAACTATCGAAAATAACGTAACATTCCTAACACCAGAAGAGCTAGGAAAAATTAACTCTAGTATTGGTCACTTTACTGGAACAAGAGCTGTATCAGGTTCATTAACCTGTTATCTAAATACAGGATCAAATAATTCTGAAGGTTTATTTGATGACTTAGCTAGTGATACAGCAACTGTAACACATGAATTCGAGATGACCCTACAGTTAGGAGGTCCTGTATCTCCTAGAGTAGAGTTTATAATGAATCACGCAAGTTTAACTATTCCATCTATTCAATCTGAAGATGTTATATCTTTAAGTGTTGATTTCACAGCACTAGGAAATAGTATTACTGATAAAGATGAAGTAGTTGTAAGATATTACGCGGTATAATTTAACCAAACCCATTGGGCGCTTCTGCGCCCAATATTATTTTTATATATTTTAAAGGAAAGCACCAAATGGCAGAAGTCCAGTTATCACAATTAATCGTACCTAGCTTAGAAGCAGAAGTAGAATACCCAGGTCTTAGGGAATTCTTTGTTAAACTAGCTTACATCAATAGAGATGAGTTAGTAAAAATTAGAAAGAAAGCTACTAGTACAAAAATTAGTAAAAAGACAAGACAACCGGAAGATACTGTTGACTCAGATATATTCCAAAGTTTATATATTGAGAGAATTATTAAAGGTTGGAGAGGCTTAACTATTAAGCATGCCAGCACATTAATTGCTCTTGATAGCACAGATTTCAATCAGGACGATGTGATTCCATACTCACAAGAGTCTGCAGAAAATCTGATGAAAAATTCATCAGATTTTGATACCTTTGTTACAGACATGCTGGATGATATTTCAAATTTTACGAAAGCGAACGAGAGCAAATAGAAGAGGTACTACGTTCGTCTTTTTCTGGTGGTAAAGGTACACTTACGAAACAACAATACTTTGAACTATGCGATCAATTAGGTAACGAACCAAAGCCTGATGAGATACCTAGAGACTTCTCCGACCTGCCCTATGAGGTGCAGGTAGCTCTAGATTTATATGCATACTTGCCTGACATATTCGGAGATATGTCAGGCTCTTTTATAGGTAAAGATTTATCACTAATACCTTTTCTATTTGAAACATTTGAAGTTATTAACCCTAAAGGGGTCTTAGAGTGGATCAAAGTTATTACGAATATTCAAAGAGTTGAAGTATCCAATCAAATAAAAAGAAAGCAGAAAAAACATGGCTAGTAGTAATACAGTAAATAATAATGTCAGATTTAATATTGACTCTAGAGGTATAGTAGTAGCGGAAAATACTGCTAGGGATTTGGCACGCGCTGTAGACGGTCTAGGCGCCGCTATAAATAGACAAGGTAGAGCTATGGACGGCTCAACAAGATCTACTGATACATGGAATAAAACTGCTAAAGGTGCCGCAGGTATAGCAGGAAGTCAAACTAAGGCCTTTTCAAAGATGGCCCAAGGTATGACAGGCTCTCTAGTGCCTGCGTATGCTACATTAGCCGCGAATATATTTGCTGTAAGTGCTGCTTTCCGTGTTTTAAAAGATGCAGCGGATTTCTCTAGGTTACAAGAAGCTTCTTTAGAATATAGTAAATCTATAGGGGTAAACCTACAAGCTATTGCTAAAGGTATTACTACTGTTACTAATGAATCTGTTACTATGCAGAAATCGTTACAAATGGCAGCTATTGCTTCTGCCGCAGGTTTTGACGCAAAAACAATACAAGACTTAGCACAGGCGGCTAGAAACGCATCTGTGGCTCTAGGTAGAGATATGACAGACTCTCTAGATAGGGTATTTAGTGGTGCTCTAAAGGCTGAACCTGAACTGTTGGACGAATTAGGTATTATCTTAAGACTAAAACCAGCTACTGATGCATACGCTAAACAGCTAGGTGTAGCTGTGGGTAGTCTAACTACTTTTCAAAAACAACAAGCTGTTGTTAATGAAGTTATAAGACAGACTGATGAAAAATTTGGACATCTTGGTAAAGTAATGAATGAAGGTAACATATATGCTATGCTATATGTTAAAGCAGCTAATGCGCTTAAAATTTCGCTATCTGGGCTTAATGTAGTTTTAACTCCTGTACTTAAGGCTCTATCTGGGTTTGACCACGTATTAACTGGTATAGCGCTTATTACCTTACCAAAAGTATTCGGATTATTTAAAGAACAGGCAATTAATATATTTACGTCTTTCGAGAAAGGTGCTATAGATAGTGCCAATGCAGTATCTAAAACTACAGCGTCTCTACAACAGCAAATACAAGTCTTAGAGCGTTTGAAAAAAGCAAAAATTGAAGCGGCTAGAGTAGAAGCTGTTATGGATAGCGCCTCTAGATCCGGCGATCCTACAGCTATGAGAGAAGCCGCTGTTTTTGCAGAAGATATGGGCTCAGAGAATGCTCTTAATAAAGCTAAAAAAGCAGCAAAAGGGTATAATAGCGTCTTAATCAAAACTAAATTGTATATGACGCAAGTTCAGCTAGCTGGTTTAAGATTAAAAGCGTCATTATCTATAGTATCTTCCGCCTTTATTCACGCTGCCACTTCTACAGAATCTTTTAAAGATCAAGTAAAGAACCTATCTACTAAGTTAAGGACTGTATGGGGGGCAAAAATAGCGTCCTTTCCAGGGTTAATAGGAAAAATAGCACCTGCAGCAAATGCAGCTACCGATGCTTTTTCTAGTTTAGTTGTTGGGGTGGGTGAAGTGGTAGGAACATTCGTCAGACTAATCCCGTGGATAGGGGCAGCAACAGTAGCTTTTGATCTACTAACTACAGCGTATACAGAACTTACCAGCCCAAAAGGCTTTGATGGTAGATTACTTAATAATATTTTACAATCTGCAGCCAGTAACGCAGATATAGCTAGAGAAGCCTTAGATAGATTACATGACGTTAATATTATTAAAGCTGAAAAAGCTACAAATATTATTAATACACTAGGTACAGACATAGCTAGATTACAGCGTAATATTAAAGGTGCTACAGGGTTTGAACATATAATAGGTGACTTCAAAGAATCCGATGCTGATAAAGCCTTAGTTATCTTAAATGATACTGCTAAAGGTTTTATTACATTAATGGATAAGATGGGGGATTCTGCCCCTGAAAAATATAGAAAAGGGTTAGAGAGAATAATTCAGGAAACCGAAGCTCTACAAGGTAGTACTTTAGCAACCACAGGAAAACTAAAGTCCCTAGCTGGTGAGGTGCTTCAAGTAAGGGACGCTTTCGCAGAAGGTGCTGGAGCAATGAGAGATCTAGAGGAGATATCCTTTGAAGAATTAGAGGGCGCTATGAAAGAGCTTATCATAGACGGCAAAGACTCCGGACAGATACTAATGGCAGTTAAAGAGGCTATGACTGATATGGAAGGTGGAGCTATTACATCCTCCGCTGCTGTAATGGGTCTAGCTTCAGCCTTTAAAAGTATTACAGATTCTAAAGCTATTTTTGGCATTAAACAAATGCAGCAGGATATAGCCTTAACTGCTGAAGAGTATAAAATTCAAATAAAAGAACTTCAGGACGCTAGAGATGAAGCTACTGGCAGAAATAATAAAATAAAACGTTCTAATATTGATAAAGCAATCCTAGATTTAACAGCTAGAAAAGAAGCTGCCGAAAATAGAATTGCTGAGCTAATTAAGTCTAGCGGTGCTGAAGCTACTAAAAATGCTGATGAACTTATTACTAAAGCTGAAGAAGTATTAGCAGTACAAGGTAAGATAGCTGATCTAAGTAACTCTGCGGGTCTTTTAAATGTGCACGATTCGAAATCTTTAACAACAAGTATAGAGTTACAAAAAGAACGAGTATCTCTAATTCAGGAACAAATTAATCTAGTACAGCAACTTGCTGGTGAAGAGGAGTTAACCGGAGAATCCAAAGCTAGAATATTAGCTCTTCAAAAATCTCAAGTAGAATTATTAAAAGGTACGGTATCTGAAGCTAAAAAACTATATGAAGCCGGTACAATAAGTATAGGTGTATATAGTAGGGTAAAACAGGGGCCCCTAACGCAGATAAAGCAAATCCTGCAAGAGTCTGCAAACTTATCTGAAACTAACCTTAATAATATATTAGCTAGTATAGCTGCTACTAAAGGACCTAAACAGGCTTCTAATAAAGGGGCAGATTTATCTTTTTACGATCAAGAGATTGCTAGGTTAATTGAGCGTAATATTGAAATTACTGCAGGTGAAAGAGCTCTTTACGCTTATGGCTTACAACAGCAGCTAAACGCTAATAAAATAACAGAAACAGAAAAGAAAGCTTTATTAGCTACATTCGACGCTAATAAAGCTGCTGAGCAGAAGATTAAAGATCAGAAAGCCTATGGGGCTGCTCAAGTTGCGGCATTTAAGAAGTCAGAAAAAGCTATGGCTGCTATAGATAGGCGATTAAAGTCTACAGCCGCAACTAGTTTAGATGTCTTTTCTGGCCCAGCTAAAAGCCTGTGGGACATGGTAACAGCTTTAGATGCCCTATCTAAGTCTTTAGGTACAAACGCAAGTGATGTGGCCGCAAATCAGGGAGCTTGGGCTAAGTTTAATGATGATAATAAGAACTTCGAAGGTCCTTTACAAAAAACTGAGGAGTTCTATAAGAGAGACAAAGAACTTACTGAGAATAGCACAGCACTTAAAATACAAGGGGCTACTTTAGTAGGGAATACTATAGTAAGTATGTTAAATGCCCAAGCGGATGCAGCAGAAGAGGGATCTAAAAAGCAGAAGGCGTTACAAGCAGCGTCTTTAGCAATGCAAGCTGTTATGGCTATAAGCTTAGGTGCTTTAGCTATTATACAAGCGCTTGCCTCGAATCCAGGGCCATCAGGTGTTGCAATGGCTGTAGTTACGGCAGCTATTGTAGCGGCTCAACTTGCTACTATTGGGATTCAGGCAGCTGGTATAAGCGGAGGGGGATCTAGTAGTGTCCCTGAGCTACAAACAACACAAGGTACTGGAACTGTATTAGGTGACGCAACAGCAGTATCAGAATCTCTAAGTAATGGTATGGATATTCTAGAAGAGTATGCAAGTATTGGTAACGAGCATACCTCTAAAATGTTAGTAGCTCTTATTAGTATTGACAGAACTCTAAAAGAAACATCTATAGGCATAAGTAGGTCAAAAACATTTAGTGACTTTAGCAATAATCCTTACGGGGTTGGCTCACTAGTAGAGGGTGATGGATCTTTATTTGGTAATAGTAAAAAGCCGGAAGCATCTGGACAAAACTTTTTTGCGTCATCTGGACAAAACTTTAATGTTAAAGATGCCGGTATTAAATTTGATGAACTAACTACTTTTGGAGATGCTTTTACAACAGGTATAACTGTACAATACTTTGCGATTGTTGATGAGTGGAAGAAGGTAATGTGGCTTTTCAAAAAGAACTCTAGAACTAATCATTATGAGGGGGAGGTGGAGAGTCAAGTTAATGCTTGGTTTACTGATATTATAAGTGGTATTTATTCAGCTGCTGTAGAGGGTTTCCAAGTACTTATGCCTGAGCTTAGTACAGAACAAATAGAGAAAAAAGTTGGTGCTGTTCAGCTAGATATAGGTAAGATAAGTTTACTAGGCTTAGATTCGGAAGGTATAAACGAGGCCTTAGCTGGAGTATTTAGTGCCTCAGCTGATAAGCTTATAGAGGCGGTACTACCATCCCTGGGTGCTTTTCAACAGGCTGGCGAAGGACTATTTGAAACGTTTACTAGGGTAGTAGCTGAAACTGAAAACGCCAATACCGCATTAGTACAGTTTGGTATAGAAGCTATCAACTACAAAGACGTAATACTTAAGCAAGGTGAAATAGGTTCTCAGATAGTAAAACAAAGCCTACTAGCGGTTGAGAAATATGCTGTAATTAGAGATATTTTAGCAACTAGTACTGGTTCTGTAGATGAGATAATAACACTAAAACAGGACCTGGACGAGGTTCAAGACTTAATTATAAAGTTGGGCGGAGGTTTTGATCTTCTTAGTGTAGGTATGATAAACGCTGCTGGAGGCTTAGATAATCTAAGTAGTAGTTTATCTTCTTATTATGAAAACTTTTATTCAGAACAAGAGAGATTTAATGCAGATTTTAACAGCTTAAATACTGCTTTCAAAGATATGGGTTTGACAATGCCCTACACTAAAAAGGGATTCAGAGAGTTAGTAGAGTTATTAGTGGCCGCTGGAGATAAACAAACGGCTACTAGACTAATAGCCATAAATCAACAATTCTCAGACACTGTTGATAGCTATGAAAAGTTACAAAAGTCACAAACTGATGGTATGCTGGAGTGGAACACAGCTTTATTAGAGGCTAATAGAAGTAACGATTCTCTACTAGAAACTGCAATAAAAATGCATTTAGCCGCAGAAAAGGCTTTAGCAGCGTATGATGGCTCTACAGACTCTATGGATGCTTTACAAGAGGCTATAGATAGTAGATATGCTGCTGAATTAGCTCTTATTAAAGGTATAGAAGATGCTATAAACAGTATTGATACTACTGTAAGTACAGCTATAGAAAATATTACAGTTGGTAATTTAGATGATGAGGGTAAATATAACTACCACTCAGCTATAGCTAATAGAACTGCTGAAGAGATAAGACAGGGTAAATATACTAGCCCAGAGGAGATTTCTAAAGCTGTAAGTACGGCGATCTCCGCAGCAAGTACAGCCTATGGATTATTAGACGAAGCTGGTAAAAAACAAAATGAAGCTGGATATATATCTTTTATACAAGGGCTAGAAATAGACTCAAAAGCTCTACTGAACGCTCAAGCAGACGCTGTTAAGGATTCAACAGCTAGTTTAGCTACTAGTGTTGTAGATGTAGTAGGGTTAGAAAATATTAGATATGATATAGGGTCTATTGCAGAGCTTATGGGTAAGGTAGCTGACAACACTAATTATGCTAATATTTTAATGCAAAGTATTATTAATAATATGGGCGGGGCAAATACAGCGGGAATAGTAGACAGTTCAGTACGAATGGCTCTACATTCTAGCAGCGATCCTAGTACTATAGCTAATAATGCAAGTAGCAGTATTATAGACTCTCTAGTTGCTAGATACCCAGAACTGGCTAGATTTGATAATCAGAATTCTCAAGATCAGATATCATCGGCTATGCTATATGCGTATAATGATAGTGTACAGGCTGGGAATTCTATAGAACAAGCTATTCAGGATTCTATAAATTATGCCAACTCTTTAATTAATAACTTTATACAGCCATTCTTGCAAATTCCTGAGCCTACAGCTGGGAACCAAGTACAGCAAGACTTAATAGAAGCAGAACGACTACGTAATGTAGAATTTGTAGAAGGTCTAAACCAAGTTTCAGCAGATCAAATTGAAGCAAGTAATACAATGTTAGATGCTGCTGCTATAATTAGGGAAGCTGCAAAAACTATGCAGGAAGTATCTGAATATTTACCAGCACAATCATATTCTTCAGGAGCAGTAAATGCCTAGGACTATACCAGCTGGACAACTGACTGAGATAGCAAAAAATGTAACTGTACCAGTATATCTGGTACAGTTAGGATTTAATACGCCGCTATATTATTCATCTAAACAGCAGATAGTTTTTGACTCTAATACTTATTTAGAGGATAAATTATCTAAAGTTTCTTTAAATGATAATGAGGGGATTATTTCTGGTACTTTAAGTATTAGTAATATAGACCTATCTATAGGTGGCGTAGCTTTATCAGAGACGTTGCAAGGCAAAACATGTAAAATATACACAGTAACTACAACAGCAGGAACTACAACAGACGCTATACTCTATTTAGATGGGGTAGTTACAGGTGTGTCTAATATATCCGAAAAGGAGGTAACTTTAGAGTTCAGCACTGTAAGTGCTAATATAGCTTTTAGCCCTAGAATTTATTGTTCCTCTCCTTTATTTAATCATATTATACCGACAGGTTCTATAATTAATTGGGCAGATACGGTTTATGAACTAGTAGGGAGTTCCTCGTAATGGCCGCATTTCCTAGTGGTCTTTACCAAGATAAATCGACTACAATTAAAGAAGATTCCAATTTTATAACTGATGATACAGGTAACTTTAAAGCTACTTACAGTTCAGTATTGCAGGAGATTAAGTTAGTACTTTCTCCTCTTACCGAAGCTGAAAAAGATAGTATAATAGCTCATTATTTAGCTAATTACGCAGAGTCTGTAGACCTAGTAGTTAATGCTTATAATACTGGAATAATACCTGTATTTTATAAATCGCCCCCTAAGATAGAACCTAAAGGGGCTATACATTACAAAGTCACCTGCGAGTTTAGATCTTAATGAACTATATATTTGATAGATATGATCGAGCTAGTAAATTAAACTTTATTGATAAAGCTAACCATGATACCACTACTAATGGTAGAGTAAAGAGTGCTGTTACCGGTAAGTTAAAGGTAGAAATATCTTTAATACATAAAGTTGTTAGTGCTGATAGGGATAAATTTAATACTTTTTATACAGCTAATAAGAATACTTTATTAGCTGTAACATATGGTGGCGAAGTATATAATGTAAAATTTACTTCCGATCCTATACATACTCCACTTAATGGAGATATGTGGAAAATAACAACCAAATTAACAGGATTAGTATAGTGGCAACATTTTCACAAATGTCAGGGTATAGGGGGACTGTACCAGGATATATACCGCCAGCTTCATCTCTTGATGCACTAAATCGCTCTGAACAAAATGTAGCGGCAGATAATGCAGTAATACCTATTATTTACGGTAGACAGAGAGTTCAAGCAAAGATAGCTACGGTTACTAAAGATACCAGTGGAAACTTAGTTGTGCTTTGCGTTTGGTGTCTGGGCGAGGTAGAAGGAATAGAAAACATACTAGTAGATAATAAATTTACTAGTAGTTATACAGGTATTACTACTACAAACTATCTAGGCAGCACATCTCAAACAGCAGACCCTACACTAGCAGCAATACTACCAAGCTACACCGATACCTTAGTCACTTCTACTTTCGGATATAATATAGGTGTATGTTACTCTGTAGTTACTGTAGGGATAGGAGAAGTAGATGCATTTCCATCTTTCGAAGCTATTATTAAAGGTAGAAAAGTCTACGACCCAAGAGACGTAGGGCAATCAGAAGGGACACCTAGTACATGGTTATATAGTACTAATCCTAGCTTATGTTTAGCGGATTTTTTAAAGTCTAAAGAATATGGGTGGGATAAATCTATAGACTATACAAGCGTAGAAACTTGCGCTGATTTTAATGATGAAATCATACCTACAACAAGTATTAAACGCCATGAGGTAAATATAGTTATCGACTCTGTCAGCAGTACAGAAACTACCATTCAAGCTTTGCGTTCTTATGCGCACTGTTTTGTTGTATTTGATGATGGAGCAACTGCTAAGTTAGTTAAAGATGATGTAATAGGGTATACTCCTGTAGAGATCACAGAAGATACAATCTTAGATTTAGCACTTAAGAAAAATAGTATTGTAGATTCCCCTACAGTATGTAGAGTAGAATATACTAATACAGATATTGAATCAGTAGATACAGAAGGTGATTGGAAAACTTTAGAGGCTGTAGCATACGCAGCAGGCGTAGAGGCTGGAACTACTCAACGTAGAGAAACTGTAATATCTATGTATGGGTACACAGAGTATAACCAAGCTATACGTGAAGCTATACAAAGATTAAACTATTATACACTATCCTCTTTATATGTTACATGGAGAGCTACAGATGAAGCGTTAGCTTATCAAGTCGGTGATGTTGTAAATATTACACATTCAGTAGGTCTTACAAGTAAAAGTTTTAGAATTACTGAAATGCAGCCTATTAGTGCAGGTAGGTGGAATATAATCGGGCAAGAATATAGCGCTTCTGTATATTCAGATGATGCTACGACTCAGGGTATCTCGCCCGGGTATGTTTATGTGCCAGATATTATATTTGACACAACCCCAGACGTACCTACTGGATTAGGTCATAGTCAGGTTACAACTATATCTCAATCTGGTGCTGTAGATGTTATTACCACCCTATTTTGGGATACTAATACCGGCAATCCAGTATCTACGTACACTATTGCCTACAAGAATCTAACAGATGGTGATACTGAATTTAGCTACTACGATTTAAGTGGAACAAGAATTATAATCCCTCAAAGTTTAGAGGCTAAGAGTTTAGTAGCAAAAGTTAGAGCCAACTACGGTAAAAAGCACAGTGCATATACTGCAGAATACGCATTTAGCACGGTAGGGGATACAACACCGCCAGGATTAGCTACGGGATTATCTTCAACACAGGGCTTAGACGCTGTAGTATTAACGTGGGTTATTCCAACAGATACAAACTCCTCAAATGTTGCGATACGGTGTGCAGACTTCTCACATGTTGAGATATGGTGGTCAGCTACAAACGCTAGTGGTACTGCTATATACGTAGATGAAGCTTATGGTACTAAGTATAGCTTTCCAGAATTAGACCCTGGACTAGTAGGATACTTCTGGTTAAAGTCTGTAGATACTAGCGGTAATAAATCTGGGTTTTCCACAGGAGCTTCAGGGTCAACATCTCCTATAGTAGATACATTAAATAATGACTATAATGCAGGGAATAATGGTAATTATACTGCTGTTACCAACCCAACAGTACCTTCTAATGCTATATCGTACACTACTAATAGTGATGGCTCTATTGATGCGACTTTCGTTTGGTCTTGGGCTGGTACTGAATCAACTATAGATGGGTTTACTATATACTTTAGAGGGTCTACAAGTGGAACTACTTA
>Ga0210003_1003667_pt1 | contig 12395 bp, 10 predicted proteins | sample LantaG_FD_182804 | JGI IMG/M metagenome (GOLD analysis project Ga0210003, IMG submission 182804) | Deep subsurface microbial communities from Baltic Sea to uncover new lineages of life (NeLLi) - Landsort_02402 metaG (SPAdes) (version 2) | ecosystem: Environmental > Aquatic > Marine > Oceanic >...
CAGCGACCGGTAAGCGTCGAGAAAAGCATCCTGAACCGCGTCGAGGGCGTCCTCGTGGCTGCCCAGTATTGCCGCCGCATGTGCTATGGCCTGTGATTGATACTTCCTGACTAAGTAATTGTATGCCTCGGTTTCGCCTGCCCTGCATTTTTTTATCGCTGTCAGGTCATCCATACGGTCTCACCTACTCTATATACCTCGCATTCTATCAGAATATTCAAAAAAATCGGAGAAATTCGAATGCGACAGGGCGTTCGCACCGCTGCCTGGGCAAAGTGCAAATAAACCTGCCCTGCCAAGGCCACGTTTGGCTGTTCAGCTTGCCTTTCAGACCGCCGGGGCATATAATTGCGACACGAGACTCTGAGCCGGCGCAGCTATTATTCAGCCGGAATTAATTGTGCGTTATTTGAGGGCTTGAAGATGACGGACGAGTTTATGTCGGAAGATTTTCTGCTGCACAATAAAACAGCCAGGACCCTTTATCACCAGTACGCTGCGAAGATGCCCATCTACGACTACCACTGTCACCTGCCCGCCGACAAGATAGCGTCCGACCACAGGTTCGACAACCTTACCCAGATATGGCTTTACGGCGACCATTATAAATGGCGTGCGATGCGCGCCAACGGCATTGACGAGCGCTACTGCACCGGCGATGCCGACGACTACGAAAAATTTCTCAAGTGGGCCCAGACGGTGCCTTACTGCCTCGGAAATCCGCTCTACCACTGGACCCACATGGAGCTGAAAAATCCGTTCGGCATAAAGAACAAGTTGCTCAATCCCGATACTGCAAAGCAAATCTATCAAACGTGCAGCGAGATGCTGAAAATGCCCGAGTTCAGCGTCCGCAATATCCTTCGCAAAATGAACGTCAAGGTTGTTTGCACGACGGAGAGCCCGCTTGATTCGCTCGAAGCCCACAAAAAGATTCGTCAGGATGGCTTCGAAGTCAAAGTTCATGCGGCCTTTCGACCTGATAAGGCCCTGACTGTCGAGGATATCACAGGGCTAAATAGCTGGATTGACAGCCTCGGAGAACTCTGCGATATGGAAATAGCGGACCTGGCTTCTTTTATGGAAGCTCTTCGAAAACGGCATAGCTATTTCCATGAAAATGGCTGCCGACTTTCGGATTACGGTCTTGAGACGGCATACGCCGAAGATTACACGGAGAGTGAAATTAAGGGGATTTTCAAAAAAGTAAGAGAGGCTAAGCAGTTGAATGCCGCCGAGCGTCTCAAGTTCAAATCGGCTATGCTCTTTGAGCTGGTTTTGATGGACGCCGAGGCCGGCTGGGTTATGCAGCTTCATCTCGGTGCGCTTCGAAACACCAACACACGCGCGTTAAGCACTCTCGGACGCGATTGCGGTTTCGATTCCATCGGTGACTTTGAAACAGCCCGCCCGCTTGCGAAATTCCTCGACAGGCTTGACCAAATCGGCAAGCTGCCCGGAACGATTCTCTACAACCTGAACCCGACCGACAACGCCCTGATGGCGACTATGATTGGCAACTTCCAGGATGGTTCTGTGCCGGGCAAGATGCAGTACGGCTCTGCCTGGTGGTTCCTCGACCAGAAAGACGGCATTGAACGACAGTTGAAGGACCTTTCGAATATGGGCCTGCTGAGCCGGTTCGTGGGAATGCTGACCGACTCCCGCAGCTTCCTGTCTTACACGAGACACGAGTACTTTCGCCGAATACTCTGTCAACTGCTCGGCAGCGACGCAGAAGCAGGGCTGCTCCCTGCGGATATGGAGTTGCTCGGCAGAATGGTCGAGGATATATGCTTTAACAACGCCAAAAACTATTTCCCTATGGAAGTGGATTAGCCGCAGCCCGGTGACTTAGTATTTTCGCCGGCTTGCGTCTCCTGAATTGCCCCGTGTATGTCCTGTATTTATCGGGGTCTTTTGCCTTTGACCCGGGCCTTGATTTTCGTTAAAGGGGCGGTATTTAGAACGTTCGCTTTTACCACCCACCCGCGCCCGGCTGTCGCTATGCCAAAACCCATCAGGCTCAGCCCGGCCGTGCTGTGAGCGTCGGTTCCGATAGCAAGTTTGACCCCGCCTTCGATAGCCATTTTGCAGTGCGTATCCTTAAGGTCGAGACGCCAGGGATTTGCGTTTACTTCCAGTGCCGTGTCCGTCTGAGCGGCGTGTCGGATTACTCTGTCCATATCTATATCCATTGGCTCTCGCCGGCCTATCAGTCTGCCGGTCGGATGCGCGATGCAGTTGACGTAAGGGTTGTCCATCGCCTTGAGCGTTCGCGTCGTTACTTTTTCGCGGGCGCTTGCCAGGCCCGAGTGTATCGCAGCCACCACAAAATCAAGCTCTGCAAGCAGCTTGTCCTCGAAATCCAGGGAGCCGTCAGCCAGAATGTCCACTTCGCTTCCTGCCAGTATGCTAATGCCTTTTATCTTCTCATTCAGCTTGTGAATCTGCTTTATTTGCTCGGACAGTCGCCTGGCTGACAGGCCGTTTGCGATTGCCGATGAGCGCGAGTGGTCGGTAATGCAGATGTATTTGTAACCTATGCTCCTGGCGGCCTCTGCCATTTCCGATATCTCGCAGTCGCCGTCCGAGGCGTTCGAATGCATGTGCATGTCGCCTTTGATGTCTTCGAATTCTACCAGCTCGGGCAGCGTGTGGCTTTTTGCAGCTTCTACTTCACCGCGGTCCTCCCGAAGCAGCGGCTCGATATAATCCAGACCGAGCTTTTCATATATTTCCTGCTCGACCGCTCCTGCAATCATTTTGTCTGCTTTGAACAGGCCGTACTCATTCAGTTTCAACTTTGCCTTTACGGCGATTTCTCGCAGACGCACGTTGTGCTCCTTTGAGCCGGTGAAATACTGGGCAGCCGCGCCGAAACTTTCCCGCGGCACCACCCGAACGTCCACGTGCACCGGCGTCGTCTCGGTCTGCACAATTGCAGAGCCCTTGGTCGCCCCGGCGGCAATGACGTCCTGCACGAACCCGGCGCCGGTAAAGGCTTTGATGATTTGCTCACCGTTATCGGCGGCAACGAGAATGTCCACGTCTCCGATGGTCTCCGCGCGTCGCCTCAGAGAGCCGGCCGGCTGCACTTTTTCAACCCCTGAGAGCCTGTCGAGCAGCGCGCATACCACGTCTGCCGCTTCCTGCGCCTGGTCGAGCCGGATTCGCCCCGTCGAGCTTTCAAGAAAGCCGATACCTTTGGTTATCGCCGCCGCCTTTTTTTCTCCGAAGCCGCCCAGCTTGGCCACACTGCCGTTTTTGACCGCCTTCTTGAGTTCCGCTATGCTGGTGATGTTTAATTTGTCGTAGAGCGCCTTGACGCCCTTTGGTCCCATCCCCGGGATTCTGAGCAGCTCCAGTAACCTGGCGGGGATTTTCTTGAGCAGGTCCTGGTGGGCGGTTATCCTGCCCGTCTTTATGAACTCTTCTATCTTGGCGAGTGATGATTTTCCGATGCCGGGCGTCTCGGCGACCCGGCCCGTTGCAAACAGTGTCTCGATGTCCGTTGGAAAATCGGATATGATGCGGGCCACCTTGCGGTAGCTATTGATGCGAAACTGATTCTCTCCGAGAATCTCCATAATGTCGGCCATCTGGTCAAAAAGCTCACTAAGGACCGCATTCTTCATAAGCCTGATTATAGCGTCGGTGGAACAAAATCGAAGGGGTAATTTCGCCGGCTGCCGTTTTGTGCTATCATAATCGGCTAAAAGGATGGCCGGACCGATATGGAAGATACTCAGCAAAAAGCTAAGCGGTATTCGAGGACCAAAACGCGATTAACAGTCTCACGGCTGTTATTGACCGCACTTTTTCTGCTGTTTCTCCTGCTTTCCGGGCTGTCGGCGCAACTGGCCGAAATGGCCGCCGGGCTCAGTGGCAGTTTCTATATCCAGGTCGGATTTTATATGCTTATGTTCGGCTGTCTTCACTACGTATTGTTTCTCGCGCTGGACTTCTACGGCGGTTTTGTACTGGAGCACAAGTTTCAGCTCTCGAACGAAACAGTCCCCCGCTGGCTCAAAAGGAGTCTGAAAAAGCTGGCTTTATCGTTGCTTATGCTTTTGGTTGCGGGCCAGGCACTCTATTTCTTCCTGAAGACATTTCCTGACAACTGGTGGCTTTTTACGGCGTCGGCCTGGCTCATCTTCACTTTGGTGCTCGGCAAAATCCTGCCGGTTATAATCATACCATTGTTCTACAAATGCACCCCGCTCGCCGACGAACAGCTTGAAGATAGACTGCTGTGGTTGGCCCAGACCTGCCGTGTTGACGTGGCCAAAGTGTTTGAGATTCGCTTGAGCAAAGAAACAAAAAAAGCAAACGCCGGCGTCGCAGGATGGGGCAAAGGCCGACGCATACTCCTCGGCGATACTTTGCTCCAGAATTATACACACGACGAAATCGAAGCGGTATTTGCTCACGAGCTGGCGCACATCCGCCTGCTGCATATCTGGAAGTTACTCGCTTTTGAAGCGGTAGTTTCTCTGGCAAGCTTTTATGTCACTTCTCTGCTGTTTCGAATTGCCGCAGCCTCGCTCGGATACGCAATTCACGATGTCGCCGCCTTTGCCCTTCTCGCTTTGTTTCTGATGGGCGTCGGCCTTGTTCTTATGCCGCTGCAGCTTGCGTTCTCGCGCAGGCTGGAGAAACAGGCGGATTTGTTTGCCCTCGAATACATAGAAGATGCTCAGTGTTTTGCTTCGGCCATAACAAAACTGGCCGGACAGAATCTGGCCGACCCCTCGCCGGGCAGGCTCCAGGAGCTTTTGCTGTACGACCATCCCCCAATATCGAAGCGGCTGGCTTACATTCGCAGCGCCGCAAATGCCGGCTGCACAAAAGGATGAACTCGTGTCGTATACCAAGTCAAGTTATTGACCTTTGAATAACTAATGGAAAGAGTCATATTTTAAGTCCGGCTTTTTTGAAAATAGAACGTAGCGTTACCGACAAATCTTAGGTGGAAATCCAGCAATGTAGTGAAGTTTTATAACAAGCGTGGCACAGCAGAACAGTGTATCAAGGAAGGCAAATACGCCTTGAATTGGACGAGACTTTCCTGCCACGATTTTACTGATAACCAAGTTCGACTCCAGTTATTTGCTTTGGCTTACAATCTTGGGAATTTTCTGAGGCGGTTGGCTCTACCAAAGACAGTAAAGGACTGATCGCTTAGAACACTCAAAGAGAAGCTGATAAAAATCGGTGCAAAAGTAGTAAGGCATTCGAGGTATGTGATATTTCAGATGGCAGATATCGCTGTGCCGAGGGCTTTGTTTTGTGAAATCCTTGAGCGTATTAGTCTCTTGACAGTTGCAGCAGTAACTCCAGGAACTGGATAATGCTAAGAAGCCCTGAAAAACCTGGTTTTTTGACGTGGATAATGGTTGAGATAGGCCGAAAAAGTGGCTTAAAAGTGTTTTTGGGGGTAAGATTTCCGATTTTTGCTAATTTGGTGGAATGATTTGCCAGGAAGAGGCCTGGAGTGTTGAAATACAAAGAGGTTCTTGATATTATGGAGAATTGAGAAGGTGCAGAAATGTTTCAAAACGCGGTAAACGGGAAATATCAGATAATTGAAAGGACAAGACCATGAAATCACAAAAAGCATGCCTCATTGGTTGCGGCCCCATTTTCCTCGTACTCTTGCTCACAGGGCTGCAGGTAAAAACTTTGGCTCAGGGCCAGGAAGAACAATGGGTTGTTATTCATGACTGGATAGCACAGGAGTCCAGCCGTTACAGTATTACCTTGCGCTATGTGCCGTCGGAATCCACTTTTTACTCCGCCTCCCGGAGTGATATTCAATCGTCTGCTTTGCCCAAGGGGGAGCAAACGGATGGTTACACAGAACGAATCGACTTTGGCACAATGGTCGACGGACGCCGGTATTCCGCGTTGCTGAGTGACGCACGTGAGTTTCATCTGATTCATCCGGATGGAAGGAAACTCGGCAAAACTAAAATACTGCGCTCCGAACAAAATGACGGGCCCGAGGTGGTCAGGGAAGGCTATTTCTTCCTTGGCAACCAGATCCAAATCCCGTTTGAGGTCCAAGGGCAAAAACTGGCGCTGCCTACTAATGAATTGCTGCCCGGCACCTTCTCATTCAATATCTACAGCCACAGCCCACATTTTTATCAAGGTTCTTTTTCCACACTTCTTAAGGGGACACTAAAGGGATCTGCCCCGGTAGATGGTGCCATTTTACAGGTATCAGTATCGTACACAGAATCGCTTCAACCCAACGATGGGCAAATACAACTCACCATACAGCCCTTCGATGAGGAAACGCCGTCTGATTCGGTCAGGGCAAGATTGACAGACACTCTGAAGCTTCGTTCCGCCAAGCTCCTTGTCGAGAAGGTCGCATCGGACAACTCCGAGATTATCTTGGCGGTGGTACATGGTGATCTCAGGCAAACGCCAAAGAAGGAAGAACCTCATCTTAAGGTAGGCGAGCCGGTCCCCGCGTTTGCCCGCGTGGACTTGGTGCGACGTGATATCTTGACATTGGACGAGCTGCGCAAAAAGGCAGGGTCTAAAGGGTATGTTGTTTTGGTTTTTGCGGACCTTAAGAGAGGACCACTTGATTATCACTATCGAGGGGCGGAAATGAACACACTAACACTGGATGAGACGATGGTACTGGAGATTCTCCAAAGGGACTTGAAGTATCCGGCGGTTTTGGTTTTCATAAGCCGTCGGTTCTTTTTCTCCGACCTGTATGAAAAGTGGCTCGGCCGGGCTCCCGACTTCTACATGCTCCCGGATTACAGCAACCCGACGGACCTTCAGTTCTTGTTTCCTTTCCGTGACCAGCCCCACTATGGCCGGCCGTCTGAGAGAATCGAGACACTGCGAAGGCAATTCTCGCTTCCGGAAAACAAGACGTGCGTTCTTGTTCTGAATGCCAAAGGTAATTTAGCATACATTGACACCGATGCAGACCAGCACCTGACAGAGGACTTGGCAGAAATAAACAGGCTGATGAGGCAGCGCAAGCTACAGTAAATTCACAGGGTCGATATCTACGGCCGTCCTGACCGCCGGTCGAACGGACTCGGTTGCCCGCAAATGCGCAAATAACCCTTTATTCAGTACCTTCGTGTCGCAGCTTTCTTGTTGCGGGTGTAGTTGATGAAGAAGTATCGCAGGGCGTCGATTGGGTGGTCGTAGACGCCGTCTTTTTGGGGAAGTTCGGCGCCGGGGCCGTCAGAATCGGGATAATGGTAGCACTGCATCGCCTCAATCAGCCGCTCGCACCGGGGCGAGATTAGCAGTCGGCTTTTGCCGTCGCCGGCTTTTACGGCAATACATATCTTCGGACCCAGAAAAGCCGTCAACTTGTTGAGGCTGCAGACTTGTTCATTGTGATGGCTTGCAGTAAGGTCATTTGCCTGGAGCTTTGAATACTGATACTTCAGACAAATATCACAGGGCTGCTCTAGCGTCATATTATCGCTTGCGGATTTCTGCACTAAAAACGAAACGAGTGTTCAACCTCAATAACTGATACCAAGTCCGATTAATCAATGCGCTCAGCATAGGAGGCTCGACAGACAGATTGAATGATAGCCGGATTGAGAACAGCCTTGTGCCAAGCATCAATCGCAGCATAGCGAAGTGCGTCATAATCGGCATAAATTCTGTTGGCCCAATAATGGCTTCGCAAATAATGCCAGAGATTTTCAACAGGATTAAGCTCAGGTGAGTACGGCGGCAAAGGAACAATCGTTACATTTTCCGGCACTTTCAACTTCTTTGATGTATGGAAGCCGGCTTGATCCCATACCATTACAACGTGAATGTCAGGAGAAACTTCCGCGGCAAACTGTTCAAAAAAGGCATTCATCATATCGGTGTTGATTGTTGGCGATAACAGTCCAACGCTCTGACCTGTTTGCGGACAAACCGCACCGATAACATATAGCCATTCATATTTTGTCTGCCGCACTGCCCAAGGTCGCGAACCACGCAATGCCCATACCCTTGTTATTGTGCCTTGTTGACCAAACCGGGCTTCATCCTGAAACCACACTTCTACTCTTTTGCCGGGGTGTTCTAATTGGACTGTATCCAGCGTCTCGGTGAAGTTTTTTTAAATTCGGCCTGTAACTGCGGATTAGCGTTTTCGTGTTGTGCGCGAGGGCAAAGACATGAATATCCCAGGCGATGCAGGAGGTCATACAATCCCTGTCTGGAATACAGAACACCAAACTCACGTTCCAAAATCCGCCGAATCACAGGGCCGTTGAGAACAGAAACGCCATCGGCTTTAGTTGGGCCGGCTTCAATGCGTCTCTGAAATTTAAGTTCTTTTTTGCGAGGTAATTTAGTGGGTGTTCCGGGACGCGGTTTGTCTTTTAATCCGACAATTCCTTGTTTGTTATACTTACGTACCCACTGCTGAATCGTACGGCGAGCAACTCCGGTAATGGCCATAATTTGAGGACAGGTCAATCCTTTGCTTGCCAGATATACCCCGTGTATTCGCTGAGCAAGCCTTGCAATTTTTTCTGTGCGGTAAAACGTTTGAAGTTCTGTTGTTGTGTGGTGGGATTCAACATTCATAATAGCCTCCATGCCTAAAGATTACTGTTATATGACTACTATGAACTATATCGGCATTTAGATGCTCAGCGCATTAATTATTCGTACTTCGTATGAGTAGGCCGGTTCGATCGAGACTTGACATTTGATAGCAGCTATTCAATAATTGTAACATTACGTTAATGTTTTATTAGATATAGTTATGATATACTTTATATTTATTTCCTCGACAGCCGGTCCGAGACTTGTACAATTATTGACCTTTCAAAATATAAAGGAACAAGCCTGCTATCGGCGATAATGACGCATATCAGGGCACTATAGCCGGTGTTGCTGCTTTCCTGCCGGAATAAGCCGGCGTGCGCGAAGGTCACATACTATGAGGTTCGTTCCATTAGTTGTTCAAAGGTCAATAATTATTGCGCCCAATTGTCATTCCCGCGCAGCTTGTCCCCGCAAAAGCGGGGAGCGCCAATCCACTTTACCGTAACATGCAGTCAGAATAATACCTCAGCCGCCATTACACTAAACGCACTTACTAAGTCCAATTGGTATTATCGGTCATTAAAGATTCGTTCCTTTGATTTATGAAAAGTCGATAAGTTGACTTGGTAGTATTATCAGGCCGGTATGTCGATGCCTTCTCCGAACCTTTCAAATGCCGTTATGCACCCGCCTTTCCCTCAAACGTTCAGTTTCTTCCGCAGCACGCGCAGGTTCCATACATCTTCCTTGTTATAATCCAGCAAAAGCGCCAGCGAGTTTATGTTTCCGTGGTTTAAGTAGTCGTACCACAGTTTAACCGCCATCCATCCGTCGACGCCCTGGGTCTTTCTCGTAATCCCCAGTGCCGATTCGACTTTCTTCAGCCCGCCGTACAAATTCCTCCGCCAACACTCATACATTAAATCCTTGTGAACGGTATAGTCCTTCAGGTCAACGCCGAGCTTGGCCTTGACGAACGGCAGGTCGAATCGTGCGCCGTTGTACGTATACAGCACGTCTGCTTTGCGTGTGAGCCTGACGAGCCGCCAGGCGGATACCTGCTCGCCGACCAATTGACAAAACTCGCGTTTTCTGCCTTGTTCGAGACCGATACCGACTACGGTCAGTTCACAGTAGTTGCGGCTCAGACCCGTCGTCTCTATATCGAAATACCCCCGTGTAATCATCATTCACCCTGTATCCGGTTTCGTCGGCAGGATTACAACAGGCGCAAGTTCTGCTTGCATCTCAGAGCAATTACCCGGCTCTTTTGACCATCTGCTCGAACACTGCCCGCTGCTCCGCCAATGCCCTGACACGGTCTCTGGGGGCGGTGCGCGCCTCCAGCAGTATCCAACCTTTGTAGTCCATTTTGACGAACAGTTTCATCAGCTTCTGATACGGGTATCTGCCGATGTTGAGTTCGCGGACGTGGACGGTGGCCCCGAAGTGGTCCTTGACAAGATTGAAATTGTATTTGAGACCCTGCCCGTCGAGGTCTTGGGCATTCGAATTCCAGCAGACACCGACGTTGGGCTCCTCCACTACGTCAAAAATCAGCTTCATAACAGGCAGCGACGAAGTTTCTTTCCCGTGCACCTCGACGCGAATCTCCTGGCCGTAGTCCGCCGCGAACTTGCCCAGCGTGTTCAGCGATTTGCCTATCTGCTCAATCGTCTTGTCTGCTGACACCCCCACAGGAAGTCCGTTGGGCTTGACCTTAACGCCGCTGCCGCCCACATCATACGAGAGCTTCACGTACTGCATTGCCCCGTCAATATTGGAGCGAACTCGCGCAGCATCCGCATAGTGAAACGCAAAATTCGTCCCCAATCCGACCAGCGTTACCGCGCTGTCGTCGAAGCGTTTTTTCACATCCTGTCGCTGCCGCGCGTTCAGGTTCGGTTCCACACCGTGGGCGTGTTCGGCTCGCAGTTCCACACCGAGTACGTTGCTTGCCTGGCAGTTGCCGATGAGCGTGGGCAGGGCCCAGTCTTTACCCCACAGGTATGTCACCAGGCCAAAACGCATACCGGCCCCCGGCTTACCGGCAGAGCGAGACCTCATATTGCCGCACGAAGTCAATGTTCCGGCGGCAAAAAGGCCTCCGGCGGCGCGCAGCGAGCGGGCAAGAAATCGTCGTCTCGAACAAACGGTCATAACATTACCTCCACTGTCTTTTTTTGGTCCAACTGCTTATACCTTCTGACCAATAGTGAAAGGCCTGCGGTAATCTTTGGCCTTGATGAGCCTGCCGTTTTCGAGCTGTGGAAAGCCCCTAACCATTTTGTTTGCCTCTTTGTCGCCGACGAACTTTTCCCTTGTGCCGTCGAACGTCAGGTTGCGTCCGAGGCGATAGGAAGTATTCGCCAGATGACAAAGTGCTGCCGACAGATGTCCGCCCTCTATATCGGCGCTCAGCTCCTGCCTCTTGCCGGAGCGAACTGCATTGATAAAGTTGCCAAAGTGCCCACCTCCGCCGGAGCTTGTGAAATCCGATGGGTCGGCAGCCGCATCGGCGCTTTCAGAAGTGGGTCCGGGCTCGTTTTTCCGTCCGAAGAATGTTGCCCACGTGTCGCCGCCGCTATTGAGGTGCATCCAGCCCTTCGAGCCGAAGAACAAATTGCCTATCCTGACGCTGCTCTCATCATTTGTATTCAGGCCCCGTACCTCGAATTGCAGAATCTTGCCGTCGGCGTACTCGAAACTGGCAGTCTGGGTGTTCGGCGTTTCCTGGGCCGAGTCGAAAACAAAGTATCCGCCATGTGAGCTGACTTTGACAGGGTGCTCATTCTTACCCAGTCCCCAGCGAGCCAAATCCATCTGGTGGACGCCCTGGTTGCCGATGTCACCGTTGCCGTAGTCCCAGTGCCAGTGCCAGTTGTAGTGGAAGCGATTGTAGTTGAACGCCCTTTCCGGCGCGGGACCGAGAAACAAATCGTAATGCACCTTGTCAAAGTACCTGCCGTCGTACATTTTTCCTCTCTTGCCGTGCACATAATATTCATAGTCGCGGCCGGGTTCGTGCCCATCGGGACATCTGCCGATAGACTCACGCGGCTTATAGCACAGGCCCTTGGCCATATATATCTCGCCCAGCCCGCCCTCGTGAATAAATTTCATGGCTTGGCGGACATTTGTACTCGAGCGACTCTGGAAGCCGACCTGAACGATGCAGTTGTGCCTGCGGGCCGCCTCGACCATTCTTCTGCCTTCCCATATATTATGGCTGCACGGTTTTTCAACGTACACGTGTTTTCCCGCCTGGCAGCCCCATACGGTTACAAGCGCGTGCCAGTGGTTCGGCGTCGCGGTCGCCACTGCATCTATCTCCTTGTCCTCAAAGACCCGGCGAAGGTCGTATTCCGTGCCGGGCGCCGAACCTTGAGCCGACTCAACTTGCTTAACGCGCCCCGCCAGGAGATTCTCGTCGATGTCGCACAGCGTCTTAACCCGAACGTTCGGTATCCCGGCGAAGCCCCGCGCAAGGCTCCCGCCGCGACCCCCCACCCCGATTATTGCCATATTGATGCGCTCGTTCGCGCCGATTACCCGGCCTGCGACAGCGGGCCCGGTTTGATTGCCTGTACACGATGATAATGCCCCGGCGGCAAACAAACCGGCCGCAGTCTGGCCCGTACGGGCAAGAAATTGACGACGCGACATTGCTGGGGATTTACGAGACATTTGTTCTTCTCCTTAAAACCTGAATTCTTGCGCTTAAGAAACTTAAGTTGTGCCCCGCACTCACAGGATAGACAGCCGCGGATTCAAGGGTGCTGTGCACGACTGCTCTCTACGTTACGGATTTCGAGGCGCCTGTCAAGTCCAATCTCCAACTCGGT
>Ga0210003_1003668_pt1 | contig 12391 bp, 12 predicted proteins | sample LantaG_FD_182804 | JGI IMG/M metagenome (GOLD analysis project Ga0210003, IMG submission 182804) | Deep subsurface microbial communities from Baltic Sea to uncover new lineages of life (NeLLi) - Landsort_02402 metaG (SPAdes) (version 2) | ecosystem: Environmental > Aquatic > Marine > Oceanic >...
TTGTAACGTATCATAGGATTCGAACCTATGCTTGAACTCGTTATGTGCCGAGTCGAGGATATGCTTTTCTTTATAGAGGCAACCACTTCTCGTAATACGTAGTGGGGTTGACAGGATTCGAACCTGCGTAAATTCCTATCTACTTTCTACAAGTTATGATTGTAAATCCTTGTAGTATACCAATTTTAATAGGCACCTAACCGCTCAGACACATCCCCAAAAATTGTATACCCGAAGGGACTCGAACCCCCAACCTCCTGATCCGTAGTCAAGTACACTATCCAATTGTGCTACGGGTATAAATTGTGGGAGTATGTGGAATTACACATCGCAGACACCAAATGGTTTTTATGTACACTTATTACCATTCTACCTTCTACTCGCACTTAGCCGTAGCACCGCCTCTCCTGGCGGCTCGGTTCATTTCACCGAAAGTACTCCCTTATAGCGCTGGTGATAATAGTGAGCCTTATACTCACAAAGAATGTATGCCTTTCACATTTAATGAATCTCAGAACCAAACTTTTATCCAAAAATTTGAATAAGTCTCTAAGTTTAGTCACAGAATTCAACTCCTTCGTTTACTACTCCGTAATACCACCCTAATAGAAAGATGATCAATCTTATACTATTAGTTTGTGTAGCGTGAGTGGGTGTCGATCCCACGTAAAGTCAGATATGAGCCGACCTTGGTTGCCGAACCTCACGCCATGTAATTTTTAATAAAATTTTTAGGATTTTAAAATTTAATCGGCAACGTTAGTATCCAAAAGTTGTACGAAACAACTTTTGGATACCAGTCGAAACCACAAAGGTTTTAACCCGTACTAACTGTTACCATATTTTTACATATCAAATCGTCTTTTACTCAAATCACTAAATCTTCTTTGATAAACAAAATGATTATTCACTAATCTTAATGCTATAATATCAGATATTGGACCCACTATCCGTTGTTGTCCACCATTTGGATCATCTATTGTTATAGCTAATCTAAAAAGAAAACTTAAATCTCCTTTAGGTCTACCCATAACCTTTAAATAATATCCTACATTAATTAATGGTAAACTATCATTTAATTTGTATGCATCACTATTACTATTCATATAAAACCAATCATAAGGATCAATTGGAACTTCAAAACTACTATTACCAGATAAACTAATATCAAATTCAGTGTGAACTCCAGTAGAACTTATCTCTGGTACTGATGAAAAAAAAGTACCACTGTAAAAATTACTATTAGGATAATTTATACCATTCAAATGAGGTGTGTGAACATCCTTTTTATGTTTGATAATCTCACCATCTTCAAATTTCTTTTTATTGTTTTTATACCTATACAACCATAACTTTGGATTATAATCTAGAAAATCCATATTACTCTGACTCCAATATGAAAATAAACATTCACTTCTTCTAGGCTTAATACCATCAACATATTCTTTTACGAAAAAATTAACTTCTGGAATATTTACAACAGTAACCCCAGATTGTGTATCATTATAACAAGAATCTATAAGATCTGAATAATCATCTTCAGTTGGAATATCACCAGTCTCATATTTTAATTTTAAATATTCTTTATTTCTTATCAACCTACACGATTTGTTTTTTCAATTATCATCACACCAATACCCATTTTCTTAATTTTCCCTCCTACATTATATATTCTGCGTTCATTATCTATAAATTTTCTGAAACTATTATAATTATCAATTATTAATTGTTCTTCTTCCTTACGAACTTTTTCTTTTTCTAATTCTTCTCGTTTTAATTTTTCATATATTTCATCTAATGTCATATTATAATTAAATTTTTAAAATATACTCTAAATTTGCCAATTTCTGATTTAACATATTAATTTCTTCTCTAATACGTCCCTTCTCAATATCAAGTCCAGAAGTTAATGCTCCCATTATAACAACTAATGAAGAAATTTGACCAAATCTACTGTGCCAGTATTTTTCATCAGATGCTCGCTTATAATCAGGTAAACTTACACGATATTTTTGTGCTGATTCTTTTATCAACCTCTTAAATGTATCTTCATCAACCTGTTTTACAATATTAACAATTTTATTAATGAAACCATCTTTACCAAGTTCACGATATTCTTTCTTAGAATCTTCTAATTCCTTAGATAAGTGATAATAAGATGACCAATTGTCATCCAAGTCTGACTTATTGACAATTCCATAAGATTCAAATTTTTGTAAATGTCTCATTATAAAAAATTATTTTCTCTATATATTAAAAATAAAAAACAGAATACATAGTTTTACAAAATGAAAATTTGTTTTTTAATCGCTGTAAGTATTCTTTATCTTTATTGAGACGAGTGTGAGATTCGAACTCACGCACCTTTCGGTAATCGGTTTTGCAGACCGTTCCATTAAACCACTCTGGCAACTCGTCATTTGAGATAGTGACAGGACTTGAACCTGCATAAGAAGGGTTGCAACCAACCACCTAAAACCAATTCAGACACACTATCATTTTTGTAGTCCGTACGGGATTCGAACCCGTGTCTTTACCGTGAAAGGGTAATGTCCTGACCTGACTAGACGAACGGACCATTCTGGAACTGTGCGAGATTTTACACTACAATTGCTTGTTCCTCGTATGAAGCGCTTTCATCTTCTCATAGAAATCGTCTCTACAAGAAGAACATACTTAAACTGATACTCTAGAAATATCACAAAAGGCAGTACCCTAAACTGCTCTAGTTCCTGTCCTGGCGGTAGGATTCGAACCTACGTTTTCAACGTCCCGCTACGAATATGAAAGATATAAGCTTCCCTCGGTACGCCAGGTTATAAAATCGTGGACCCCATAGGACTTGAACCTATGACCTACTGATTATGAGTCAGTTGCACTAACCAACTGTGCTAGAGGTCCTGGTATAAAGGTATCAGTAGCTTTCCTCTATCTTTGCTGACTTATCACCTTTACTACTAAGTTGTGATAAATTCAGTAGTGGGAGTTGATGGAGTTGCACCACCCGAGCCCGAAGGCAACAGATTTACAGTCTGCCCCGCTACTACTTACGGAATAAACTCCCAAAAATGTAGGTATGCAAGGTAATGGTTTACAGACCGTATTAACATACAACTACTTCATGATGAAATTTGTCCTGTAAAAAACAAATTTGACTATAATTACGAACCAAGAATTAGCGACTCTACATTATTTTATATTTTTTAATCCACTTTCGTATTGTATTATCAGAAACACCATACTTCTTACCAGTTTGTGTATAATTTGTTTCTCTAATATCTTGTATTAATTGCTCATAGGATGGTCTTTCGACTTTTCGTTGCGCTATATCATAACATTTTTTACACCTTTTAGAACCTTTTGTTATTTGTTCACCACAATCACAATAATAATATTTTTTCTGATAAGTATTTCTATAATATGTTTTATTATTTTTACCTCCATGTGTTTCTAATCCTGCATTACAATTTGGACAAAGTATTCTCAAATTTTCAATTCTATTATCAGTATTGATACCATTAATGTGATCTAAAATTAAACTAATTTTAGTGCCTTTCCAGTTTTCATCCTGTCCACATTTTTCACATATTTTTTCTTTAATCCCTTCTTTATACAATCTATGTTTTAGATGTGTAGTATCAAAACTTGAATTCTTAACCAAAATATCTTTCAAATCTTTCTTTTTAAAATTACCAGAATTATTTATATGCACTTTAAAATGTGATATATCAAGATTATACTTTTCAATATATTTTTTTACAGTTTGTCTATTACCATATAATGTAGATAAACCTAAATTTCTACAAGTATCAGATATATTATTACTATTTTTTACTACTTGTTCAAAGTTTTCCTTTTTATATTTATTCATGATAAATTATTATTTTTATCTATATATAAAAATTTTGAACCCCTTTTTTGAGCAGTCCTGACGGGAGTTGAACCCGCTCCATGATCCGTGACAGGGATATATCTTAACCGTTTGACCTCAGGACTATATAGCCGTCCATGTGGGATTCGAACCCCTCCTACTGAGCGACAGTCAGTTATGCTAGCCATTACACTACACAGACGGTTTGCAGTCACAAGAGGATTCGAACCTCTCCGAATTGACGTTGATATCAGGACTCACAATTCTTGTTCCAACTCTAGATAGTTGTCTGAATTTCAGACTTTTATTTATGACTATATATCTAGTCCCCCAATTGACCAACTCTGGCATCATTTTAAACATGACTAGAAAGTGAGTAGGATTCGAACCTACGTGGGTAGTACTAATTCCCAGGACTTGCGGTACATAAGGGTATCAATCCCTTAGTTTTACACGGGTGACAGCCGTGTTCATACTTCTGTATGCTCAATATACCTTGTGTGTTTAGAGACCCCATTAAAATGCTTCCTCAGTCAGAGTGATTCTTCATGATAACTTACTTTTTAGTAGTGTGGCTTGTACTTCGCCTCAGGAACACCTTATCTCTAAGCGGTCTAAAAGGGATTCGAACCCTTGTTTTTGATGGGAGACAGCCAAAATTCTCTTCCGAAGAGACTTATTAAACCAAATTTGAAGTTAGAATGGGAATTGAACCACATAGTCCTGTATAGGGGCAACCAGCGTCTAACTTAATACTAATGTTTGTATTGTAGCCGAGGTGGGACTTGAACCCACACGCTCTCAATGAGCAACAGGTTTTAAGCCTGCCGTGTCTGCATTTCACCACTCAGCCATTTTCAGAATACACTTTTTTACAAATTAGCAGTTTGTTGTTTTTATTTTTGCTGTTGGTATTCTTTGCGATTGGGGTGGGACTCGAACCCACATCGTTCTGGTTAACAGCCAGAGGTTTTCGCATTAGTACTACCCAATCATTTTTGTTGTGATAACAGGATTTGAACCTATGACCGCCTGGGAATCCGCCAGGTGCTCTACCTCTAAGCTATATCACACACATTAAATCTATGTTCGAACTTTCAATTTAATGTCATTCATCACCTTCCAATGATGTTTGTCGGCACGGTGAGAGTCGAACTCACATTTTCAACATCCAGTTACGTTTGTCCACGGTATCAGCGTGGCTCGGTACGTGCCGTTGTGGACAGTAGAAAACCTTTTCAGGTGCAACCTCCTGTCCAAAATTGCTTCAGTTGATTTTTGGTATCAGTTACTTTCCAATTAAGAGGATATTACTTTCATCTAATGTAACTAAAATTACTTTGTAAATTTCTCACTCAAAATCAACATTGTACTGCGGACGGGGTTCGAACCCGCACACTCCCTACGGAGTCTAGATTGAAAGTCTAGTCACTTATTCCAATTTGTATACCGCAGCATATTAGGTACTTGTGGCTCCTCAGGTAAGACTCGAACTTACGACATTCTGATTAACAGTCAGATGCTCTAACCAACTGAGCTACTGAGGAATTTGTTTTTGAGGACAAGGTGGGACTCGAACCCACTTTATTTCAATATTTTCAATCAGTGGTTAACAGCCACCCGCTAAACCTGTTCAGCTACTCGTCCATAAACGAAAATATAATAGTTAACGAGGGTGACCCTTACTGGAATGGCTTCCACATCCTAATTATATTTTCTAATCAATTCTACTTACATTTTAATGGTAAATGCTACCGTATTCTACCGAACTGATTTGTACCCAAGGTGGGATTCGAACCCACACGCCTTTCGGCACTTGCTTTTGAAACAAGCGTGTCTGCATTTCACCACTCGGGCAGATGAAGGTTCCATACCTGAGGCAAAAATGCCAAACGGGAAGTCACCAACAACCAACCTCGTTGCCCCACCAAGATTCGAACTCGGACCCTTTGGCTCAAAACCAAATGTGCTACGCATTACACTCATAGGGCAATATTACCCCGAAGGTGGTAAATCTTCGGGGATTTTGTTTTATAGTATTTTTCAAGATGTCAATGAACTCTTTCAAACTTGAAGTCACAATTTGCGATTTCAAGTTGATATCAACGGTGTTTCACTCATTTGATATCAAAGTACCCAAGGTGGGATTCGAACCCACACTCCTTTCGGAACTAGATCCTAAGTCTAGCGTGTCTGCATTTCACCACTCGGGCATTTAAAGTTTTCAGATACTTTATCTTGGAATCAGATAGACACCACATCTATCATCCCCCTTTCAATTTCACTAAGGAAACTTCATCATCTGCTGGTTAGGCTTCAGATTACTAACCTTTTCATTTTTTCAAAGAACTAGTGAGAGTAGAAGGATTCGAACCTCCCAAGTCGCAAGACAACTGGGTTACAGCCAGCCACAATTCACCACCATTGCAGTACTCCCATTTTCAATATTTTAAGAACTCTTTGTATCCCGACCGAGAGTCGAACTCGGAGAAGTCAGGGTTTAAGCCATCTGCGTTTGCCTATTTCGCCATCGGGACAATTATGTGTTAAAACAAAAAAACCAGTTCTGATTTATTCGGAACTGGTTTTTTAGATTTTTCTGTATATTTTAACTACATAATCGTCTATTTTTTCCAATTCCTTTTCCACAATCATTAATGAGCATATCTATCTCACAACGATAATTTTGTTCGTCTAGTTGTAAACTTTGTATGTTAGATAAATTTCTCATTTTTATTTTATTTTTTAACTCTGTTAATAATTTTTTGTAGCGGGAGTCAGGATCGAACTGACGACCTTTGGGTTATGAGCCCAACGAGCTACCTCTGCTCCATCCCGCAATATATTTTAAGAACGTTTTCTTTTGTAGCGGGTACAGGAGTCGAACCTGTTATCCTGAGGTTATGAGTCTCAGATGATTTTTTCTTAAAATTACATTAAGATTATCCGTTTCACCCACCCGCAATGTGTCTTTATTCCTTCTTTTCTTTTTCTAACTTCTCTTTATATTCTTCTAACAATTTTTTTGCTTTATTAGTTATACCTGTTTCAGTTTTCGGAATATCTACTTCTCTATAAAACTTTATTTCGGTATTGTTTATTATTTTTATTAATTCTTCTGAGTATTTCGCTCTTGGTTTTAATTTTTCTTGTAATTCTAATTGCTCTTTTGTTAATTCTATTTTTTTTGCCATAAAAAAAACCAGTCATTTTTTGTTTGACTGGTTTCGCTTGTTATCTTGTTGTTTTAGATCACATAGTTTATCCAGTCAAGTTTTTAATTTGATTATCATCCATCTCTATATATAAACATTGTAGCATCGAACTTTTTCTCCTTTTAATTTTAGTTATATATTAAACTTTTTTAGTCTCTTTTTTCTATTTTTCTAATTATTTTACAAAACTACTACTTTTTATTAGAAAAAAAAATATTTGTTTACTTTTTTTTCAATTTTTTTGAACCCCAAACAAGATTCGAACTTGTAACCTTCAATTCATAGTGTCTATCACCTTTATGATCAATATTATGTGACTTTCACAATGTCTTTATGAATGTAATGTTACTATAGACTTTTTGTCGACTACAAGGCTTATGTACTTATACATTCTCCACTCAAAGTGGCGCTTTTCCGTTAAGCTATCGGGGCATATTTATCTAAGAACTATTCCATTAGGATGATTTGGCTCCCTTCCCATTCAACAGTCACCCTCGTAACTATCTATGTATCACTCTCCGTGTAATTGATACGCCAAGTCCTAAATTTGTGTGCCAGGTAGGATTTTGAACCTACATTTTCAGTCTGTTTACGGTGTCCTTTATAGGATTTTATCACGTTAGAAATGACTCCGCTACTGACACATTTGAGAGTTAGGTCAGAACGAACTGACAAGATACTAACGGAAGACCCTTCAAATCCTAATTTGGTGAGGATTTTATTAGTATAGACTTCCTATGAAGTCTCTCTAACTCTTAGCAATCACCATAATTGCTATTAAAAATGATGATTGATTGCTACACAGGGACTACAATTATCATACCTCACAGTACAGGTTTGCAGTTTATCGCTTCATACATCATCACTTATTTGTGTGAAAACTGGTAAGTCATTTACCTCCTTCAAGTCCTAAGTCCTTTAGGCTTTGTAGCCATCTAACTGGAACCATTTTTCACTAGAGTATAATAGGAATTGGTTACCTAAAATATTCGTACTTATAATGTTTCAAAACGGTTTCCTAAGACAACGCAAATACCTGGGCGATTTCACAGCTTTATGGCATCCACATTACATTGTGACCGTTCACTATAACGGGAAACAGACGAATACGCCTTCAAGACATACTCTATTAATTTTCAATATTTTTAAGAACTATTTGGTGTATCAGGTAGGATTTTGAGCCTACATTTGTCAAAAAGAAATGGCTTCACCATCGGTATTTAAACATCTTTTCAACTCAGTCTGGTTACGGTATCCACTATTTCAGGTATTGTCCGACTACTGACACATAAAAAAGTGATATTATCTACGTTATAGGATTACGGTTGGTTGTGTACATCGTTCTCCCCGCCTTTTCAGGATACGCCCCTGCAAAGTCCTTACCACTTCTTCTTCTTCGACACGGTCACATAAATACCCGCTACCTTTTCTCTATCGTGACTATTTTCATCGTAGAGGACGTGCCGAAACATTTTCAATATTTTAAGAACGTTTTTATAATTTGATTTGGCAAATATACGGACTTTTCTGAAATAAAAAATTATTTTCCTAAATTTTTCATCATATTTTCCAAAATAGAGGAAAAATCATCATTTTCACTTTCTTCAAATTTTTCAAGTCCTTTAAACATTTTACCCAACATACCACCATACTGTGATAAATTATCATCATAATCTGGATGATTTTCGTCAATTGGTTCAAACTCCCATTGTTCTATTGAAGTGTCACCTTCAACAAATGAAAATGAACCTCCACCCATTTGTCCTAGTAGGTCATATCTCATTTGTTTATCGTCTTTACTCCCACCTTCATCTTCAGCAAAAATAAACTTAGTTCCATCTGAACGACAAGGTTTTCCATTTGATGTAATAGAATATTTATTTTCTTCCATTTTAATTGAATAAACTGCTACATCTTTCCCAAAAGGTGTCATTACAAGGAACATTTGTCCATATTCATAATTTTCAAATTCTTCGGGGGTTTTAATTACTTTTTTCATTTATTTTTATTTTTTAAATAACCTTCTACAACAAAATACATATCTGATAGAGTTCCATCAGTAAAATAGTTAATTGAATTGATTGATGTTTTTACTGTTCTCCAAAACACAACATCTTTACCATAAATTTCATACACTTCAGCATCACCCCACAACTTTTCTTTAACAGGAAAAATTTTACTTACATCAGTATATAATTTTTCATATTCAACTATATCTGGAGATAAGTATTCTAATCTTGTATCGGTTGATATTCTTCTAATTTGAATATATTTTACATTATCAAATTTAGATATGTACTGTAACAAATTCCAAAATTCAGAAGAATTACATCTATTAACAACTATTGACACTCTACAATTTTTAGTATTAGGAATAATAGTTTCCCAATCTGGGATATCAGAACGATCTAATATCATTTTACTTGTGATAGGACTCAATGAATGTATTGAATAACCAACACTACAATCACATTTATTAATCTCAATCATTTTTTTATGAGCCAAATAACCATTTGTTCTCAATCCAACCATAAACCCTTGTTCGTGTAAATAATCTATCAATTCATTCAAATATTTATAACATAAACTATCAGTATTTTGTCCTGTTACATATATTTTTTTAATATTATTTTCTTTACACATATTTAGAAAACTGTAAAAGTTTTTCCAATCAAGAAAATAATCATTTAATTGATTGTGACAAGCTAATTCTTCTTTAATGTCTTTTCCAAGACAAAAAAAGCAATCAACGTTACATTTACCTAATAGGTTAATATTGGCAAATGAAAAATCTTCTCTATCACGGTTTTTTGAATTATTTACAGGTATATTTGTCATACGTTATCTCCTTGTCACTTTATTTGCATCAACATCACCACCGATATTTCCACACTTTACATTAGTTCCATCAACATCACCACCAATATTACCACAAGTAATATTAGTACAATCAACATCACCGTGAACATCACCATTAATTGTCGCATTTGTACAATCAAGACTTGCTAAATCACCTGACCATTCAACTTTAACAACACCTTCAAGTTCACCTTTGATTACTTTACCATCAACTCTAATCTTATTACCAGACACACTAACATTGTTACCTTCAACAATAAATGTTTCTCCGTTAATTGTTATTCTATTCATCTTCAATTTGTTTAAAAAATTAATGTACCGTATTCTTCTTTAATTTTAGATTCAAACAGGGTAGTTTTTGAAACAGTTTCAAATCTCTCATAATCACCAACTTTAATTACAAGTGAAAGTGTGACAATCTTTGAAAAGAAATCTTTAATTTCTTCAGAAATAACATCATTACTATCTTTTTCGGTTTTTGTATAGAAGATAGAAAAAATACCTTTCTTTTCTCTTTGCTCACGCAAATTTGAATCAAGTTTTAAAAGTTTTTCTCTACGAATACTTCTATCAATATCTTTACTTCTCCTACGGATATCTACTTCACCATCAACTGTTTCAAACTCATACATCCAATTAATTTTTTCAATTGGAGTTTGGCTATTCTCAGAATTCGATTTTCTGAGTTCATCCAACATTTCTTGTGCAAGTTCTTTGTGAAATTTTTGTACTTCGGTGTAACTCAAAGGTTTAATCATAGTTATTTATATTTTTATTAAATTTATGTATTATTTGACAGCACAAAAATACAAAAAATAATGATACAAAAAAATTATTTTAATTTTTCAATTTTATCTAACATCAATTCTTTGTAATATAAATTTGTAAATGCCCAATATGTTTTAGTTGGTTCGCCAAAATTTGGATAAATAGTAGTTAAAATATCATTAAACTCACCTTCATGTTTTGTTCGTTGAATAATAATTTTGACACTATCTTTTATATTGAATGTAAATTTATCAACATACACAGAAAATATAACAGTATCAGATTGAATGATAATATTGTTAGAATTTGAATAAAGAAAATCACCAAATCTTTTAACTTTTTCAGTCGATATTGATCTCACAACACCATAAATTGTGGTATCTTCAGGATAAACTAAATTTCGATATTCTGCTCGTATTTCTGCTTCTTTTACATTTGAATCACAACTTAAAAAGAATGACACAAATAAAATTAATATTAATGCTACTAACAAAATTCCAACATTAATACACATTCTCCACAAAAATCTTAAATATATTTGATGTTTTGTTAATGAACTAAATGATTTTAATAAAAGTATATCAAAAAAGTTTTTCATTATTCTAATTCATTTAATTGTTCTAATTTTCTTCTTCGTTGCTCTTTAAGGGTTTCTTCACGTTCTAACCAAATTACTTTATTTGATGGTATGACAGAACAAAACCGTTTTTTAACGACATTTTTGATATGCTCATATTGATTAGAATCAGGACCGCTCGTCACTTCTACACGATCTAATACAACTTTACATTCACCATTTGTATATCTATCTATTTCTTTAATATATACAATATAATGATATGTATGTTTTGATACAACTTTTCCATCAATATCAGAAAGTTCTAATGGAATATCACCTTCATAATAGCCTTCTCTTAGGGTTTTATCTAATTCAGCTATTGCTAATTCATATTTAGTCGCCATTGATTTATATTTAGAATATAAAATTATGCTACTTATAATAAATGGTACTGATACTAATAAATATAAATACATCACTTTAAATTGTTTAATTGTTCTAATTTTTTCTTTCTTTCAAATAAACCTTTATCACATATAGGACATTTTATACCTAATCTAGTTTCCCATAAGTGAGTACCACATTCTTTACCATTATGAATTTTTTTACAATAACTGTTATGATAGTCATAATTTATATCATTCCAATCCATTATTGCTTCTCTACCAACAATATCAAAATTCAAAGAATAAAAATCTTTAAAATAATATTGTATTGAAAAATCATAAAGTTCATATGTAAAGTTCCCATAGTCAGATTCTTTCATTAATTTTTTCAATTCTTGTTTTGTTTCTTCTGATAATTGAGATGTTGTATTGGGTAATTTCCAAGACTCATTATTACAAGTAGATATAAGTATTTTATCACCAACTTTCATAATCCAGGTATCATAATTACAACTTGGAAATTCTATTGGATGATTTTCATCAACGGTTTGTAAATTTTTCAACCACGTTTTCTTATATTTGATATGTTCTCTCCAATTGCCCCATTTTTCTATTTTAATATTTTCTATTAATTGATTTACCATTATTGTGGCAACATCACGCACAGTTTTAGTTTTACCTGTACATTCTATTATGAATGAACTCGAACTACTATTACTTACAAATCCGTTTC
>Ga0210003_1003669_pt1 | contig 12389 bp, 9 predicted proteins | sample LantaG_FD_182804 | JGI IMG/M metagenome (GOLD analysis project Ga0210003, IMG submission 182804) | Deep subsurface microbial communities from Baltic Sea to uncover new lineages of life (NeLLi) - Landsort_02402 metaG (SPAdes) (version 2) | ecosystem: Environmental > Aquatic > Marine > Oceanic >...
GACCCTGTAGGCGGCGAGCGCCCCGCGCAGCGCCGCGGCCAGGGCGACGCCCGTGAGTCCAGCGCGGCGGGAGATCGGAGGGCGAGCCTGGTGAGAAGAAGAAGCGTGAGAAGAAGTAGAAGAAGAAGAAGAAGAAGAAGAAGAAGAAGAAGAAGAAGAAGAAGAAGAAGAAGAAGAAGAAGAAGAAGAAGAAGAAGAAGAGAAGGGCCCGCGGGAGAGGAGGAGGAGCTGGTTCTCTCCCTCGTCTTCGACCTGAGAAGAGGAAGTCGGCTCTTCTCCTCCTCCTTCCTTGTCGTCGAGGGGCACGGTCGCCGACAGCGCCGCCGAGGCGAGCACCCCGCGTCCTCCCGGCAGCGACGGAGACAGGAAGAGGGGAGAGGAAGAAAGAGAGGAGGAGGAGGCCCTGGGAGAGCCGCTCTCGGTACCTTCGCCGCTTCCTCCGTTTCCACTTCCGCTTCCGCCCTCGGCGACGGCGACGCTCCCGCCGCTCTCGCTCTCGCGCGAGGCCTCCACCGCCTTGGCCAGCGCCGAGAACGACGCCCCGACGGCCTCGGCGACTTCCTCCTTCGCTTCCTCAATCTCTTCTCCTTCCAGCTCGAACTCGGCAAGCTGCCTCCTCAGGCCGTCGGCGCGCGCGTCGGCGGTCGCGAGCGCCGCCCTCGCTCCCGATTCGGCTGCCCTCGCCGCCGCCAGCGCGCACAGCAGGGCCTGCGCCTCGAGCCCGGCAGCGCTCTCCGCGGCCCTGTCGGCCTCGAAATCCGCCACGAGCAGCGCCTCACGCCTCCACTCGGCGCGCGTCTCCTCGCAGGCGCAGACGAGGGCCGAGGTGGCGTCCCTCTGCGCCTCTTGCGCTCCCCTGGCGGCCCGCGACCGGAGCGACAGCTGCCTAAGCGTGGCGTCGAGCGAGGCGGCGCGCGCGGAGAGCTCTAGCAGGGAGACCTCGATGGATTCGGGGTCTTCGGAGTCTTCCGAGTCTTCCGAGTGGTCTTCCTCGTGCTGCTGCTGGAGCGGGAGGTAGGCGCGGCAGGGGCGCGGCAGCTGTTGAGATTTTTTTTTTCGAAAGAAGGAGAAAAGGTTGAGAGAGCGCCGCCGACGCCGACGCCGACGGGCGACGACGATGCGTCATGCGGGGTGTTTTTTTTGCGACGCGGCAAGAGGTCTCTCTAGGTACATTCGAGCCCATTTGCGCACAACGGCCTGTTACAGATGGTCAATGTGGCCCCTTCGTGCTGCTGGAAGAGGAATCCAGGGTAGGCGGAGGCGCGCGAGGGACGGAAAGGGGGTGCGAGAATGGTTTCTCTCCTCCCTCGTCGATGGCGCGACGTCGACGACGAAAAAACTCTTTCTCCTTCTCGCTCACGTTTCGGTCAGCGGGCGCGTTGGCTCGTCCAACGCGGCGCGAGGAGATAGCCGGGAAGACAGCTCCTGCCTGAGCGGGAGCGGCGCGGCGCACAAAGGGCTTGAGCATGGAGAGCATTTTGTTTTCTTGAGCGAATGTGGCTTCTTTTCGAGTTTTTTTCGAGCGAATTCTTGGAGTGTGAGAGCTCGACCTCGACCTCTTCTTCTCTTCTTCTCTTCTTCTCTTGTTCTCTTCTCGCTACCCCTCCTCCTTTTTACACACAAAAACCAAACACCACCCCTCTCTATCTTCAGTCGCACTTGACAGACCTGTAAATCCTCCTCACGAAGGCGGCGCTCGCCAAAAAGCCCACGGCCCCCGTCGCCGTCCCCAGACTCAAACAGAGCAGCAGACTCCACCCGAAATAAAAGCAGCCCTGGAAAACGCCCGTCATCCTGGTGCCGGCGAAGAAGTAACGGACGCAGTAGGCGAACAGGTACAGCGCCGGGCTGCACCCGGCCATGAAGCTCGCCGAATGCCACCTGTGGTCCTCGGCGCAGAGCAGCGAGTAGACAGCGACGATTGCAGAACAAGCGGTGGCTGCGAGTAAGAGCCCCAGAGCGGGGACCAGAGTCCAAAGAAAGGGGGCAGAAGGGACCTTGTAGTTCCACAGGGCGGCGAGAACAAAGGTCGTTTCCTGGGTTGATGGATTGGGTTAGAGTTGTGGTGTGGAGAGGGAAGGAGGGGGAAGAGTGAGCGTTTTTTGGAAAAGAAAGAGTCGAGGTCGTTGTCGTCGGTCCCCTTTTTCCCCCTTTTCTCTCTCTCTCTCTCTCTCTCTCTTTCCTCTCTTCTCTCTTTCTTCTCACCACCAAGATGCTCAAAAACGGCAGCAACCCCGCCAGCAGGCACACGAAGGCCCGGGACCGGTGCCACGGCTTGGAGGGGATCGGCGAGGGGACCCTCTTGGTCCTTGTCGGGTCTCCCGCTCTGCCGCCGCCGGCCGCCTCTCCAAGTCTCCGCCGCTGCCACCGCTTCCTCCCCGCCGCGAAACCGAGCCGGCACAGCGGCGCCGAGAGCAGCAGCCAGAGGGCCGAGACCCCGGCCACTCCGCGGAAGGGCACGGCGGCCGAGGACCGGTAGAGGAGCGCGACGGAGTTGACGAAGGCGCCGACGGCGAGGGACGAGAGGGGCAAGAGGGTGGCGGCGAGCAGCCAGGTCCGAGCCTGCGCCCTCTTCGACGTCGTCGCCGTCGTCGAGCTCCCTGCTCTGCCTCCCAAGCTCCCTCCGCCGCCGCTGCTGCCGCCATTGCTGCTGAAGCGTGTGAAGGTCTCCCCGGCGACGAAGCCCCCGACCACCGAGGTCAGGGCGTAGAGAACGACGGCCACAGTAGCGACGGAGCCCCTGTCTTCGAACAGCGACGAGCCGCGGGCGGCGGCGGCGGCCGAGGTGAGAAACGCGAGAAGGCAGAGCTGCGCGCCCGTCCCTACGAGGGCGGAGAGTAAAGGAAGCCTCTTGGGAGTCCGGAAGACGTCCCCGGAGAGGACCTTCCATCCCGTCTCGTCGTCGAAGTCGCCGTCGAGCCCGCCGAGGTCGAGGTCGAGGCGCGAAGGAGAGGAGGAAGAAGAAGAAGAGCTTCCGACTCCGATTCCATTTCCGTTTCCGTTGTTGTTGTATCGCGACAAGTCGGCGCGAAGCGCCCTGACCAGGATCGCCGCGACCAGCGCCGTCAGGAAGGCCACGGTGGCGGCGGCGTTGGCCAGCGCCCACCAGTGGATCCGGTGGTTGAAGAAATCTCGATCGAGATATTTCTCAAACCTTTTCGAAAAAGGCGTTCCGGTCTCGTCCTCGGACCATCGGACCTCGAAGGTGAAGTCGAGCTGGGCTCCAGGGAGGATGGGCTGAGGGTTCTCGCTGGTGAGGTTGACCTGGATGATGCGGTCGGCTGGTGGAAGGGTGTTTTGGAAATTGAGGGAGAAAGGAAGAAGGAGGAGAAGAGAAAAGTGAGTTTTTTTTTTCGACCTCGACCTCCTCGAGAGAAACCCGAAAAAACGGAACGACTTTTCTTTTGTCTCTCTTCCTCTCTCTCACCGCTGTAAGAGATGTCAAACGCCCTGTGCGTGTAAACGTGCAGCTCCTCCCCCTCCTCTTCCTCTGAGCTGCTCGGAGGGCTCCCGACAAATCCCCAGATCGGCAAGTCGTCCAAAAAGAGCTCGAACCAGAAGTGGTTCCGGACTGCTCTCGACAGCTTCGCCACGGCCTCCTCGTCCAGGACCTGAGAGCAGATCCTCTGCTTCTCCAGGGGAACGGGCTCGAGGAAGGAGAGCTCGAGCTGCGAGTCGACGAGCCTGTTCCCTCCGAGGACCTCTCCCAGGCCGCCCCACTTCGTCGCCGGCTTTTTGTTCTTTTTGTTCTTCTTCTTGCCGTTCTCGGTGGTTTTGTCGTCCGAGCTTCCATCCTCCGGGCGGCACAGCGGCAGGGAGTCGTAGAAATAGGTCTGCTGCGGGTTGTTGTAAGGGCCGACCTTGTTGACCCAGAGGCGGAGGGGCTCGCCGCGCTTGTACTGAGTTTTTTTTTTTTCGAGGTTGAGAGAAGAAGGATCGATCGATTGATGCTATCGAGAAAAAAAGAGAAAGCATTCGATCTTCCTTTCGCTTCTCCTCCTTCGAATTCTCACCCTGTGCGTCCTCTCGTCCGCCGAGACCGAGGAGACAGCGCAGAGGAACGCCAGGAACGCGAGAGCGGTCCTCCAGGCCTCCCGCGGAGGCATTTTGTTGGTTGGGCGCGCCTTCCAGAGTTTTTTTTCAGAGAAGGAACAAAAATGATCGGTTTTTATTATCGCCTTTCTTTGCCTTGCATTTTTTCGGTTTTCAAAATCAACAGAGATTTTTTTTCGCTTCCTCGCTATCGCTCTCTCTCTCTATCTCGCACAGTTCCTCATCAATCAGACCAACGATCGATGATGAGAGCAGCTGTCCAATCAACCTCCGCAGGTACGCGAAATCGCGTTCTACCCGCGGCAGCAGCACCGGGAGTTTGAAAGCGAAAAAAAAGATGAAGAGCACTGCGGGTCGGGGACAGCGGCGATCTTTGCCGATCTCACCCCGTCAACCTTCTCCCCTCTCTCTCTCTCTCCCCCTCTTTTCAATCCCAGGCGCCGTGCCGAGTGCCTTAGCCGATAAGCAGTATCTCTCTCGAAGGCCGGCGATGGCAATCGCCCCGAAATGCGCCCTTGCCGCCCCCGATTCGACGAGCGCGATTGCTCGCCGGCAATGCCTGCGACAACCAGGTCGACGATGGCGGCGGCGACGACGACGAGGCTCCTCGACCTCCTCTGTTGTCTCGGCCCCCGCTTCTTCTTCCACCAACAACAGCGCCGCCAAAAATGGCGACGACGAACTGTACCTGACGACAAAGGAGGCAAGCAGCGCGATCCCGGAGTCCCTCTCCTTCCAGCGGACTCCGGGAGAGGTCGCTTCCTCCTCGAGCTCCAGCGACAGGGAAGCGGGCAACTTGGACCAGGAGGACCCTTTCATGCCCGGGGACCTCGTGGAGGGCCGCTATCGCGTCGAGGCCGTGCTGGGGCGCGGGGCCATGGGCGTCACCTTCGCCGTGCGCGACGAGCAGGCCGAAGGAGAAGGAAAAGAAGGAAAAGAGGGAGAGAAACCTCTCCAGCTCGCTCTGAAGGCGACGCGCCTCCGTGGGCGCGGCGCCGGCGGCTGGAAGGCCTTTGACCTCGCCGAGCGCGAGGCCGCCGCCCTGAAATCCCTCTCCGGCCACCCCAACATCCCCCGCTTCGAGCGCTTCTTCGACGTCGACCGCACTGACGACAGGATTCGGTGCTTGGTCGAGGAAAGAGTGAAGAGCGGCAAGTCCCTCGCTGCGGTCGTCGCCTCGGGAGAAAGGGCGAGCCCCGAGCAAATCGCCCTCTTGGCGAGGGACATCTTGTCTGCGCTCTCTCATTTATCTTCGAGGTCGCCGCCCGTCACGCACCGGGACGTGAAGCCCGAGAACATTGTCCTGGAGGGAGGGAAGTGGGGAGGCAAGGCCTTTCTCGTCGATTTCTCCGGTGTTGCAGCGGCGGCGCTGGCGGAGAGCGAGAGCGGAGGCGGAGGTGGAGGTGCTTCTTCGTCTTCTTCTTCCTTGCCTATTCCTTCCTCCAATTCTCTCCCGGGACCGGGAACGACGGTCATCGGAACGTTCGGTTTCATGGCGCCGGTAAGAGGTTAAGTTTCTTCTTTTTTTTTGAAGTCTTTTTGAGAGAGAGAAAGAAAGAAGAAAAAACTCAACTCTTTCCTGTTTCTCTTCTCCACCTCTCTCATCCCCCCAACAACAGGAGCAATTCCGCGGCGCCGCGAGCCCGGCCTCGGACGTCTACGCCCTCGGCGCCACTTTACTCTTCGCCCTCACGGGAAGGCAGCCTTCCTCCTTCCCGCTGCGCAAGGGACTCAGGCTCGACACGGGCACTGCTTTGCAAAGCGCGAGGGCGCCGAGGCTGCTGCGGGAGATCGTGGAGGCTTCGCTGGAGCCCTCGCCCGAGGACAGGCCGACCGCCGACGACGCGCTGAGGGCCCTGGAGGAGGCGATGGGGTTGGTGGTGGTGGGAGGGACAGGGGAGGAAGAGGAAGAGGAGGAGGAAGAGGGCGTCGTCTTCTCCGGGAGAGCCTTTGGAGGCAAGAGCGCAAAGAGCGGCGGCGGCGGCGGCGGCGCCGGCGCCGTCGACCGACTCGAGCGCGCTTTCTCTCCTTCCTCCTCTTCTTCTTCTCCTTACACTTCCGACCCCAGCAGCACCAGCAACAGCAGCGTCGCCCTCTTCTCCTCCTCCTCCTCCTTCTCTCCTTCTTCCTCCGTCTCCTTGATGACCCCGCCGGCGGGCGCGCGCTCCAAGATCGGGACCCGAGGGAAAAGCTTCGCCCTCGACGTGCCCGCGGGCCCCCTGCTGGCGCCCGAGCGCGCCGGCTCGGCGGCCTTCGCCGTTGTCTGGACGGCCTCCGTCGCCGCCTGGACCTTCACGGCGCTTGCGGCCGGTTCCCTGTTCGCCGCCGCCTTCTCTATCCCCTTCTGGCTGTCGGGGGCGGCCGTAGCGAAAGATGCCCTGGGAGGGGCGCTGTCGGGGGACTCGAGGCTCGAGATCGGGCCCAGGACCTGGAGGCTGGTGAAGGGCAGAAGGGGAGGTAAAAAAGGAGGATCGATGCAGAACGACAACGACGACGATGTCTATGACCTCTCCGGGGCGTTGGAAGAGGAAGACGACGAAAGTAACGAAGACTCGAAAGGAAACGCCGTCGGGGGCGAGACCTCGACGCTGCGCGGTGCCCGAGTCTCTGTCACCGCTTACGTAAACGGCGTCCCTCGGACTAGGTTAGAAATCGTCGACGGCTTCAACCTCCACGTCATTTCGGAAGATTTATCCTTGCAGGAGCAGCGGTGGCTGGCGAGGGCGATCAACGCGGCGGTGGAGCGCGCGACGGGGAAGAAGCCGCCGCTCGCGGAGAAGAAGAAGAAGAAGAGGACGAAGAGATCGAGCAGAGACGACGAGAGCGACGACTCTGAAGACGAAGACGACGACCTCACGCCTCGTTTGCCGCCGCGCGTCTTCGTGTCCGACACCACCTGGGGCCCCTCGGGCTTCGGGGTCGGCGGTATGTGGGGGGACTTTGGCAGCGAAGATCGATTCATCGGCGGGAATGGAGGTGGAGCGGGGCAGAGGGGCTTTTTCGGAGACAGGACCGACGGCTTTGCCGACGACGACTTTTGAAAGCTTTATTTTTTTTAAGTACCTTTTTACAGTTGAAAAGTGGTGACGAAACCCAATGTACAACAAAGCGCGCGCACAAGAGAGAGAGCATGCGCACGAGGGCGAAAGGGACCGGGGGTGGAATGAAACAATTTAATATGATAGTAACGAAAGTTTGGACGTCGAGTTTTTCGTTTTTTTTTTCGTTTTCGTCTTCTTTCTCCTCTCCTCCCGCCGCTCCTCCGCCGCGCCCCCCGCGCCTCTTTCCCGCCTCGTCGCGGTTCCGGACTCGGCCAGCGCCGGAAGCACCTCGGCGCTGTAAGCCCCGCCGCCGATCTCGTGCTCTCTCTTTACATTTCGTGCCTCAATCTCTCTCGCCACAGCGCGTCCGCGTCCACCCCGGCGCCGGCCAGCGCCTGCCTCGCAGCAGCCTGCTCGGCAGTAGGGCGGTGGACGTCTGCTCCGACTCCTTGCAGCTCGCCGTCGACGAACACGCGCGAGACCCAGAGCCAGGCGGCGCGCGACTGATGAGGCTCGGGTTTTTCTTCTCTCTCGTTTTGTTCCCTTCCCTCTCCCGAGACCACCACCGCCGGAATGGCCGCCGAGCCCTTGGTGGCCGGGTGACCAGGCGAATGCCCTCCCCAGGACTCGCAGCGCGCGTGCGAGCCCCGGTACTCGACGGAGGAGTGGCCGGCGACGATGGCCAGGAGGGACTTGTAGTTGTTGTCGAGGAGCAGGCGCGAGGAGGCGAGCGAAGAAGAAGAAGAAGAGACGGCGGCGACTTCTTCGCCGATTTCTTCGTTGTCGTCGTCGCCGCCGTTTTCAAAGGCGGCGCTGTCCGCGACGGCCTTCCCTTCACCTCTCTCGACGGCATTTTCTTCTCCGAATTCCTCGTCATTGTCGTCGTCGGCGGCGACCGAGACGTCCAGCGCCAGCTGAAGCACCCACTCGGCCGCGCCGCGAAGGCCAAACTCCAGATACAGTGCTCCCGCCACTGCCTCCACGGCATCCACCAGCGACGCCAGACCTCCGGCACCGGACCAGTGCGTAAGGTACTCCCCGCGGCTCATGCTGCGCGCGTTGAAGGTCACGAACACGTCGAGCCTCGCTGCCGCGGCGGCAGCCAGCAAGGAGCGGCCGCAGACGAGCGACCGGGCAGAGTTGGAGAGGCCGTGCTCGGTCGCGCGAGGGAAGCGCGCAAGGGACCACTCCCGCGCCGCGAGCTCTAGGACCGCGTCGCCGAGGTACTCGAGGCGCTCGAACTGCGGGGGGAGAGAGGTGGAAGAAGTGGAAGAAGTAGAAGAAGGAGAGGAGGAAGAAGATTCGCTTTCAGAAGAGAAGCTTTCGTCTTCGTCGCCGCTGCTTCCACTGCTGCTGCTTGAGCTGCTTCCCGAATTCCCACTGCTGCTGCTGCTGCTGTTCCAGATCTCGGCCACCTTCGAAGCCGAAGAGCTCTTCTGCCTGGGCAGGGCCGACGGCAGCGTCAGAGCAGCCCTGACCCTCTCGGCGGCCTTCTTCCTCAGCCCGCGGCCGACGAGCCTCTCGAGCAGATGACGAGGGACGTCAGCCCCGGCGTCCGTGGCCCTTCCGTCTCTCCCGACGACCTTCGCGTCCACCAGCGCTCTGAGGGCCCGCTCGCCGTCGCCGTCCCCTCCCCTGTCCACGGCGGCTCGCAGGGCGGCGGCCCTCGGCGAGGCGTGGAAGGGAGGTAGCGGCGGCGGGCCGAACAGCGGCCAGGAGAGTTTCCGGAGCCTGAAAGGAAGGAGGAGCCAGAGCTTGCGGGCGAGGGCGACCGGCGGGGCGTCGAGGGGGATGAGCGACGAGGAAGCCAGGAACCCGCGGACGGTTGCCGCGAGTGGGGCGAGGGGGGGTTGAGGAGGTGGAGGAGAGACAGCAACAGAAGAGAGCTTTCGCGACTGTCGCCGTCGCCGCCGCCGCTGCTGATGCTGCTGCTGCTGCTTCGCCTGGTCTCTCTCTTCTTCCCCTCCTCCCCCTCCTTCCTCGTCGGGGCGGCTCAGCAGCAGCGAGCTCGGGGAGTAGTAGAAGTCGTTGTCCTCGGGGCTGCGGAACGACGAGAGAAGCGCCGCGGCGGTGGTGGTGGGCGGGAAGAAAGGAACGGCGTTGTTTTTCGACGACGACGAAGGAGTTGTTGTTGAAGAAGAGGTCGAGCTCTTCTTCCTCTGTTGTTGTTGTTGTTGCTGCTGGAGCGCCCTCGCCCTCGTCGCCGCCATGCGCTGCCCCGTGGGCCCGTCCGGGACTGGAGGTCCGGGGACAGTGCGTACCGTCTGGGAGAGCGTGACGCTCGAGCGCGGGACCGGCGGCGAAGAAGGGGAGGAGCGGCGCCTCGGGGTCGGAGAAGGAGAAGGAGAAGGAGACGAGATAGTTTCGGACAGCGGCGGCATGGAGCTCGACCTCGACCTCGACGCCGACGACGCCTCAACCTCTGTCCTCTCCTCGACGGCCCCGTTCCCTCCTCTGGAGTGCCTCTTGCCCGCCGAGGTCTCCGGGGAGGGCGACCGCGAGTGGTCTCTGCCTCCCGGGACTTGCTGGTTGCCGGAAGCGAGGACGAGGAGCCCGCGGCGGAGGGGCTTTGAAGCAGCATTGGAACTTTTTCGATGGCGGAGAGCGAAAAAAGTAGCATGTCCGCCTCTCGTCGTCGGCCCTTTCGAGGGCGAATCGGGGCGCAACGAGGCCTTTGCGAGCGACGCTCCGCCGCGCAGGGCCACGATATGCATCTTGGATGACGATAAGCTGCGGTATGGGGCTCAAAAAGGGGGTGGAAGAGTCTCTGCGAGGGGTGCCCTTTGACGAAGGGAAAATTGCGTGCTTCGACGGCGACGGAGATTGTGTCGAGGTCTTCTGCCTTTCTCATTTTCGTTCTTCGTTTTTTTTTCCCCTTGAAGAGGAGAGAGACATCCGCTCTCTCTCTCGCTCTCTCGCTCTCCTTCCGCCTCCCACCATGGCCGCCAACCTCGCTTCAGACCCGCGGAAACCACCCCCCTTGCCCCTCGTCGCCCTCCCGGCGTCGGCGCCGCGCTCGTCGGTCGCCGAGACGCTGCTCCGCACCACCGACGCCCTCGCCGATGCCGCCGAATCCCTGCTGCCTCGCCTGCGGCCCGACCCGGACAACAGGAGGCCGCCGCTGTCCTTCGCGGACGCGCAGAGCATCTCGCAGTCGCGGGCGGACGAGCGCAGGCGCGTGCAGGCGAGGAAGGAGAAGGCCGGGAAGGCCTCGGCCAAGGCGTTTGCGATCGGTCTTGGCGGTGTCGGCGTCGGCGGCGTCGGCAAGGGGGGAGGCGATGGTGCATCGATCGCTGCTGGAGTTCCCACGGGGGGCTCCTCGCAACCTCTGCCTCACCACCCTCACCACGGCGTGGGGAGCGAGTTCCCCGGTGCCGTGCCCGAAGGAGAGTCCGAGAAGGCGGCCTACTGGACGTTTGTGCAGGTGAGACTGCGGGGAGGGGTTGATTGAGATTGATCAAGCTTTTCTTCTTTCGATCGATCGAGAAGAATGTCGACCTCGACCCTCGACCTTCTCTCACCTTGTCCAAACCACCACCGAAACCCCAATTCCACCACCGACTAGGCCTACTTCCGCGAGCTCACCGCCGAGGACCTCGCCGACGTGCTGCCGATGGAAGGGATCAGGGAAGGGAAAGAAGACGAGGAAGAAGAGGACGAAGTTAAAAATTCATCTTTGTCGTCCGTCGACGCGCTCGCGCGCCGCGACGCCGCGTTCCGCCTCCCGGCCCCCTCCGGCGAGCTCGCGCCGCTGGGTGCCCCGCTCAACGACAGGGGACCCCCGCCCAAGTCTCTCTTGGCCCCGACGCAGGCGTTTGCGGCTCCCGTGCTGCATCCGGGGGGAACTGTGATCGACATCGTCCCGAGACCCTCTCCCAACGGCAAGGGCGGGAGCTCTTCAAGGCCTGGCTCCGCTTCGTCGCTCCCGGTCTCTCCCGCTGCTGCTGGTGCTGCTGCTGGTAGTGTTGCACCTCCTGTGGCTGCGGCGACAGCCCCTACATCAGATGCAGCGATAGCAGCAGCAGCAGCTCCTGCTGTTGCTCCTGCTCCCGCCGCTGCCGCCGCGACAGCTCCTCCAGCTCTACAACCTCCCCTCCCTGCCCCGCAGCCCTTCCTTCTCCCTCCACAGCCGCTGGCCCCTTCTTCTTCATTCCCGCGCAACCGCGGCGTGGCGAGGAGGGAGCGCGCGGCCGCGGCCGATCCGGACTTCTATCTGCTTGCCGGCGTCGTCTTCGAAGCGCCGGCAGCAACGACAACAGCTCCTGCCGCCTTTGACGCTGCTGCCGTCGTCGCTGTTCCTGCTCCTCTCCCTCCTCCTCCTCAGCCGGAGCCGCGCTTTCTCAACTCGTTGATAGAGGGGTGCGACCTGGAGGACCTGGCCGCCGCTGCCGGCTTCGTCGCTCGCCTCTCGGCGCTCGACGACGGCGACGATGACGATGAAAAGGAGGCGGCGGAAGAGAGAGCGGCAAAGGAGCTCGAAGAGGCCGGCGCGAGCAGAGAGGCCGCCGCTTCCTGGTCCCGTCTCGCCTCTTCTTCTTCTCCTCCTCCTCCTCTCACCCCGGAGGGCGCCGCCGCCCTCCGCCGCTGGCTCTCCTCGAAAGCCGACCCGCTGCTGCGGGCTGTCGGGGCGGCGGCGAGGCCTGCGTCACTGCCCGCCGTGCCGGAGCGGGTCCTGCGCCTCCTGGAGGTTTCGAGTTCGAGCTCGAATTCAAACTCTTCGAAACGAAACTTGCCGGCTTCCGGCGCCGTGCTCTCCCTGCCAGAGGGGTGCCAGTCCTACCGTGCCTGGCTGACCCGCCTGCTCGCGGCGCCGAGGGACGCCGGAGCTCTTCCGGACGGAGCCTCGGTCCACGCGCACACGAGGGCGGCGGTCGGCGATCCTTCGAGGCCGCTGGCAGAGCACGCTCTCGAGGCGCCTCCCTTGCCCGCCGAGAAGGACAAGCCAGCGGCTGCTGCTGCTGCTGCTGCAGCGGCGGCTGCTGCGGCGGCGACGGCGGCGGGGGCGGGTAAAGCTGCTTCGAAGGCGGCGAGCAAGGCGGCGTTCCGGGCGGCGGAAGCGGCGACGACGGGAGCGTCAGGAGCTTCTTCTGCTGCTGCTGCTGCTGTTGCTCCTCCTCCGGCGCTCGCCCCCGGAGGCCCCAATGCTGCCGCCGCCGCTCCTTCCAAGAGGGCCGCATCCGCCTCCGTCGACTACCTGGCCCTCAGCGGGCGCAAGGGCAGCGCCGGAATTGGAGGTGGAGGTGGAGGTTCGGGCTCTTCGACTCCTCCCACCATCGCTGCAGCAACGACAAACAA
>Ga0210003_1003670_pt1 | contig 12387 bp, 6 predicted proteins | sample LantaG_FD_182804 | JGI IMG/M metagenome (GOLD analysis project Ga0210003, IMG submission 182804) | Deep subsurface microbial communities from Baltic Sea to uncover new lineages of life (NeLLi) - Landsort_02402 metaG (SPAdes) (version 2) | ecosystem: Environmental > Aquatic > Marine > Oceanic >...
GAAGGGGACGGCGCCGCTGCCCCAAGCATGATTGCGAGGTTCCCCGCGGCCTCCGCCGCGGCCGCGGCCTCGTCGTCGGGGCCCGAGGCCAGCGAGGACACCAAGGTGTCCAGAACGACGGAAGGAGAAAGCGAATGAGGAGGAGAATTCGCCCGAGCGGCGGCGAGAGGGGAGGAGGGGCCCGGGGGGCTGGCGACAGCAGAGGAGGAGAAGGAGGCGCCGCCTCTCCTGCTCTCCGAGCCCAGGAGCAGCAGCCTGGGCGCCGCGACGCCTCCTGTTTTTTTTTGGGGGGGGGGGAACAGAAGAGCGAAAAAAGAGAGTGGCGGAGAGAGAGAGGGGGCAAAGAATGAGTTCTTTCCCCTCTTTCGCCAACCTCTCGAGACCCGGGCAAAAAAAGAACTCAAAACTCGAAAGACGCAAAAGCACAAACGCACCTCCGGCAGCGGCGAGCGCAGCCAGGAGCCTCAACCCCGCCACGCGCATCCTGTGCCGCGCCGGGCTCGACCGCAGCAGCGACTCGAGCGAGGACAGGAGCCCACCGTCCAGGTGGGCGTCGAGCGTCGTCGCCGCGGCTCCCCCGGCCGCTTTCGCCCGAGAGAGCTGCGGTGGCAGCGGCTGGAGCGCCACTGCTGCCCCCGCCGCCCCCGCTGTCCCTGAGACTGCCAGAGCCGGCGGCGGCAGCGCAGCAGCAGGCAGACCGCTGCCGTCTTGCTGCTCCGCATTCTCCGAGACGATAGTCGACTTCCTCGACGGCTGCGGCGAGAGCGGCGAGACGAGCGCGGCGGCGGCGGCCGCCGCCGCCGCGGCGACGGCGGCAAAGGCGCCCGAGGCCGCGGCGCTGACGCCGCCCCCGCCGCTGCTTCCGGTTCCGGCCGCGGTCTCGACTTTGCTGGCGTTCTCCGCGGCGACGATGGCCTGTCGTTGGATTTTCGAAAGAGAGAAAAAGGAGTGAGTTTCCCGTTCATTTGTTTCTCTCTCTCTCCCCCTAAAAAAAAGAAAAAAAGAAACTCACCGCAGCACCGACAGCCGCGGTCGCGGCCGCCTTCTCCGCCTCGCTCTCGCGCCGCCGCCTCTGCTGCCGCTCTTCCTCCTCCTCGACGGCCCCCCCCTCCGCGCCCTCGGAGAGCGTCTGGAGCGTCGATCTCCGCCCCGCTCCGTCTCCTACTCCGCCTCCACCATTTGCTGCTGCTTCCTCCTCCCTCCTCGCCCGCCTGGCCGTCCTCTCCTCCTCGCGCGCCCGCAGGAAGCTGCGCCGCTGCTCCCCGGCGCCCTCGAGCTCGCCCACGGCCACGGCGGCCGTCACCCCGCCGGTGCCGCAGTCGAGGCCCCACGACGCGGTGGCCACGCGCGCCACGGCCTTGGAGGCCTGCTCCACGACCACGGCGTCGTCCGACAGCAGGCACAGCGCGAGCTGCTGCACGGCCGAGGGCACGCGCGCGACGGCCGCGGCGTGGCCCGCGTCGGCGGTGAGCGCGGCGAGCGCGCCGGCCAGCAGGGGGTGCTGGCAGGAGCTGCGGCGGAAGACGAGGGGCCAGAGGGCGTCCGCGGAGCGGCTGCTGCTGCTGGAGGAGGAGGAGGAAGAGGGGGCGGCGGCGTTGGAGGCCGAGGCGGCGCAGGAGGAGGCGGGGCCGGTGCCCCCCCGGCCGCCATCGCCGAGGCCGCCGTCGAGGCCGCCGTCGCCGTTCCTCCCGGCCGCGCCCGCCCCCCCGCCCCCGACCCCGGCGCCGCCGGCGGCCCTGCTCAGGTAGCCCCCGCCGCCTCTGCCCACCCCCGCCGAGAGCACCCCCCCGACGACGCCCCCCGCGGGGGGCGGCGCCAGCTCCACGTGCCACAGCGACCAGGCGGCGTCAGCCCTGACCCTCGCACCGCCCAGCGACAGCGAGCGCAGCGCGCGGCACGCGGTCAGCTCGGGCAGGAACTCGAGCGGGTTCCCGTGGAGCTGCAGGGATCGCAGGTGGGACCAGCGCGTGACGTCGACGACGGGCGCCGCGAGCCTGTTGTTCTCGAGCGAGAGCTCGCGCAGGCTCGAGAGCCTCGACAGCGAGGCCGGGAGAGAGACGAGCGCGTTGTTGTCCGCGGAGAGGCGCGTGAGGGCGGTGAGGCTTCCCAGCGCCGAGGGGAGACCCGTGAGGCGGTTGCCGTCGAGGCGGAGGTCGCGCAGGGTCGTCATGCGGCAGACGCTCTCTGGAAGCTCCGTGAGGCCTGAAGAAAGACGTTAAATATTTTTTTTGTGTCAGTTTTTTGTTCCGTTTTTTTTGTAAAAGTCGTCGTTCACTCTCTCGTTCCCTTTCTGTCGATAATTCGAAACATAAAATCTTACCACATCGCGACAGGAAGAGGGAACGGATCCGCAAGGGGGCGTGGTGAGGAGAGCGGAGGAGGAGGGAAGGAGGAGGAGGGAGGAGGGAAGGAGGAGGAGGACGAGCTTCCTCCGTCGCAGGCGCCTCTCCTCCTCCTCCTCCTCCCTCCCCCTCCTTCTCCTCCGCGGCCACCGGCTCCACCTCGACCTCCGCGGGGAGCAGCGCCTCCAGGGCCTCGAGCACCGTCCCCTCGCAGCACCTGACGCGGCGCACGCCCCCCAGGGGCAGCGCGGCGAGGATGGCGGCGACGGGGTGCGAGTGCTCCGGAGGCTCGTTGGCAGCCGCGACGGATGCCGCGGCGTCGCTCGCCGGGGCAGCTGCGGCGGCCGCGGCGGGGGCACCCGCGCCCCCGCCGCCCCCGCGGGAGAACTCGAGCATCGCCAGCCTGGCCCTGACCCGCGACACGGCCAGCCTGGCAGAGACGCCGCCGTCGGGGCGGGGGACGAAGGCGAGGGAGACCCTCTCCATGGTCGGCGCGCCGGCCCCTCGGCCGCCGCCGCTTTCGTCCACGGCGACCGCCGCGGCCGCCCTCGCCCCGACGGCCGCCGCGCTCTCGTTCGAGCTCCACTCTACGACCACGCTCGTGTAGTTGCGGTGGTCGGCCGAGGCGCGCTTGCGCCACTGGTCTTCGATGGACTGCAGGGTCTGCGGGCCCTGCCGCGGCGGGGACGCGGCGGCGCAGGCCAGGGTCGGACCAGAGGGAGAAGGTTTCGCCGCCGCTGCGATGGGCTTTGTAGGCGATGCTGACGAAGCGGCCGCGCTTTCTCCCGCTGCTCCAGTGCTGCTCCCGCCATTCACCGCCACATCGATAACAACCTCCTGCGGCGGGGTCTCGAACTCGAGCGAGAGCCTGTAGCACTCGACGGAGGGGCCCAGGAAGCGGCGCGAGAAGTTCATGGTTTTTTCGATCGAGGGACTTTTTTTTTTTGCTTCTGCTGGAAAATCGAATGCTCTTTGCTTTCTTTCGAGGCGCCTTTCTGCGCGAGTTTTCGCTCAAAGAGAGCGCTAGACGAAGAAGCGCGTCGAATGCCGTAGCGAGCGCAGAGGACAGAGGAATCGCGCCAGCAGAAAGACGTTCACGAAAGACGCCAAAGGTCGATGAAGACCGAACAAGTGCGCTTTGTTGCTGCCCGCTTCCTCGTCGTTCGTTCGTTCGTCGGCCAAGACAGAGTGAGGGAAGCGAGCTGAGCAAAAGAAGAGAATTTTGCTCTCACAATCAAGCGAACTCTTCGTTCGCAAACGCTCTCTGTTTTTCTCTCTGCTTTGCTTCTTTCCTCCGTGCGTCCCGTGTGACAGAGAGAGCTCGCATACCCACTCTCTCCACGCGGCACAGTTAGCAGCAAAGCACCGAGCAATCCGTTTCGCTCGTCGCCGTCTGATTGCTTGCCGCCCGTCGTCGACGATTCTTTCTTTCCTTTGCGTCCCCCTTTTTTCTCCTCGCGCTTCTGATCGTGCTGCACGATGGGTAGGACGACGCGCGTGTCCAAGAAGCAGGACGAGGGCGTCGAGGCAGAGCCAGAGAAGGAGGAGAAGCCGGCCCCCGCGAAGCGCGGCAGGGGAGGCAAGGCCGCCGCCGCCGCCGATGCCGGAAAGGACGAGGCGGCGGTGATACCCGCTGCTGCTGCTCCAAAAAAGGCCGAGGAGGCCGAGCAGCCGGCGGCGGCGCCCGCGCCTGCGCCCGCGCCTGCTGCCCGCCGCAGCGCTCGCGCCTCCAAGAGCGACGCCGCCGCCGCCGCTGAAGCGGAGGAAGAAGAGGCGAAGCCCGCTGCTCCCGCTCCCGCTGCAGCCAAGCGCGGCAGGGGGGGCGAGGCCGCCGCCGCGACAGCCGGAGTCGGAGAGAAAGAGAAAAGGAAAGAGCCCTCGCCCCCTCCTCCAGCGGCCAAGAAGCCCCGCAAGAGGGCTGCCGATGACAAAAAAGAGGAGGAAGAGGCTGTCGCCGAACCAGCGGCCCAGGACGGGGAAGCGGCTGCTCCCGCTGCTCCCGCTGCTCCCGCTGCTCCCTCTCCTCCGTCGTTGTCGTCGTCGCGACTGCCACAGCAGCAGCAACAGAAGCAGCAGCAGCAGCAGCAGCACTCCCGCGGTGGAGGCCGCTTCGGGGCCGGAGGCCGAGGCCGCGGCGGCTTCTCGGGCGGCCCTCCTCCTCCTCTCCAGAGCTTCCGCGGGGGAGGCCGCTTCGGCGGCGGCCGCGGAGGAAGAGGAAGGGGCTCCTTCGCCGCCTCCGGCGGCGCCCCGGGCGACGACGGCGCGACCGCCGCGGCCCCCTACCGCCCCACGGGCGGCGCGCTCACCCTGGCCGAGATCGAGTCGCACCCGGTCACCAGGCTCGCGCGGTCGACCTGGGCCACTCCGGAGGCGAGGAGGAGGTCGAAAAGGGAGTTCGACGCCGGGATGGTGGAGGAGCTTTGGCGCGCCGTCCTCGGCGGCGGCGGCGGCGAGCGCGGGGGAGGCGGCGCGGGCGCTCTCGACCTCGGCCCCTCCGCCTCCACCCCGGCCTCCCGCCGCCGCTCCACCGCGCTCCTCGAGCTCTCCCGCTACCTCGAGGCCTACCTGATCCCGCACTTTGACGGCGAGAAGTCGTCGTACGCCCACGTCATGAGCTGCGTCGCGCTCGTGGTCGAGAAGGGGAAGGAGGGGGTCGCCCCCTGGTCGGGCTTCGAGGAGAGCGAGCCCGGGGACGACGCCGGCGAGGGCGCCGGCGAGGACGAGCTCAACCTGAGCCCGGCGCGGCGCTCCGCGGCGCTCTCCGCGCTCTTCGCCCGAGTCTGCGCGCTTGCCGACCCGGCCGAGGCGCGCAGGCAGGCCCTCCCCGCCACGGTCTCGCAGCGGGAGCGCACGACGCTCCTCCGGTTCGCGGCCTCGGCCTTCGCGTCGCTCGAGGTGCCCTGCGTGCGGGGGTGCACCCTCAGGCTCGTCGCGCTGCCGCTGTGGCGGTCCCTGTCCGAGGGGAGGAGGGAGCTGGAGCTGGCGCGGACGCCGGCGCTGGCCAAGCACTGGAGGAAGCTCGCGAAGAGGGACGCCAAGAGGAAGGCGACTGCCGCCGCCGGCGGCGGCGACGGCGACGAAGACCCGTCTTCTCGCCCGGAGAGCTCGTTTCTGCCGCTGCTCGTCCGCGAGTGGCTCGCCGCCGTCCGCGGCGCGGTCACGATCCCCCCCCCCGGGAGCGGGGCAGCAGCGGCGGCGGCGGCCCGGCGAGGCGCCGCCGGCGTCGTCGTCGACCACGCGCTGGTCCGCCACGCCGAGCGAGGGGCCGAGCTCTTCGGCGACCTGCTGTCGCAGCTGCCGACGCGGCGGTTCTCGAGGGCCCTGCTGGCCGACCTGGGCGCGCTGCGCAAGGCGAGGGCGTCGCTGCTGGCCCGCGGGGGCGGGGACAGCGGCGTGCTCTTCCCCCCCGGTTCTTCGAGTGCTTCCTCTTCTTCCTCCTCTTCCTCTTCCTCTGTCGGCGCCGTCTTCTCCCAGCTCCTCGACCTCTGGGCCGCTTACGCCTCCTTCCCGGTCGACGACCACTCGGGAGAGGCCGTGGGAGACGGCGAGGCCGCGGCGCTCGCGGCGGCCAAGGCGGGGGCCCTGCAGCGGCTGCTATTCCGCTTCCACGCCGGGGCGCGCGAGCCGCTCGCGCTCGCGCCGACGGCGGCCATCACGGACCCGCGCCGGCTCGCCGGGATCCTGCTGGACGAGTGCGACCTGCCGCTCGACGAGCTGCGGCGGCTGGTGGTCGACGAGTGCAGGGCCGCCAGGGCCGACGACGACGACGCCGACGCGGAGGGCGTGGCGAGGAGGCTCGCCGCCGAGCGCGGAGAGGGAGACGTTTCGGCTGCCTCGGAGGCCGCCGCTGTGGCCTCCGTGGCTCGGTACCTCGCGGCAGCGCTCGCCGATGAGTACCAGCAGCCGACGCCCGTCGCGGCCTCGCTGGCGCAGCTGCCCCTCTACCCGACGGAGGCGGTGCTGTGGGACGAGGCGCGCGTGCCCTCGACCTCCCACGCCGCCTCGGGCTGGGCGGGAGGAGCGGGGGGAGCGGGCGGGCCGGAGAGCCGCCGCCGCCCCTCGCCGGCCGACCGGCCCCTGCCAGTCCCCAAGCTCAACCTCCAGTTCCTGTCCCCCGCCGACGCGCTCGCCCGCAACTTCCACCTGTTCCGGCTCGAGGCGGCCTCGGACGTCCGCGGCGACCTCGTCGACGTCCTGGGAAGGCTGCGCCCGGGCCGTGACGAGGCCGGAGGCGCCGTGCTTCGAGGGTGGGCAAAGATGGCGCTGCCGCTTGGCGGCGGCGCCTTGAGCGAGGCGCCGGGCGCGTTCGCTATCACGTCGGTGCGCCGCCCTTCGGTCGTCGCCGCTTCCTCGGCCGGCTCGGGGGGAAACGTCGTCCCTGCCGCCGTCACCGCCGAGGCCGTCGTCGACCTCGGCGGCTTGAGGGAGGACGCCGCGAGGGAGTGGGACCAGCTGAGGCAGCACGACGTCGTGTTCCTCCTGTCGATCAGGCCGCCGCGCGATCCGCAGGCGGCGGTCGCGGCGGCGGCGGCCGCGGCGGCCGAGGCCGCGGGGGGCAGTCCCTCCGATGACGCCTCGTCCTGCCTGTCCCCGGACGCCGCCCTGGCCGCGGCTTCCGGGCTGGTCGCCGTGCGAGGCGCCGAGGTGCTCGAGGTGAGGGACGAGGCCGGAAAGCCGCTCGACGCCTTCCTGCCCCTCGGCAGCCGGGGAGGCCGGGGCGGCGGCGGCGGCGGCGGCGGCGCGGCAGGAGGGGGGACCCGCAGGACGCTCGTGCTCTCGCTCGACGCGACCCAGTACCAGCTCGACATGGACCGGCTCGCCCTGCGCGCGGCCTCGCGAGGCGACGGCCGCGTCCTCGATGAGGACGACGTCTACGCGGGCCTCAACGTCGTCGTGCGCCGGCACGCCAAGGAGAACAACTTCAAGGCGGTGCTCGAGGCGGTGCGGGACGCGGTCGGCGACGCCGCCGCTGCTGCCGCCGCCGCCTCTTCTTCCTCTTCGAAAAGCTCTTCTTCCGTGCTGCCCCCGTGGCTCCACGACGTCTTCCTCGGGTACGGAGACCCCAGGGCCTGCTGCTGGAGGGCCCTACCGCCGACCTCCGCCGACGAGGAAGAGGAGAAGGCGCGAGAAGGCGGAGGAGGAGAGAAGGAGAAGGAGGAGAAGGAGGAGAAGCGGAAGCGCTTTGGCCGGACGCTCGACATGCGGGACACCTTCCTCGACGCGGCGCACCTCGCCGAGTCCTTCCCGGACCACGAGATCGTCTTCGAAGGGTCGGAGAAGAAAGCTCCTCCGCCGCCGCCTCCGTACAAGATCACGCTCCCGGCGGAGGACTTTGAGTGGGACGATGCCGACGACGACGACGACGGCGGCGGCGGCGGCGGCGGCGACGTCGAGGGCGGCCAAGGCGAGCGGAAGGAGAAAAAGGCCGCCGCCGCCGCCTCCCCGACGAAAAAGGTCCTCCGGGTCAGAGCCTACTCCCGCCCCAGCCCGGGACCCTACCCCGCCGCATCCCCGCCGCGCAATGCCGTCCGCTTCACCCCGGCCCAGGTCCGAGCGATCCTCGGAGCGCTGCAGCCGGGCCTGACCCAGGTCGTCGGCCCGCCGGGCACGGGCAAGACGGACGTCGCCGCGCAGGCGCTCTGCCTCCTGCTGCGGTCGAGGCCGAGGGAGCGCGTCCTGCTGGTGACTCACTCGAACCAGGCGCTCAACGACCTGTTCGCCAAGCTGCTGTCGAGGGACGTCCCCGCGAGCCTGCTCCTGCGGCTGGGGGCCGGGGAGGCCGAGCTCGAGCGCAGCGACGACTTTTCGAGGGCCGGCCGCGTCGACGCGGCGCTCGCGCGCCGGCTCGAGCTGCTGGCCAGGGTCGAGCGGCTGGCCAGGCTCCTGGGGATCGCGGGATTCGGGGGAGGGGACTCGCTGACGTGCGAGGGGGCCGCAAACTTCTGGAAGATGCACGTGAGGCCGCGGTGGGAAAGGTTCCGCGCCGCGGCGAAGGGGGTCCTGTCGGCAGCAGCCGAGGAGGAGGGAGGAGGAGGAGGAGAGGGAGGGAAGAAGACGGAGGAGGAGAAGGAGAAGGGCGGCGACGGCGACGACGGCGCTTCCGCTCCCGCTTCCGCCCCTCCCTCCTCCCCGATCGCCGAGGCCTTCCCCTTCGCCTCCTTCTTCGACGACACCCCCGCCCCGCTGTTCCCTCCCTCGGCCTCCCCCGCCGACCACCTGGAGGCCGCCCGCGGCGCCTTTGCCCACCTGCGCGAGCTCTTCGCCGAGCTCGAGGCCCTGCGCCCCTTCGAGCTGCTCCGCTCGTCCGCCGACCGCCTCTCGTACCTCGCCACGACCGCGGCGCGCCTCGTCGCAATGACGACGACGCACGCCGCCATCAAGCGGCGCGAGTTCCTCGAGCAGGGCCTGCGCTACGACTCGCTGGTGATGGAGGAGGCCGCGCAGGTCACCGAGGTCGAGACGCTGATCCCGATGCTGCTGCAGAGGGGGGGGCCCTCGAGGTCGTCGCCCTCTCCCCCTTCGTCGTCATCGAGCGCCCCCTCTCCCTCCTCGCGTCTCCGGCGCATCGTGCTGATCGGCGACCACCACCAGCTGCCGCCCGTGGTCAAGAACTCGGCGCTGGCCAGGGCCGCGAGGCTCGACCAGAGCCTGTTCGCGCGGCTCGCGAGGCTGGGCGTGCCCGCGGTGCAGCTCGACGCGCAGGGGCGCGCGCGGCCGGCGCTCGCGCGGCTTTACGCGTGGAGGTATGAGCGCAAGGGGGACGGGGCGGCGTCGGTGGCGGCCGCCGCCTCCTCTCCCTCCCCTCCCGGCCTCGCCTCGCTGCCCTGCGTCACGCCCGGATCCGCGGGCTGCTCCCCTCCCTACGAGCTCTCCAACGCCGGCTTCGCCCACGAGTGCCAGTTCGTCGACGTGCCCGACTTCCAGGGGAGGGGGGAGTCGAGCCCGTCGCCGTTCTACTACCAAAACCTCGGGGAGGCCGAGCTCGTGGTGTCGTGCTTCCAGTACATGCGGCTGCTGGGCTACCCCGCGTCGTCGATCGCGGTCCTGACGACCTACAACGGGCAGCGCGACCTGCTCGCCGACGTCTTCGAGGCGCGCTGCGCCTCCAGCGAGGCGCAGCTGCGGCTCTTTGGCCGGCCCGGCGCGCTCTCGACCGTCGACAAGTTCCAGGGGCAGCAGGCGGACTTTGTGCTCCTGTCGCTCGTGCGCACGTCCGCCGTCGGCCACTTCAGGGACGTCAGGAGGGCCGTGGTGGCGCTGTCTCGCGCGAGGCTGGGGCTGTACGTGTTCGGCAGGGCGGCGCTGTTCGCGCAGTGCGCAGAGCTGGCGCCGGCGCTCGGCGGGCTCCTGAGGGGAGCCGCTCCGGGAGCCGGGGCGGCGGCGGCGGCGGCGGCGAACGGGGGCGATCCCTCTCCCGTCCTCCCCCTGGGCCTCGCCCTGCACCCGGGCGAGCGCTACGGCTCCTGCCCGCGCAGGGCCTCGGACCCCGGGAAGGAGGTCCCGGTCCCCTGCGCGTCGCCGCAGGAGTTTGCGTCGCTGGTGGCCGGGATGAGCGGCGCCGCGGAGCGGGCCCTCTGGGCCGCTGCTGCTGGAGGTCCCGCCGCTGCTGCTGCTGGAGGTCCCGCTGCTGCCTCCGAGGCCGCTGTTATCTTCGAGGAAGAGGAGGAGGAGGACGCGGAAGCGGAATGAAAAAAAAACAGAGAGAGAGAATGGAAAGAGAGAGAGAAGTCTACTTTGGGTTTTTTTCTTTGTTGTTTTCGAAAAATGAAATGAAAAAATGTTTCTTGATTTTCTTTGCAGGGGATTTCCATTGGTTTCTGTCTCCTTATTTTCACTTCATCATGAGGTGCCTCGACCTCCGCCGGCCTGCAAAGGCAGTCGCGGGAGCGCTGGCTGCGGCGGCTGCTGTTGCCGTCGCCGCTCTCACCGGAGCTGCCGCCGCTGCAGCGGGAACGGCGGCAGCAGGAGCAACAGCGGCAGCAGCAGCAGGAGCAGCAGAAGCACCAGCCGCGTTCCCGTTGAGCCTCTCCTGCAGCGCCGCGGCGATGTCGGCAGAGGCAGCCGAGGCCGAGGAGGAGGAGGAGGAGCTGCCCGTCTCCCTCTCCGTGTCGAGGTTGAGCCTTCCCTCGCGGGCGGCCTTCAGGACCTGGTCCCACTCAACAGGCCCGGCCCGCGTCCCGGCGGGCATCGCCCCTCCGGCGTTATCGTTGCTGCTCTGCCTATTCTTCGAGGAGGAGGAAGAAGATGGCAGGTTGGACTCGGAGGAGACGAGGGAAGGGAGCGGCGGGAAGGGGAAGGCGGCGTCTGCTTTTTTGTTGTTGTTGTCGAGGTTTCGGGGTTGAGAGAGGCTTCTTGGAGAATGCGAAAGGAGAAAATCGCGGCGGCGAGTGAAAAAAACATTCGCCCGCCAGTTTATTCTAATTCTTAAGGAGAAACAGTGCGGCGAATAGATAAACATCGCCTCTAGGACGCTGTCTGCGCGCACCTGTCGCCGCGGCGAAGAAGAGACAAGCGGCGAGGAAAGAGAGGAGACGCATGGCTGCTGCAATTGCTGCTGGAAATGATTTTTTTCTTCTTCTTTCCTTGTCGAGTGTGAAGCTCGCTTCATTTTTTTCTTTCCGAGAGCGAGCGAGGCTTCTCGCTCTCTCCGTGAATAGTCCCCTCATTTCTCTCTCTCTGTCTCTCTCTGTCTCGCGCTCTCTGTGGACTCGCGCTCTCGTTTTCTCTCTGGGCCCTGGACGCAAAGAGCGGCGCCGAAGCGGTCCACAGAGGCTGAGAGCGAAAGGCTTTTCTTTTTGCTTTCCATCTTTCAATCGCCGGCAGTCGACGAAGACCCCCCCCCCTTCTCTTCTTGTCCCCCCACCACCGCTTCCGCTCTTCTCTCTCCCCCACCGCCCCTTCTTCTTCTCCCAAAGCCACCATGCCCCTCATCATCACCTCCAAGAAGAGCTACAATCCCTACGGAAAGGCCCAGCGCCTCCGCGTCGCCCGCGACGAAGCGGCCGCCGCCGAGAAGGAAGAAAAGGAGGCCGCGCGGAGGGCCGCGGCCGATGCCGAGAGGGGGAGGCTCCCGCTCGTGCGCAGGGCGGCCGAACGAGGGGACGCCGCCGCCGCCGCGGCCCTCAGGGACGAGGAGAGCCTGCGGCGGCTGTTCGAAGGAGGAGCAGCGAGCGAGGGTCGATTAGCTGCAGCCGACGGAGAAGAAGAGGCCTCTGAGAGGCGGAGGGAGGAGGCGCGGCGGAGGGGGCGGGAGGAGACGCGCACTTCGGATGCGCGCTTCGACCAGCAGTTTGCTTTGGGGGGAGGCGCGAAAGACAGGGAGGCCCCGTGGTACGCCAAGGAGAAGGAGAAGGGAGACGGAGGAGAAGAGAAGGTGGGAGAAGGGAGCCGTCGTCGTTCCTCCTCTCCTCCCTCTCGCTCGAGGTCGAGGTCCCGCTCGCCGAAGAAGAAGCGGAGCAAGAAGGAGAGGAAGAAGGACAAGAAAGGCAGCAGCAGGAGCAAGAAGAGCGGCAGAGAAGCAGCCCCTCCTCCCTCCCTCCTGGACTCTCTGCGAGCCGAGCGCAGAGCTCGAGAGGAGGCCGAGGCCGCTCGCGCTGCTGCCGTCGTCGTCGCGGCCGGGAGGAGGGAAGCGGCGGCGGCAGCTTCCGCGGCGGCGGCAGCGACGGCGACCTCCGGAGAGAGTCGCTATAACGGCTCTTTTGGAAACGCCCTCCCCGCTTCGAGGCGGCGAGGCGCGAGCTGGAGGGAGCTGGGAGGAGGGGAGGCGAGGAAGGAGGTGGAGCAGCAGAGGAGGAGGTGAAAAAAGAAAGTGTAAAAAAACTAGGGAGAGTTTTTTTTTTTTTCAAGGCAGGGTTTTTTCTTCTTCTCTTTCTACAATCAATGATCTTCAACTCCCCCCCACCCCCCCGCCCGTCCCTCTCTCTCTCTCTCTCTCTCTCAGTCTCAGGGAGTCACGGCCTTCTTCGAAGCAGCAGCCTTCTGTTCAGCGGCCGCGGCACTGCTCTCGGCCCTCTCTTCCTCCTCGGCGATGGCCGCGGCCACGTCC
>Ga0210003_1003672_pt1 | contig 12380 bp, 10 predicted proteins | sample LantaG_FD_182804 | JGI IMG/M metagenome (GOLD analysis project Ga0210003, IMG submission 182804) | Deep subsurface microbial communities from Baltic Sea to uncover new lineages of life (NeLLi) - Landsort_02402 metaG (SPAdes) (version 2) | ecosystem: Environmental > Aquatic > Marine > Oceanic >...
CAACTACAAACTCATCCGCTATCATATTAACATCTTTTCTTTATAAATAATAAGTTACTAGTAATATACAAGGGAAGGGGTGCCAAGTCAATAATTCGGTAAGTTTTTCTAATTATTTATGAGTACTTATGTAATCCAGTTTCCCGTACTTCCTTAAATGGCTATATTCAAATAAGAAGTTTTCTAAATTATAGATTTGTCAATAAAAGAGATTTACTTACCAAACGCTCTAAGAACTTTTCTTACGAAAGAGGATAAAAAATAAATGGCAAAATTTAATCTCTATACGCGATTTATAAGAAAATTACGTAGGCGCCCGATTAAAATCATTATTTGCTTGCTTATTGTAGTATATACTATTTGCATAATAACAATCACGAATAGTGAAAAAGTTAGTATTTTAGAGGCAGTATTAATGTTACTGCCACCAATTTTAGGAAACCTTGGCGAAGTAGAAGTAACTCCCACGGGCCTTGCTTTCATCTTGTCTTTGGTAATTTATATATGTTTTTTAGGGATAATATTTGGAAAATTAGCAGAAGTTCTTGTAAATTTGGCATTAAAAGGAGGTGTTTTTGTGAAAAAAGTAAACTTTAAAAAACACATTGTTATTTGTGGATGGAACTTTCAGGGACCAAAAATTTTAGAAAGCCTTTTATCAGGTGACGACCACAAGAAGAAACCAATAGTCATACTAGCAGAAATGGAGAAAATACCATATGATTCGGTTGAAGTCGATTTTATTCCGGGGTGTCCATGGAAAAGAGAAGATTTAATAAAGGCTGGGATCCCTAAAGCAGATACTGCAATAATATTGACAGATATTAGATGTGAAAAAACAAGTAATCCGGATGCAGATGCATTGATGGTGGCATTAGCTATTGAAAACCTTAATAAAAAAGTTCATACCTGTGTGCAATTACTTTTTTCTGAAAATATAATCCATTTAGAAAATGCAAAAGCAGATGAGATAATATGTCTAGATCAAATTGGTGGAAACCTTATGGTATCTTCTGCTTTGAATCATGGTATTTCAAAGGTAATGAACGAACTCTTGACTTTCAATAAAGGTAGTGAAATTTACAGATATGAACGAAAGGCGTCTGATGAGTTTACTGGTAAAAGTTTTGGAGAAGTTGGAAAGAAATTACTGGAAAAAAAGATGATTCTTATTGCCATTGAAACAAAAAAGGATGACTATGTCATTGAAGTATGTAGTAATGACTGGATCCATTCTTATGGAAATGAGAAAGTCTTGATAATAAATCCTCAGAATAACTATAAATTAAGAGAAAATGATTCCTTGTTTATTATCTCTGAAAAAAAACTAACTAAATTGTGAAGAATTATAAAATAATAAAATAAATAGAGACATTGTACCAGGTCATTAATTCGGTAACTTTTAGCAGAAGAGCGCCAAGAAGTTTTATATGTCTTACAGGGTGAAAGTCCTTGTTGGGTAAGGTCTAACCAACCACCCATACCAAGTGTTGCTAGGGATTCGGATCGGCTCATAGTACTCATAACAAATAGAGGAAGGGGCTGACAGAATACGTAGCCTGCAAAGGAAACATTTGCCGGGCAAAGTAGGACTGGATAACAAATGCAAACCTCCCTGCAGGGAATAGCAAAGAAGGCAATAACTATTTTGTCTTTTACGGAAGCGAGTATCTCTGAAGAGCCCAGTGCGGTAGTTCCGCACGCTGGGATCTGTGCGGTGGCAGTCAGGTAACTGGCTGTCCTACCGTGACAACCTATGGGATATGAGGAGTTTCTTAACCGGATGATTGAGATTTTTGTCATTACTGTAGTTAACGAAATTGAGTTTAAGTTTTTTTAAGAAGGAGGTTTGTAAGATATTTTGTTAAGGGAAGTTTTATTACTAAATACTATGTCAGATAAATTTACATTAAATCGCTTGTCAGATACGGAATTTGAAGAATTTTGCTATGACTTATTAAAGGAAATTGGATTTATTAATCTTAATTGGAGAAAAGGAACTGGTAAATCAACAAGTCCATCAGATAGCGGTAGAGATATAGAGGCAGAAAAGATAAGCATAGATGAGGTTGATGGTGAAACGATTCTTGAGAAATGGTTTTTTGAATGTAAGCATTATACCAGAGGAATTCCTCCTGAAAAAATACAAGGTGCCTTAAGTTGGGCAAATACAGAAAATCCTAATAAACTTGTTATTCTTGCTTCAAATTTTTTATCGAATTCGTGTAAAGAATATTTAAAAAAATATATTAAGAATAATAAGCCAAAATATAAAATAAAGATCTGGGAAAAAAAAGAGCTAGAAAAATTTAGTTTTGGTAAATATAAATTATTAAAAAAATACAAGCTATCAGAAGGATTAGATTTTTTAAATCTTATACATCCAGTTCATTTAATATATTCGTTAAAAGCACAGTATAATACACTAGATTACCTATTTAGCATTTTAGATAAAATTGATTCTACGAAAAGAAATGATTTAATAATGAATTCATATATTTTTTTTATTAATATTCATTTTAGGAAATCAGTAACCGGCAAAGAAACACTTGGAGAATTACAAATAGAAGATGTAAATTATCAGTCTATTAAAAAAAATTGTTATGAGCTAAAAAGTATTTTGTCTGAAGGATTTATTGTCAAGTCATTTATGAATTTAATTTTAACTCATATTTTTCGTCTTGCTGATAAAACAAAATTAGATGATTTAATAAAAAATAATCAAGATTTGATTAGTTCATTGAAAGAAAAAATTAAAACGAACGAAAAGGAAAAAGATGAATTAAAGTCTTTAATTGAAAGAGTACAAGGTATAGTAAAAGACCTTCCTAAGAGAACGGAGTACTATTACTCTTTATATGTCGATTTTTGTGAAAATGTGATTTCTAAATTATTATTAGAAGATATAACAAAAATAACTAATATTTTTAATGAAGATTTTGAACAGTTTATTTTGGATAAGAAAAAATGAAAGGACAAAAAATTACCGTAGGGCAGATAAACAAGGACAGACCCTCATATTCTCGTGAATGGGACAAAGAACTATGAATAGTTAGGAACACATCCCATTCTTAGACAATTAATTTTTTACTTTTAAATTAGAGAAATAGGGAAGGGGTGCTATGTCAATAATTCGGAAATTTTTAGCTGAAAATCTATATGGTCTGTGGAGTTTCTTAACAAGATGGTTGAATCTTTAGGTATTATTATATAAGACGTACTAAAGGAAGTCCTTGTAAAACGGAAAGCCAAACCATAGAACAGGATGTGTCCCTATTTAAAAAGGACAGTCCCCTGACAAAGTTTCAATTACAAAAGGTTATTTAGAAAAGGATGCAGGATTTGGATTCAACATTGTAAGACGATGATCAGTATTTTAAAATTTTTTATACCGAGGATTATTATGGCTGGAAAAACAAAAGCTAACTTATTTTTAGAGAATTTACAAAAAAGGGCTTATTTGAGTATAGGTCGATTACCCAAACAAAACATTGATTTTAATTCAAATATTTTCTATGAAATACTTGAAAAGATACTTAAAAGTAAAGCTCCTATTATTAAAAAACCTGAAGAGCTAGAAAATCTCCGTGCAGGATTAATTGAATTAATGAAATCGGAATTAGAAAATATAGAATTGCCTACAAAGTATGAAAATCCAATAACATATATATTAATATCAAAATTAGCTAAAAGAATTGAAGAGTCAGCAGAAGATCTTTCAATCCCTATCCCTTCTAGGCCAATAATTGGTACACTTCCTACTGGCCGTGTAAATGCAATGGCAATTGCTGTTCCTTCAAGTGATGAATTTATTATAGTATTTGAGTCTGAATTATTTAACTTTGCTCTTCTTTTAAGCAAAGCTCTCACCATGTCTATACCCTTTAAAGGTACCCAAGAGAAGAAACTGACTTTTTCTTATGACATTGCTGAAGTTACAAAGAAAATTGATGCAAATCCGGAGATATTAAATCGTTTTAGACAAGTACTCTTTGCATATTTACTGGAAGGTCGTCCTAGTGCTGCACCACCGTATATTTTAGAAGAACCTTATATGAATATGGCAGGAATTCTTATTGACAGCATGGAACTTTTTGTTATGGGTCATGAATATGGGCATATTATAAATAATCATTTTTTGGATAAAAAAACAATTACTTCATCTCTTGGCAATGAAAATGTGAATGAAATTATTTTGGATTGGAAACAGGAATTCGAAGCAGATGCTATTGGGACAAAACTAATGATACATGCTATGCAAAAAAATGGAATGGATTTATCAATGAGCTATTGGGGTGCAGATTTTTTCTTTAGCTGTCATGAAATTATCGAGCGAAGCATTTCAATTTTACATACAGGTAAAGAAGAAAATATTATTATAGATTCTCATCCACCAGTTCATTTAAGACGCCAGAATTTAAGAGATATATTAACTAGTTCACTTCCAGAAGATGTATCAAGAGGTCTAATAAAATTTGTAATAACTACAGAACAGATTCTTGAAATATTATGGGAAAAAACTCGTCCTTTGATACATAAATTTTATGAAGAGAACAAACAACTTGCTCCAATTTGGCAAAAATAAATACTCCTAAAAACCATAGTGAATCTCTTTTAGTAATAAAGCCGTACATTAAAATAAAATAGGGACAACTGTTCCCAAATATCTACAAATATCTATAGGGGGAAAGGTTCACTTTTATTTTCCACATTAGGTGTATTTTAGTTTACCATTTCCAACTTACTTTTCTCTTGAGACTAAAAGTGAGTTTGGTAACACTAGAGCAGAGAAGGGCGCAGAGGATAATTTTCATAATGAACATCTTATATTAATTAAAAAAATACTAAAAACCTTCCGGAATCTTTGCATTAGAAGATCAGGGGATTTATGAATAAATTTTTTAAAAAAGAGGGTTTTTAAAAGCTCCTATCGAATTAATATTAATATGTATAAATTTTATGAACAATTTAAAATCGTAAGTCAACAGGTTAATATTCCATTAAATAGAATTGAAAGAAGCTATAGAACAATTAAAAATTATTTTGGAATAGATTGGTTTGAGAAACACAAAAAAGATCCTAAAATTATACCTAATGTACTTGAAATGGTTTTATTGGGAGAATCAATTTTTTCGGTTGAAGAAATAGGTTCTCCTTCAAAACTTATGAAAAAACTAATAAAACCCCTGAATTCAGAAGAACAATATTGTGCCATAGCAGAAGCACAGATCATTTATAGATTCTTAGAGTTAGGTCTAGACAATATTAGATACGAGCCAATAATTACTTACTTTCATAGAAAACCAGACGTAACTCATGATTTTAATTCAGATATTATTCAATATGAAGTAGTTAAACCTAAATTATCTGCGTTTGATACAGAAATGTATAAGAGACAAGGAGATTTGGCTAATAAAATTGCAGGCATTATAAAATTTGGATCACTTGATGTATATTTATTTGAGGTAGAAATTAAAGATGCAACTATTGATAAAATTATTAGGGAGTGCAAAAAACTTTTTGTAAGTAATCCAGAAAGTGAACATTTATTACCACAACTAGCTTTTATATTATTTGATCCCACAGGTAACATTCAGTTAGAGGGTCATAAGTCTTCTTATCCAGAAATTAGGAAAGACGGTTCAATAGGTGCTTTATTGTATGATTGTAATTATGATAGATCGTTGAAATATGTGAAGAAATTAAAATTGAAAAAACCTACTACACATGTAGCCCGAATAAGTTCGATTGTTGATGAAAAAGGAGAAAAAAGAGTCGGAATAATTCGAATTATAAGACCTTCTGAAGATAAAAGAGTAGCCCAACAAATAATAAATGAATCAGGACAACTTAGTAAAGCTTACCCAGGTATAGTAGTTATTGAGATGGGAGTTCCGACTGCTAAAATGGGCTTTTGGGCAAAGTTAACAGAAGAATTATTTAATACAAAAATATATACATTTCCTAGCGCAGTATGGCTCCGTTCGTTACATCGAGGGACAAATATATATACTTGGAGTGAAATTATTATTGAAAACCCATATGCCAGAAAGAAATTGCCAGAAGGTCTCATAAAAACCCTTATTCCAAAGGGTAAAATCGTCGAAAAAATCGACCCAAATTTTAATTGATTTGATTTATATTGTGAAATAATTAAAGAGTAGGAAAGATTAAATCATAACATTTGACATAATTTTTTATGAATTCTAAATATATATTTTTCAAAAAGAGGGTTTTTGAAAGATTTGTCGTATAGTGAATATAGAAAAATTCCATTGTAATAACGAAGTACTTTATAAAATATAGTCTTGTAGGAGCATAAAGAAGTAATTTATTTATTTTAAATTAGATAAATGGTGGATAAAAGAATTTAGTTTTATGAAAAGTTTAAAAAACTATTTAAAAGGAATAACAGGAAAATGAAAAAAGAAGAGACTAATGACATTGTTCAGTTTCTCATACCATTCTTGGTAAATATTGGTATCGTGCATCAACAATGTAAGATTGATGTAACAACGGAAAAGACTGGTAAAAAACGAGGGGATATATGGATTTCAAAAGAGAAACAAATAGACAAAGATTTTGAGAAAAATATTGTTGCTCTTATTGAAGCCAAACATCGTAATTGTGAGATTGGTGATATAGACTGGCGAGATGCAATGAAACAAGGAAAAGAAAAGGCAAAAATGCATGACTTAAATTATTACATTGTTACAAACTGTACGACAAATTTTCGATTTTACAATTCTTATACTGATGAAGAAATTACTTTAGATGGTAAAATTCTTACACGACTTCAAATATTACAGATTCTTGAAAAAATTCAAACACAAGTTACTCTAGAAAATTCATATGTTATTCATAAGGCAAGCAAAGAAACTGCTCCATTTTCAGAATCTAAATTTAGAACCTCATTAAAAAAACTTGCAGATATTTACCGGTCATGTGGGCTCAAAAAGGGTGATGAACGCATTGATCCAACAGTAAGTTTTGTCGTGTTGAAATATATTGGTGAGAAGGAATCCGAGCATCGAACATTACCCAATAAAGTAAAAATATGGGATGATTACGGAAAAGAGAAGGGCGATTTTGTAGGCGACTTCGCAATTTCAGATAAACATATTTTTAATAGTTCAACTTCTCTATACTGCGACTTCAAAAACTTAGTAAATTTTCCTAATAAACTAAAAGATGAGCACTACAAACAAATCTATAATGAAATAAATAAATTTCATTTTCATGGTTGTAGCTTTGATGTATTTGGAGCAATTTATGAAGAATTTGCTTCTCAAACAAAGAAGAAAGAATTTGGTCAGTTTTACACACGAAGGCATATTACAGGAATTGTAACAAGATTGCTATTAAGAAATGAGATTACAGGAAGCGATTTGAAGATTTGTGACCCTGCTTGTGGTACCGGTGGATTTCTAACAGAAGCATACAAAACTCTAAAAAATAATTATACAATAAATGGTAAATTTAACAAATCTACTGAAAAGAAGTTAACAGAAGATACATTTTGGGGTTTGGATAATGATCCAAAATCCGTTGCTCGAACAAAACTTAATATGTTTCTCGTGGGCGATGGACACACGCATATTTACGAAATAGATGATTCGCTTGTTGGATGGGATGAAGAAATCTCATGGGAAGAAGATGAATTTAATTATATTTTTGCAAATCCTCCTATGGGTTCTTATAATGGAGCTGCAAAGATTGAAGATTTCAAATTTACAAATGAAAAACGGTATGAGATGCTATTTGTAGAAAAAATGGTAGATGCTACAAAACCAGGTGGGGAAATTGCAGTTGTAGTAAATGATGGCGCTCTTGAGGCACCATCCCGTGAGAACTTTCGTGTCAAACTTCTTGAATATTGTAACATACATGCCATTATATCACTTACAAAATTTGCATTTGCGCCTTATACAAAAGAAAAAACTTATATACTTTTTTTGCAAAAGAAACAGAAAGATGAGATTACACAAATACAAAATTATCCGATCTGGCATTTTATCGTTGATTATGATGGATATGCTAATAGCGATAAACGATATAAGACTAAATATCACGATGACTTAGGAGAACTTGAAGAAAAGTTTGATGAAGCTGTTAACCTTTCAAAATTATATATTTCTGACCGTATAAGTTTTGATAAAGAGCATAGCAAATATGAACGCATGGTAAATCAACGAGAGAAAAAAGAAGGTTTAATAGGAATGAAATATGGATATGTTAGAATGGATAAAATTAAAAAACATAATTTTCATAATTTGCTTGGTGAATTTTACTTACGTCCTATTGCAGTAAAAAAAGTTGAAGAGCAGGAGTTTGATAAAAGAGCTTTAAATATTATTAAGGAAGTATCAAATCTGAGTAATAAAATAGAAGAATATAAGTTATTGTTTAAAAAGGATAAAAAATGAAGGCTACAATATCACAAATGTTCGATTACTTTCCTGGCAATCATGGTCTAACCGAAGAGATTATTTATAATTATCAACCTGTCTCTTATGAGGATAGCATTCCTATATTTTCAGGCTCACGAGATAACATCGTACCAATAGGTTATGTAGGAAAAAAAGCAAAAAACAAAAAAGGCGAAGATATTAAATTTTTCGAAAACTCATGCTTAATATTAACAAAAGATGGAAGTGCTGGAATGATGACTTATAGAGATCATGGAATTTTCACAATTAATCATCATGCTTGTGTGCTTAAAGTTAGAAAAGAATGGGAAGAGAAAATTAATTCACAGTGGTTTGCACAACAATTTCAACAGCACTTGTTTCAGGTAGTTACATCCAAAAGTGATAATCGCATATTTAATTCAGAGTGGTTTGAACGTTTGGAATTTCAGATTATTCCATATCCCATTCAACTTCGTCAGAAAAACAAGAAAAATAGTCTTATCAAAATGAAAATATTACTCAAAGTAATTCAAGATGAAATCTTTTGCCTTTCTAAGCAGCACCGCAAGACAAAAAGCTTAAATATAACTTCTTATCCTATTTCAGACATTTTAAATATAAAAGGAGGTAACAGCGGATTAACAGAAGAATTTATATATGAAAATCTTCCAGAAACTGAAGAGGATAAAATTGAGATACTAACAGGTGCTACATTAGAAAGAACTGCTATGGGGTTTATTTCTAAGAATGCAAAGCCAAATGATAAAAAGTTAAAGACATTTGAAGGACCTGCTATTCTTGTTGTAAGAAAGGGAATCGCAGGTAAAATGAAATACATACCAAAAGATAGGTTTACAATAAATGACGATGCTTATGTCCTTACACCAAAGAAAGCATGGAAAGATAAAATTAACCTTGAATGGTTCATAAGTGAATACCAAGAACTATTCTTGAAGATAGTCACATCAAAAAGTGACAATGCAACCCTTAGTAAAGAATATGCAGATAGACAGATAGTTCAAATTCCACTTATAGATGAGCAGAATAGAATAATGCAAAAACTGACTCCATTGAAAGTCTTAATACAGAAATTTCAAAAAATAGAAAATGAAATAGATGAACTTTTGGAATATACTATTATTTAATTTTATACCCCTCACTTCAGATAACAAAGAATTTACGACAATTTCATACAAATAATATCTCTAATCAACCAAAAGGGCAGGGGAGGAAAGACTACTCCTAAATTATTAAAAAATACTAAATTAAAATAATTTTCAAAAAAAGAAGGATATTTGAAAATTTTGTCGTATATAAGAATTATAGAAAATATAAATATATTTATTTTATATACCACAAAGATTAAAATATTTTGCACCAACTAATATACTCAATTTCTAATTAATAACGTTTTATTAATTACTCCATTAAAATATCTTTCTATGCTACAAGTTGTTTCACTATATTTAACTACTTAAATTCCTATGTTAATCTCTAAATAAGGAGGTACACGATGTCTGCGAAAACAATCAAGATAAAATTTGAAGGTTATTGGCGCGATAAGAAAAAGTCTGGAGTTCCTGCTCAGTCAGGAGTATATTGTGTTTATGAGTGCAAAAACAATGAAGCTGATGGTACGGTCTCATTGATTACGCTCATTTATATAGGCGAAGCTGATAACGTACGGGAGCGGATTGCAAACCATGAGAAATATCAAGATTGGCTGAAACATGTGCGGTCTGGCAATGAGCTCTGCTTCTCTTTTGGTCCCGTCTTATCTGCTGATCGCGAACGAGCGGAGGCAGCTATGATCTTTAAACACAAACCACCTGAAAATGAAGAATACATGTATTCTTTTCCTTTTGACCGGACTACAATATCACTATCAGGCAATACAGCTCTACTTAAAATTTACTTTACTGTAGAAAGAACGGAATAATAATCATAAGCTCAATCGGACGTGGCGTCTTTTATCGCGTCGCTTATGATGCTTAGGCTTGTTGTTAATTGAGGTCTTTTTATTTTCCTAAAATAATAAATAATATTTTAAAATATTTTCAAAAAAAAGAAGGATTTTTGAAATAAATATAGAAGTATATTAATATAGAATAATTATATTGCCACTAAATAGTATTTAGGTATTTTTTATGGTATAATCAAAAATCGTTAATTAGGCTAAAATAAATATTTAAAGATTATTTCAAAGAAGGAATGAATATTTTATGGAATATGTAAATATGGAAAAATTAATTAATAGCATTCTTTATTTTATTAAAAAAGTTAAATATCCTGGAAAAACTAAGATATGCAAATTATTATTTACTCTAGACTTTACACACTTCAAAGAAACCGGGAAATCAGTTACTGGTTTAGACTATTATGCTTGGGAAAGAGGTCCTGTTCCAAGAAGTTTATTTTATAAATTAAGTGGAGATGTAGTTTCAGAAGATTTTCAGCCATATATTGTAGTTATAAAAAGAGAAAAATTGCATGAAATATGCTCTAATCAAAAACCAAATCTGTCGGTATTCTCGAAACGTGAAAAAAGAATTTTAAGAGAAGTAGCCGAAATATATAAATCCGCCAAAGCAGAAGAAATGACCGAAATAAGTCACTTAAAGGAAAAACCTTGGTATACAACTTTAAAAAACAAGGGAGAAAAAAAGAAAATAGATTATATGCTGGCTATTGATGATACAGCACGATCTATCAATAAAGAAGAAGCTCAAATTAGACAGAGATTTATACAAGAAACCCATGAGATGTTAAGTAGATGACAGAGCTTAAATCAGGATGTATATTTTTTGATATTAAATTTACATTTAAAGATAACGAAATTGGTGAAAAACTAATTGTCTTGTTAAATAATCCTGGGAAAGAAGAACCATTTTTGTTCTGTCGAACTACATCAAAAGAAAAACCTCCTTACCAAAGAAAAACTCCAAATGGATGTCAAAGGAATTCACAATATTTTTTTATAAAGGCATGTTATTATTTTCCAAAAGATACTTGGCTTCTATTATGTGATATCTATGAATATGATAAGGCTTTTTTATTGAAGAAGGCTTTTGATAAAGAAATAAAAACACTTAATTCTATAGATGATACCACTCTTAGACAAATAAAAAATTGTATAAAATACTCAGAAGATATTAGCGAGAAACACCTTAAAATGATATTAAAAACAATTGTGTAGTATATTATTTTAAGAATCATAAATTATGTTATAATTTTTCAAGCCATTCCCTAATATAAAAGCATTTTATAAATAACATTTCACGCATTTAAATAATAACAAATATTTACCAAAACCCTTGCATCAAAATAGTAGTGGTTTTTTATTGGATTGCAAAAAATAGGCCTCGTATTTTCGTTTTTAAGGGGGGTCTTTTTAAAAATAGGTACAATCATAAGGGGCAAGTCAAATATTCCTCATATACGCAGTATATGAACGTTTTTGTAAATCTTGTAAAGCCTTTGTTTGTAAGGGTTACAGCGTTTTTTATGAATTATTATTTATAGAGTAAACATGGTAATATATATAAAAAATATAGTTTTTTTATAGTTTTTGTAGCGGAAAAAGGGGAAATATTGTATAGGAATAGCGCATAATTATTAAAATCAGTCGTTAGTCGTTGGTATTTAGTATTTAGTTTATAAGAAGTAAAGGATTTATGCTATAAGTGTGGGAAGAAATAATACAAATGCAAAAGATGAAAGATAAAAAGGAATAATGAGATTGCCACACTTTCTTCGAAAGTTCGCAATGACAGAGAGGGATAGATTCCCGTTTTCACGGGAACGACAGATGAGATTTGGGAATGACATAGAGGAATGATGGGATTGCCGTGTCGCTACGCTCCTCCATTAGACTATTAACTAAGAATATATTAAAATAAATTAAAGTTTATTAAATTAACCAGGTACCGAATAAAGAAGGCTGAACAAGTCTATGCTCTCCTAAAAGAA
>Ga0210003_1003674_pt1 | contig 12375 bp, 28 predicted proteins | sample LantaG_FD_182804 | JGI IMG/M metagenome (GOLD analysis project Ga0210003, IMG submission 182804) | Deep subsurface microbial communities from Baltic Sea to uncover new lineages of life (NeLLi) - Landsort_02402 metaG (SPAdes) (version 2) | ecosystem: Environmental > Aquatic > Marine > Oceanic >...
TGCACCTTTACATTGACCGCATCGCCGGTGCTCAGGCTAAGGCTCGGTTTGTCCGTGAGTGGAGCAATCCGCAAGAAGCGGGCAAAAAGCCGATACTCCGAGCTGTGCTGGATAGCACTCAGTTCATTGGGGCTGATGAAGAGCCACCGACAGTAGAAGAACTGGTATAAGCCGACAACTAGGGTAGGCTACATCCTGCCCTAGTATTAACAAGATAGCAACTTGTTGACTGATGAGGTAAGCTAAAATGGAAAGAGAAGAACTAAGACATATCAAGATAGTTGATAGTGCCGAGCCTGAACAAATCAGGGAACGATTATTAGAGTTTGGCTGGCAACAACGTAGACTGCAATCAGGCGATTACTGCTTTTGGTCATGCCAATTTGACAAGGTAGGAATTACTAGAAAAACCGTGCCCGATTGCTTGGCTAGTCTAAATGAGACCTTTGGAAAGCAGCTTGAGGAGATGCTAGAGACATACCAGATTTGCATAGTGTTAATTGAGGGTGCTTGGCGTTGGACAGCTGACACAGGACAATTACTGACTGCCAGAGGACTTGAAAGACACGTTAAAAAAGAAGTATTGAACTACATCCACCGATGGCAAGCCAAAGGATTTATACTTGAGCGAACTGTTGACTGGCAAGATACAATCATCAGGTTAAACGAACTTTATGCTCTATATCAAAAGCCCTATTCCTTGAGTGCCAAGTCAAAAGGCTATGCAGATGAAAGGCTACTAGGGCTTCCCAGTGGACTTAGAGGCAAGGCTGGCGAGAAACTACTGAATGGTAGAAGCCTGAGAGAGATAGCCAATATGTCTAGTGATGATGTTTTGAAAGCTAAGATAGAAGGCATAGGCAAAAAGCGAGCTATGCTAGTTGAGCAACACTTTACAAGGAGGACTGATAATGAGCAGTCAAGAGATATACTATAAAGCTACAAAAGCCAAAGGCGTGTCAGGCTATGACCCTAATTTTATCTATCATTTGGGCATAAATGCTCACCCCAACCCTGATAGAAAAAGCAATGATGCTTGTGGCGAAGGAATCCACCTTGCTAAATCAATAGAAATAGCCAAGAGTCTTTGTAGTGATTGGAAGGAAATCTACGAAGCTAAAGCAGGTGTTATCTTAGGTGAAGATTCAAAGAAGATTAGAGTTGCTAGTTGTGTTTTAGTTAGAAGAATTGAGCATAGCGACTTCAAAATGCCCAACTGCCCGTCACTCAATGATGAATGGCTAGACAAACATCTATATGACATAACACCAGATGATATTGCTAATCAAACTTTAGAGATTATAGAAGATGACAAGGTTAAGATATGCCTCAAAGCGAGCATGAGAAAAAAGGATGCGAGAGACGCATTAAAACTTGTAGTAGGTAAAGTCTAGTTATAAGGAGAACTGATAATGAAATATAGAATTGACTTAACTATAGAAGGATATATAGAAATTGATGCAGAGTCTACAGAAGAAGCTCGTGCTAAGTGTGAGGACGGTTACTCTTTAAGTGCAGTCAAAGTTGAGACTGACGAGATTAACGAAATTACAGAAATTAAGGAAGAATGACAATGCAAACAGCAACTGAGATAACCAGTAACCTGAAGAACCTCCGCTACTATAGCCAGAAGACAGCCGAGCTTACCAAACAACAGTTCGACTTGGACTATGCTAGAGGACAGGAAGTAGGTATAAACACCGGTCCCGGTAGCATCCGTTTTGACTGTATGGGAGCGATAATAAGTGCCTGTAGTCAGATAGACATTTACTGCGACAATATCAATGCCAATTTGCAGGCAGCAATAAAGCAAGATAAGGTATTGCACATAGAGGAAGAGGAGAGCTAAAATGCCATACAAAACCAGACGGCAGAATAGATACGAAACCTTACGCAAAGCAGGCTTTGTTGGCTTCGAATCCAGGGCTTTTAGCCGTGTCTCGCCCAGAGTACCTTATATGCTGCCCTTGATGCAAAAACGCCACGAAGAATACCAGAGAGCAATTAAGCGAGCACAGAGGCAAGGATTGTCTGAGGCTGATTTCAACAAGCAGTGGCAGACACATATCAAGAGACGCTATGTAGCTAGAGGCTGGAAACGCAGGAGCGATGTGTGGGGAGTAACAGTAGGATTCAGGATGTTAAAGGATGTCGAGAAAGAGTTTAAGTATAAAACGCCATCATATCAATCCCCATGGGAAAAACGCCAAAAAGCATGGAAGGACTTTATCGGCAAATTGGAAGCTACGTATTCTAAATACCCCACAGGTAAAATCTATGGCAAGAAAAAGCCTCCTGTCAAATTAGAATATCTACCTAAAGGTGGTGCTAGAACAGTTGAATAGGGGCTTGACAAACTTACCCTAATGTGTTACACTAATAAGTAAGGAGTAGAAATGCGAGAATTAAGGCTTATTTGGGGGTGGATTCTACAAATAATAGGAATGTTCTTTTTCCCTATAGCTATAGGAACATTTTTCTTTCTAGCTTTTCTTCAACGTGGAGTATGCCTTGAAAGTCTTAGTTTTAGTCCTGTTAGCCTTAGCCAAAATCCCACAATATATCTTCCATTGATAGAATTTGTGTTTGCAATCATGCTTACTTGGATAGGCATAAGACTTTGGAGAAACGTATGATTTACCTGCACAAGTGTCTTAGATGTAATCACGAGTGGGCAAGTAAGAACCCACATCCGGTTAGATGTGCTAAGTGCAAAACACCCTATTGGGACAAACCTAAAAAGGTAAAGGAATAGTAATGCCAACGGGAATTTACCAAAGAAAACCTCGTAGTCCTGAATATCGACAACACATAAGAGAAGCTCTTTTGGATAAGAAACATTCACCTGAAAGAATTGAAGCTAATAGACAAGGACAAATAAAACGTTTTCTCAATCCTATTGAAAGAGAAAAAGCTCGTAGAGCACGAACTAGACCTAACAAACATCCATTAAATCCTACATCTTGTAAGTTGCGAAGTGAACTGGCTAAAGCACGATGGGCTAATCCTATATGGCGAAAGAGAACATGTCTTTCAATTAAACAAGCTGCCAATAGACCAGAAATAAAAGCTAGAAACCTGCGACATCTTAGAGATGGTCTAAATAAGCATACTAAACCAAATAAACCTGAAACAAGATTGCTTGATTTACTCAATATTCATTTCCCTAATCAGTGGAAATATGTTGGTAACTGGGAGTTTGTGATAGGACATCGGAATCCTGACTTTATCAATATAAATGGCAAGAAGCAGATTATTGAGTTGTTTGGTTCATATTGGCATAGCCTATTTGATATTGCCAAAGTAACTAACTTCTATAGACAATATGGCTTTGACACTTTAATCATTTGGGAAGATGAATTGAAAAATGAAAAGAGACTAACAATAAGAATTTGTAAGTTCACTAGGACATACAGCAAAAAGAAACCGACAACAAGAATAAGATACAAGCCAGAGGGCGGAGCCGAAGTAGAGAGAGAATAAGTGGAACTATTTATAGAGTTTTTAGGTTCTTTAACAATTTAGCTTGTTGCAGTGTAGGTGCATACATTTGGTGTCTGAGGGTGAGAGTCCTTCTTGGAGTCACTTGTGAAAGTCAAACGGCAGCCAGTGAGGAGTTAAAGCGTAATTAGCCAGCAAGGTCAGCACTGAGTAAGGGTAGACTGAAAGGTGCAAGCCTGAGCCGAGGAGTTGAGCCGACTATAGTAAGACGGTAAAGGTGGATTGTAGGACTTCAAAATCTTGATACAAGAAACTGTTGGGGGGGTAGGTGCATAGAGAGTATGCGTGTAAGCTCGGGTTTGGTAGGGGTAGGTAAGGACGGGAATGACCGTCTCAGAGTAAAATCCGAGGCCAGTATCCACCCCCACCAGAGAATAAAAAGGAGGTTGAACTATGGAAGGCAATGGTGAAATAAAATTAGGGGTTGATGCTTTAAAGGCAGAGCAGGCTAAAAGAGGGATGACGCCAAAAAGGGCTATTGAAATCCTAGAAAGCAAGTTGGGCTTTCCTGACCTTTTCCCTGGCTGTGATGAATGGAAGGCACGAAAGCTAGGCATTGAAGCCCTAGAGCGTGAGGAGTTTGTCAGAACATTCAAAAAACACCATTGGCTTGGGTTATTGCCAGGTGAGACAGAATGATACTTAATCTTATTTATGCTCTTATCTTAATAATCAGGAATAAGTTTTGGGAGGTGATTGAGTGAAAGCACTGAGCATAAGACCACCCTGGGCTTATTACATCATCTATGGGATACCCTACGGCGTGTCTGCGGACAATGAAGACGGGACACAAAGAATAGAGGATTCGGGCAAGGTGATATTAAAGGATATTGAGAATAGGGACTGGGCAGTGCCTCAACGAATGGAACTGCCCCAGCGTATTCAGGTTCAGGTTGGCAAAAAGGAAGATGGCATAGAGGCAGTGTTGGACTTGACCGTTGGGAAGCTGAAGTTGCCCGCATTCTCCATAATGATGTCTTATTCAAAGCGATTGCCACGAGGAGCGATTATTGGTGAGGTTGACTTAGTGGATTGTGTCACTGAAAGTAAATCGCCGTGGTTTGAAGGGAAGTATGGCTTCGTATTACGCAATCCAGTTGCCTACGAAACTCCAATCCCGTGTAGAGGTAAACTCGGATTCTTTGAGCCCAAGGAACTCCCACAGGAGAAATAGATGCCACTATTGAATTACACAACTACCATAGAGGCGAGTAAAACTGTCAATGAGATACAGGGGAATTTAGCCAAGCACGGTGCTAGAGCTATTCTTGTCAATTACGATGATACCGGGCAGGTAGAATCTTTGTCCTTTATCATTCATTCCTACGATACTGACATACCTTTTCGTCTTCCCGTAAACCCCAATGCTGTGTTAAAGGTGCTCCAACGGCAAGGCGTTCCTGCTCGCTATAAAACTCGGCAACAAGCGATAAGGATAGCTTGGAGAATTGCCAAGAACTGGGTAGAGGCTCAAATGGCAATATTGGAAACCGAGATGGTCAAGATGGAACAGATATTCCTGCCTTATATGGTTACTAAAGACGAAAGAACACTTTATGAAACAATGGTAGACCATCAATTTTATTTAACTGAGGGTAAGCAATGAAAACTAAGATTGGCTGGGAGGAAATAGTGCAGGTGGTAATCAGTATCTTCATCGTGGGAGTGACAATTTATATGATTCTGATGGGAGTTTAGGTGATGCCAAGATTCGGCGGCTGTATTACAAGCAAAAAATAAAGGAGGCACAAGATGGATGGATTTGATTATGAAATCCTGCATAGATGCCAGTATGAGATGGGTGGGGGTGACTGTGGTGAGCCAGCAACTCACAAAGTGTGGTGGAGGGGTGAAAGTGACGCTATGCTGGTTTGCCGAGAGCACTTTGAGTTTATTAAGAAGACCGAGGAATCAGATAAAAGCACTATAAAGGAGGTAGAGGATGAAACTTAGGTTGCTGACAAAAGAAGAGCGGGAAAAGATAAGGGATGATTGGTTCAAGTCTTTGCCTCGTGGAGACGGCAAACTCCCACGTGACTTAGAGCTGGAAGCCCAAAGAGACCTGACTAAAAGAGAGATAGTGGAGTGGGGCAATCGCTTCTGCGTAGTTATTGAACACTATGGCTCAGACAAACGAGCCAATACTAGGAAGCGAGAATGTAGGAAGTGCTGGCAAGCCCTTGAAGAATCATAGGAGGTAAACAATGATAGATAAAGTAAAGGATATGCTTGGAAGGAAGTTCGCCGAGTTACTCTTTATTAGAGACAACCGCAAGATGTATAAAGAGTTTAAGCTGTTTCCGGAGAATCTTGTTGAACTCTACCAAGATGAGGTAGCGTTTTATATCCAAGTCTGCGAGGAAGCTTACCAACTCTTCCCCAAACCCCCTGATAATCCAGAGGGGGATGAACCTGAAACGACTGATAAGAGTAGGTTGCTGACACCGACAGAAATTGGTGATGCCCTGGATTTAGAGAAGGAAGGGAGATACCCTCGCTCAGACGGAGGCGAAACTTGGACTATAAATGTTGATAATCTTGTGGCGAAACAAAGAGACCTGACCGCCTCAATCTTGGAAGCCAAATATCATCCAAGTATAGAAGCGCAGAAGTTACAGATAAGGTTAGCCGAAGAGGCTAAGAATGCTGAATGTGATGCCAAATTTCGTAACGCAGCAACGAAGTATCTTAAAAAGATAGATAAACTATGGGATTCCTATGCCGAGAAACTAAGTGAAAAGGATGCTGAAATTAAGGACTTAAAGAGAAGGTTAAAGGAGGGGATTAAATGAAGGATTGGGAGAAATGTCGCTTTTTAGGGGCGGTTCAGACCTACGAACCGAGCAATGATGGTAGGTCGGAAGTTCTGACTGGTCAGGGTGCAGAATGCCTTTATCCTGACGAACCAGACTTTGACTCTTGTGAGGAATGTCCATATAGACCCGAGAAACAGGAGTTAGAGTAGGAGGGAATTAAATGAAACCGACAGAGGAACAATTAAAGAAGTTTTGGTGAAGGTTAAATAAATGAATAAAGAAGCATTGATAGCATTTCAGGCAAAGCAAAAAAAGATAGACCACATTAATCAATTGTTGCCACTAGCTGAATGGTTGTATGTTCGTGATGAATTAGCCGGGGCTCACTTAAACTATTCTCCTTTCCACAAGCTATCTGAAGCTACTCAGGAAAGGTATTGCGTATCGGCTCAAGAAGCGTGGGAGCTCGGCTACCACAAAGTAACTGAACCGCCATTATTGAGTGATGAGGAGAGAATGGACATCATAGACCGCAATTGCTATCACGGTATTAAGACACAAACAAGGCTTATAGCCGAAGCCCAGCGTCAATTAGGTATTAAACACAATAGGGAGTTATAGGGGTTTATTAAGAGTGAGAATAATAGCCTATCGAACACTAACGAATAACGGCAAAGTCCAGTTGCTTGAAAGCACAGGAGAGGCAACCGCCTTTACCGATGACTTCTTTTTGCTATTCGGTGCGTTGCTTGAACCCTATGAACGAACTATCAGAGTAACATGGGAGTTGGATGCCATAGTGGCACCTTTGCTCAAGTTGCTGGGCGAAGAACGGTGTGGGAGACTACATAGGACGCACAAATGCCGGCTATCACCAACAGAAGGCATTTTCTATGTGCCAGGTAAGGTATTTTCCATAGATGGTATAATCAGAGTAGACAACCTTAATTACAAGGCGAAGACTAGCTTATATGACTTGCAGCAATATTATCCAGAGCTTGACGAGCCAGAGAGCTTGACAGAGATACAGCAGCTGGGCGAAAAGCTAATGTATGAGTTGAAGAAGATGGGATTACAGCCTAGCAAGCTAACAAGTCCAGTGGCGATTTATGAGGAATGTGTGATGCGGAGATTAGACTTGCCGACAGTAGTTGACATGCCAAAAGAGGCAGCGGAGATGGCTTATCGGTGTAGTGGCAAGTTATGGATAGAAGCACACCAGTTGGGATATTGGAGGTAGGAGTAGCTTAATAGTTCAATGGAAGGTAAAATGATACAGTTGCAACTACGGGGGATAGAAGAGTGTGATTTCCAATGTCTCACTAATTGCCCAATGGCTCCATTAGGTAAGGATTGTCTTTGGGACGACTCTGAGATTGGTATGTTTGACTTAGTAGAATATCCCGAGTTCTTTTTCTGGCGGATAATCCACGAAGAAGAAGAATGCAGCATTAAGCACACCGAGCCAGAAGACCCAATGCAGACTCGATGTCCCAGATGCCTGTCAATGGAGGTTGTTATTGGCTACCCTTATATAGAATGTCGGCATTGTAGCTACAATGAACCACTAATAGACTTTCCAATTTCGCATTATTACCATTTAGCCTTAGAAGGATGTTCAATGACAAAAGTTAAGGAGAACACCAATGCCAGCATATGATTATGACATAACAAGTGCCTTTCCTACAGTAGCCAGAGACCTAGTGGACATACGCTATCTGGAATGGGTGAAGTCCAGCGAATATCAGCCAGGAGCAATCTACGGCTATTGCAAGTGTGAAGTAACAATATATGATTGGGTGGTAGTAAGCCCTATAATTAAGGAAGATGAAGACGGCAAATCAATTGGTCCAGTAGGAACTTGGGAAACTTACCTGACTAAAGGAGAGCTAGACTTTATAAGCAGGTGGAAAATAGGAGAATACAAAATACTAGAAGGATGGTGGGCAGTAGCAAAAGATAATGACCTACCCAAGCCATTAGCTGAACCGCTGGATAAGCTCCTAACTTACAAGCAACGGACAGGCTTGCAGTCAGCACTGGCAAAGAGAATGTCAACCGGTATCTATGGAAAGTTCGGTGAGGAACGAGCCAGTGAGTTCGGTCCCTACTTCAATCCAGTTTACTTTGCCGAGATAAGCACACAAGTCAGACTACAGGTAGCAGAGGAATTATACTCACACGGCATCGGACCAGAGGACAATAAAGGTTACAAGCACTTGCTCCACGTTTCAATAGATGGCTTTTTACTGGACTGTCCGATTGAGGAGATAGGTAAGTGAATAAGGAGGAATTATATGGATATAAGTTATCCAAAGCATGAACACCCACACGGAGTAGAGGATATCAAACCGAGCAAATATAGGATTTGGGTATGTGATGAATGTGGGCATCTCTTCACTGACGATGAGATTAGGCAAGATAAAGAGGATAATCAATGGGTATGGGGACATATTTGTAAATCACATCCAGTCAGAAAAGGACAAAGATGTGAAAGCCACCTTGAACCCTATATGCCTGAATTAGGGGAATAGAACATGACTAACGGTGGATGGCGGTTAAGCTACGTAGGTTCAGCACTGGTAGTATCAAGCGGTCTGGTATTCTACGCTAACAAGAAGCCAAAGGGACTAGGGCTTGATGATATGTTGGCATTAATAAAAGAACATCCAGGAACAGGGTATTATGAAAAGAGACTCCAGCGTAGGGTAACTTTAGGAGATGCTTTGTCGCAGGGCAGGTTTGATAGGTTAGGCAAAGAGGTAGACATGATAAGTAGCATTGACTTGGTAAGGTTAGAGCATGACCGAGTGTTCAAGAAACTGCCTGTAAGTGGCAGCCAATTATTAAGAAATAAATATCAGAGTGAGCCAAGACATGCCAGCAAAGATTAACTGTCCCTATTGCGGAGCAAAGATACTAAACACTCTTGAGTCCTATGCCGACCACATCTTCAAAAAGCATAGTGACAATCTTGAGCTATGTGCATGGACAAGAGCGGAGTTAGTGAAGATAGGCAAGTCGCCAGAGAACATTATCCCCAAGTATATGGGCAAGCCGATTGACAGGATACCACCGGCAAGGAAAGAGAAATTATCCAAGCTATCTCAAAAGTTATTAAGGAGGAGAAATGAAGACAGGAAAGAATACCTTTAAGTATCAAGTTAAGCTAAATGGCGCAATTATTGAAAGAGGAAGCACCTTTGATCTGCATAGAAGAACTGCCGATGTCACAACAAGGTTCCCAGAAGCAAAAGTCGAGCAAATCGGGGGTAAGGTTACTCTGCAAGAGGCGGAACTATGGCTAAAGGAGAAAGCAGATGAGGCTAACTATACTGCCTGAATGTCAAATAGGTGCTCACACTTTCAGGATAAGATGGGGGGATAAATACCTTGACATTACTGGTATCAGGGGACATGAGAGTTGTAAAGACCAAATAATCCGGTTGCATAAAGGGCAATCAAATTCAGCAACTTTTGAATGCCTAATCCACGAAGCAGACCACATAGTGTCTTATCTCTACGATATTGCAGATAGTGAGGAAAAGGCAATAATAGCAAGAGCAGCGGGTCTATGCCAGTTTTTGCTTTCACTAGGTATTGAGCCCGATTTCAGCCAGATACCAGAGGAGGAGACAAGTAATGTTTAAGAATTTCAGTAAGAGAGTGCAAAAAAGTTTCTATCCCAAGAAGCCCCCGACAAACTGGATAGCTTATAGCCGGGTGGCATGTATGTGGGTCGTAGTAGGGTTCTGCGGTGGACTACTACTTGTGGCTATAGGAGCAGTTCTCACTACAGATGGTAGTGTCAAGCCGATACTCTGGTTCACTGTCGGGGTTCTAGGTCTTATGACTCTCTATTGGACTTGGGTAGCCCTTGATGATGCGAAGAAGGATGGTCTATTTGAGCTATTGGGATATAGAGCTAGATGTCTATGGTTCGAACGAGGGGTAGGAGTAGGAGTGAACATAAAAAGATTACAAGGGGCTTTTAATAATTCTAAAAAGAAAGGAGGTGATAAAGGAAAATGAAAAGGAAACTGACAATCGCTTTAGCACTAGCACTACTGGTTACATTTGCCTTTAGTGTTCCGGCATTCGCCTATGACTATGAAGACCCTGAAGTGGCAAACAATGCAGACTTCTGGAATGGTAATGGCTGGGACGATGACATCCAGACTACTCATGTTGGTGAGCAACATCCCAACCAGTCCAAAATAGCGGACGGATATAACCTCTATAGGGATGATGTAACCGACAGTGGTAATCTGGACAGGGTAAGACTCCGGACTGATACTCCTGACCTGTTAGACCTACCGGGCGCATCACTAAATTGGAAGTGGGCAAAGAATGATTTAGGCTGGATGTGTAAGGTGAGTTGCGAAGGTGCTGACACTTGGTATTGGGCATTAGCACCAAGAGGCTACAATAGACAAGTAGAAAGAGACTGGTTTACTGTGGTACTACCAGATGGAAAGCTAAAGGTAAGGCGTTTCGGCACAATCCGGCATCAGGATATTGACTTCTCAGATGGAACTTGGCAGGTGCAGATACCAGCTAGAGTCCAGATATGGGTTGGCGGAACAGGCAATGGTGCTGCTGATAAACTTATTCTAAATGATGACGGGTCTATCTGGAACAGCATTAAGGTTCTCGGTGGCGATATTACCATTACCAAAGTCTAATCTTTTCCCCCAGTCCATCAGCAGAAGTTGGTGGACTGCGATGAGGAGGTTAGGCAAGTGAGAATGCCGGTAATAGTTTTCATAGTGATGTGCCTTATAATGGCAGGACTAATATATGTCCTATGGGACAGTGTAGTAAATTATGGTTTTAGGGCGTGGTGATATGAACTCTATAGTTAAAGAAGTAGGGATTAAAGACAGTGAGAAGATTTGAGGTAGAAGCCCTATCGGGCATACCGTTGGTGAATGATTATCAGGGTGCTTTCCCTTTGAGTGTTGATAATGTTATTCGTCAAATACTAGCCGGCAAAGTATTACATTTCTTTTCTGGCAGTAGCTTAATCGGAGATGAAAGGATAGATATTGAACACCCAAACGCTACAAAGAATATGAATGTCAAGGACTTTATGGCTAATGATAATCGCTCCTGGGATTGGGTAATTCTTGACCCCCCATATAACATTACAAGAACTGATAAAAAACTAAATACTTACCCACTAAAAGGTTCGGTATCATCTGATGTCATTTTCAGACGGAAACTTAAATTATACCTACAACAATATGCGAATAATGTTTTTTGGCTGGACATTTGCGCTCCAATGATTAAGGGCTTTTACCGGCAAAAGTTGTGGCTTGTTCTTAGTGGTGGCTTTCATACAGTAAGGGTTTTATCTTGGTTAAAGAGAGAAATGAAGCCTTTGTTGTAAATGGATTTGAAATGAAAAAAGATAGTATCGTAATGCTAATTCTAGCTTGTTTAACAGTTGGCATCTGTATTGGTCACTTTGCAACACCAAGCTCGCCTATAATAGGTGATATAACGATTGACCCAGAAGTTAACTTATCATTTCCTAAGCCAGTGTTCCTTGAGATAGTAAAAGAAATTCCTGCTCCACCAAAAGTAGTAGTTAAGGAAGTAATTGAGAAGGTCTATCTTACACCGCAGAAGCTCAAGAATAAGGCAGAGCTACAGGCTTTTACAGAGTGGTTATATGAGGTAATACCTCCGCAACCGTTTGGTAAATACCGATGTGGGCTGGACACCGACTTAGTTCAACAGTTAGCGTTTGCGAAGGGCTTTATTGTGAATGTAGAGAAGGATGGGAACTACAGACACTTGATACTAAATGCTATAACTAAGAATGGAGATTATTATACCTTCTATCCTCCGGACTACCATATACACAAGGGAGGATATCTTGAGGGTTGGAACGAATACGAACCTAACTACTGGCAAGACATTCTAAGCAAAAACTAGCCCCTTAATACTGGCATTAACACTCCACTACCTATTAACCCCCTGCGTTTGACTATGGGCATCCTAGCGTTTACTGTAATACACTTTACCTAACCCAGTATAGTCAAGCATAAGCAAGCTATGACGAGTTCAAGCCTACTACAGGGCAATCTACAGTCATTCAGGCACATTGACA
>Ga0210003_1003676_pt1 | contig 12373 bp, 19 predicted proteins | sample LantaG_FD_182804 | JGI IMG/M metagenome (GOLD analysis project Ga0210003, IMG submission 182804) | Deep subsurface microbial communities from Baltic Sea to uncover new lineages of life (NeLLi) - Landsort_02402 metaG (SPAdes) (version 2) | ecosystem: Environmental > Aquatic > Marine > Oceanic >...
TGCACCATATAACCCTTCATCCTTTATTATGTTTTCTATTTCATAGATAGAACTTTGAATTATTTCTTCATCATTAAGATAGTTTTTTTCTTTTAAAAATTTAACAAAATCCTCATCATTATTAATATCATTTGTTGTTTTTATTAATTCAAATAAATGTTTTATATCTACATTATCAGCGTCTATATAATCATCTGGATTATCAATTTTACTATGAAGTGTATTAATATATTTTTCTATTGATATACCTGACATCTCATCTCTGATACTTTCGTTATATTGATTAAACTTCTTTATCATATCTTACATCATTTTTAATAATGGCATTTGACCCATTTCTATTTTATTCAAAGCTTCTTCTTTTGTAAAAAACTTAGCTTTATATATTTCTTTTCCATCTATGTGTTCTTTTGATACTTCCCATTTATGATTCATATCAACATTCAAATCAGATTCATTTAATCTAATTACATAAGTAGTTAATTCTTTTAATTTACCACTCTTTTTATAATATATTTTTATTTTTTCTGTATCAACTTGTGCTTCAAATTTATTTAATCTTATTCCTGTTTCTTCTGTTAATTCTTTCAATGCATTTTTGAATTTTTTTCTACCTTCTACTTTTCCTTTTGGAATAGACCATTTATGTTCCATCCCTTTGAATTTCTTTGGTTTTACTAATAATACTTTATCATTAACAAGAACCATAAAACCAGATAATTCTTCAACATCTTTTTTAAATTCTTTAAGTAAAACATAATTCATATAAGAAAGAACTTTTCTTTCTGTAACAAATTCACCTGTCTCTATATCCAAAAATATTTTATTCATCGAAATGTATTGTTACTTTTGTTTTTTCTTCTATTCTTCCAACTTCAATACTTCTAGGGTAAAATGGTAATATCTGTCTACCATCATAATCTCTAGACTTTTCATCAAATTCATCTTTATCCCAAGAAAATTCAAATTCTTTTTCTTCCATATCATCAAAATCAGTTTCTTCGTTATATGTATAAACTTCTACTAGAATACCAATTTTCATAACTGAAGGTAAAATACCATCTATACCACCTTCATTATAATCTAAATCATATTTCCAATATACTTTACAAGTTATTACATCAATCCAATCAACATCTTCTATACCTAAATGTTTTTGTTCAAATCCAACATCATCCACTTCAGTTATAAAATGATAATCTTTGTCGTGATAATACTTTTCGTTAAAACTTTTTAGTCTCATTGTTATTTCATTTTATTTGTTATTATGCTATAAATTTCTTTAGCACAATTATATTTAATTTTAGAATCAAAAGCATTTTCTAAAGAAACATATCCATCTTCCCAAATTTTAATTTGAAAGTCATTTGGTTCTGTGACATGTATATATTTTTTAACTCCATTTTTACTTGGTTCACCCATTACTGATATTTTTATTCCCTTTAATACTTTTTTATCATCCATATTTAATCCCATTTCCCCAAATAATAAAACTATAATTCTTCTAATATCAAACATTTTTAAACCAAATTCAAAAACTTCATCATCATCTAATGTAGGTATTTCCTCCTTAGATTCTTTAACTTGATCTTCTGGTAATTCCATTAGTTCTTCTATTCTTGCAATAGCACCATCTAATTCATCAAATAAAGAATCATCACCAAAGACAGGATATATTTCTTTCTTTAGTTTTTCTATTTTAACAATGAACTTTTTTCCTTCTTCAACCCTTCTATGTCTACCTTTAGATAGAGCCCAAGTACCTTCGTTTATTTGATTAAATCTTTTTATTTTCATTAGTATGGTGTATTTATTTCTTCTAATCTTCTTACTAGTTCATCAACTTGTTCTTCTCTTGAACCAAACATTTGTGCTGATTCTAATAAGTCTTTAGTTAAATCATATAATTCAGGAAGATAATTGGGTGATCCATCATTCCATTCATCCATTTCATCATTAAACATTTGTAATGTTTCTTTCATTATTTTCATGTATTCTGTTTTTCTATACAATGGGTCTTTTGGATTAATATCTTCATTAATCTGTTCAAATCTTTTTATTTTCATTAGTCAAAGGGATTTATTTTTTTGTTTATTTTAAAGTTTTGTCTTTGTAAATATTTGTCATATAATTGTGATGCTTTTTCTACAATATCTATATCATCAATATAGTCTAGATGATATACAAGTTTATCATTTATATGAACTTTTAATTCATCTGTATCTGTTCTATCATCCCAGGTAATTTTTACTATATCATTATTAGATAATGTTATTTCTAATTCAACATCTTTATACAATGTTTTACCAGTAATTTTAATTGGTCTTAAATATCTATTTTTTATTTTTTTATAAACAAAAGAAAAAACATTAATAATTTTATCTATTAATTCATCATTTCTTTCAAGAACATCAACATCAATAGTCATATCATCTTTTACATAATCTTTTTCAAAAATCTTTTTATCAGCTAATTTTTTTAATCTTATGTAATTATTTCTAGTTCTTTCATATATTCTTTTATCTGAATAAGATTCATTAAATCTATTAAAATAATCATCTACATAAGATTTAATATTATCCGGATTAGTTTCGTTTTCTATAAATTCGATATAAGCTTCATATATATTATCAATATCTAATATATTTGATTCTTCAATTATATCATCTTTTATTATAACACCAGGTCTTTTAGTAGATGCAATAGCTTCTCTTATAGTAAGTCCTCTTTCCCAAGCATCTTTGAACAAATCCCTATAAAGAATAGTAAGTTCTAATGCTTGTGTTTTTGTCATACTAAAATCTTTAATACATGAATCCTTAACACTTTTTAAAAATTCTTGGTAGGTTAATTTACTAGTGTCTAATTCTATATTATTTTCTTTTAAGAATTCGTGAAACCTGATCATTATTTTAGTAGACATAATTTTTTATTATATATAAAAATAAAGGGATGAAATTAATATCCCACCCCTTCGTTTTTATACAAAAATTTATACTACATCTTATAATTCAAATGAATGACTTTTATTACAATGTGGACAATCAAAGGTAATAGCAGTATAATGCCAATCTTCATAATATTGTCCTTGATTTATATAAGGATCATCAATTGTAATAGTATATTTTTTACCATCGGTATTACATACATATTCAATTGTGATAGTGTGTTTTATTGTTTTACAAGTTTTCATAATACAAAGATATGAATAATTATTTTAAATATCTAATCTAAATCTTCTTTTTTCAAGTTGATTCATTATTTCTTTGATTTTTATAGCACGAATAAAATCTTTATCAGTATAAACTATTTTACACTTCTTTCCTTCCTTTTTACAAATATCAATAGTATGCTTAGTTCCTTTACTTTTCCCATTCCAGAAAGCAATGATTTTATCTGCTTCTTTAACAATATCAGCATTTCTTATATACCCAGCAGCTTTATTAAATCTTTTCCAATCAGGTATAAATATTTTTGTTCCTATATTATATTCTTTTGCCCATTTTTCTGATAATTTATCAGCACCTTGTGCTCCACCTGATACAATACAAGTAATAGGTTCAACAGTATGTATCTTATCAAGATACTTTTTCATTAAAGTATAATCATTAAAATTTCTTGAACCAACTACACCTAGTTTCATAATTAGTTTATTTTATTCCATTTTCCATTGTGATCCATTATGAAAGACCCCAAAGATTCTTTATTCCATTCCCAGGGTGCAATCATAGATAAGGTATATTCATCATTATCTTGATATAGGTAATATGTTTTTCCTAACACTGGTTTATAACGAAGTTTAATATTATATATGATATTATTCCAATTAATTTCTTCGACCAATTCATTATAAGATTCAATAATGTTTTGGTATCTATTTTGAAATTCTTTGGAAACATCAGATTTATATGGAATTTTCCATTTTGATAAATCAAAACTTTCTATTCCATTTAATTCAACTTCAGTTTTCTTTTTAGGTATTAATTCCATTTAAAATTATTGTCTACATATTTAACTACAAATTCCTTAATAAGTTTATCGTGACCAAATGCAAATTCATAATCATCTACTTTTGATAGTGGAATCCATTTAATTTCACCTATTTCATTTGGTTCAGAATTTTTATCGGATAGATGAAGTTTATTAATAAAGTCATCCATAACGAAATAAATACCATATCTAAATGATACATTTTGACGATTATTGGTGATATCTGAATTAGTTCCCCATTCTCTTGTGATAAAATCGTGAACAACATAATTCTTATTATCTTCATTCATCTTTAGAATTGAATATAAATTAACATTTGTTTCTTCCCAAACTTCCCTCACCATTGCTTCTGAAGTTGTTTCATCATAATCAAGATAACCAGCAGGGATATTCCAATAACCCTGATAATCAGCAGCACCAGGTCCTCTTTTTGAAATTAATACAAAAGGTTCAGTTTTAAAATCTGTATCAGTTACTATAATTACAGCATTAACTGCAACTGATCTAGATTCCCAAATTGATTTATCACCAATTTTATGTTCTTTGTTTGGTCTATTATTAAATTTCATAATTTATTCTCCTTTAATTATTTGTACGGTTTCGAAAAATCTATCTAACATGTTTTCTAATCTAATAAAAAAATTACCATATTTAAAATAAAGTCCTAATTTATCTTCTTCTTTATGAACAATACCATCTAAAAATTGTTCATCAATATTAGTTTTAAGTTTATCACCAACTTTAATTTTTATACCATTTTTATCATAAAATATTTGATTGGGATTAGATTCGTGTTTTATACTCATATTTTCTATAATATTTATTAATAGTATATATTATTTTTTAACCATTCTGGTGTAGAACGATTTTTGTATGCATATAAATGTATTTTTTCTTTTATATAATAATTTCTATAAGATTCAATAGAATTATCACTTTTTAATTCTATAGGCATTGCTTGTGCAAATGGTGTTAATCCAATATCTTTAATATTGGGTAAATTAATAGCACACCATTCATAAGCTTTTTCAGTAGCGTGTTTTTTACCATAACGAAATGTATATTCATCTAATAAAGCTCTTGTTAAATCAAGTAACCATATATAATTTGAATATGATTCACGAACCCATTTAGTACAAGGATGATTTTTGTGTGACAACCTATATGGTATATCGGTTCGGTTAGATGTTAAGTGGTGAACTGAACATAATAATTGTGCTGATTCCAATATCATTTTAACTACATGCTTGTCAAAATGCATCTTAGCAGCTTCTTTTGGGTTTTTATCTAATACAAAAATATTCATATTTTTAAACAATTTTTATTATTTGATATAAAATATAGTACAAAGATAATAAAAAGTTATGAAAAAACAAATTATTGATATAAGTTATAATTGTAAAGAACCTATTAATGAATTAAATTTAGAAAGAAGATTATCTAATTTATACCCATATGAATTTAAAATGGATGGTATATTAATAGAATCCTGGGAAGGTTTTATTCAATCATTAAAAACCCCCGATAGACTTATAAAAAGGGAATTGTGGAAACTACACGGATACCAAGCATGGAAACAAGGACAACCTTTACCCTGGTGGGAAGATCAAATTGTTTATTGGATAGAAACACCAATAGAAAGACAAACAGAAAAATATACCGAACTTATAACGAAATCTTATGATAGTTTATTTAATCAAAATGCTGAATTTAGAAAAGCATTAGAACAATCATTACCTTATAAATTGGATCATAGCAAAGGGAAAACAGATAAATCAAAAACTTTATTAACCAAGAAAGAATACTTATTTCAAATGGAAAGGTTAAGAAAACAACTAAGACCACAAAAGTTTTTTAATTTGATGGATTTATTTAAGTAATTTATGATATGATTGGTAGATATTTTATATATATAAGTATATGAAAAGATTAACTACTAATGATTTTGTAAATCGTTCCAATGTGATACATAACAATAAATATGATTATTCATTAGTTAATTATATTAATGCTCGAACAAAAGTACAGATTATTTGTCCAGAACATGGGATATTCAAACAAAATACTGATTCACATTTAAGGGGAACGGGTTGTCCAGCATGTGTAGGTTTGAAAAAACTTTCAACTAAATCTTTTATTGAAAAAAGTAAATTATTACACAATAACCAATACACATATGAAAAAACAGAATATAAAAATTCACATACTAAAGTAACAATAACCTGTTCTATACATGGTGATTTTTCACAGAAACCTTATCACCATTTAAGGGGTGTTGGTTGTCCTATATGTGGTGGTACAGGAAAGAAAAATACAAAAGAATTTATTGATAATGCAGCGAAAGTACATAATGGTAAATATGATTATGATTTAGTAAATTATAAAAATAATATTACCAAAGTTAAAATAATTTGTCCTAATCATGGTGTTTTTACTCAAAGACCAAATGACCATTTAAACGGAAGTGGGTGTAATAAATGTTCCCAAAGTGTAGGTGAAATGATAATATATAGATTATTGATAGAAAATAATATTAATTTTACATTTCAAAAAACATTTGAAGATTGTAAATACAAAGCTAAATTGAAATTTGATTTTTATATACCCATATTAAATATATGTATTGAATATGATGGTAAACAACATTATGAAATAAATAATTTTTTTGGGGGTATTAAAGGGTTACAATATCAACAAAAAAGAGATTCAATAAAAAATATATATTGTAAAGAAAATAATATAAAATTATTAAGAATAAAATATGATGATGATATAGAAAAGTCATTATATAAAGAAAAAATATTAACATAATGAGTAAAGTCTATTTTTTTAACGATTTAGAAGAATTTTTCGGTGATGATGATTGGAAAATGCAAATAGATGTAACTGATATTTGGAATCAGTACAACGAAAAGAAAATCAATTTAAAAGATTTTAATGTAAAATATCATAATAGATTATTGGAATATAAGAAAGATATTACCGATATAGGTGATGATGTATGGGAAAAACTGACTGGATTATTAGAAAAGATGAAAGTTAAAAGTGAAGAAAATGAATTGATTTCTTTATATGATGATATTTATAATTGGGCAGACCAAAATGATATATTAATAAAAACTAAGTAATTATACTTTTCTAAATTTATTATCATATTTTTCTTCATATAAAATTGCTTCGTTTTTAGGAATATCTATAAAATCTTCAGCATATCCATATCTTGTTTGAACATTAGTTGGATTATTTGCATATTTTTTAATTATTTTATTTCTTATTAAAAAAAATCTTGTTAAATTATCATTCCAAACAATATAAAAATCAGCTAATGTATTCTTTTTTCTAATTGGGATATGAATTGTATCATATTTTGATTCTATAACATTAAAGTTTTGTCTAACTTCATTTTCAAATGCTAATGTTTTTCCATCATCAGTTATAAATAAAATGTCGTATTTTTTATAATGTTCTTGTTCTATTCTACCTACTAAATTGTATTTTCCAAACTGTTTTGCAATTTCTACTAATTTTTGCTTTGCTTTTAGATCAACTTCATCATATGCTTGTTGATTAAATTGTCTCATATAATAAATATTCTTTTTTATTTATATTTTAATAAGATAAGAAAGTTTAAATTTAATATATAGTGATATGAAAAAGTTCCAAGAATTTGTAAATGAAGCAAAAGAAATAGATAAGAATGATCTTATGGTAGGTGATGTTGTTATGATACGATATTGGTTAACCGGGGATATTACATCTGTTAAAATCATAAATAAAATAACAAAGAATAATTTTATAGTTTCTCATAAAGTAGCTGATAGTGAATTATATCATGCACCAGATCAAGAAATAAAGAAATCACAAATTATAGGGATAGTTCAAAGTGTTAGTGCTCCTGTTGATTCTACAGCTCGTTATACAGCAAATCCTAATATTAGACCTGATACTGCTGGGTTAATACCAGGTACAGGTTCTTTTCCTAGTAATGATATTTCGATTTAAATTTCGTCAGATTTCCAACTTTGATAATATTCAGCTTGTATAAAATCATAAGCTGTAGTAAATATACTTTTAGATTCTAATATTTCAACTGAAAAATATGTATCATATATTTCAGAATCACCACTTAACGAATAAGTTATATTACTTAATGATGTTTTTTGATTCACTCTAGTATTTTCATCCTTATAAATACTAACAATAACTTTAACAAAATTTACTAATTTATCTATAAGAACATTGTCAATAACTAAATAAGGGTTTTCTTGTATGTTACCGAATTGATCTTCATAAGTCAAATTGGTATATCCCGTTGTTAGTGTATTCCCTGATATATCAACAGAAGTTACTCCTGTGTGTGCTTTATCTAATATTAGTGCCATTTTATTTGTTGTTTCTTTTTATTATATATATTTATTCTTCAAACTCATATCCATACTTTTCTATATCTTTCTTCCACATTTGATATACTTTGTCTTTAGCCCAAGGATTATAGTAGTCTTTCCAATCACTATATAATTTTATTTTTTCTTTTGTTTTATTCATATGTAATACATTGGATAAATCTAAATTTATTTTTTCTCCAATTTTTTTCATATCTTCATCTATGTTTTCTAATTTACCAACAAAATTTATAACTGACCTATGATCATATAAATATTGGTCATAATTTAATACAGTCCAAGGAATTATATCAGATTCATATACTTGTAAAAATTCAGAAAAACTCAATTTGTCATTATCACCAACTTTTTTATGCCAATTAATATCTATAACAAGATATTCATAGTGTGATACCATTCTTCTCCAAGGATTTCTTACAAAAGAAAATACAAAAAAGTCTTTTATACCTTCAGTACCGTAATATCTTCTATAATCAGGTAAAAATGAATGTGGACTAAGGTTTTCATATCTTTCATAATTAGGTTTAGCTTGGATGACTTTCATATCATCAAACAATACATCTGTTGGTGATAATGCGTCATATAACGTATGTTCTATTGAAATTCCACCACATTTAGGAATGTGTATAAAAATTGCTTTCTGTTTATCGTTATTTATTACCATATTAATCTATTAAAATTATTTCTATATCTTCTTCATCACAAAAAGCGGGTATTTTTACATCGTGTGAAAACGGATATCCTTTGTATGTATAAATAGTATCACCTTTTTGGTGTATTATTATTGGTTTGTTTGTTTCTTTATCTAATTCTATTTCCCCTAATTCTTCGTTTATTTTATAAATATCATTTTTATATTTTACTTCAACTGCTTCTTCATATGTAGGAAAAATTATTTCGTGGATAACTTTTTTACAAGACCATAACATTAAATTTACATTTGCACCTTCTTCCATCGGAAATCTGAAATTCTCAAATCTACGAAATTCTAATAGGTTTAACCCCTTACCATATTTTTTTGTTTTAATATCAATTCCACCGTGACAAACAGCACCAATAGATACTTCTTCACCACATATGGTTGGATATAATTTAATATAACGAAATGGGTATTCGTTACCCATAGAATCTTTCCAGGGGTTGTTAATTAATAATCCCATTTTCTATTAACTAATTAATTTTTTTAGATCATCAATTTCTATTTGCTGTTCTTCGATTTGTTGCTGTTGTTGTTGAATAGCTTTTGTTAGATGTGCTATTAATTCATTATATCTAACGTGTTTGTATTTTGTTTCATCTCCTTCTTCAGCACCCAATCTAACAGATTCATATATCATATCTGGATATATTTTTTCTAATTCTTGTGCAATAAACCCAGATGATTTTGTTGCATCTACTGGTCTTTCTTTCCAATCAAATGTAACAGGTCTTAAAGACATGATTTTACTTAATGAATCTTCTTCAATAGTTTTAACATTTTCTTTTAACCTTATATCAGAACCAATTGTTGTAGAATAAGCTATTATGTTTCCGTTTGCGTGGAAATCACCAGTTCTAGTCATTCTAAATTGTTCTAACATAGAACCATTATACATAACAAATGACATATAGTTACCTAATGTTGAAGATGTTGAATATCCTTTCCAAGAAATTCTAGCAGCATTGTATGTTGTTGTGTAAGATGAATCAGCTACGAAATCAAGGTTTGCATAAGTTCCATCAGTAGCACTCAAATTTCTTATTATCACCCCTTCACCTGTCGTATTCCAACCCACATAAGAAAGAATATCTGTAGTTGTATTATTATATATTACATTAAGTGTTTTATATGCATATGTTGAAGAAGCGTAAGATGATTCACCGATGTAATTAGCTGGTCCTGCCATATATGTACCCGTAGTATCAAACCCAAAAAACTGTGTAGTGGTTGCTCCTTGGTGTCTAATTCTATATGGTATATCAATAAGATCACTATTTATGTAAACTTGATAACCATTAAGTCTAATATCACCTTCAGTTCCAGAACTATCACCAGCGCCACCCGCACCACCACTAAGGTTAAGATCACCACCTTTACCACCGGAATTTTTCCATACCCCACCAGATGCAGGTGCTCCTGCACCACTAGTTATATTAATATCACCACCAACATAACCCAATTGTTTTTTCGGACCAGGATTATCGTGATCTTGTGTTGATGCTGAACCATAAATGTTTAAAGCATATCCATCTACTGCTGCTGTGTTATCAGCCATTTTAATAGTTCTAGATGATACTGCATCAATAGTTACTACAGTAGGGGAGAACTGCCATTGACCAGTTGAAGTTAAAATTCCTGAGGGTCTTAAATAAACAGAACCAGTACTAGCTGTACCTAAAACAACTGCTGCATCTGAAGATTGAAAATAAGTATCAGCTATTAAATATCCATCAGATTTAATTCCAGTAGATTCAGTAGTTAAATTGAAAATGTTTGCACCTGTCCATCCTATTTGTACAGCATCATCCGCATAAACAGTTCCAGTGAAATATCCATGTCTGAATGCCCCTGTTACGGTGTTAGTAGTACCCACATCTATGTTATTTGCACCTACAATACCAGATGTTGTTGTAAGCCCCGCTGAATAGATTCTACTCCCAAAATACACAGCACCCGATTGTTTAACTTCGTAAGCTTGGATATCTGTTCCTGCTTCTCCTTCTGTCCATAATGATAAAGAATTATCTGTTCCAGACCCAGTACCATTATATCTTAAATAAAATCCATATCCAGATGCATTACCAATTCTCCATATATCAGAATCAAAATCTCCACCATTTATATTAATAAATCTAGAAGAAGCTGATGCTGTGGTTGAAAGTGTAGAACCATCAAATGTTAAATTACTTTCTGCTGTCATTGCACTTGTACCATTTCCAGTTAAAAGATAATTTGTTCCAACTGTTGCTAATCCTGTTCCACCTAATGCTACAGGTAATGCACCAGATAACCTTTTTACAGTAAAACTATCACCAACATCAAGAAAAATAAGTTCATTAGCTGCAATACCAGATGATATTGGTACTGTTTCTATTTGTAGATAACCATAATTTTGACCAATTATAACATTACCTTCTGTTCCACCTAAACCATCACCACCATCTAAATAAAGATTACCACCTGTGCCAGTTGAAGCGGGTATTCCACCTGCAACATATACATGTCCACCTGTACCTGAACCTTCTCCACCCTGTAAACGTGCTTGACCACCTGTTGCACCATTACTAGTACCACCATATAGATTTAAATTACCACCACTACCACCAGTAGTGTGTTCACCACCATATATACTTAAATCATAACCACCTATACCACCTTCAATTTGTCTATTTGCACCCGAAAATGCTAAAATACCCGCTAAATATAAAATACTTCCTGTAAATGTTAAATTAGCTGAATAATCAAAATCATCTGATGTTGAATTAGTATATGGTATTTGGTTATCAGCACCAAATGATACACTTGATCCACCACCACCTGTACCGTATGTTAATCCACTTGTAGTTGGGTCATAATAAACAACAGTTGAACCTGTTGCTGATTCCATTGTATTTATTGTTAATGTACCTGCAATAGTCGTATTCCCTGCTGAGTTTATACTAAATGCAGTAACACCACCATCTCCATAATATGTTAATGTTGCAGGATTCCAAAGAATTTCTAAAAAGTTACCCGCTGAATGTTCTTCAATATCACCTATTGATGCGGATTCACCAGCTGAATCAATATTTAAATATGTTTCACCGTTATCTACTACGAATTGACCAGATTTTACTGTTGTTGTACCATCCGCTGCAATTCTAAATTTTTCAACCCCACTTGTTCCGTGATAAGTTAAATCTCCATTAGTTTTAAGGTCCATTTGTAAATAGTTACCTGCTTGTGTTTGATCTATATCACCCATTTGAATCATTTCAGTTGCAACATTACCATTAACATA
>Ga0210003_1003677_pt1 | contig 12372 bp, 11 predicted proteins | sample LantaG_FD_182804 | JGI IMG/M metagenome (GOLD analysis project Ga0210003, IMG submission 182804) | Deep subsurface microbial communities from Baltic Sea to uncover new lineages of life (NeLLi) - Landsort_02402 metaG (SPAdes) (version 2) | ecosystem: Environmental > Aquatic > Marine > Oceanic >...
GGGGGGGGGGGGGGAGAGCGTGGTTGGCAAACGTTTCGAGGTCGGCGTTGGCTAATCCTTGAGAAAAGGCAGGCTTTTCGCCGCCGCCGCGGCCGGCTCCCGGCTCGCGCCGCATGCGGGCTTTTGTCAAACGTTACCCTGGTGAAAGGCACAACAAAATTAGCGATGAATCCTTGGGGGAGCAATCAGAGCTCGACTCACTCTTCGCATCGCGACGACGGTGTGGCTCATGGAGAGGGAGGCGGCGACAGCGGCGTCGCCCGCTGCGGGCTCCTCCATCGCGATTCTTACTAGAAGAGGCCCTGCCCCAACGTGGTTACTGGCGAGAACGAGCGAAAAATAAACCTAAAAAACTTCCCTTTCTCGGTCGTGGGGTTTCCCCTCCTTTCGATTCCTCCTCTGTCTCTCTTTCCACGCGCGCGAGGCTTTTCTTTTTTACAAAAAAACGCACACGCGCTCCCACGTGTCCTTTCTCAAAAGAACATGGTAAGTACCTCATCTTTCCTCTCTCCTCTCTCCTCCCTCGAAAAAAACTCAATAATACGCCCCCTCCCCGCCGCCAAACCGCTCGCGCACGTTGCGCTCGAGCTTTCTCATGTCGGCGGCCGACAGCGGGCCGAGGCCCTCCTCGGCTCCTATCCTGCTCCTATCTTGCCGCTGCTGCTGTTGCGGGCTGGCCGCATGCTTCTGCGGAGCTCCAGAGAGGACCAGCGGGGGGAGGGGCTGCTTCCCGCGCTGCAGGAGCCGGAGCTGCTGGTGGTGGTGCTGCCAGGCGGCCTCTCTCTGGAGGAGGGCCGCCCCGCCTTCGAGGTCCTCGGCCTCCCTTTCGACCTCGGCGGCGCCGGCGGCGACAGCCTGGCCTCCTCCCTCTCCCCCCGCGCCCGCGCCCGCGCCCGGGAGCAGGAACTGAAACTGCGACAGGGAGACGGTCGCCGCCCGGTAGACGGAGCCTCCCGTCCCGCTCAGCGGCCTCGGAGGCGGGGACTTGTACGGCGTGAAGCCCCTGCGGAGGCGCGCCGCCGCTGCGGCGCCGGCGTCGTTGGTTGCCGGCGTCGCGGCCGTCGCCGCGGGAATCGTGGGGAGCCCGGGGGCGGCAGCAGCCCTCGCCGGCGCGACTCCTCTCCCGCCGCCGTCGCCGGTCGGCTTGGCCCTCGGAGGGGAGCAGCCGGCCTCGGGCTGCAGCAGCCGAGGCCAGCGCTGCGTTGGCGCGTCCTCCGCGCCTGCTCCCTCCCCGAGCGAGTCTGCCGGCGGCGGAGGGGCGCGAACAGCTGCTGCTCCCGCGGCCGCGCCGCGCCTCCCCCCCTCGGCGTCGTCCTCGGCCCAGCGCCAGGGGCTCTCGACGGGAGGGGCGGACCCTGCAGCAGCAGCGCTGATGCTCCCGGCTGCTCCTCTGCTCACGGCGGCGGCGGCGGCCGCGGTTTCGGTCGTCGCGACGGAGGGGGGGAGCTGCAGCCTCGCCGAGGCCGCGGAGACCTCCCCCGCTGCTCCGGCGCCGCTCCCGCTGCTGCTGCTCGAGCAAGAGGAAGCGGCTTCGTCCTCCCCGGAGGGGGCGCTGCTCCCGCTGCCGCTCTGCCGCCTCGCCGTCGCCGCTGCTTCGCGGCTTCCGCCGACGGCAAACGCGGTCGTGGAGAACAGAGGCACCGTTTTGTCGTTCGCGCCTCTTCCTCCTGCTGCTCGCCTCCCCGCGCCGTCTGGGGAGAAGGCAGGGTTGGCCGTGGCGACAACGAACGAGGCGTCCGCGGTGCCGGAAGGAGCAGCAGCAGCGGCAGCGGCGGCGGCAGAGCCAAAAGCTCCCGCCCCCGCGCCCCCTCCTCCTTCCTCGAGCTGCTCCTCCTCCCTCCGCCGCCTCCCCGCGCCGCAGCACGACAGCCAGAGCTTGACGGCCCCGGCGAGCAGCAGCGCTCCCAGCATGGCCCCGGCCGAGGCCGCCGCGGCGGTGCGGATCCACCCCGAGGGGTCCCGGTATCCGTTTTCGACCACCTTCTTCTTCGCCGCCGCAGCAGCGGCCTCGGCGGCGAGCCTCTCCTCGCGCTCGGAGTCCCCCTCCTCGATGGCCGGGGCGTCCGAGGTGGGCCTCCCTTCCCCGGCTGGTCTGCCGCTGCGGCGGATAACAGGCTGGTCGGGGGCAGCAGAGGAGGAGGGGGCGCCGTTCGCGGGAGCGAGCGCCTCGTCAGAGGCGGCGAGCTGCTGCCCCCGCTGCTCCCTCTGCTGCTGCAGCGCGACGTCGTTCGCGAGGCCCGGCCCCTCAAGCGCTGCCTTTTCCGTGGCCTCGGCCGCCGCGCGCTTCTTCTCGGCGAGCACGGCGGACGCCGTCGAGCCGCTGATCTCGCCGAGGAAGGAGGTGGCGCCGCCTTCGCCGCCCTCGAAGGGCTGCTCCCGCTCGACCGCGGCTGCGGCAGCGGCCGGAGCCGAGGGGGGCGCCGCTGCTGCCGCCGGAGCTGGCGCCGGAGAGGCCGCCGCCGTCGCGTTCCTCGCCTCGGCCACCGCCGAGGCGACCCCGGAGCCGGCCCTCTCGAAGAAGGAGCGGAGCGAGGCGAAGGGGTTCGAGTCGGTGGCGGCGGGAGCTGCTGCAGCCGGCTTTGCTGCTGCCGCCGCCGCCGCCGGCATCGTCGTCGCCACCGGAGTCGACGTCGTCGCCGCAGGAGGCGCCGCGACCACAATGGCGGCAGCAACGGCAGCAGCGGGAGCAGAAGCAGGAGCGGGCGAAGGAGCAGCCTGTGCCGCGGGCACTGCTGCTGCTGCTGGAGCTGCCATTGGCGCTGGAGGCGGAGCTTTCCCCTTCTCTTCCTTCTTCCCCTTGCCCTTGGCGGGCGAGGGCGCCGGAGGGAGCGAAGGAGGAGCGGCGGCCGCTGGGGCTGGAGCTGCCGCCGCTGGAGCCGGTGCGACGACGGCAGAGGCAATAGCAACAGGAGCAGTAGCACCAGCGGGCGCGGCAGCAGCAGCAGCGGCGGCTTCGGCCTCAGCGGCGCGAGCGGCGGAGACGACAGCCGCCGTCGCCTCCGTGTCCGTCGCGAGCGCCTCGACGAGCGAGGCTCCAGCCCCGCTCGCGGCCTCCTCCAGGGCGTGGTCTTCCTCGGCCAGGGCCTGGATGAAGGCCGCGGTGTCGATTTCCTCGGGGGTCGCGGCATCAGCAGCGGAGGAAGAAACAGGGGCGGCAGCAGCGGCTGCGGCGGCGGAAGAAGCAGAAGCTGCCGCCGCCGCAGCCACCTCCTGCAGCCTTTGTTCTTCGGCCTCGTCGGCGGCGAGCGACGCCTGGAGAGCTCTGACGTCAAGGTCCTGCGGAGAAGGGGAAGAGGAGGGAGCACGGACAGCTGCGGCGACGGCGGGCGCTGCTGCTGTCGCCGCCGCCGTCGAGTTTGTGGCAGCAGCGGCAGCGGCGGCGGCAGCGTCCGAGGCCTTGGCCCTCTCGAGCTCGCCCACGAGCTGCCTGGCGCCCTCTGCCGCGGCCTCGTCCCGAGCCAGCGAGGCCCGGAGCTCCTCGGTGGAGAGCGTCGTCGTCGGGGGCGCAGCAGCAGGGACGGCGGCGGCGGCATTGGCAACGGCCGCGTCGCTCGCCGCCGCCTCCCGGAGGGCCAGCTCGAGCTCGCGGGCCCCCTCGACGTGCGCCCGGAGCTGCTCGAGCTCGCTGCCTGCGGCCTCGGCCTCGGAGAGCAGCTTCTGGACCTTAACGGCTTCCTCCTCCACCTCGGAGACAGAGGGAGCCGCGGCAGGGGAAGGAGCCGCGGTGGCGGCAGTGACCGCGGCGGCAGGGGAAGGAGCCGCGGTGGCGGCAGTGACCGCGGCGGCAGGGGGAGGAGCCGCGGTGGCGGCAGTGACCGCGGCAACAGGGGGAGGAGCCGCGGTGGCGGCAGTGACCGCGGCGGCAGGGGGAGGAGCCGCGGTGGCGGCAGTGACCGCGGCGGCAGGGGGAGGAGCCGCGGTGGCGGCAGCGACCGCGGCGGCACGGGGAGGAGCCGCGGTGGCGGCAGTGACCGCGGCGGCAGGGGGAGGAGCCGCGGTGGCGGCAGTGACCGCGGCGGCAGGGGGAGGAGCCGCGGTGGCGGCAGCGACCGCGGCGGCAGGGGGAGGAGCCGCGGTGGCGGCAGCGACCGCGGCGGCAGCGGAAGGAGCCGCGGTGGCGGCAGCGACCGCGGCAGCAGGCGCCGCCGCGAGAGCAGCAGACTCCGCAGCCCTCGGGGGGGCCGACGCCGCGGCCGCGTCGGGGGCCCGCGCCGCGGCGGCCTCGACGGCGGCGAGCTCGTCTGCGAGATCCTCCCCTCGCGACGGCGAGGCCGGCGCACCGGCTTCGCTCTCGCTCGTCGCGCCTCCCGGCCCGACGCCGTCGACGAACCCGCCGCGGGAGGCGAGGGCGACGACGGGCCCGCCGGCGCCGAGGGACACGGCGCGGACCGCCCACGGCGCGGCAGCCGGAGAGGCGCCGCCGCTGCTGCCGCCGCCGCCGCTCCCGAGGGACGACGCCAGCGGGGCCGACGCGGGAGGGGAGGGGGCCGCCGCCGCCGACGCCGCCTTGGTCGTGGTGGTGGTCGTCGTCGTCGTGACCGTCGTCGTCGTCGCCGGCGGCCGCTGCCTCGGCTGCTCGCTCGCTGCCGCCGAGGCGGGAGGGGGGCCCGTCGTCGTCTCCCTGCGGAGGCACTCGGTGACCCGCGCGGAAGAGACGGAGGACAAGGCGGCGGCGGCGGCGGCGGCAGCCTCTGCGTCCCTGGCTGCCACGACGAGCGCGACGTCGAGGCAGGCGGCGGCGGCGCTGTTTGTTTTGAGTTGGGAGAGATGAGACAGAGAGAGAGAGAGGGGGAGAGAGAGAGGAGGGCCGTGAGGTGCGAGAGAAAAGAAAAAGGAAAAAAAGAGTCGTTGAAGCCGACCTCCATTTGCTCTCAAATTGGCGCCCTTTGCGGCTCCCCCGTTTTATGCGTCCAACTGTCGCGCATTGGTCTCCAAATCGGCCCCTCCGAAACGGCATCGTTCTCAACAAGCTCTCGAGACAAAAGATAAGCGAGAAGAAGCGCTCTGAGCCTTGAAAAAAGAGGCGCGAAAAAAAAACCGAAACTCCTCACCCGCACGCGGCGCTCGTCGTCGACGATGTTTTTATCGTCGTCGTCGGCGCCGCCTCCTCGTCTTCGTCGCTCGCAGAGAGCCCGACGCAGGCAGGCAGGGCCGCCTCGAGTGCGGACTGCTGCTCCGGCGTCACGAATGCCTCCGGGCTCGAGATGGTGAACGTGGCGCCGGCGACGAACGGCGAGGAGGCCTGCGACGAGGAAGGGAGCGTCGATGTAATTGTTGAGGCGCGTCGCGTCGACGATGGCGTCGGGCTCGAAGCCAGGCATTCCACGGCGAGTGCTAGCAGCAGCAGAGGCAGCAGCACGTGGCGCTGCAGCGCCGAAGCTCGACGCTCCATGCCTGTCCGTGAGCGCAGGAGAGAGACGCGAACGAGGAGCGCGCGACTTTCCGCCGCGAAAAAAAACAAGCGAAAGGCGGGAGACGACGAAACCGAAAAAAAAAAAGTGAACTCCTCGTCGACCTCGACCTACCTCCTCAATCATTTTTTACACTCCGCGAGCTCGTACAGCTCCAGGTTGGCAGCCCCGGCGAACGCCATCCCGCTTGCGTCCAGCCTCTCTACTCTATCAAATCTCCCCCTCGCCTCCCGCAGCAGGAAATCCCGAAGCACTTCGGGGGCCGGGACGCCCCCGGGCCTCGCCTCGAACGCGACCAGCACCCGAGTCCGCGGCCCGCAGAGCGAGGCCGCCGCCTCGGCCCAGGCCGCCGCCGACGCCTCCGCGGCGGCGGTCGCGTCTTCTCCCGTTGTGTTCGAGTTCGGAGGCGGCGGGTAGCACACGTCAGCCGAGAGGATCAGGTCTGGGGGTTGAGAGCCGGGGCCGAAGAAGAGGAGCCCCGGAGGCGACGACGACGAAGACGACGACGACGACGGGACATCAAGCTCGCTGCTGCTGCTGTTCCTACTCCAGTCGAGCTCTGCCACGGCCACCTTCCCTCCCAGCCTGTTCCGCGTCACGTTGGCCCTCAGGCCGCGCAGGGCCTCCGCCACGTCGGTGAGCAGCACGGCCTTGGCGAGGCCCGAGGCCGCCGCCGCGAGCCCGGGCGCGCCGGCGCCGGCGCCGAGCTCGACGACCGTCGAGTTGGTTCCGTCTTGTTCTTCTTCGGCGTCGGCGCCGGCAGCAGCGGCGGCGGCGGCAGCAGTGGCGGCTCCTCCTCCTCCTCTTCGTCGCCGTGGAGGAGCCTCCCTCTCGACGAGCCATTCCGCCAGGGCGAGACCGCAGTCCCAGACGACGGAGGAGAGCAATGGGGGCGACCTGGCGAGGAGGTGGGGCTGCTGGGCGAGGAGGAGGCGAAGAGGAGTCGGGGCCTCCGTTTCGCCGCCGCCGGCATCGTTGCCGCTGCCGCTCGTCGATGCCACGTCGTCGAACTGCAGGGTTACCCGTTCCGCTGCTCGGACCTGCGACGCGTCCGGGGCATCAAGCAGGGCACGTACGGGCTCTCCTGAGTCCCAGCCCTCGATCAGGACTCGCATGTGACGGTAATTGAGAGATGAATTGCCAGCTTTTTTTCCCCTTCTCAAAAACGAAAAAAAAGTGAAGGAAAAAAACCTGTCTCGACCTCTTCTTCGTCTCCCTCTCCTTTTTCCGCGCTCTCTCTTCCCTGCCTCTCTCGCTCTGGCCCGAAGCAAACGAACTATTGATAAAAAAGCTGCATCCTTACATTCATCGTCGTCTCTCTTATAAAGATAAAAAGAAGGAGAAAAAAAAACTCCTAACTCGCTTTCGCGAGCGCCGCCTTGGCCGCCTTTGACCCAACGACGCCCTTCTTCTTCTTCTTCTCCTCTTCCTCGTCGTCGTCGTCGCCGCCGCCCCCTCCTCCGTCCAGCGACAGGTCCACCCTGCTCGACAGGAACACCGCCGCGATCACGCTCGCCACCGCGGCCACCACCATCAGCGGCTCGGCCGCGGGCCGCCAGCGAGGCAGGCTGTACTCGACGACCAGCGGCGCGCCGTGGTCCTCGACCGCGTTCTTCAGGTTGAGCGTCAGCGTCGTCCTTCCCGTGGTGTCGAGGTAGGTCGCCTTCTTCCCCAGGATCGCCGAGTCGACCTCGAACGGCAGGTAGTGCGCGACCCTGGAGGCTCCCTCCGGGAGGACCAGCACGACGGATAGCTCGTCGGCGACGACGTCGCGGACCGGCGTGAAGAACGAGGGCAAGGTCAGGCGCACGCGGCGGCCGCTGAGCGCCGCCGCAGCAGCAGAGACGGGCGCGGTCTCCTCCCTCTCCAGGGACGCCCTCCTGTCCTCGCTCGTGAGCTCCGCGGCGACGACGTTGAGCGGGATGGACCAGCCGAACTCGAAGGCGGCGCGCCAGCCCCCCGCCAGAGGGTAGCGAGGGTACAGCGCCCCCTCCACCGGCGTCACCTTTCTCGACTTCTTCCTCCGCAGCTTGCCTCCTGTGCGGACGACGCCCTCCGCCTCGACCCCGCCCCTCATGTTCGAGCTCGAGATGTTCCCGATCTCGTCCCGGAAGCTGAACCAGCGCGCCTGCGGCGGCAGGACGAGTCCCAGCGCCTGCAGCGCCGCCGGGTTGGTCGCCTCGGCGTTGGCCGAGAAGTCGAGCCGCGACCACTCCCCGCGGTGCTCGGCGCCGACGTTGGCCAGCGGCCGGAACCTCTCGCGGACCGCGACGTTGCCCCAGTGCGAGACCTCGACCTCGCGCTCGAGCCGCTCGGCGTGCGCGAAGGGCGCGTTGTTGACGAAGTGGACGCGGCCCGGCGAGAGCGAGAACGGCGCGCGGGGCTCCGAGGTCGGGCCGTGCGACAGCAGCGTCGCCGCCGGCGACGCGCCCGCGGCGTCGCCCTCGGGCGGGCCGTCGGCGTTCTCGTAGGACTCGACCTTTCCGGGCATCCGCACGACAGTCTGCTGCTTTTCGATCGCGTAGGGGGACGGCACCGTCGCCGAGTAGAGCAGGACCACGCGCTGCTGCTGCCCCGTGGCGATCCTGGCCGGGTGCGGCGCCTGCGCCCTGGTGAAGACGGTTAGGACATCGAGCGTCGTGGTCTTTGACGATTTCGAGAGAGGGGACGAGAGTGCGACGGAGAAGCAGGCGGTGCCCTCGGGGGCGTTGGCGGGGAGTTTTCGGAGCTTCTCTGTGGGGAGCGTGGGGGCCTCGTCGTCGGTCCCCTCGGTGACCTGATGGACGAATGAAAGAGAGAGAGAGAGAGAGAGAGAGAGAGAGAGAGAGAGAGTGGAAGAAGAGGGTGAGAAGAAAAAAGAACCGAAGCATCGCGCGGTGTTGTTTTTTTTCGAGATCGTCGAATCGCTCTCTCGCGCTCTCTGTTCGCTCCCCTTCCACGTTTCCCGGTTTTCTCTCCTGAAAGGGAACATCACGATATAAAGATGCACGTCCCCATCTCCAAAAGCGCACCTCGATGAACGCGAGCTTGGGCGCGAGCACCGGCTCAACGCACACGATGGCGTCGGCGTCGTCGGAATCGCCGCCGTCCTTGCGGAGCGTCAGCTGCGTCCGCACGTTGACCAAGGCCTTGGCGACGGCGATCTGTTGCATGTGAGGTTTCACAAGGAGGTCCGTGAGTATTGTAATCGAGGAGATTCGACACATGAAGCGATAAAGAGGAGGGCGCGCGAGAAAAGAGGAAAGCATTCGATGGCTCTCAAAGGCGCGATCGGCGATCTCAAAAAAACTACAAATTTCTTTTCGCTCTCTCTCTTTCAGCTCTCTCTTTCTCTCATCCTCACCTCGCGCGTCGCCGTCTCTACCACAAGCGAGGCTCGCGATGTCGCAGCCCCGAGGGAGAGCGCGAGCAGCAGAGCCGCGAAGAGCGAGGAGAGAAGCCGCATGGTTGCCTTTTTTTTTTTTATGATTCAAAAACGGGGGAAAAAACTTCGGGTCAAGTTTTGCGCACAACTTTTTCCTTTCCTTTCGCCTTCAAAGCCCCTTCTCTCTTCTTCAACAACAACAAAAAAACAGCAACATGCCCGCTCTCGTCAAGGCCTCCAAGAAGGCCGCCGTCCCCGCCGGAAAGGGCAAGAAGAAGCAGGTGAGTGTGTGATATGCGAGGCACAGAGATGAGGAGCAGAGGGATGGAAGAAAGCGAGAGGAGAGAGGAAGGGACGACGGCGGCGGCGGCTAGCTCAATGGCATGCCGCTCTCCTTCCTTTGTTTTTTTTGCTCACGCCGTCTCCCCTCTTCTCTCCCTATCTTTTTCCTCTCTGCAGGTCGTCGAGGCCTCTTCCTCCGACGACGACTCGTCCTCGGACTCGGAGGGCGCCGTCGCCACTCCTGCCGCCGGCAAGAAGGAGGTGCGCTTTTGTTTTTTTGTCGAGTTTTTTTCCTTGGAGCAGACATGAGCAACGCGCAGAGTTCGATCTGGAGAGCACGCTGGACTTCAGTCTTCCCCTCAACGATGCTCCCTTTTACTTTATGCGATGGCAACAACAACACTGTCGAAGTCCCCTGAGCGAAGGGAAGGCGGCGTAACGCGGGCGTAAGGGGCGGAATGGCGAGGGCGAAAGTTTGGGCAGCCGCCGCCGTTCCGGGCCGCCGCCTGTTTCGACGCATGTTCGCCCTTCTATTTCGGGCTTCGACGCTAGCGGCGCCGCTGCGCGTTCTCTCGCCTCCCTGTTTCGCGCAGTGCTGCGCTCTTGATCCTCTTGGGTCACCTCTGGGAATTATCGATTTAAATGACATCGAGCGGATGCAAACCGCGTTTCACATTTCGCTGTTGTCTTTTTCGAGCCGCCGCCGCTGCCTGGCTTTTCTCGATTCGGACAAGGCGTTGCCACTTCCTTTCGTCTTGCTCCTTTTCTCACCCTCTCTCCCTCCTCTCTCTCTCTTTCTTCCACGACGAAAACGCCACCACCAGACCAAGCCCGCCGTCTCGTCCGAGGAGTCCTCGGACGCCGACTCCTCGTCCTCCGACGACGACTCGTCGTCCTCGGACGACGAGAAGCCCGCCCCCAAGAAGGCTGCCGCTGCCGCGCCCAAGAAGGCCGCCGCCGCTGCCGCCGACTCGTCCTCGGACGACGACTCCTCCTCGGACGAGGAGGAGGAGGCCAAGCCCGCCGCCAAGAAGGAGAAGGCTGCCGCGAAGAAGGCCGCCTCATCCTCCTCCGACGACGACTCTTCCTCCTCTGACGACGAGGAGGAGGCCGCCAAGAAGAGCGACAGCTCCTCGGACGACGACTCGTCCTCGTCCGACGACGAGGAGGAGGCCAAGGCCGCCGAGGAGCCCCCGGCCAAAAAGGTCAAGAAGGACAACGGCGAGGCCGCGCCCGCCGCGCCTCAGCAGCAGCAGTCCGGCTCCTCGACCGTCTTCATCAAGAACCTCCCCTGGGCCGCCGACGAGCACGCGCTCCGCGAGTTCTTCGGCGAGTGCGGCGGCGAGATCGTCTCGGTCCGCATCGCGACCGACGAGGGCGGCCGCTCGCGCGGCTTCGCGCACGTGCAGTTCGACGGCCCCGGCCCCGCCGCCGAGGCCGTGAAGCTCTCGGGCGCCGACCTGCTCGGCCGCGAGCTGTTCATCGACTCGGCCACCGAGCGCGCGCCGCGCGAGGGCGGCCAGGAGCGCCGCCAGTTTGGCGGGGAGGGCGGCGCCGCCGGCGGCGGCGAGGGCCGCCCCTCGGACGGCGTGACCATTTTCGTCAAGGGCTTTGACAAGTACGCCGGCGAGGACGCCGTCCGCCAGGCCCTCACCGAGGCCTTCGCCGAGAAGGGCGAGGTCGTCGCGGTGCGCCTTCCCTCGGACCGCGAGTCGGGCGAGCTCAAGGGCATCGGCTTCATCGAGTTCGCGTCGCCGGAGGGCAAGGCCGCAGCGATCGAGCTCGACGGCGCCGAGGTCGCCGGCGGGTGGCTCAAGGTCGACGCCAACGTTGGCGGCGGCGGCGGCGGCGGCCGTGGCGGCGGCGGCGGCTTCGGTGCCCCCCGCGGTGGAGGCTTTGGTGGCCGCGGCGGAGGCCGCGGGTTCGGTGGAGGCGGCGGCCGCGGAGGTGAGAAGAGGGGAAGGAAGGCTTGGGGGAGAGCAGAGAGAGAAGAGCGAGACGAAAAAACACATGCCGAGAAACCGAAAAAACTCACCTGTTCCACCCCCCCTCTCCACCTCTTTCAAAACAAAACAAAATAGGAGGCTTCGGCGGCCGCGGCGGCGGTGGCGGCTTCTCCGGCCGCGGAGGAGGCCGCGGCGACCGCGGGGGCCGCGGCGGCTCTTTCGGCGGAGGCCGCGGCGACCGCGGCGGCTTCGCGTCCAAGCCGCGGATGCAGATCGACGCCGGCGCGGGCTCGGGCAAGAAGATGACTTTCGACGACTAGACTTTGGATCTTTTGGATTCTGGGAGATAACGGAAGGCTTTTTTTCATTTATCGAGACGGGGAAACTTAGCTCGGGAAAAGGGAGAATGACTGGACGGAACCAACCAACCAAGGAAGAATTCGGGGAAAACGAACCAAGGGAAGGGGGGAAACGAAACTAGCAGGAGAAAATGATCGAGACCCTTAAAACGGAAGCGAGAATAAACTTGAGAGTAGTGTCCCCTTTTTTTGCACCGAGACCCGCGAGAGAAAACTTTGGCCCCAAACTAACCAAGTCCCAATTACAGAGAGAGAGAGAGAGAGAGAAAGAGAAAGAGAAATCGACGAGTCCCTCACGAAAAGAAACGAAAATCCGCCACAAAGAAACAACGAAATGCCTCGGGAACATGTTTTGGAGAGAGAAAGAAAGAGAAAAAGAGAGAGTTAAAAAGAAAAGAGAGGATTGGCTGCTTGGATTGTCCCTAATGACGGCTGTTTGTTGGAGAAGGCATCCATGAAAGGGTTTTGAGACGGGAGAACGGCGACGGTGACTCTAGAGAGAGTCCCCGCGGCGCGCACCTTGCTTGTGCCCTTGGTCATTTTTTTTTTCGGTTCTAGTTTTTTTTCTTATCGAGTGCAAAATGAAAAAGCGTTTTTTTAGCAAAAAAATAGAGGGAAATAAAAACTCTTCCTCTCTTTCTCTCCAGCCTCTCGACCAGATGCTCTTAGAGCCCCAAAAAATGGAAAAAATCACCTTCTTTTTTGAAAAGAAAAAAGGGGAAAAAGAGAGAGAAGAAGAAGAGATGAAAGCTTTGAAGGAGGGAGAGAGAGAATTCTCCCTTCTTCGGACGACTTTCGTCTCTTTCTCTCTTTCTCTCTTTCTCCGCATTCTCACCTCGTTTACAGCTCACTTCACCGCTCAAAAGGAAAAAACAAATCCGCTGGTTTAGCTCAGTGGCAGAGCACTGGTCTTGTAAACCAGGGGTCCCGAGATCAAACCTCGGAATCAGCTTCGTCTTTTTTTTTTGGAAGCCAAGTGGTGTGCGTGTGTGGGTGGGTGGGTGTGGGGG
>Ga0210003_1003678_pt1 | contig 12367 bp, 8 predicted proteins | sample LantaG_FD_182804 | JGI IMG/M metagenome (GOLD analysis project Ga0210003, IMG submission 182804) | Deep subsurface microbial communities from Baltic Sea to uncover new lineages of life (NeLLi) - Landsort_02402 metaG (SPAdes) (version 2) | ecosystem: Environmental > Aquatic > Marine > Oceanic >...
TCTCTCTCTCTCTCTCTCTCTCTCTCTCTCTCAGCTACTACAGCGACGGAGCCGCCCGCGGTCAAGCTCATGCCCAGGCCCCACCTCGGTGTCTCGACGGCGCCGCGCTCCTCGCTCGAGCCGAAAGAGCCGCCGTAGCAGCAGCAGCAGCAGGACCCAGAACAGCGGACGAGGCCCCGACAGCGACAACACCACACAACCTCGACGACCTCCTGCTCGACGCCGCCGGGGTCCGGCGCCTCGCCTTGGCGCTCCGCAAGCGCTCCGAGGCCAACGCCGTCTCCAGGGCCAAGCACCCGGACGACCCCGGCGCCTTCCTGCCCAGCGAGCTCGCCCTGGACGACGCGATCCGGGCCCTGCAGCGGGTCGCGCCCTTCCCCGACCTCTTCCCGGCGCTGTTGTCGACGGACGCCGTGGACACGCTCGTCGGCCTCCTGTCGCACGACAACGCGGACATAGCGGGAGCGGTGCTCGAGGTGCTCCAGGAGCTGACCGACGTGGACGACGAAGGGGAAGACGAGGAAGGCGGCGTCGAGGCCCTGGCCGCGTCGGCGGCCTCGCTCGCGCGGTCGTTTGTCGCCGCCGGCGGAGGGGAGGCCGCGGCCGAGAGGCTTTCTTCTTTTGACGAGGCCGTGCCCGAGGAGGCAAATTTCTTGTTCGCCGGGCTCGGTGCCTTGCTTAATATGGCGGAGCTTGACGAGGGGTGCGCGAGGAGCTTCGTCGGAGCTGCGAGCTCCGGCGGCGACGGAGAGGAAAAGGCAGCTCTGACGACGAAGAAGCTCCTCCCCTGGCTCCTCCGCCGCGTCTCTTCTTCCCCCTCTTCCCCCGCCGCTTCCGAGTTCTCCTCCATCGCCCAGGCCGCCTCCGAGCTCGTCTCGACGCTGGCGCAGGCAGGCACTGCGGGCGCCCTCGCGGTCGTGCGGGCCGGCGGGGTCGACGCGCTGCTTCGGGCTCTGGCCAAGTATCGGAAGAGGGCGCCGGGGAGCGGCGACGAGCTCGAGCACGCGGCCAACCTCTTCGACGCTCTCTGCGCCCTGCTGCTGAGACCTGAGGGCAGGGAGGCGTTCGTGGAGGCAGAGGGCGTGGAGCTGCTGCTGCTGCTGGTCCGGAAGCACGGCAGCGGGAGCGGGGGCGGGGGCGGCGGCGAAAAAGAGAGAGCAGAAGCCAAAGACAGCGATGCGGCGCCGGCCAAGCTCGCAGCGGCCTCCGCGACGGCCCTGTCCTCCCAGGCCCTGCGCTGTCTCGAGTTCGCGACGACCAGCGGCGGCGACAGCGGCGGAGGAGGGAGCGGAGGAGGGGCCCCTTCCTCCGCCGCCGCCGCCGCCGCCGCCGGGAGGGTCGTCGAGGGCGGCGGGCTCGGCCCGCTCTTCGGAGGGCTCATGGGCCGCTCGCGCGTCGGCCGCGACAGCGGCCGCGGCGGCGGCAAGAGCACCAGGAAGGGCTTCAACTCGGGGACGAGGGCCTGCCTGGGCCTCGTAGTGAACCTGCTGCAGCGCCTCGACCCCGAGGGAGAAGAGGGAGAAGAAGACGCGACTCCTGCCGCCGCCGCCGACAACGACCCCGCCGCCCCTCCTCCGCCCTTTGCCCGCGTGCTCTCCAAGTTCCGCGAGGCCGGCTTCGAAAAGCTCGACCGGCTCGTCGACCTCGCCGCGGCGGCCTCGGCCGGCCTCGCAGCGCACGACGCGCGCGTCGCCGTGAGGGAGAAGCTCCGCGCCGAGGAGGCTGGAGAGGAAGACGACGAAGAAGAAGACGGGGAGGCGGCGGCGAGGAAGCAGGCCGCGAGGCTCTCGGCCGGCGGCGACGACCTCCAGCTCTGCTCACTCGCCGCGGCCTACTGCTGGAGCTCGTTCTCGGGGTCCTCCCCGTCCCTGGGCGAGGGAGAGGGCAGGGCCGCGCGGGCGCACTTTGTCCGGGCCCTGCACGCCAGGGCGATGACGCTCTCGGGCCTCCGTCGGGCGCTCGAGGAGAGGAGGGCGGCACTCGGGGGCGGAGGAGAAGAGGGTAAGAGCGCGGAGGAGCGCAGGCTGACGAGGCTGATCGCGGCGCTCGGAGGAGGGAAGGGCAAGGGTGGAGACGATTCGGAGCAGCAGCGTCCAGGGAAGCGCGCTCGCACTTGAGCTGAACTTGTGAACTGAACTTTTTTACTTTTTTCACGCCTCTCTCTTTCTCTCCCTATCTCTCTCTCTCTCTTTTCTCTCTCTCTCTCTCTTTTCTCTCTCTCTCTCTTTTCTCTCTCTCTCTCTTTTCTCTCTCTCTTTCTCCCCTCCTAAACTGCTCTCTGTCACGCGCCGTCCTACTTTTTCTCCGCGTCCTCCTCAACAACCTCGAAACGCATCCCTGCCCTGTTGAGCCTCTCGACCAGCACGCTGCCCCCCGCCGTCGCCGGAGTCAGGAACCCGCCCCGAAGGCACCCAGCCTCCTCGAGCTCCTGCGACTGCGTCGCCAGGGCGACGCCGATCTCCACCAGCATCCGCGACGTGCCCCAGTATCCGGGGTCGCGCTTCGGATCCTCTGCGACGGCGCGGACGACGTGCGATCTGCCGCTCGCGTCGGGCAGCGTCACGCCGACGGCGTCCATCCTCCAGCTGCCGCTCCTGCAGAGCTCGTCCGAGGGCCCCGACCCCTGCTTGGGGGCCGCGGCGCGGACCAGGGCGCGAAAGGGCCGGAGCCCGCACAGGAGGGACCCCAGGGCCATGATCGACGACACGAGGGCCGCGGCCACGGCGTTGGGCACCGCCAGTCCCTCCGTGACCCTCGGGGGCGCCCCCTCGCCGTAGAGCCGAGGCAGCAGCGCGGCGGACCTGCGCACGACGCGCTCGTTGATGAAGGCCATGACGAAGGGCGCGGTCCAGGTCCCGGCGGGCTCGACGAAGCGCGGGCGCAGGCCCCGGGGGACCGAGGAGGAGGCGGAAGGAGGAGGGGGAGGAGGAGGAGCGGAGGCAGAGGAGGCTCCGGCGCCGCCGCCCGCGCCGCTCGCCTCGGCGAGGCAGTGCAGCCCCGCGGCACGCCTCCGCGACTCCTCGCCCCCTCGGTTCTCGTAGCACGCCGTCAGCAGCGACTCGACCGTCCCTCCCGAGAACCCGCCTTTGGCCGGGCCCGCGAGCGTCCAGATCTCCCGCAGCCCCACGCCGTGCCTCCTGCGCGCCTCGCCCGCGAGCAGGAACGCCGACAGGTCCGACGGCTGCGAGTCGAAGCCCGCGGAGTGCACGACCTTGACGCCGTTGGCGATCGCGTCGCGCGAGTGCCTGTCGTGCATCGAGAGCACCCAGGGGATTTCGGCGGTCAGGTCCGCGTAGTGCGTGCCGCAGCGGACCGCCGACGCGACGACCTCGCTGCCGATCGCGGCGTAGGGCCCGGCCGCCGAGATGACGGCCCTGGCGCTGCCGACGGCGGCGTCGAGAGAGGCGGCGTCGTCGAGCGAGGCTACGAGCAGAGGGACGGCAGCGGCTGCGGGGTTGATCTTGGCGAGCTCGAGGCGGAGGGCCTCGAGTTTTGGCAGGGAGCGGCCGGCGAGCGCCCAGCGGAGAGGAGGAGCGGGAGGAGAGGCGGGAGGAGATGAGGTCGAAGAACTCGGAGGCGCTGGCAGCGGGAGGTAGGCCTCGGCCAGGTGCCTCGCGATGTACTTTCCCGTGAAGCCCGTGGAGCCCCAGACGACCAGATCGAGCGTCTTGGAGGCCGCTGCCATCTCTGTGAGCTTTACGAGAGCCGGGAGGGGGCTTTAGAGAAGGCCGCCGCTAGCAAGCAGAAGCCGTGGAGAGGGGGGGGGCAAGTTTTTGGTTTCGATGGCGATTGAACCACGACGTCAGGGAGCGAGAGCGAGTAAGTGAAGTCTTCAAGTGACCACTTTCTTCTTTCGACTTTCTCCTTCCGAATCCCTTCGCTCCTCGAGTCCCCTGCATTCCTGGATAGCGGCCATCATGCTCCTGGTGCGTGCTCTCTTTGCACCGTCCCTCTCGTTTGCCGCTCGTCAAAGTGGCGAAAGAGGAGGAGCTTCGAGACACGCCGATGCTCGTGTTCTTCGGCTTTCCTTGTGCCAGTTCCTTTCTCTCTCTCCCCAACCTCACGATCGCGCCGCCTTGTTTTTCGTCGGCGCCGCCGTGTTCGCGCCGCGTGGCGTTGCCGATGTCGCTCTCCGCGATTGGTCGCAGTTTCGTCCCTTTTCTCGCCGCTCCTTGAGACCGCGACCGCGGATCGCATCAATATCGTGCAAGCGATCGCGGAATCGAACCAGAAACACCAACAGAAAGCTCACACGAACCCCCCTGCGAATCCCCCTAACGTTGTCGAAAACAGACCGGCCGAGCGGCGACCTCCTCGCTCACCCGCTGCGCCCCGGCGCGCCGCGTCGCTGCCGCTGTCGCCGCCGCCGCCCCTCGACCCCGCAGGGCCTCCGCCCCCTCCGTCACCCGCGCCGTCCTCACCCCGACGCCGCCTCCGCCGCCTTCGAAGCCTTCGACCCTGCTCTCCGAGACTTCGATCCCAGACTCGCTGCCCGCGGACTTCTCTGCCCCCCTCTCTTCCGATGTGGAGCTCGACGGCGAGGGCGGCAACCCCTGGACCGACGAGCGGTGGCGCGGCGTGAAATGGACGGTCTACCGCGGCGTGGCCTACGATCTCACGAAATTCATCGACGCGCACCCTGCGGGCGCCTGGCTGGTCCGCCTGGCGATCGGCCGCGACGCGACCGCACTCTTCGAGAGCTACCACCTGCGGCCCGAGGTCGCGGCGGCCAGGCTGCGGAGGCTGCCCGTCCTCGAGGGCTTCCCCGTGGGCGCGGTGCCCCGCAGCCCCAGGCCCAACGACTCGGACCTCTACAACACGCTGAGGGACCGCGTGCGGCGCGAGGTGTTCCAAGGGAGGGAGGCGGAGGGCGCGCACCGCTCCGGGTCGTTCGGCGCCGCCTCGGCCGTCGTCGGCGCCGCGGCGATCGCGCTCGCGGCCTACACTGCCGCCCCTTCGCTGGCCACGGGCGCGCTGCTGGGCCTCGCGGGCGCGTGGGTCGGCCTGACGGTGCAGCACTGCGGCAACCACGGCGCGATGAGCACGTCCCCGATCGTGAACCAGCTCTTGGGCTTTGGAGACGACCTCATTGGCGGGAGCTCGCTCGCGTGGCAGTACCACCACCAGGTGAGGAGGTTTCGAAAAAGAGAAAGCGAGAGGCGTTTTTTTTTCGAGTTGCGCTTCTCTTTCTCAAGGGCCTCGCCGTGCTGCTGCTCTCGAACGCGCAGCACTCGAAACCGCGGGGAACTGAAGAAAAGCTCACTTTCCCCCGCAAATCCCCCCCCCAAAAAAAACAAAATCCTCCTCGTCTCCAGGTGAGCCACCATGTCCACTGCAACGACGACGCGTTCGACGAGGACGTCTTCTCGAGCTTCCCGCTGCTGCGCTTCGACGTGCGCCAGCCCAGGGCCTGGTACCACGCCCACCAGCACGTCTACATGTGGCTGCTCTTCCCGCTGATGCAGCTCGCGTTCCAGGCAGGAGACTGGCAGGCCATAGTGAACGGCCGCACCGCGGGCGCGACGCTGCACGGCGCGACGGCGGGGCAGCGCGCGCTGGCCGCGCTGGGGAAAGTGGCGCACTACTCCCTGCTGATCGCCAGTCCCTGGCTCACGCACGGCGTCTCCGCCGCCCTGTGGGGGGCCGCGGGATTCACCTTCGTGCAGGGGATCGTCCTGGCGGCGACGTTCGCCGTCAGCCACAACGTGCCCGAGGCCAAGCCCGCGCTCGTCGCGGCCGCCGAGGCCAGGACCGGCAAGGCTTCCTCCTCGAGCGGCGCTCCCTCTCACAACTCTCAGTCGGCGCACGCCACGCTCACGACGCCGATCGGCGAGCGCGACTGGGCCGTGCAGCAGGTGACGACGTCGGCGGACTACGGCGGCGCGATCTCCAACTTCATGACGGGAGGGCTGAGCCTCCAGGCGGTAAGAAATGTTTTTTTGAACCTCTTTTTTCTCCCTCCATCTTTTTGCCCCTTACTCTTTTTTTCCAGGAAGAGGGAGGGAAAAGTCAGACTGCAACTCATGACTCTCTGTATCCTCTCCTCCTCCTTTTCGAACGTGACACCACCGACGACTTGACAGGCCCACCACACCTTCCCCGCGATCTGCTTCGTGCACTACCCTGCCATCGCCGACATCATCACCGACGAGTGTGCTAAACGCGGGATCCCCTACGCTAGGTATGACAGCTTGCCGACGATTTTGGGGAGGTTTGTGGGGTACATGCGGGACGTGGGCAGGGCCGGAGACGTGCCGGTGGCGGAGACCGGGGACGTGGAGGGCGCCGCGGCGAGGGCGGCGGCGCTGGCGAGGCTTTAAAGAGAGAGAGAGAGGTTTGCATTTTTTCTGTTCTTTTGCCCCTCCCTGGAGCTGTTTTCTTCTTTTGGAGCCAAGGGGGAAACCAAGAATTCTTTGCTAGTCATTCTTAATGTTTTACCATTCTTTTATCATTTTTCAGAACCTCTTGTGAACCATGTGTGTAAAAAGAGAGAGAGAAAGAAAGACGGAGGACCAAAAAGAAGAGGTTTGAGGCATGTTTTTATCTTTTCATTTTGGCCGCCGCGGCTCTCTAAGTTCTCCCAATCGCCGCCGTCAGAATCCAAAAATGGACAATCTCTCCCTCGAGTCGCCCGTCGTCGTCGACGTCGGGAGCCACACGATGAAGGCAGGCCTCTCAGTCAACTTCCCAAGCGACAGGGAGCCGAGCGTGGTGAGAGAGAGAGGGGAAGAGAAAATGTTTTTCTTCACATCACCGGCTCGCTCATTTCGACGTCGACCTTGAACCTCACCCCCCCCTCTCTCTCTCTCTCGGAAAAAAATAAAAAACATCCCCAGATGCTCCCGACGACACTCCGCGACGAGGCCACCGGCACCCTCCGCCACACCATGCGCGACGGCGTCGTCCAGGACTGGGACTGCCTCGAGGCCCTGCTCCACAGGACCTTCTACGGCCGCCTCGGCTGGGAGGCCGGCGCCGACGAGGGCGCCGTCCTGTTTTCGGAGCAGGTGCTGACGCCGCGCAGGGACCGCGAGCGGCTGGCCGCGCTGTGCTTCGAGCGGTTCGGGCTGGCGGGCATGTTCGTGGCCGAGGCGCCCGTGCTGGCGCTGTACTCGGTCGGGAGGAGCTCGGGGCTGGTCGCGGACGTGGGGCACGACGGCGCGTCGGTGGCCGCGGTCGTCGACGGCGCGGCAGTCGCGGCCGCGAGCAGGAGGGTGACCAGTGGCGGCGGCGGAGGGGGGGAGCCCTCGACCTCCTCCTCCTCCTCCTCCTCCTCCTCTCTCTCTGCTCCCCTCGGGGGGCTCGCGGCGGAGCGCGTCCTGCGGGCCAGGGTCGCGGCGAGGGTCGGGGACGAGAGGGCCGGCGCGATCCCGGAGGACGCGCTCAGGGCGGCGAAGCACGCCGTCTGCCGCGTCGCGGCGTCTGCCGCCGAGGCGGCCGGGAGCAGAGGCGCCGCCGCCGCCGCCGCCGCCGCCGCCGCCGCCGCCGCCTCGGCTGCTGCTGCTGGCGGGACGGGCGCCCCCTCCACGGCTCCGTCCAAGCACGTCCTGCCCGACGGCACGGAGCTCGAGGTGACCGCCTCGGACGGGGCCGCGGCGGGAGAGGCGCTGGTCTCTCCTCAGTTCTTTCTTCCTCCTTCGGGCGGCGACGGTTCGGGCGGCGCGAGCGGCGGGAGCAGCGCCGACGGGGGGCGCCAGAGGCAACACCCTTCCCTCGCGGAGCTCCTCTCCCTGGCCCTCTCCTCCGTCCCGGACGCCAACAGCCGGAAGCTGGCCTCGGAGGGCCTCTTGGTCTGCGGCGGCGGAAGCAACGCTCCCGGCTTGGGGGCCCGCATCCTCGCCGAGGGAGGCGGTGCGCTTCCCCCCTCGCACCCGGCGCCGCCGCCGCTGCTGTCGGTTCCCGACTACGTTCCGGCGTCGATGGCGGCCTCGGCGGCCTGGGCCGGGGGCGCGATCCTGGCCCGCGTGGTGTTCCAGCAGCAGCAGCACGTGAGCAGGGCCGAGTACGACGAGTTCGGGCCCACGGTGGTCCACAGGAAGTCTGCGTAAAAAAAGAACAAGGGAGCGAACTTTTTTGTTTCTTTTAATTTCGGTTTGAATTCTTGAATGCTGTTTTTTTTCATTTCGATTTTTTTCAACTCTCTTTCTCTCTTCTTCCGTCTCTTCTCCTTGCTCTTCACTTCGCCCTCTTCTTCTCGTGCAAGCGCACGTAGCTCGCCCAGAAAGCCCAGAACGCCCCCGCGAGGAGGGCCATCAGCGCCGCGGCGGCCTCGACGCTGACGTCCTCCGCCGTTGCTTCCGCTGCCACCTTCGCCGCTTTCGCCGCAGCGGCCTTGGTCGCCGCGGCGGCGTCGAACAGCAAGCCCGCAGCCACCGCGCTGAAGCACTCCCCGAGCGTATACAGAGCCTGCTCCAGCGCGCACGTCCTCCCCAGCAGCGCGTCGGGGACCTCGACCTGGAGCAGCAGGGTGGAGTACGTCCACAGCACGGCGCTGCCCGCGGCCCTCGCGGCCGTCGCGGCGAGGACCGCGGCGAGCGAGGACGCCGCCGCCGCGGCGGACAGCGCGGCGTACCCGAGCGTCAGCAGGCCGAACGCGGCCGAGGCCGAGCGCAGCAGAGAGCGCGCGTCGGGGGACGTCAGGGCGTTGGAGGCCACGGAGCCGAGCATGGCCCCGACGCCGACGGCGGCGAAGATGAACCCGAGCGTCGCCGCGGAGTCGATCCCGCGGGAGGCGGGGTCCGGCCCCGCCTCCGCCGGCTCCCCGTCGCTCCTGCTCCTCAGCGCCAGCGACGGCGTGTCGGACAGCTTGACGTTCATCACGTCGGCTGCCCCCCACACCAGGGTCCCGGACAGCTTGAGCGAGGCCAGAGCCAAGACGTGGCGGTGCGACGCCGCGTAGCGGAGCCCGTCGCCGACGTCGGCGGCGGCGGCGCGCAGCGCCGCGGCCGCGAGGGCGGCGACGGCGGCGGGGGAAGAGGAGGGAGAAGGAGAAGGGGGCGCCGGCGACGGGGACGCCGGCGGCGGCGCGTTCGCTTCGGCGGCGGCGGCGTCTTTGACGCGGAGCGGCGACGACGACGAGGGCGGGTGGCGGTGCTGCTGCCTGCTCCCTCGCTCGCGGTCGGAGTCGCCGCTCTCTTCTTCCTCCTCGATCGCGTCTCTCTCCCCTCCTCCTCCGACCTCGCCCCCGAACGACGTCTTCGCCTTCCTCATCCTCGACGGCAGCTCCCTCGGGGCGGGCTCCAGCTGCTGTCCCCCAGCGCCTCCTCCTCCGCATCTCTGCACCTCCCTCGCCTTCACATGACCCCGCAGAGACAGTGCCGCCGCGGCCGCCGCGACGTACGTGAGCGAGTCCAGGAAGAAGCACCACCGGGCCCCCAGCCTCGACAGCGCGACGCCGCCGAGGCTCGCCCCCACGGAGGTCATCGTCGACCAGCACACGGTGTCGAGCGTCGTCGCCAGCACGAGGTCCTTTTCGTTGAAGTCGACGAGCGAGGGCGTGATCGCCCGCCTCGCCGGGTCGTAGAAGGCCGCGGCCGAGTACTGCACCGAGAGCAGCAGCAGGAAGAAGGGGACTCCCAGCCGGGCCTGCACGACGCCCAGCAGGGCCGCGGCGGCGGCCCCCGTGAGCGACGCCGCCGCGAGCACGTTCTCGCGCGGGAGCCGGTCCGCGACCACGCCGGCGATCGGGGACAAGAAGAAGGAGGGCAGGTAGTGGATCGCGACGACAACGCCGATGGCCGAGGCGGAGCCACTGCTGCTCTGAGGCGAAAGGGCGACGCCGCCGCCCTCTCCGGCAGCGGCACTCGCGGCGGCGGCGGCGGCGCTGGCCTCGTTGACTATCCTCAGCGTCGAGACGTAGGAGAACCACTGTCCGGCCGAGTTGAGCAGCTCGCCGGCGTAGAGCCGGGCGAAGGGCGCGTTGGTACGCAGGAGCCTGAAGTACGGGGCGAGGCCCGTGGCTGCTGCTGCTGCAGGAGAGTTTGAAGAGTTTGCTTCGCCGCCATCGTCGTCGATCTCGAGCGCCGCGACGACGCCAGTTCTCCTCTTCTCGTGCGGCAGCGGTCGGAGTGGCAGCTTTTCTGACCTTTCCAGGTCGCGCTGCTCCGGGGAAGACATCAAGGCCGCCCTCCTCCGCGGCGCTTTCCTGGAAACGAGCGCAAGGAAAACAAAACTAAATGAACCCAATTGGCCAGACGAGTTTTTTTTGTTCCATTATCTCAAAACCCTCTCCCTTGCAAAACAAAAAACAAAAAGAGCGCCACAGCTCTCCCTCCCCTCTCTACCGCAGCGCCGGCGCCTCCGCCAGCCTCCTCCCCCCTTCCCTCTCGCCGCCGACGCCGACCGCCCTGGACATCGCCACCTTGGCCTGCGCCCTCCGCATCGCCTCCTCCAGCTCGTCAAAGCTCTTCTCGCCCTCGTACATCTTGCCCCCGATCTTCCAGCTGGGGAACCCCTCGACGCCGGCGGCCAGGCACGCCGCCGCCGGCCTCGTCCCCCTCCGGAAGCCGTCGGGGTAGCACTCGACGTAGGGGAGCTCGTCCTGGGCCGCGACGCCAAATGCCTGCTTCTGCTCGAAGCAGTGCGAGCACCAGAACGCGCCAAACATCTGCGCGCCCGAGGCGCGCAGCGCCCTGGCCAGGCCGAGCGCCCTGGGCGAGGACAGGCGCGTGACCTCCGGCTCGGCGAACGGGAGGTCAAAGTCCCTGGTCTGCCCCCCGGCCGCGATGGCAGGGCCCGCGGGCCCCAGGACGAGGAGGCCCGAGAGGGTCCAGGAGAGGGCGAGGGCCGAGAGCGAGGCGGCGGCGCCCGAGAGCGCCGGCGCCGCCGCCGCGCGCCGCTCCTGCCGCGTCATCGGCGAGAACGTCGCGGCGACGATGGCGGCCGACAGGGCGGCCGAGGCGTAGCACCAGACGCACGAGGCCCCCGAGAAGGCGTCGGTGCCGTTGAGGAGGAAGACCAGAGAAAGAGAGGCGGCCCCGACGGCGCCCGCGCCCGCGGCGACGACCGAGGCGGCGAGCTTGTTCTTTGCTGCTTCCTCGTCTTCGTCGTCGTCGTCGTCTCCTCCTCCTCCTCCTCCACCGCCGCTGCTGCTCCCTCGACGCCCGCTGCTGCTCGATACCGCGAGCTTCGTCGCGGCAGCGGCGACGGCGGCATAGGCAGCGAAGCCGAGCGCCGGCAGCGGCACGGAGCCAAACAGGGTCGCAAAGGGAGAGTCGAGCACTTGGCCACAAGAAGAAGAGGCTGCTGCTCCGGCTGCTCCGGCGGCAGCGGTTGCGCCGCAAGCAGCCGCCGTGTGTGTCAGCTTGGTCGCGGTGAGGTAGGCCGTCTCCAGCGCCCCGGCGGAGGCCAGGGCGGCGACGAGGGCGTGCTGGCGCTGCTTCTTCGAGGAAGGCTTCGAGGAGGAGGTCGAGGCCTATTTTTCAAGTTTTTTTTCGTTTTTATCCGTTGGGGTGAGATCGCTGTCACCGACTTAAGCTTCTATTCTATCGACCCTCGCTCTCTCCCTCTTCCAATCACGTACCCTGTCAACTCCGCCGGTGGCGTACGCTCCCAGGCGCTGCGGTATCCCTCGCGGCGGGAGATGCAGAAAAGAAGACGGAGAAGAAGAGGAGGACCGGAGGGCCGAGATGGTGCAGCGAGGGCGGCTTCGGCGCATCAGCGTCTTTGACATCGAGGCCCGAGCGACGCCGCAGCTGTTGCTGGAGCTCGAGCTGCTGCTGCTGCTGCTGGCTGTCGCGCTCTCCAGGAGGAAGAAGGAGCTGCGGGAGGTCGCGGCGATGGCGTTCATCTCTCCTGTCTTTTGGGGAAAAGGCAGAGACGCGAGAGAGAAAGGAATCGAGTGTAAAAGTCGAGTTTTTTCCGTCTTTTTTTTGGTTTTTGCAAAAAAAAAAAAGGAAAAAAAAACTCCTCTCCAACTTTCTAAACCATTTCCACCAGCCCAAACCTTCCGACCAGCATCTCCCGGACTTTCCCAGCGGCCTGCCCCTCCCGCACGATCGAGAAGCTCCGCTGCTGCCCCTCGGCGGCGGCGAAATCGACCGAGGACAGGTCGACTATCGTCGAACCCTCCCTGCCGCTCGCCGGCACCCGCCCTCCGTCGACGACCGCGGCGCACTCGCCCGCGATCCCGGTCCCGCTGCTTCCGCTGCTTCCGCTTCCGCCGCTGCTTCCCTCGTAGCACTCGGCAGCCTCTAGCGCCGGCGGCCTCCCGGACTCGTTCGCGCTCGTCAGCGCGATGGGCCCGCCGTGGGCGCGGGCCAGAGCGCGGATGAACTCCGAGTCGGGGACGCGGACTCCCACCGTCGGCGTGCCCGGGTTGAGCGCCGCGCAGAGCCTCGAGGGGAGGCCCGCCTGCCCCCGCCCCCCC
>Ga0210003_1003679_pt1 | contig 12367 bp, 9 predicted proteins | sample LantaG_FD_182804 | JGI IMG/M metagenome (GOLD analysis project Ga0210003, IMG submission 182804) | Deep subsurface microbial communities from Baltic Sea to uncover new lineages of life (NeLLi) - Landsort_02402 metaG (SPAdes) (version 2) | ecosystem: Environmental > Aquatic > Marine > Oceanic >...
GGGGGGGGGGGGGGGGGGGGGGGGGGGGGGGGGGGGGGGGGGGGGGCGGCGGAGGGAGCACTTTTCACGGGGAACAGCTTGGAGAGGTCGAACGAGGCAGAGGCGCGGGGCATATCGGGAAGCAAAAAACAGAAGAGGGCGCCGTCGCTCACTTTCAAATTTCCACCCTCTCCGCCTTTTCTCTCTCCCTTCTTCTTTCTTAATCTCAGTACCTCACCGCCGGCCCGCAGGAGACGACCGAGTACACCAACGTACTTTCGGCCTTTGACACCGTGCTGCAGGCCGGAAGAGTCCAGCTGGGCCGCCACGCGGCAGCCGCCGGCCGCCACGACCGCGCCGGCACCGACGTCTCTCTCCCGATCCCGGGCGCGTCGGGCCCGAGCCCGGCGCTGCTGCCCCGCTACCGCGCCGTGGCCTACGGCTCCTTTGTCTCGGGGCTCTGCTCCCCGCACGGGGACCTCGACCTCGCGGTCGAGCTCGACGACGCGTGGCCGCACAGGCCGTTCGACCCGAGCGTCGCGGCCTCGGGGACGCTCAAGCACCTGCGCCGCGAGGACAAGGCGGAGCTGCTGACTCGGTTCGTCAAGGAGCTCGGGCGCGTCGGCGTCATCGCGGGCAGCCCGAGGCCGCAGCTGATCCTGCACGCGCGGGTTCCGATCGCGAAGGTCGTGCACTGGCGTACCGGGATCAAGTGCGACATCTCTGTGGGGGGCAGGGACTCGAACTGGAAGAGCGCCGCGGTCGGGGAGGCCGTCGCTGCGGCGGCGGGAAAGCGCGGAAGCGGCGGCGGCGGCGGCGGCGGACTCGAGCCGAGCGGCGCGGCGCTCGTGCGGCTTGCGAAAGCCTGGGCTAGGGCCGCCGGCCTCGCCGACGCCTCGAGCGCCGGGCTCAACTCGTTCTCGATCACGCTGCTGGCGCTCTTCCACCTGCAGATGACCGGAGAGGTGAGGCCGATGCGCGAGCTGATGGGCCTCGAGAGGGCCGAGGCGGAGGAGGAGGGAGCGGAGGAGGAGGGGGAGGAGGAGGGGGAGGAGGAGGACGGCGAAGACGAGAGCAGCGGCGGCGGCGGCGGCGGGCGCGGCAGCGGCGGCGGCAAATCTTGCTACAATCGCGTCGTCCGCCACCTCTTCCTGCCGCTCGAGCAGCGCAGGCCGCTCGCCGGAGGGGTGCTGCAGGACAACGCCGAGAGGGCGCTGGCGACGCTGCGGCGGAACGCGGCGGACGCGCGCCAAAAGCGAGCTGCCGACGACGCTGCCGCCCCAGGCGCCTCCCCCTCTTCTTCTTCTTCTTCTTCTTCTTCTTCTTCTTCTTCTTCTTCTTCTTCTTCTTCTTCTTCTTCTTCTTCTTCTTCTTCTTCTTCTTCTTCTTCTTCCTCGCTGCCGTCACCGCCGCCTTCCCCCTCGGGACCCGTGCCCGAGGACCTCCTCGCCCTCCTCGCCCGCTTCCTCGCGGGCCTCTCCTGCTCGATGGCGCACTGGCGCGACTCGGCCCGCGCCCGCGCCCGCGTCCGAGCCAGCGTGTGGGAGGGCGCGTTCTCGCCCGGGGCCTGGGGGACGAAGGCGTGCGCCGCGGCCGTCGAGGACCCGGCAGACTGGGGCGACAACACGGCCAGGGCGCTGGGCCGCGCGCAGAGGGACCGGATGGCCGAGGCGGCGAGCGAGGGCGCGGAGGCGCTGCTGGCCTGCTGCTGCCCGGTCGCCGCCGGGGGCAAGCGGGGGCCCCCCGACGCGAGGGGGGTCTTCAGGCAGCTGTTCGGCGGGAAGGCGCTGACGCTGGCGACGGGAGGCCGGGGAGGAGGAGGGGGCGGTGCTGCTCCGCCGCAGAGGAGCGGCGCTGCTCCGCAGCAAAGGGCTCAGCAGCAGCCGCAGCAGATGCGACAGCAGAGGCCAACGGCGGCGCCGCCGTCGGGGCTCTCTCCGGCACAGCAGAAACAGCAACGACAGCCGCCTCCGAGAAGGCAGGCGACGACGCCGCAGCCCCCTCCTTTCTCGGCTCAGGTTGGTGGGGTTGGGGTTTTTCAGCCGCCTCAGCAGCAGCAGCAGCAGCAGCAGCATCCTCAGCTTGCGGCGGCGCCGACAAAGAGGGGACCGAAGAAACAGCCGCCGCCGCTTTCGCCGACGTCAAGGCCGGAAAGCAAGCTCCTGCACGAGTCCAGCGACTCGCCTCCGCCGATGCCCAGGCCCAAGAACCCTCCGCCTCAGACGCAAAGGCAGCAGACTCAGCAGCCGATTCAAGCGCCGCAGGATCCGCAGCAGCAGCAGCAGCAGCAGACGAAGGCGAAAAGGAAGCCGAGGCCGAAGCCAAAGGTGCCCACAGCGGCAGCAGCGACGACGGCGGCGGCGGCCAGCAACGATTTCTCATCGTCGTCTCTCCCTCCCGCTCTGGCTTACCTCCAGCTTTAGTCTTTCTCTTTTTCTTGCTTTTTGATGCGCGAGATAATTTTAGAAACAGAGGGAGAGACGAAGGAGAGGGAGAAAAGAAGTTTGTTTTTTTCCAGTGAAAAATCCTTTCTCTTCTCCAGATTTTTACACTTTTTTCTGGAACAGCGACCCCCTTGCCCCCACCAGCTCCCTTTCTCGCTCCCATGAAGCGCTCCGAGCCCGAAGAGACGAATCAGACGATTCAGAGGCCTGGAGAAAAGAAAGAAAGAGGCGGCGGCGGTGGGGCCGCTGTTTGTTGCGCTCGAAACAAAAAAACAAGAAACTAAAACAAATCTCAACGATCAAAAGAAAAGCTCGCTCTCTCCTTCACTTCTCCTCGCCGCCGGTGTGGCGCTCCTCTCCGTAGCTCTCAGCTCGCGTTTCGGCGGTCCTTTTATTTTATAACGAAGGAGAAGAAGTTTTTGTTTGAGGGTGGTGGTGATGGGGGTGAGGGAGGCGAAAAACGAAAAAATGGAAAAAAATGGAAAAAGGAAGCTGCAGCGAAGGGGGCTCTAGCGCGCGCGACTCGCGACGCCTAAAGCACTCACTTGCTGGCGATCTCCTTCGCCTCCTCCGGAGTGCGCTCGCGCGTCGCCTCCTGGTCCTTCTCGAGGCCTTTTTTTGTTTGTTTTTAACGTTTGTTTATAGAGAGGAAAGTGGTCGGGTAGGTGTGGTTTTTATATTTTCCTTCCTCTCTTTCCGTTCCTCTTCTTTCCCGCGCCGCTTTAAAAAAGAAGAGCAGAGACAGTACCTGGGTGTTCGCCGTATTTCTCCTCCCTGGTGGCTGCGGCCTCTGTTGGTTTCGAGAGGGATGGTTGGAGGTAAAAAAAAGTGAGGGGAAAAAACGCGCCAGACGGCGACAAAGACGCCGACGACGACCTCTTTCCTTTTCTTCTCAGAAGCTTCCCGCGCCGCGCCGCGCCGCGCCGCCTCTCCCCCGCCGCTCTCGCAGAGGTCCCCAAAGATACCGTTCTCACTCTTTCCGGCCTCGACACGGGTGGCGTGCATCTCCTCCTCGGTCTTTCCGGTTCCGGACATTGTTTTTTTTTTAGCGCTTGAGGAGAGGTAGAAGACGGAGGGAAAAAAAGCGACATGTGATCGAGGTCGAGGTCCTTACAAAAAAAAAAAAAAACTCTCTCTCGCGCGCATCTCTCTCCTCTCTCTCTTTTCTCTCTTCTCCCTCCCTCTTTCTCTTCCTTCAAAAGCCTTTTTTCCTTCTTCTCTCAAAACCTCACCTGCTGGTCGGCTGCCTCTGCCACCAGCGGCAGCCTCACCGTCTTCCCCAGCACCAGGGCGCCAAACACGCCGGCGGCGAACGTCGCCAGGCAGAAGAGCCACACGGTGTTGTACAGCGAGATGTACACCTGCAGGCCCGCGCCGTAGGCCGGGGCCTTGAACACGGACTCGATGACCCCGGGCAGGATCAGGAGGATGTCCAGCAGGATCGCCTGCATGGCGTTGAACCTGACGAACTTCGACCAGCGGTCCGTCTGCTGCACCAGTCCCAGGTAGATCGCGAAGAAGAGGATCAGGGACGCGAAGGGCACGGTGTAGTAGATCTGGGCCAGCGGGGCCAGGGGCGAGACCATGGCCTGCGTGATCGGGTACTGGCGGAAGAGGAAGCGGCCGTACCGCAGCCCGTCGAGTAGCGGGAAGAGGTACGGCGCCGCGGCCAGGGCGCGCTCGAGCGGCGCGTCGGAGCGGTCGTCGCCGTCGCCGCCGGCGCGGGGAGCGACGAGGGAAGGGCCCGATTTCCTAGAGTTTCTGCGAGAGAGCGCCGCGGCGGCGGCGTTTCTGAGGGGCGCGGTCGCCCTGGACGCCGGGGACGAGAGCAGGCTTCGGCGAGAGGAGGAGGACGAGGACGAAGAGGTCGACGGCGACAGCATCGAGGCCGAGATTGCCGCCGGCGTCGATCGATGCAGCGAGGCACTCGCGCTGCGCCTCTGCGCCTTCTGCTTCAGGTACGCCGCCGTGGGCGTGGACGCGTGGGCAGCAGTGAGTCCGTTCATGACGGCGAGTCGGATTCGAAAAGGGGGCTGTGAAAGCAGTCGAATGCTGCAAGAAGTAGAATTGGATTGCAAGTGTTGAGAAGTTGGCCGTCGTGGCCGAGAAAAAAAACTTCAACCTCCTGTGACTCAGTGACCTGTTCCCTTCTCTCCCCTCACTCTCTCTCTCTCTCTCGCTTCACCGAATTACACTCCAAACCCCGCTCTCTCTCCCCCTCCAATTCCCGCTCCCTCTCCTTCGACTCGCTCTCTCTTGCACCAGCGAAATCAAAACTCTACGTCGTGTACTCGGCGTTGATCTTGACGTAATCGTAGCTCAGGTCGCAGCCCCAGGCCGTCCCCAGTCCGGGCCCCTCCCCGAGGCGCAGCTTCACCTCGACCGTGCCGTGCACCGCCGTCGTCTCCCTGAGGTAGCCCGACGCCTCCTTCGCGTCAAACTCCAGGGGCTGGCCGGACCGCATGAGCCCGATCTCGCCCAGCGAGACGTCGAGGTCGTTCTGGTCAAAGGCGGCGCCCGAGTAGCCGGCCGCGCAGGCGATGCGGCCCCAGTTCGGGTCGTGGCCGAAGACCGCCGCCTTCGTCAGCGAGCTCGACGCCACCGCCTTCGCGGCCAGGCGCGCGTCGGCGTCGGAGGCGGCCCCGGAGACGGTGACCTCGAGCAGGCAGGTGGCCCCCTCGCCGTCCCAGGCGATGGACTTGGCCAGGCCCTGCAGCAGCGCGGTGACCGCCGCCTGCAGCGCCGCGGCGCCCGCGTCCGCGGGCGTGCTGATCTTCGCGGCCCCGGCCGCGGCGCCGCTCGCCAGGCCGATGACGGTGTCGTTGGTGCTCGTGTCGCCATCGACGCTGATCTGGTTGAACGACGCGTCGGCCCCGGCGCGGAGCATGCTCCTCCAGAGCCCCGGCTCGACGGCCGCGTCGGTCGTGACGACCGCGAGCATCGTCGCCATGTTGGGGTGGATCATCCCGGATCCTTTCGCGAAGCCCCCGACGCGGATCTTGGCGCCGTTGACGTCGATCTGTTGTGTGCGTTTGGTGGGTGGGGTGAAAGAGAAAGGAAGAGAAGAGTTGGCGAGGAGGAACGAATGAGTCGAGGGGGTGGAAAGAAAACGTTGAAGTAAATGCATCTCAACCCCTGTGGCTCAGCAACCCTTTCTTATTTCTCCGATGCTGAACTCGCCCACACTTTGTTTCTTTCTCTTTCTTCTCCCCTCTCCCGCTCAGCAGTCGCAAGCAAACGATACGCCCGGGTCTCCCGCCACGCTCAATCCCCCAAAACGGCTGCTGCCGCGCGCTTTGAGAAAGGAGGAGGACGACAGAAAGAAGAGAAAAAACGCAGAAAAGAGAGGGAAACCCCCCTCACCTCGAGCGCTGCGCTCTTGGAGACCAGGTCCGTCGTCGTCACCGCCACGGCGGCGTGCAGCGCGTCCTCCGCCGTCGCCCCCAGGCCCTTGACCAGCGCAGGAAGGGACTGCACGAGCGGCTCCATCTTGATCCTGCGCCCGATCACCCCCGTGGACAGCAGCAGCAGCGCCTCGTCGCCGGGGGCCTCGAGGGCCTTGTGGAGCTCGTGGGCGCTCCGCTCGCAGTCCGCGTACCCCAGGTCGCCCGTTGCGGCGTTGGCCTGCCCGGCATTAATGAGCACCGCGCGGGCCGTCGTCGACTTCTCCAAGGCCCTGCGGCAGAAGGTGACGGGCGCAGCGCACATCACGTTTTTAGTAAAGACGCCGGCGGCCGCGGCCGGCGGCAGACTCGGGTCAACGGCAACGAGGGCGAGGTCGGCCTTCGGCCCCGAGGCGCGGAGCCCCCCCGCCATGCCGTTGGCGAGGAAACCTTTCGCGGCACAGACGCCTCCTCCTTCGAGGACGGTCCAGGGACCGGCGGGGATCAGGATGGGGGCAGCTGGAATGTCGAAGGCCGAGGTCGGAGTGGCGGCCGCAGCGGCGACGGAGGAGGAGGAGGAGGAAGAGGAGGAGGAGGGGGGGCCTTTAATCACGGCTCGTCTCCTGGAAACGCAGCCAACGAGTGCCTTTCCCGTGGTGCGCGGCGAGGGAGCGGCAGCGGGAGAAGCAGCAGCAGCGGAAGCGACTTGGAGTTGTTTTGAGGAGTTTTTTGAGGTGTTGAGGGTCGAGGGTGAGTTTTTTCCCCCCCTTCGCGCCCTTCTTGGCCGTCCTCGTTGTCGATAATTGCTGCCCTCGATTCGCGAGCTTGCGAGCTCGCGGTAGCCTGTATTCTCCCAATTCCTACTCGAGAGAATACATCCACACTCTTTTTCTCCATCGAATGAAACGCAAAACGAAGCGCGGCCTCAGGGCGCCACGGCCAAACCCATTAGGTTAACAAGAGGGGGTTCGCCGATTCTTCGGCGGCCCTTTTTTTTGTCGTCAAGCACCGGCTCTAGTAGTCCTCTTTTCCTCCTTTTTCTTTGCTTTGATCACTCAGTTCTGCATTTGGATACATATATGAAACCAAACGTGACACTCACCGACGAGGCGCGGCCCTTCCGTGGCCCGAGCGCGCGAGGAGCGAGCCCAGAGCGAGCGGCTTGACGTTGCCGTTGACATCGTTGACGCCATCATTTCTGTTCTCTTTTTGAAAAGAGGAAAGCTAAAGCTAGCCGCCTTTGGAGCGTCTTTTCTGGAACGTGCAGCGGAAGGACTCTCGCTCAAGGAAAGAATTCAGAATAAAAGCACAATTGAGCTCGTTGTCAAGGAGCGCAAAGAGAGAGAGTGTGTGTATGTGCGATAGAGCGAGACGAAAGAAAGAAAAACGAACTCGAGCGAAACCTTTTTTCCTTCTCGCTCGCTCTCCACTCTCGGATTGAATTCATTGGACCAGACCGCTCCTTCGACAAGGAGCCGCTTCTCCTACCACTCCTGTCCTGTCCTGGATCGAATCGATGCATCCTCGACGACAGAACGGAGCTCTTGCTTCCGCATCGGGCAGGAGCGGCGCCACAGCGGTCAGGCCAGGCGCCAGCGGCGGGGGAGCGAACGACGGAGCAAACACCGTCGCCGATCGACCTCGACCACCTCTCGGACCGCCTCCTCCGCCGACACCACCTCCGCCTCCTCCCTCGCTCGCCCTCGACAGCGCGGCCCTCGCCGCGGGGCTCGCCCTCGTCTCGATCATGTTCTCCGTCTTTGCCCCCGAGGCTTACATGGTTCGTTCGTTTGTTGGGTGGTAGAAAAACAGGAGGAGAGAAAAAAGAAAGGCTTTGTGTTCCCCTCTCCCCAACTCACCTCGACCTCCCCCCCCCGCTCACCTCGAGAAAAAAAATCACACGCAAAACAGGACGAGACCTTCCACGTCAACCAGACCCGAGCCTACTGCGAGGGGCGGTGGCGAGAGTGGGACCCCAAGATCACGACCCCGCCCGGGCTCTACGTCCTCGCGGTGGGATGGGCTCGCGCGCTGCGGGCCGCGGCGGCGCTCCGGCGGCGCCTGCTGCCCCCCTCTTCCTCTTCTTCCTCCCCGTCCTTTCGACGGTCTCCTCTTCCTCTCCCGCCCCTCGAGGACTTCTGCACGACGACCAGCCTGCGCTCGCTCAACGTCCTCCTGTCCGTCGCCTGCTTCGTCGCCGCGGCGGCTGTCCACCGAGGGCTCCACTTCGTCTCCTGGACGAAGACGAAGAGGAAGAGACCGGGTGGCGGCGGCGCGACGACGGAGACGGTCGTCGTCGAGGAGAACGCCCGGCTCGCTGCGCGGGGCTACCCGCTCACGCTCGCCGCGGCCGCCCTCGTCTCTCTGCTCCCGACACACGCCTTCTACTCTTTTCTCTTCTACACGGACGTCGGGGCGCTGGCGGCCATCCTAGGCTCCTGGGCCTTCTCTCTGCGGAGGCGCTACTGGCCGTCTGCGGCCTTTTCTTTGGTGGCGCTCTCGTTCAGGCAGACGAGCGCCGTGTGGTGCTGCTTCATCCTCGGGGACGCAGCGCTGAGGGAGCTGACCCTGTTTCAGCGGCGGAGCGAAGGAGAAGGAGGCGGACTAGGGGAGCAGGGCGGCGGCAGCCCCTCGCCTCCGCCGCCGACGATCCTCCGCGAGGCCGCCGCGGTCGCCGCGGCGCTCCTCGAGAACCGAGCGCGCGTCCTCCGCCGCGTCCTCTCCGGCTGCTTCCCTCTGTTCATCCCCCTGCTCGCGTCCGCCGCCTTCGTGCGCTGGAACGGCGGCTCCCTGGCCCTGGGCGACAGGGACAACCACGCCGTGTCGGCGCACTGGGCGCAGGCGCTCTACGCCTCGTGCTTCGCGTTCCTGGCGCTGTTCCCCGCCCTGGGGCGCGGGGCGGACGTCGTCGCCGCGCTGGTCGAGATCTCGCCCGTGCGGGCCGTGGCGGTCGGGGAGGCCGAGGAAGGGGGGGCGCGGGCGAGCAGCAGCCGGCGCGGCGGGCGCGGCGGCGGCGGCGGCAAGAGCGTCGCGCTCCGGCCCAACGTGCGGGGGCTCCGCTCCTTCCTCTCGCTCTTCTGCTTCGCCTGGCTCGCGGCAGCGCACGGCACCATAGAGCACCCTTTCCTGCTCTCGGACAACCGGCACTTCTCGTTTTACGCCTGGAGGCTGGCCCGCAGGCTGCTCGGGCCCGTCGGCTCCGCGGGCAGGACCGCCGCGACGGCCCTCGCCGGCGCCGCGGCGTTTGCGTGGCTCCGGCGCCTCCTGACCGGCGCCCCCTCCCCCCCCTCGGCGACGAACGGGTTCCCCCGAGCGTGGTTCCTGGGGTTCGCGCTGGCCGCGGCGCTCTCGCTCGTGCCGTCGCCGCTGCTCGAGTTCCGGTACTTCACCCCGACCGTTGCGGTCGCGGCGCTCGCGGGGGCGTCGCCCGCCGGGAGGGGGGGCCGAGGGGGAGGAGGAGGCCGCCCCTCGCCCTCTTCTCCTGCTCCCGCGCCGCCGCCTTCTCCGGGGCAGCTCGCGCTTGCTCTTCTCCTCTACGTCGGAGTCCTCGCCGCCGTTGTGCGCGTCTTCCTGATGCGGCCCTTTGAGCAGGACGGGGAGCTGAAGAGGTTTATGTTTTGAGGGAGCGAAGGTTTTTTGAAAACGTGAAATGCAAGACACCGCAATGAACATGAGTCACAGTTGCAGAGACGGAGCCGCGGACAGCAGGCCCCTTCGATCCCTTGCGAGCTTCGTTTTCGAGCCACCTTCTCCCGCGTCTGCTTCCGTCTCGCGTTCCTTCAAGAACAGCCCGAGATGATGCCCTGTTCCCCCACACAGAGGCACGCGCCGATGCTGCTGACCAGGGCGACGGGGGGGAATCGCACGCATTCGTCGTCGCCGACGCTCCGTCGCGTCGTCGGCCGACTCCGACTCCGCTCCTCTCTGTCTCCCTCTTCCTCCGCCGTCGCCGCCACCGCCTCCTACGAAAGCAACAAAAGCCGGGACCCCCGGCAACAGAGGAGCAGCAACAACAACGAACAAAGAAAACAACAACAAAGCCAACAGCAGCAGCTCCTCGCCCGGCAGCTCCTCCCTGCCGGCGCAGCGGCGCTCGCCGCCGCAGTCCTCCTTGTCCCCGGCGGCCTCCTGTCCCTCCTCGCCCTGCCGCTGCTGATGCTCCCGGCCGCTTTGATGTTCGCCGCGGTCGCATTTACGATGTCCTCCTTTCTCCTGGGGCCCCTGGCGCTCGTGGCCGCCGCGGGGGCGGCCGTGGCGGCCCTCACCGGCCTCGGGGTCTTGCTCGCGGCGCAGCTCGCCGCGCTGGCAGCCGCCGCCGCGGTCGGCACCGTCGTCGCCGCAGGGGTCGGCTCCTTCTCTGTCGGCCGTTTTGGCGAGGCCAGCTCTGGCGGCCCCGACGCCGCGAGCGCCGCCGTCGACGTCGCGCCTCTGCCCGGAACGGCGGAGGAGCTCCGGGAGGAGGAGGCCGCGAAGGAGGCGGAGAAGGAGCTGCTGCGTGCGTTCGACGAGAGGATGACCAGGCGAGAATTGGAGAGGCGGCGAGTGGCAAAGGAGGAGTGATGCGCTTGACGGGAACATCGGGGGCAGCGGGGGAAGAGGGAAAGGAGGAAAGGAGGAAGAGGGAAAGGAGGAAAGGAGGAAGAGGGGGTCGTCGTCGTCGAGCACTTTTTCCCTCCTTTTTCTTCTTTCTCCCTGTCGTTCGTCGCTCTGTAGAACTAGAATAGGACTCAAACGCCTCTTTTATCGAATAGGAAAGAACGCGTGGGGTGGGTGGGTGGGTGGGTAGAATTTTACAAACAAGAGTAGAAAAACGAAAAACTTTTCCTAGCGACCTCCTCCACCGCTCCCGCCCCTCGACGCGGCAGCGGCGGCGGCGGCAGCGGCGGCGCTCTCCTCCTCGGCCTCTGCCAGCAGCTTCGCGCGCTCGGCCTCGGGCATCTCCTCCAGCCTCTTCGCCATCACCGCGTTCTCGTACTGCTCCAGCTGCTTCGCGTAGCTCATGTTCTTCGAGGCGACGCGCCAGAGGTAGGAGCCGACCCAGCCGAAGCACAGCAGGCAGAAGATGATCAGCTGCACGTAGTTCCCCGCCATTCCCTGCTCGACGCCGGCGGCCTGGAGGCCATAGTACATCGCGTAGCCCGCGGCGAAGACGCCGCCGCCGATGAGGATGACGTCCTTGCGGGTGTAGCCGAACTCGATCTGGAGTTTTTTTTTTTGGTTTTTAGTTGAGGTCGGGGAGGTTGAGATCGAACCACGACGCCGGCAATTGAGTCGACATCTCTTCCCTTCTCTTCTCTATCACTCAAATAGAATCTCTCACCTTTTCGTCGTCGTCGGAACCTCCGCTTCTGTTGCTTCCGTCTTCCGAGGCGCGGGCGATCAGGGAAGGAGAGCGGCGGCGGCGGAGGAGAGAAGAAGGAGCGAGCTGGAGGACTCGAGGCGACGGAGCATTGGCAAGGGCCTCGCAGCCTCTTCCTCGGGGAGCTCCCCCCGCCGAGGCGACGGGCAGCACGCTGGGAGCGCCGCCGGAGACGACGACGCCGACGCGCGCGTTTCGCGCGAGGGAGCGCTGCATCACGGCCGTGCTGCTGCTGGACTGGAAGGAGGAAGAGGAAGAAGGAGACAGCAAGAAGAAGAAGAAAGTGAGAGTTCTTGTTTGGCCGCTTTGGCTTGGATTTTTCTTACTTTTTTGGTTTTTCCTTTGCCCAGCATTTTCGAACGCGACTTTCTCCATTGAATCGCGCCCGATCGCCCCCCTTTCCTCCCTCTCAGAAGCTTCATATGCGCCCCACGGCCTCCCACTCCACGGGGCGCGCGCAAAGGATCCACACGAGGGCTCCCTTTGCGGGCTCAACGACAAAGTCTTTCTGTGCGTGTTTTGTTTTGTTGCTCTTCTCTTTCTCCTTCTCCCCAATTGCGATAGAGCCTCGCCTCGGGTCCTTTTTTCGCCTGATGCTCGGTTGACGGGGAAAGAAGAGGCGCGTGCGGATCCGTCGTAGCGATTGGAGGCGTGGAAGATGGCATACCGGCTTCAAAACTGCTCGACATTTCAAAGCGTTTTCTTTTTTATCTCCAACGATCGACAAGCTTGGTCTTGACTTCTCCTTCCGCTGCACCCTTCTCGTCCCTGTCGCTACCGCTCCCTCCCTGTGCTCTCTTCCTTTTCCCCGAGCCTCTTCGCACCACATGGGGCTCGACACGAGGGCATGAGCCCCCCCCCGAGGTCTGAGCCTCCCCTGACCGTGCTCCGGCCCTCCACCGAACGAATTCGATCGATCAAAACAAAAAAACAGCAGCCGCTCCCGCTACTCCCCGCCGTCCCGCCGTCGTCGCCTCCTCTTCGGCCGCCCCGGAGACCGCGACTGCGACCGCGATCGCAGCAGCCAACGCCACAGAGGCCCGCGCGTGGATCGAGGCCTGGTGCGTTTTCTTTGTTTTCGCCCTTCTAAAAAAAATGGAGACACAACAACAACAAAAAGGAGAACCGGAGGCCGCAAAGCGTCGACTCCCCCCCCCCCCAAAAAAAAAAAACCCAAAAAATCAGAAATCATGGCCTTCTCC
>Ga0210003_1003680_pt1 | contig 12364 bp, 12 predicted proteins | sample LantaG_FD_182804 | JGI IMG/M metagenome (GOLD analysis project Ga0210003, IMG submission 182804) | Deep subsurface microbial communities from Baltic Sea to uncover new lineages of life (NeLLi) - Landsort_02402 metaG (SPAdes) (version 2) | ecosystem: Environmental > Aquatic > Marine > Oceanic >...
TTTCTGTTTTTTTTTTTTTTTTTTTTTTTTTTTTTTTTTTTTTTTTTTTTTTTTTGCGTTTTTTGCGTTTTTTTTTCTCCGTTTTCCTGGAGGTGAGCAAAAAGGTCGTCGAGGTCGAGGTTGAAGGGAAAAAAGTTAACTCCAACCTTCCTCCTCCCCCCTTCTTACCAAACGACCCTGCCTTGAGCTTCTTCTTCATCTCGCGCTCCTTCTTGGCCCTGCGTCCTCCCGGGTCGGCGGCGTTCTTGTCGTCGGGCCCGAAGTCGACGACGGCGGTGGCGTCAGCGGAGGAGGAAGAGGTCTTGAGGAGGACGCCGTCGAAGCGTTCTTCCTTTCCGCCTTCGGCGCTGCCGTCGCCGCCGTCGCCCGCATGCCTCGTCTTCTTCTTGGAATGCTTCTTCGATGCGTCGATTCCTTGCTTCGAACCATCGCTTGCTGCTTCGGTCTTCTTGTAGGGCGTCGACGGCTTGTGGGCCTCGTGCTTGGAAGAGGACGGAGAGCGCTTGTGCGGGACAGAAGCGTCGCGATTCGATGCCGACGGCTTTTTGCGGCCGCCGCCGACGACGCCGGCAGCGGCGCTCTTGGTCTTTGCCATTTTTTTCGAGCCCGCTCCTCGTTCTCGACGAGGCTGCTGACGCCGAGAGCGGCAACGAGGGACGCTTCGTTCTCTCTCTAACTCTTCGGGATGCAGCAAGCGTTAGTGAAAGAGAGGCAGGCTCACAGCGCGCGCGAAAGAGAGAGAGAGAGAAAAACTAGTTTTTGAAAGTAATTCGATGTCAATGGCTTGGTTTTGATTTTGTGTCAAATCTTTTCAATCGCTCGAGCGACTCGGTCTGCTTTTACTAGCCCCCTCCGCGCTCTACTCCCCCTCTCAGCGCCATGCCCCAATCGACCACAACACGACGACGACGACGATGAGATCGGCATCGGTATCCCTCCTGCGCCGCGCGCTGAGCGGAGCGATGGCGAGCAGCAGAAGCGGCCTCGGCGGCGCGTTTGCGATCGAAGAAGGAGCATCGGCGTCGACGTCGTCGGCGACGTTTGCCTCTCTCCTTCTTCGACCTCCTCTCCCTCCTCTCCTTCTCTCCCGCTCCTTCGCTGCCTCCTCCTCCTCCCCCTCTCCCGAAGACGACGACGAATCCTCTTCATCTTCATCAGCCCGAGAGGGACGCTTCGCCTTCGTCGACCGCGTCCGTCTCCTCGCTGTCGGGGGCCAGGGCGGCGCCGGCTGCTCCTCCTTCTGGAAGAACCGCAACGGGCGCGGGCCCTACGGCCCGCCCGACGGCGGGCCCGGCGGGAAAGGAGGGGACGTCGTTCTGGTCGCCTCTGCGGGGGCCAAGAGCCTGCGAGGGATAAGGCCCAGGCTGAGGGCGCCCGGTGGATTGAACGGAGGCCCCGCGAAGAGGGCCGGGGCGAGGGGGGAGGACCGGGAGGTGTTCGTGCCTGTCGGGACCCGCGTGTTCGAGATCGAACAGGGAGCAGCAGGAGGAGGAGAAGTTAGAGGAGAAAAAAACGACGACAACAATGACGACGACGGCGACGAAGAGCTCGAAGAACGAAACAACCACCACCACCCCCGCCATCTCTCCTCCTCCGAGCCCTCCCTCCTCGTCGCCGACCTCTCCTCCCCGGGCCAGCGCTTCGTCGCCGCCAGTGGAGGCCGCGGCGGTGGAGGGAACGCCTCCGTCCCTCGGGCCCAGCTCTCGGCCGCCGGCGCGCTCCCTTCCTCTGCCAAGGCCTCCCCGGGCGAAGCGGGGCAGGCTCGCCTGTTCCGGCTCGAGATGGCGTCGCTGGCGGACGTCGGCCTCGTGGGACCGCCCAACGTGGGAAAGTCGACGCTGCTGCGCAAGTTGACGGGCGCGAGGCCAGAGGTCGGGGACTACCCTTTCACGACGAGGAGGCCTCACCTCGGGGTGCTGCTGCCGGCTTTGTCGCCGGAACAAGAAGAAAAAGAGCAAGCTTCTTCTCCTTCTTCTCTCTCCCCCGAGAACCCTTTCCTCCGCAAGGCGATAGAGGCCTCCGAGGACGCCCTGTCTTCTTCTTCTTCTTCTTCTTCTTCTTCTTCTTCTGCTCATTCCGACTCCATCACCGTGGCCGACGTCCCCGGTCTCCTGCCCGGAGCGGGCTCGGCGAGAGGGACGGGCCTGGGCCACGAGTTCCTCCGCCACGTCAGCCGCTGCTCCGCCCTGGCCGTGGTCGTCGACGCTTCCGGGGATCTTTCGTTGAAATCGAGCCCGCGGGAGCAGTACGAAGGGATCGTGGCAGAGCTGAGGGCGTACGACGAGGTCTCGGGGGCGAAGGAGCGGGGCGGCGGCGGCGGAGGGAAGAAAAACGAAAATAAGCGCGAGCGAGAGTGGTGGGAGGAGGAGGAGGCGAAAGAAGGAAGCAAGGAGGCAGAAGAAGCGATCGGCGGTCTCGCCTCCGCGGCGAGGAACGCCGTCGTCATCGCCAACAAGTGCGACCTGGCTGCCGACGGCGGGGCCTCTGCCCTCGAGGAGCTGCGGGAGGCGGTGCGCAGCGAGCGGAGGAGAGGGAAAGGGGAAGGGAAAGGGGAAGGGAAGGAGGAGGAAAGAGAAAACGAAAGCGGAAGCGAAAACGAGATAATCGTCGTCGCGGCCTCGGGCAAGACCGGGCTCGGGGTCGCCGAGGTCAGCCGCGCGCTGCGGGCTGCGGTGCGAGGGAGGTGAAGTGAAGAAGGTCGAGAGAAGAGGTAGAAGAAAAGAGAGAGAGAGAACTCTTTCTTTCTCTTTCTTCTTTCATCTCTTCTTCTCCCTCTTCTCCCTCTTCTTCTTCCTCTTCTTCTTTCCTTTCTCTTTTTCCTTTTTCCTTTTTGGCTCTTTCCAAAGAGACTTGCGTGTGGGTCACAATTGCGAAAAGTGTTCATTATAAAAAAAGAAAACAAACGCCATAATCACTTTTGAAAAGTAAGAAGAAGAAGAGAAACAAAATATCTCTCTCTCATTTTTTCAAAACCCGAAAAAATCAAAAAAAAATTGTCTCAAAAAAATTAACTCCTCATTCATTGTGTAAGCTCTCTCTCCACTCTTCCACTTCATCCCATCGAGTACGACGCCTGCGGCATGTTGATCACCACGCTCTTCGACTTGCACATGAAGTCGAGCGAGTTGATGACGCCCTGGGAACCGATGCCCGAGTCGCGGAACCCCTGGAAAGGGAAGTGGTCGGGACCCCTCGCGGGAGCGGAATTGACCTGGATCGTTCCGGTCGCCATCGCGTCGGCGACCGCCAGCGCCCTGTTGATGTCCGCGGTGAACACGCACCCTTGGAGGGCGAGACGGGACGCGTTGCAATGCGCGACGGCGTCCTCGACCGAGGCCACGCGCATGATCGGCAGCACGGGCCCGAAAGGTTCCTCCCAGGCCAGGCGCATGTCCGGCGTGACTTTGTCGACGGCCAGAGGATAGATCAGGTTGCCCTCGCGCTTCAGGGAACCTCCAGCAATCGGCTTCGCTCCCTTGGCCAGGGCGTCTGCGGCGAGGCCTTCGACGAAGGTGGCAGAGGCCGAGGTCACAAGGGGGGTAATGTCGCAGTTGTCCTCGGGCTTGCCAACCGTCAGCTTCTTCAGTCCCGGCTCGATCAGCTCGATCAGCTTGTCGGCCACGGAGTCGACGACGAGCACGAGCTTGACGGCGGTGCAGCGCTGCCCCGAGTAGGAGAAGCCGCCCTTGACGATGTTGCTGGCGGCGAGCTGCAGGTCGGCGTCTGCGCAGACGATCGCGACGTCCTTGCCCCCCAGCTCCATCTGGATCGGGATCATCGCGGCCTTGCGGGCGATGGCGAGGCCGGTGTCGCCGCCCGTGAAGGAGATGGCGTTGCACTATGGAGTTGGAGAGAGGGAGAGAGGGGTTGGAAGAAGGAAGAAGAAAGAGGAGAGAGAAAGAGAGGTGAGTGAGAAAAAAGTTGAAGAAAAAAACCCGAAAAGAAAAAAAAGTTCAAAATTTTCAAAAAAAAACACTCCTTCCTCCTCTTTTCCTCTCACCTTGGGGTGCGTCGTCATGTAGTCCCCGATCTCCGACCCTTTACCCGTCACGGCGTTGATCAGCCCCTTGGGGAACCCTGCCTGGGCGAAGCACTGTACCATGTGAAGCGCGGCGACGGCGCCCTGCGTCGGCGGCTTGAGGACGATGGCGTTCCCGGCGACGAGGGCCGGGGCCAGCTTGGAGACGGCGAGGTTGACGGGGTAGTTGAAGGGCGGGACGCACTGCAGAAGGAAGAAGTTGAGAGAGACCGAGGGTGGGGGTGTGAGAAGCGGGAGTAAAGAAAGAAAGAAGAAAGAAAAGTTGAAAAAGAGAAAAAAAATCTCAAAAAAATAATAATTCAAAAACGCACCAGCACGACGCCGAGCGGCACCTTGCTCTCGAGGCAGATCTTCGACCTCGACGCCCCCGGGAACGAGTCCGGCAGCAGCATCCGGCCCTCACCCAGGCGACGCACGCCCTCCTCGGCGGTGTACGCGATCAAATCAGCAGAACGGACGACCTCGGTCGACGCGTCCTTGGCTGGCTTCGCGACCTCTGCGACGAGCGCCGCGGCCATCTCCGGGACGTTGGCGCGCATCAGGTCGGCGGCGGCGTGGAGCAGCTCGGAGCGCTTCCACAAGGGGGTGCGGGCCCACTCCTTCTGGGCCCTGGAGGCGCAGTCGTAGGCCTCGTCGACCTCGGCCTGGGTGCAGGCTGTGGAGTGGAGTGGAGTGGAGTGGAGTGGAGTGGAGTGGAGGAGAAGAGGAAGAGGAAGAGGAAGAGAGGATAGGATTTGGAAGGAGCCGGGGGGGGGGGGGTTGAGAAAAAGATTTGCGAAAAGAGGTGGGAAATGAGAGGCTCTCGTCGGCAGCGCCCTCCGACGCAAGCAGGTGGGCTCTTCGAGAAAAGAAGAGACACATCCTGTCTCCCTTGCTCTCCCCTCCTCCTGAGCAGATTCCGATCCTCTGTCAGCGCCGGGGTGCAGATCTCGACGTGCTCAAGCCAGCACCGTGATTCTCGTGGCGTAGAATCCATCAGAGAGGCAAGGAGCACGCGGCGGAGGATTCGTGAAAAAGAAAGAGGCAGCGACAGCGTGCGCTCGTTCTTGCTTGACCGATCGAGCTCCGACGACGACACGTGCGTTTTTCTTTCGTGCCCCCCGCATCCAACCACTCTCTTCCTTTCTCTCGCCACACCAACCCCTACGCAACGTGGAAGACATCTAACCGTGTCCCATTCCGCGAGAAAGGAGGCATTGAGGTACCAAAACGACCGCGAATCTAAACCTACCTTGCACCGTGAACGCGGTCGCCTCGGTCGTCGGGTTGGAGATCGCGACGGTCTTGCCCGAGGTCGACTCGCGCCACTCGCCGTCGATGAAGGCCTTGTAGGCGCCCGAGGGGGCGATGATCTCGGAGTAGAAGCCGGTCATTTTGGTTTAAAGAGGTGGAAGAGTTGGGGGAAGAAGAAGAGAGAGAGAGAGAGAGAGAAGAAAAGAAAGGGAAAGAAGATAGTGGAAAAAAAGAGAGAGCGACGGCGAGTAAAAAAAAAGAGAGCGTCGGATTTTCTCTCAGCTTCTCGATTCTCTCTTGATTTTCTTTTTCTTTTTCTTTTTCTTTTTACAACTAGCCCAGCGCCACCTCGACCAGCGCCGCGCTGTGGTTGAGGCCCGCCGACACCTGCAGCGCCCTCCAGCGGCGCAGAGAGCGAGAGGATTCGGAAACGTCGTTTCCGTCGTGGTTCCTCTTCGACCTCCGAGAAAAAACGAGCTCCGAGACGGGGTAAGGTCGAGGCCTGTCCAAGTCATCGCCGCTGCCGAGCTGCCCGCCTCCCGTGCTCGCGCCCGAAGGGTCCAGGGGCCCCTCGGAGCCCTGCGAGCCGCCCCAGCCCCAGGAGAAAAGGGAAGAAGAAGGTTTCGAAGAGTTTGGTCCGAAGGCGCTTTCGGGTGAGACCTCACAACAGGCCAAGCTGTGCTTCCAGCCCGCCGAGATCGACTTGAGCGCTCCCGCCCCGTCCAGCGCCGCCACGCGGCAGGGCCTGTCGACCGCAGTGGGAGGAGGGACAGGAGGAGAAGCAGATGGACTTTGACCCGAGTCGGGAAAGAGGCCGAGGGCTCCGTGGTCGCTGCCGTCGCCCCATGCCAGCAGCGGTCCCCCTCCTCCTTCCCTCGCGCACAGAGCGTGGGACCTCCCGAGGGCGAGCAGAGATATAGAAAAGGAGGAGTCGAGCCCGGGAACCCTGGCGGGAGTGTCGAGCGCGGCCCTCCCGGCGCCAGAGACCGCGGCGCGGAAGCCGCCGTCGTCGCCCCAGAGGAAGACCTCTCCTCCGTTTCCGCTTCCACTTCCGCCCTCTCCCCTCAAAATGGCTCCGGAGCGGCTCCCGGACGCGGCGATCGCCCTCGCGTCCCTCCCGGCGAGCGTGCGGAGGAGCCTCGGGGCGGCCCTCTCCGCCGCAGCTCGCCCTCGCTGGCTTTTCCTCTTCTTGCTCCCGGAAAAGAAGAAAGAGAAGAAGCCGCTGCCCGTGGCAGAGGCCGAGCCCTCGCCGTGGCCCAGCGCCCCTCGCGACCCGTCGCCCCAGCTGTAGACGGTCCCTTTGCTGATCTCGCCGTCGTCGCCATCCCCGTCCCTGCAGAGGATCAGAGAGTGCGCGCTGCCCGCCGCGACCGAGCGGGCGGAGGAGATCCCCGGCACCAGCCGAGGCAGCCGCGCCGCAGGAAAGCTCGAGGAGTCCTCGCCCGGTCCCGCGCCGGCCCCGCCTCCGGAACCCCAGGCCCACACGCGCCCCGAGGCCCCGACGGCGAGCGAGTGGCGGTCCCCGGCGGCGATGTGGACGATCTCTTCGGGGACGAGGGCCTCCATCTGAGTTTATTTATTTATTTGTTTTTTTGTGGGGGGAGGTTGAAAAAGTGAGAGAAGAAAGACGAAAGGAAAAGAACAGCTCTCTCGCTCTCTCTGTCGCTCTCCCTCTCTCCACACCACTCACCGGGACCGTCACGTAGCCGGCCCCTTCGCTGTGCCCCAGCTGGCCCGCGTCGTTGAGCCCGAAGGACAGCACGGCGCCGTCTGCCGTCAAGATCAAAGTGTGAGCCCCTCCTGCTGCGACGGCGACGGGACGAGTGGAGAAAGACGATGACGAAGTCTCATCAAGCCCCCCGCCGGCGACCAGCGTGAAGCGCGCCAGCGAGGAGACTCCGCCGTGCCCCAGGCGGCCATGGTCGCCGTTGCCGCAGGTGGCGACGGCGAGGGCGGTCTCGAAGGAGTCAGAGGAGGTCGAGGAAGAGGTCGAAGAAGAGGTCAAAGAAGAGGTCGAACACGACGACGACGATGGCGACGAAGAGGAGATGCATCGAATCGCCTCCGCCGAAGAGCCGCGCCGCGCCGTGGCCAGTCGCGCCAGCTGCGACAGGGCTCGCCTCGACGCCATGAATCTCAGTGCCGATCAGAAAGAGCTTATCATCGCGAGGAAGCAGGAGCTACCTTTGAAGAGAAAGGTTTCGCGTTTCGTTAGATTCGATTGATTGTGACTTGGTCTTCAATTTTCGTTCGTTTCATTTCATTTTTTTTTTACAACGTTCTCAACCTCGTCTCCTTCTCCCCCTTTCTTCATTCTATTCCTTCGTCTTCGTCTTCTACTACTTCTTCTTCTCCCCGCGCTGCTGCTTCTTCTTCTTCGCGGCAGCGGCAGCCTTCTTGCTCACCGTCTTCAGCTTCGACCCTGCGTACTTCCTCGAGTCCCGCCTGTCGAGCCTCCTCCTGTCCCGGCACCCCTTCCCGCCCTCCCAGTGCCGCGTCCCACTGCCGTGAGCCCCGACCCTCGACGACCCCGCCAGGTGTTTTCCACACCTTTTGCAGACTGCCGGCCCGCCCTTTCTTTCGAAAGGCTGCTCCCTGGAGCAGAAACCGCAGACCATCTTCGTCGCCACCGAGGCGACCTCCGCAGGGTGTTTTGCGTCCGAGGCCGCAGAGAGCTCGTGGCAGACGTCGCACGGGAACACGCGGAAGCAGCAGGGGAAGCGCATGGCGCGGTGCGAGTGCGGGTAGTGGTCGCAGGCGCCGAAGAGGGGGAGCGGGGTGCCGCCGCCGGTGCCTTTGCCAGTGCCCTTGCCGCCGTCGCCGTCACCGTCATTTTCGTTCTTCTTCTTCCTCCTCCCGCTCTGAGCTCCCGCTCCGCCGCCACCGCCACTTCCAATCCCGCCCCTGCCCACTTCTGCCATCCTCTCGAAGAGGCAGCCCTCGAAGAGCACGGCGAGGGCGGCGTGGCAGGAGGGGCAAGCGCGGCGGAGCGCAAAGTTGCTGCTTCCGTTGCTCCCGCTCCCGCCGCTTCCGTTCGCCGCCCCTCGCAGCGCCGCGACGCGGGAGCAGCGCTCGCACTGCGCCCCGAAGCTGCTGAAGGGCAGCAACAGGTCTTTGGGAACGCACCCGGAGCATCTCATGACGGCGATGACGCTCGAGGTGGCGTGGGCGACGCGCGGGAGCAGCGAGAGCGAGAGCGGGGCCCTGCAGGTCTCGCACTCTCGGAGCGGCGAAGAAGTCGAAGAGGAAGAAGCGTCCGAGGCAAGGAGCGCGGGAGGCAGGACGGCACCGGAGCAGCGCAGGCAGGAGAGTTCCAGCGAGATAGAGGCCGGAGACAAGGCCTCGACTCCGTCCAGCGAGAGGGAGGAGAAAGAGACGGCGAAGCGGGAGCCGGAGGCGTTTGCGGCGGAGGAAGAGGAAGAGGAGGGAGCGGCAGCCGCGCCTGTCTCGTCTTCTTCTTCGCTCTCGCTCTCGCTCTCGCTGGTGCTCTCTGTTTCGCTGCCGCTGCTATCGCTGCTGCCGCTGCTGCCAATGCCGCTGCCGCTGCTGCTGCTCCCCTCCTCGTCGTCGTCGCTCTCCGTCTCATCTTCTTCACTTTCCCCCTCGTCGCTGTCGCCGTCGTCGTCATCAGAGAGAGCAAACGCCGGCGCCGCAGAGAGCTCGCCCCCGCGGGAGTCGGCGAGCCGCACCAGCGAGCGCAGCGCCTGTTCCGCTCCCTCTGCATCCGTGGCGGAAGCGGAGGAAGAAGCGGCGGTGGCAGCGGTCGCGGCGCGGCGAAGAGCAAGCGTGAGCCTTGCGGCGGCGACGCTCCCTCCTCCTCTTTCTTCCTCTCCTTTCCCTCCCCCCGCCTCTTTCTTCCCTGCCCTTCCTTCCTCCACTTCGGCAAACAGAGAAAACGACCCGGGAGAAGGGTAGCGCGCAAAGTCGATCGTTCCCAGAAGAGAGACGGGCCCTGACTTCCAATTGGGGTCGGAAGGGGTGAAGTTGGAGACGCGGAAGCGGCGGCGGCGGGTTTCTTTCTTCTTCTTCTGCTCTTCCTCTTCTCCTTCTTCTTCTTCCTCTTCCTCTTTCATGATGGAGAGAGAGGCCCCGAAGCGCCGCTCCAGGAAGCGCATCTCCGCCTCCGCGGGGGAGCTAGCAGCAGCAGACGAAAGCTTCTTCGGCAAGAAGGGGGTTCGGGACGGAAGAAGCGGCCTCGGTTTCGGTTTCGGTTTCGGCTTTTCCCGTACCTCCACTTCCACCTTCACCTCCTCTCTCACGACTGCGAACCTCCGCACGGACGCCCCGCTCGCGTCCACGGTCTCGTACGGCTCCAGGTGGGCCAGGGACTGCACCGCGGCGAAAAACGCGGCGCCGGCCGCGGCGGGAAGGGCCGCGAGAGAGATCGACGTCGAAGTCGAAGAAGAAGAAAAAGCTGCTCGGAGGCCCGCGGCAGCTCGGTCGAGGACCCTCTGCGGGAGCCCCTCGCACTCGAACGACGACACCGAGATCGAGAGAGCATCGTCGTTGCTTCTTTCCTTGTGTTCCTCCTCAATGAGCGCGATGGAGGCGAGGAGCCAAGCCTGCGGGACGTCGAAGGCCTCGGCGGAACTCGGGAGCGAGGCCGAGGGCAGCGGCAGGCGGAGCTCGACTGGGAAGACCTCATCTCCATCGTCGTCGTCGTCGCCAACGTCGCTCTTCTTCTTCTGCTGCTTCTTCTTCAGCTTGAGCCCGGGAGTGTTGCTCTTGAGAGCGGCCAGGGCCCGGAGCGCCGAGGCGCGCCCGGCCGAGGAGGGGGGCATCGCTGTTTCGTTCGAAGCGATGGAAAACGATTCGATGGAAGAAGAGCTGACTGTGATGGGAAGTGACGAAGAAACGAAGAAAACTCAACCTTCTCCTTCGCTTCTTCTTCTTTCTACCTCTCCCTTTCCCCGCGCCCTCCCTTGCTCCCTCTTCCCGATTTGTGTTTTCAGTTCTGCTTTTCTCTTTGATTATGACAAGTGTTACAATTGCGGGGGGATGTTTTGGCGTCCCCGTTCCTCAAGCCTTCTCCTTCTTCTTCGCTTCCACCGCCGCTTCTTTTTCCTTCTTCACCACCTCCCTCTCTTCCTCGTTCCTCTCCGCGCCTCTCCCTTCCTCGTACACCTTGAGCAGCTCGTCCGCCGCCCCGGCGATCTCCGCCGGGGTCACGCCGAGCCCTTCCCACCACCACTGCGGGGTCGAAGAGGAAGAAGCAGAAGCGGAAGAGTCGGAGCCCTTCTTCTTCTTCTGTTGCTGCTCGTTCGATGCCGACGCCGACGCCGACGCCGCCGCCGCCGCCGGCGGAGGCGATTTCGTCAGACCCGGCGCCGCCTTGACGTCTGCTCCGTGCAGCCGCAGGGCTAACAGGAAGGCGGCGGCCCCCACGGCCTGCGGCCTGTGCGTCAGGCAGAGGCGCGTGCGCAGCGAGTCCGTGACGAGGTGGCAGCCGGTCTGCGCGAGGGCCTTGGCGCCCGGGCCCGGGAGCGAAGGTTGAGGCTGCGCTTTCGTTTGCGTTTTCGCGTCGCCGCCGTTTGAAGAAGACGAACCCGCTTTCGCCGTCGCCGTCGTCGCCGCCGTCGTCGCCGCCGTCGTCGCCGTCATCGTCGCCGAGTCCCCGTGCTCCTTCGCCAGCGCCAGGACCGTTCCGAAAGGGTGCTCCACGTCCAAGCGGAAGCCCAAGGCGTAGAGCAGAGCGCGCTCGGCGGTCATGAGGGCGTCGACGGCGGAGAGCATGGTGGCCTCCTCGCTCGAGCCCAGCGACGACGACGACCACGACGGGAGCGGGAACGGCGACGGCGACCGCTTCTTCGTCGTTGTCGTCTTCGCCGCCTCTTCCTCCTCTTTCTTCACCTTCTCCGCCTCCGCCTTCTCTTCTCCCACTTTCTCCTCCTTCTTCTTCTTCTCCTCCTCCTCCTCCTCTTCTTCTTCTTCTTCTTCTTCTCCTTTTCTGCTCAACCGCAGGGGCACCAGAGCGTCGACGGCGACCAGCACCTCCCGGGCCCTCGCCGGAGTCTCTTCCACTTTTGCGGCCAGATAAAGAGCTGCGGCAGCGACCAACGCCCTGCAGTTGCGCACCATCGATCTGGCAGCGAAGAAGCGGTGCACAAAGGCCGCCGCGGTCGCTATGGCCATGGGAGACAGCCGCAGGCGCAGCCCGGCCTCCTGGAGCAGCGCGACCGTCTCCCTGCGCGCCGCGGCCTCTTCCTCGAGGGAGACGCCGTCGAGCGTCGTCGTCGGCGAGGAAGCGTCGAGCTGCTCCGGGGTGAAGAGCCTGGCGGGACCCCTGAAGGCCTCCTCCGAAGGGAGAATGGTGGTGGTCGTCATCACAGCTGTTCCTCCTGGCGAGAGGAGGAGAGGAGGGGGAGGGCCTCCTTGCTGTTGCCGAGACGGCGACGCCGACGCCCGCGGCAGCGGCGGCGGCGGCAGCGCATTGCTCGCCCTCGGCGGCCTCTCCCTGTCTCCTCCGTAGCTGCTGCTTGCGTTGTTGTTCCTCGCGGCTGCCGGGCTCCTCGAGCGCGAGCGCGAGCGCGAGCGTGAGCGCGAGCGGGACCTGCTCCGGGACCTGGAAGACGCGCCGCCGCGGCGGCGCCTGGAGCTCCGGTTGGTGTTGTCATTGTCGCGGCTCCGCGATCGGTCGCGGCGACGAGGGGAGCGGGAGCGAGAGCGGGAGCGCGAGCGGCGGTGGCGATGATGCCGCCGGTCCCGGCCCCCCATCTTCTTCGCCTCTGTCTTCTTCTTCTGACCAGCAGCGACGCAAATCGCTTGCGCGACTAAGAGGACGAGACCGTGAACAAGCGCCCCCCCTCCTTGGGCGCGAGCAAAGGGCCGAGAGAGGAGAGAAATGTGTTTTTTTTTTTTTTTTTTTTTTTTTTTTGTATTTTTTTTTTTTTTTTTTTTTTTTTTTTTTTTCTCGAGTTTTTTTCCTTCGTTTTTTTTTCTTCATTTTTTCCCCTCCTTCTCACAACCTCTTCAGCCTCTTCTTCTCAACCTCCACCAAAGAGCCCCCTCCACCCTCGCTCCCCGACCGCGGTCCTCGCCAGCGCCTCGTAAGGGAGGGCAAACACCGGGTCGATCGAAGCTATCCGCGACAGG
>Ga0210003_1003681_pt1 | contig 12364 bp, 26 predicted proteins | sample LantaG_FD_182804 | JGI IMG/M metagenome (GOLD analysis project Ga0210003, IMG submission 182804) | Deep subsurface microbial communities from Baltic Sea to uncover new lineages of life (NeLLi) - Landsort_02402 metaG (SPAdes) (version 2) | ecosystem: Environmental > Aquatic > Marine > Oceanic >...
ATCTCTGTGGAAGTATCTAGTACAATTACCGTATCTCCTACATTATACTTCTGCGTAGTATACAACGTGACAGCATAATCAGTCTTATCTCCGTAGGCGGCTTCATAGGAGTAACTAGTGCTACCCTTACTCCCCATCACAACCTCGCAGCATATTATTATCAGTACTTTAAGCATTACCTAAAGAGTCTTGATAATAATCCCAGCTTTATCTTCTCTGAGGTGTTTAGATTAGCACTCCACATCTCTGCCTCGCTTAACTCGTCATATATCCTCCATAGATAGTTTCGTAGAAATAGTACATCCCATCGGTCCAATACTAATACCCTAACGCTAGTTTTATTAGGCAGTCTAAAGTGAAGCGACAGTAGCGAGTACTCTCTATGACGGTATGTAAATGTCATTATACTAAACCCCCACGTACCGTGTTCGTTTAGGTACACTACTAAGGACTGGTATTTTAGATGAAATCGTCGTGTCTTCCATGCTATCTTCTCAAGGAGGCTATTTATTCTGCTCATCTATCTTATCTGTGCTACTGACATTATGAAGTTAATCTGCTCTCTACTCTGCCACCCCATAACATCATCATTACAGCCGGGAAGGATTTGACCGGTCATCCACTCACCATCTACATCTAACAATACTACTTCAAATGAACTGTAGTCGTCAGGTGATAATAAATCCTCTCTCGGTGTTGAGTAAGCACCGCCGCTCGCTTGAACTGAAATTGTAATCCCGTTCTCAAACTTTAGAGCAGCTCCTACTCCTCCAGTCTCTCTTGGTTCAAATTTTAAATCTTTAAATACTTTCATTATATTACTTTTTGGAAGTCAAACATTTTTAATAAATCCATTGTACTCATTTGTGAAGCAATAGCATCAAACTTTGTATGAATATATTCTCGATCTATCTCATAACCTATTCTAAATGAAACCCAAGAACCACTTTCAAAGTTAACATACACTATTGGAAATTGAGTGTAGTCATTTCTGGTTTTGGAATAATCACTCCCAATACTAACCTTAGCATTTGGAAATAATGTTTTATACTTATCAACTGTATAATCTAATATCCCCTTCTGCTTATTAGCATCATTAAATTTGTATAATTGAGATACGTTATATTTTTGTAACTTAGTAAGTAATGAAGTTGGCTTATATGCTCTGTATTGTGATGTTACAGTTGAACATTCTAATTTATCATGCTCTATACCAACTGATACTAAACGTGCAGACATAGTATTTTTTGATGAATTATAATACTCAGTTATCAACTGGCAACCACCATAGCTACTTACATAAGTAACATTAGCATTAAATGCAGATAAACCATAACCAAACTCTCTATCTTCGTTTACTGTTTTGGTTTCTAAATTATTAACATAATTAATACCGGCCTTAAAACCTCCGCTAATTAATAGTGCCTCTATTTTAACTGCTTTAGCACTAGCATTTGCAGCATTTCTTTTACTAGCATTAATAAAACGATCTACAGTCTCTTGTTGCTCTGCAGTTAACATTCCGAAATCTAATTCTAATTGTGTTGTTTGATTTGTCATAACTTTTATTTCTTTTTATCTATACCTAAATATACGAACTAATTCCTTACTAAGCAAGCTTTATTTTGTTTATTTTAGCTTGCAGAAGAAGTGTACTTGCTTGCGACTTTGAAGAGCATCTTCTCTATTCCCTAATACCACTCCGTCCTTTATGCAGAATAGGTGTCTATCAACCCCGACTAGGTAAGTGCCCTCTGTATACTCTTTTAGGAAGCTTCCTACTGTTCCGTTGCGATCAACCTTCTTACCTGCGACCTTATAAGTCTTCACATAGTTGTTCTTAGGTCCGCTTCTTCTATATGGATCTACTCTTCCTACAAAGCAGATTCTTTTCCCCAGTACTCTCTTTACACCGCCTTGCCAAATAGAGTCGATAATAGTACCTCTACCGTGCTTACGGTTTAGCTTTGTTTCGCAGAACTTATAAGCTCTCTCATAACTAACCTCACATCCATGAGCTAATGAAGCCGGTACACAGTAAGCATCGTCTCCCATCTTCTCAATAGATTTAGCAATATCCTCTCTCCATCCTCTGTTAATAGCCTTACCGTTGCTGCTCTCCAGTAATTTTACATCTATCTCTTTTAACATACCTAAAGATACGAACTAGATAGTTCCTAGGCAAGCCTTTTTTTTATTTTTTTCTTCTTGCGTACCCTACTATTATAAACACCCACACTATAGGCCAGGTAGCAATCATCTTAAACCGATCACTGTTGCTAAAGGCATCTCCTTTACCGAAGATATGATCCAGCCCGTCCATGATAAAGGAAAAGATTGTTCCTATTACAAAATATGTCAGTAAGTTACTCATTATCTGATAAATGTGTTATTATTGGATCTGTTAGGAAGTCTACCCACATTTCTACTGAGGTTTCATGTAATGTTTCGTAAACTTTATCGAGTGGTAAATTCATTATCTCCACCAGTCTCTCCTTTAATACAGGTCCTTCATCTACTCCCTCTGTGACCTTGTGGATAACACAGCCTGACACGCTTAGACCCATGCGATAGGCCTTCTCTTGAGGATCCTTTCCTTTAAGAATACCCTCCTGTATAGAGAGTGCTCCAGGATGCCCGTTAAATACGTTAGGGTACTTCCGAATAACCTCCGCTGGTATTATCCTAAGCCATCCGTGTAAAGTAATCAGAGTAGGTTCTTCTCCGAATGCTATTAAGTAATCCTCCGCTGTAGGGGTTCCTTTTAAGTACGTAATCTCTCTCGTTGCTAGTGCTGGGTGGAGGGTATCTATATCTTCCGGCTTCCTGTTAGTTACTATCCTATCAGGCCATTTACCTAACCTTTCAGCTACCTGTGCTATTTCAGATCCTGTCTGCGAGAAGCAGACGGTCCAGTTAATGTGTTTGCTCATTAGTTTTTAATTATAGAAATATAAGTAATTGTTAGAGGTATTCCAACTCCTCCGAGAATAAAAGAAGAGGGTAGAAAATTACCTACCCTGTCCTCTGTATGCTTTAGAGTAATGCTTTCCAGTTTTGTGTACCGAGTTTTTACTCTTGGAATGTACTCCTGGTCGTTTTCTTTTTCCTGCTGTTTGGAAAATAGAAACTGTTTGTTGTTTTGCCATCGGTAATACATATACCGGTACCTAAGTAAACACTTAAAGGCCTCACATTTCTGCAAGGCCCTTCAGCGTATTCTTTATGCGTAAGCGTTTGCTAGTGCAAAGAGTTCTTTGTTCACCTGCAGGTCTCTTGAAAAGGATTGAACTCTTCGAGCTGTCTTATTACGACCAGTCTCTGTCTTATAGTCAAACCCTCCTTGGATCATATTCTCCTGAAGGATGTTATACACAGCCCATAGACTATTACCAGCGTCTGCTTGTCTTGTTGGCTGTAATACTTTAGAAGGTTCTACTACCGCTCCTTCTTTTCCGAATCTAATCCCTAGAGCTCCTAAAGCGAATTCGATCTTCTGCTCTTCCGTTAACTCTACCTGTCTAAATCTGTTCAGTACTTCTACTGTTGCAGGTAGCTCATTAACCATTCTAGTAAGAGTCTCTGAAAGCTCTTCGAAAGAGTATCCTCTATGTCTAATAGTAAGTGATCCGAAATTCTCAGTAGATACTACTAGACCGTTACTACAGGCCATTCTAAAGAGCCCGGCATTAAATTTAAAAGCTCCCATTCCGTTGTGAGAGTTGGTAATAAGGATCTGAGGATATACAGTCTCACCGTCTTCAGTTCTCATTACGATCTCTTCGTTTCTGAAGACTACCATGTGCTTTGCGAACTTGTTTCTCTCTTGATCTTTCCCGAACTGTTGATCTACAGCAGTTACATTCCATCCTAACTTCTCCATATCGGAGATAAGAACCGTTGTAGGTACGTGAACGTAACGTTCAGATACTCTAGGGTGACTGTTCTGCTCTACTACTGCAGGAGCTTGAGTTGCGATTTGAGCTAATGTAAGCGGGGTGTTGTTTTGTAAATTTAGCATAACTTTTATTTTTATATTTCTTTTTATCTATATCTAAAGATACGAACTAATTCCGTACCAGGCAAGCTTTATTTTAATTATCTTCTAGATGGCTTATAACTGTCTTAACAGTTCCTTGTAGATATCCTACAATCTGTGCATGTGGCTTACCGTCTTTCCACATTTGCTCTGATTCGTCTAGGAAAATTTGTAGGGATTTTGCAAATGATTCTTGTTCTTTCTTGTTCATAACTTCTATTCTTTTTATCTATACCTAAAGATACGAAAAAAAGCCTGCCGAAGCAAGCCTTTTCTTTTTTATTTTTAAATCTTCTGCTAGTACTGGTTAGCTAGGTCCCCTACTATTTCTGGGTATTCTGAAGTTAAATAATCTAGTTCTTCATCTGATAGTTCATCACCATCTTGATAGTTGCCGGATACGAAGTAAGCGTCTACAAAGTCCGGACGATCTTGCGGATCAACTCCGTCAACATCAAGAGAATTTATATCTACTGCTCTGCCGTTTATGTGTACTGTGCTAGAGTCAGCATGTAGTTCTTCCTCTGCCATTCCTCTTAACTCTCTAGACTCTCCTACCGCTCTACTAACCTCATCCTCATACTCAGCAGGATTGTTGACTAGCTGATTAGCCATCTGGTCGTCCATCCCTACCTTGATAAGGATGTACTCCATTGTTTCACCGTCAATATCCATATCTTTAAGCATCTGAATGATTTGTTCGGTACGTGGGTCGGTATTCGGGTTAGGAGCGTATTCGTTCATATTAGCGTTTTTCTCTTCGTAGTCTGCTGTCGGATCATTTCCTTTTTGATCTTTTGCCATATCCTTAGGAGCGTAATCATTCTCTTTTATCTTCGTACTTCCCTCAGTGTATTTTTGATATACCTGGTTTCTTTGAGATATATCAAGGGGCTTAAAATTTATTAACTTACCTCCGTCTTGCTTCTTAGCTATATCCGGGAACAGTTCGTTTGCAATCTTTATAAGCTCTTCAGTCCTTTTTGCGGCAGCATTCATCTCATCATGAGCTCTTATGTTGGCTCCTTCTGCTGCTATCTTTGGTTCTGCTGCTGCAGTTTGAGTTTTTGCAGACTTTGCTGCTAAAGCTTTAAGATTAGTTATCGCTATTTTCATTTCACTGCTAGACTCTAACTTAAAAGCTTCTTTGTCCATAGTTTGATCTACAAAGTCAAGTATTGCTTTAGCTAAACTAGACGCATCTTGTACTTCTGTATTTACTGGCTGTAATACGGCAGTAGATAGTTCTACTTCTTCTACAGGCTTTCCGTCTACATAAGGCATGTCCTCGTCTTGGTCATCGTCCATTTCCTTTTCATACTCTTTAGACTCTAGTAAAAGGTTATTCTTTAGGTACTTTCTTAAATCAAAATCGTTCATTGTTTTGTATTATATGTTATAAATATAGTGAATTCTAATATAAAGTACTACTTTATACAAAAGAAACTCTTCAAGTATCCTAATACTATGTTAAAGTAGTCTTCGACTACTAAAAAGGATAGTACGCTAGGGTGACTATGCTCACCACATAGTCCTAATGTATGCTTTATTAACTCTATCATAAGTTGCCTTCTAGTATCTCATTGACCTGTGCGCTCGTTTGATCGATTAACCTTGCTAGATCGCCGGTATTGATATCCGCTACTGTCACCTGGTACTTGCATCCTACTGTGAAAAGTTCATCATCAAAGGCTGATACTGTTACTAACATCCCGCTGTCTAATAGTTCAGTTGCTTGTGCCACTCCCCCGCTTGTTTTAAATTTTATATCTTTTATCATTTTATTTTATTATGTATTCAAAGTTATTTTGCTTAAAGAATTCTTCTACTGCTAGTTTTCCATCTTTAATCTGTAATGTATTCTGGTAGTGTTTTTCTATCTTATCTAGCCTAGGAACATACTCCAGTACTAAGTCTCTATCTTCATGCTGTATTAAGGTATCAAACCCTCTAGCGTATATCTCAAACTCTCCTCCCCTTACCTTAAGGAACTCGTACATAGCAAGACTGAGCCATCCTGTATTTTGTCCGTCACTTTTCAAGTAGTTCCTTCCTATTCTCTGCCAGCAGTGCTGAGACTGTCCTACTTTGAAGTATTGACTGCTCCCGTCTTCTGCTTTCCATATCAATAGGTAAATTAACCTCTCAACTGGAAAATCTAGTAGCTTATATAGTTTACGTTTGATAGAATCTCTTCTATTTTTAAGCTCTAGGAAGTACTTAAACCTATTCTCTTCCGTAATATGGTCAGTTAACAATCTCGTACTCTCTTTCATTTTTCTAGGGATTACGAAAGAGTCTAAGTAGAAGAAATTCTCGGGGAGTGTTATTGTTTGTTTTTTCATTTTCTTTCTAATGCTGCACTGTTCTTAATCCTCTTCTGACTTCGATGTTTAGCGGGTGCTTGCTGTTGAACTCAATAAGCTCATTCTTATACTCTGGGTTGTTTAATAAGCGATCTATCACATCTTGGATGATCTCTTTTCTCTCGTACAATGTTTCTAAACTTGACATTTCTGTTTCTTTCTTATTATACCTAAAGATACGAACGCTTTTTTGGGGAACCAACATAAGTCTCATTTACTTTTAATATCTTTAAATTATAACTCAACTTCATTTTTTAAAAACCATTCTGTATTTTCTTTACATCTAGTTGATCCATTCATATTATATTCACTATCCCATCTCCATCCTGAACTACCTTCATTTTGGTGAGTTTTATAGAAAAAATCATCATGTTCTAATATAGCACATCTATTAGAATAATAATCTAATATAAGAATATGAGTACATAAATTTTCTTTACTATTGTAAGAACCTATTTGGAGACGTTTACTTAAGCTCATAACGGCTGATGTTTGTTTGACTTCTACTACAATACTAGTATCGTTCGATATAACATCAAACCCCTTTGAATTATAATCGCCTAATTTAAATTTCATTCCAAATTTCTTCTTGCAAATACCTAAAGCATGAGCTTCTGCCATTTCTGGGAGTAGGGATAGTTCAAATCTTCTTATTTGCTCAGTAGTAAATTGGACTCCTTTTAGAGCATCAGGTATGTTAAGCGTTATTGTTGCCATTTTTTTCTTTCTTATTATACCTAAAGATACGAAGAAAGACTTGTAGAAGCAACAACTATTTTAAAAAAGAAAAGCCTACCGAAGTAGGCTCTCTTGAAGTTATCACCTCAATGTAGATCAATTACTCAGCAATAGCAGAGTCATCTACCATAGAGTCGGTAAACATTGTTGTGTCTCCACAGCAATCAACAGCAGTGCTGTCGACTGAAATGCTTTCAACTGACTCTGAGTTGTTCGAACAAGAAGCTAAGCCTGCTGCAAGAACTAATACGTAAAATACTTTTTTCATTCGATTGTTTAAATATACTTTTTAATCTGATCTACTCTCTGCTTAGGAGATCCAGTAACGGTTAGGTATTCTATTTTACTATAATCTAACTCCTTTACGAACTCCTTATCAATAGAATCTCTCCACTCCTCATTGACACTCCTTACTCCATCGTCCACAGATTTAAACTCTATAGGAAAGTAGATAAACTTTGTATAACGGTGTTTAACCCTGTCCCAAGTTCCCTCTATACAATCCATTGTAGCTTTATCGATACCGTCTAAGAACCTAGAATAAACTACTAGATCTAGGTATCCTCTATCGAGAAGTAAGTTACTGTCTTGTAGTAACGCTTCCAGGTGGAAGCTTGAAATAGCCAATTGAGTAGCACTAGTTCCTTCTTCATTTATAGGAAATCCATAACTTCGAACTGTTCGAGTACTCTCCGAGATAAACTTATAATACCTTAACTCTGGCTTGAGTAACTCCGCTACAGTTGTCTTACCTGTGCTTGAAGCTCCTACTAGTACTACTCTCTGGTTATTCATTATCGTAAATATAATAGTTTAAAGTGTCTAAATCAACTTTTAATCTACCAATACATCTACGATTCTAGACTGCTCAGCTTTGATTACTGAGAAGTTTGACTCTCCTTCAAAGTTCTTATATACCTTAGCTTCAGCATCCGTAGCGGATACAGCTTCTAATAGGTATAGTTCTTTAACTTTTTGAGATCGTCCGGAATCACTCTCTATTTCAAAGAGGACGGTAACTTGCCAGTACTTACTCATTACTTAGATTCTAGTACTGATACTTTACGATACTCGGTTACCAATTTCTTGATCTCACCAATCGCTTTTCTCGCTCTTCCTTTTCCTGCTTTTGTTGGTGCATTGTGCCCATCAACAAATTGTTCAAATAGATCCTTGATCTCTTCAAATACTTCCTGTGAATTCATAATTTTTATTTTTTATTATCTGTCTTAGTTGACTTACGTCCTTTTCTCTTGGAGCCTTTCGCTGCCGCTGCTATATCCTTTACTTGGGATAGCACTTCCTCAGATGCCTCTTTCACATCTTGAAGTTCTTCTTTAACTCGTCTTACTCTGCGTTTAACTTCTTCTTTAGCTGTAGCTACTTTCTTTTCTACTCGCTCATCGATAGTAGTGGTACTCCAGAACCAAGTCCACATTTGTTTTAGGTGTTTTATTATCATAATTTTAAATTAGTTGCTTTTAATGTCTACAGATTGATGCGAGTTCAATATTCTTATAGAACTCTGCTTTAGTTGAGTCTTCGTTTAAGAATGCTCCTGATAGTTTAGCTGTCTGCATTGAGGCACCTGAGTGCTTAACTCCTCTACAGCTTACACAGTTATGGGTAGCGTCTATCATTACAGCTACTCCTAGGTTGCCTTCACATATTCTATTTACTGCATTGTGTATCGCTACTGTAAGCTGCTCTTGGATTGCTCCTCTTCTGCCGAATTGTTCTACGATTCTATTGAGCTTAGATAGCCCTACAACCTTCCCTGTCTCTGAAGCTATATATGCAATGCTTACTTTGCCTTGGATTGTTTGATGATGGTGGCTGCACATAGAAGTGACAGGTATGTTTGACTCCTGTACGATGCCATCGTATCCATCAGAGGGAAAGGCCGTCACTCTATCTAGAGGATTATACCTCCCGGCAAATAGATCATTCACGTATGCTTTAGCTACCCTCTTAGGAGTCTCAGAAGAGTTAGGATCATTCTCCCAATCTACTCCTAAAGCAGTAAGGAAGCTTCCAAAGTGTTTAGCTGCCTGACTAATTATTTTCTCCTTCTCCTTATCAGATAACCTAGCTTCAGGACCATCTTTTAACTGCTTCTCTGCTAGCTGGGTTGAAATCCCATTAGCGAATCCTGCTTGAACTAATTCAGTTCCTTCTATAAACTTCTTCATTTGATTGTAATATACGACTTATTCTCTTATGTGGCAACATTAAATGCCTGCTACTGCAGTTCTTTTTGTTTCTTCTCTCTTCTCCCCCGGTCTGTATACTACGCTATTACCTGTAAAGTCTTTTGGATCGTAGGTAGAATTCTCTCCGTAGTAGTAATAAGGTCCGTAATAATCCTCAGTGATCATATCTTCAAAGATCTCTCCTAGTTGAGATGGATCCGGATAGGATACTCTACGCTTTCCATTGTACGACCTAAAATCTCTCTCCGTTATTCTACACCACCGCCCTGTCGGTATTTGTACCTCTAGCACGTAGCTTGTTTCATAGCCCCAATGTTCTAACTTACCAGTATTACCTCTTTTCTCCGCCATATCTTATTTCTTAATACCTGCTGCGAATGCTATTGCTCCGAAAAACGATACTGCTGAGAATGCTAATTCATTTTTAAATCCTGCAAAGTGAATATGCTCTTGGATTGTTCCTGTTAGTATGCCTAAACCTAATCCTAGGAATGCTACTGAGATTACTACTGCTGTGAAATTAATTTTCTTTATCATAACTCTTTTTATCTATATCTAAAGATACGAAGAAAGGCCTGTAGTAGCAAGCCTTTTCTTATTTACTTTTACTAGTCCGGCAAAAGGCCACTTTTCTCAATCGCCACCCAGACTCTAGACTTCCAAAGATCCACCGATGATCCTTCTATCTCAGTAACTCCTCTCAGCGTAGCTTCAGCTAGTTGAGCGATACACATGTCGAACTTCTCATCAGCCTTCTCTAGGTTGCCCGCCTTTACAAAATCTCTTCCTTCTTTAAACATTTTTTTAATTGTACTTATCATAACTTTATTTTTAATTGTTTTCTTTTTTTATTTGATCTTCTAAAGACATTAAAATACATGCATTGCAAAGCTCTTTTGGATAATCTTTAAATATATCTACCAACTCCCTATCGCTAAGTTCCCTTAACATTTCTCTTATTGTCATTTTATTTGAAAAGTTCTTTTAGTTTATGCTTCTTTACAGTACTCCGAACTACGTTTACGTAATCTGGATCTTCTGCATAACTATTACCGAGGTATGCATAATACTCTGCTTCAGTCTTGATGCTTCCTAGATATCTACATTGATAAAAGGCGTAGTCGTATATACTCTCCATCCAGGTTTCGTAGTAAGCGTGGTTGTTCTGAGTACCAGCTGCTGTATTAATTCTTGATTTCGCTTCTCTCATACCGAATAGGTTATGGTTTTCTCTGAAGATGTGACTCTTCCAATGCCCTGTTTCAATAATCGATTGAGCCATTACTATGTGAGGCTGCTTTATGTTCAGCCGCTTAAGCTCTGCTACTAGTTTCTCTTCGCTAAACTTCCTCTTCTCAGCTTGAACATTCAATACGATTAGCTCTTTTTCAAAACTATCTAGAGAATCAAACTTAAGGTAGCGGCCTGTAGTAAAGGATACCGTCAAGGCGCCTAGTATAATAAACAATGCAATTCTAACCCCTTTCCAGTTTCTCTTCCACAGTAGTTCGTTCTTGTCAAATTTATATAACATATCTTTCTTTCTTTATAATACTTAAAGATACGAACAAATAAGTTACGAAGCAAGAGAAAGTTTTAGAACAGATCGAACAGTCCTTCGTAAGGCATATTAAACTTCTTCAAAGCTTGCCTTCTGTCATCCTGCCTCAGGAGCTCGTCAGCCATCTTTTCAAGCTGCTTTGATTTCTGTGCTTTAAGCTTTCTCTCAGCTTTTTCCTCTTTAGTCTCTTTCATTTATTCCTACTGATGTAATCTTCTTCCGGCGGTTCTTCTATAAGGCCTAGCTGCTTAAGTACTCCTAGCTGGTATTCATCTAACTCCCACTCCGGCTCTTTACCGTGTTTATCTTCTGCTGAATAGTCTTCTATGTGTACTATCTCTCGAGGTGTAAAAAGGTTATCAACAGTAAGGAAGTAGCAGTTGTAACATACTAAGCTAATGTTTTCTAGCTTATAGTTTTTCTTATCGTTATCTGCAAAGTGAAGGAGTAGTGGCATTTTATAGTCCGTAACTCTCCTCTCTTGCATCTTACATATAGAACATTCCTCTGCTAAGAACCCCTCCGCTATAAGTCTATGCTTAATCTTCTCAGGCTTAAACGAATGAGGAGTTGCTCTTCCTTCTATAATGTCTAGCAGTCCTATCGTATCATTTTTCTTTGTAACATTCAAGAACTTCGGAATACCTACTCCGTATTGGTTCTTATGCTGTTCAAATAGATTAGTAAAACCCTCTTCGGTTGCATCGTAAAACTTAGCCCACTTCTTATAGTGAGGATAAGAGCAGGAAAGATACCTCGAGGCGGCAAGGTTTGATTGAGTCTTACCCATTGCAGTTATTATCTGCTCTTTTGATAGATCTTTCCTAGGTCTTCCTTCTGATGGCATACTTTTAATCTAAAGTGTTCTTTCTTAGATCATCCTTAAAGATGGTCTCGTACTCATCATGTTCCATTACTACAATATCATTGTAGGTGTGATCTCCTGTACCCTTAGTAACCGTTACTGCTTTCTTTGGAGCAGCTGTTGAACAGTTAACACAGGTCTTAGTACTCGGTAACGCTTTTAAACGTCCTTGTGGTATTTCTTCACCACAGTAAATACATTCTGTTTGCATATGTGTTATTTGTTAATCTTTATATTTGTATATTATGAAATCGAATAAGTCAGAAGCTTCTTTAAACTTATACTCCTTACCATCTTCATCTTCCCATTTAGTTAATTTGCCTGCAGCATTCTTTCTCTCATGAACGTACCACCATATAAGATCTGCTGCTCCATCTTCATAGGTAAAGTCTATTAAGTCCTCTATGATGTCCCAATAGGGCTCAGCCATTGTACTCATATCTACTTTATACTCCTCGTACATAGCATGTTCATTATGCACTAGCTTCTCTAGATGATTTATGATTCTACTGAACCATTTCCTCTCCTCTTCTAGGTCTGACTCCTCTAGTTCGTCTGATATTTCTTGACTTACCAGTTTAA
>Ga0210003_1003682_pt1 | contig 12364 bp, 9 predicted proteins | sample LantaG_FD_182804 | JGI IMG/M metagenome (GOLD analysis project Ga0210003, IMG submission 182804) | Deep subsurface microbial communities from Baltic Sea to uncover new lineages of life (NeLLi) - Landsort_02402 metaG (SPAdes) (version 2) | ecosystem: Environmental > Aquatic > Marine > Oceanic >...
ATTTTTAGCCGGTTTATTACAATAATACGTGCTTTTTGGTATGCAGGTTGTCGTTTTGTGTGAATGTGAGCTTAATGGAATTATGCCATAATTTGACCAAGTTTTTAGAAATTGATATCCTTTTGTTTGCGTATATCTGGTCAGCACACTTAGTGATAAAGAAAGACCGACTAAGCGAATAAAGGAGTCATGTACTTATGGAAATAGCCATATCGAGCGGAAAAGGAGGAACAGGCAAGACGTTTATTGCAACAAATCTGGCAGTTGTTCTGGCGGGAATGGGCGAAAAAGTAACATATCTTGATTGTGATGTGGAAGAACCGAACGGCCACCTTTTCTTAAAGCCCCGAATCGACAGGCAGGAGGATGTTGTGATCTTGTCTCCTGTCGGGGTTGACGAAGATAAGTGTATTTTATGCGGCAAATGTGCAGAAGTTTGTCACTATAATGCTATTGCTGTAATAAAAGATAAAATACTTTTTTTTAGAGAACTATGCCATGCTTGTGGAGCATGTAAAATAATCTGTCCTGAAGATGCAATTATTGAAAAAGAGAGAAAGATTGGCGTTTTAAAACATGGTAAGAGCAGTATTATAGATTTTCACTATGCACTTCTTGAAACCGCAGAAGGGGGTATGTCTCCAAGGCTTGTTAAAAGAGTGAGAAGCTGTACAAGGGAAGGAATAAATATCCTTGATTCTTCCCCGGGAACAGCCTGTCCTGTTGTAGAAACAGTAAAGGATGTCGATTTGTGTGTTCTTGTGACCGATCCAACTCCGTTTGGACTCAATGATTTGAAACTGGCTGTAGATATGGCCAGAGAGGTCGGACAGGAACCTGTTGTGCTGGTAAATCGTGCGGAATATTATGATGAGAATTTGAAAGAATACTGCCGCAGTGAAAAACTGGAAATCATAGGAGAGATTTCTGATGATCGAAATATAGCAGAAGTATATTCTGTAGGAGACATTGTTGTTGAAAAACTTCCTCAATACAGGAAACAGTTTGAAAAAATAGCTTTAAAGATTATGAATCTAGCCAGCAGAGAGAGGATTGTTCAGAAAAGCCAGGAGAAAGAAGAACGCAAGGCAAAGAAAGAAATTGATAAAGCTGCTCCTCATAGTGTGCCAGGGGCAAAAAGGCCCAGGGAACTTGTCATCATAAGCGGTAAAGGGGGGACAGGAAAGACTTCAATTGCTGCCTGTTTTGTAGCCCTGGCAGGGGAAACGGTCATAGCAGATTGCGATGTGGATGCAGCGGATTTACATCTTGTTTTGAACCCCAAAATAAAATACAGAGGGGATTTTATCGGAGGGGTCATTGCTGAAATAGACCAGGATAAATGTACTGGATGCGGGAAATGTAAAGAAGCATGCCGTTTTTCAGCAGTTAAAGAAGAAGTCTCAAATAATAAACGCAGGTTTTTCATTGATGAGCTTGTATGTGAAGGATGTGGCGTCTGCTTTCTTGTGTGTGAAGATGAAGCTGTAAGAGTTCGTGATGCTGTGAATGGAGAATGGTTTATCTCAGAAACAAAATATGGGCCCATGAGTCATGCAAAACTAGGAATCGCTCAGGAAAACTCAGGGCGGCTTGTGACGTTGGTTAGGAACAATGAAGTGCAGCTTGCCCAGGATATAAAGAAGTATGAAGCTGTAGTCGATGGGTCTCCAGGCACTGGATGTCCGGTCATAGCATCTTTAACAGGTGCAGCATTTGCACTGGTTGTCACAGAACCGACGGTATCAGGCTTACATGATCTGGATCGCATATTAAAAGTTGTCAGGCATTTTGGTGTTCCGTGTGGGGTTGTTGTGAATAAATATGATTTAAATGTTGAGATGACAGAAAAAATAAAACTTTTAAGCCAGGATTACGATGCTGAATTTATTGGAGTCATTCCTTATGATAAGATTATAACCGAGGCTCAGGTAAATGGTGTTTCTGTTGTTGAATATTCAGATGCACCTGTAACAGAAAGCATAAAGCAAATTTGGAAGAAGGTAGAAATTTAGATTACTTTATTTTATAGCTTAAGGATTTTGGTTCTCTTTCCATGTGAAAGATGACAATTGATTTCAGTATTTTTCTTACAGATTCTATTTGTTGTTCTGAGAATGGAATCTTGTTATCTCTGGGAGGAGGATTTTTTTTAACCCATTTGATGAATGCATTCAATTCGGGTTTAATTTCTTCTTTTTTTTGTTGTGCGCAGTTGTTGCAGAAAATTCCATCCCTGTTTAAAGAAAGCCATCCATGATCGGTGATTTCATTTCTGCATTTCTTGCATCTTTTGAAATCTGGAAGGAGTCCGTTTATTTTTAAGAACCAGGCTTCAAAATATGCGCTTAGAAACTCCGGGTTTGTATATGTTTTGAATGCTTGAAGTGTTGAAAGAAGCAGGCGGAAGAGAGTATCGTCTTTTGACCTTGCAGGGAAAAATTGTTCAATGAGTTCAGAAAAATAGCTGAGTGTTAAAGATATATCCAGGTCTTTCTGAATATCGAAGAATGACTCGAGCAGATCGCAATTGCTGATGGTTACTAATTCTTTCCGCTCTTTTTCATAATAAAAAACCTTAACATATGACATAGGTTCTAAGCTGCTTCCAAAGCGGTTTGCAAATTTTCTTGCTCCCTTTGCGATTCCTCTGAATAGGCCAAAATCTCTGGAAAAAAAGACAACTAGTTTGTCCTGTTCCCCGATATTAAATGTTCTTAAAACAAATGATTCGGATTGAGCTAAAGGCATAGGAAAAATTAAGTGATGTATTTGAGAAAGATAGTTCCTAGTGTAAGGAATGAAAGTAAACCGAATGTGTCTGTACACATCGTAAGGAAGTTAACTGAACCCAGGGCTGGGTCCAACCGGATAAATTTCAAGAATAAAGGGATTAAAGTGCCGAGAAAAGCGGCGACGAAAAGATTGATGATAATAGACAGGCCTAAAATAAGGCCGAGAAAGGGATTCCCAATTATTAAATAAGAAGCAATAGCTAGAATGGACCCAAGAATCAAACCATTTCCAAGTCCGACCAAAACTTCTTTGAACAGAGCCTTTCTTGCAGAAATCCATTCGGCTTGTCCAATAGCAATTTCGCGTACAATGATAGCAATAGTCTGATTTCCGGCAATACCGCCAAGCGCAGCAACAAGAGGCATGAAAACAGCAAGAGTGATAGCCTGTTGAATCGTTCCTTTAAAATGGTTGACGACAAGAGGAGCAAGTGAGGCTGTAAATAGGCTTATCAGAAGAAAAGGAAGCCTTTTTTTTATGGAGGAGATAGGCTTATCTTGTATCCTGTCTGTTGTATCCAGAGATACCATTTTATACATGTCTTCCGTGGCTTCCTTGTCTATAACGTCTATGATGTCATCTACGGTCACGACTCCAACAAGCCTGTTTTCGGAATCAATGACCGGGATAGCTACAAGATTATAATCTGCAACGTTTCGCGCGACTTCTTCCTGATCGGTTTCAGTATGCACACTGATAACCTCTTTTGTCATGATGTTTTTTAATGGTGTATCAGGACGTGAAAATAAGACTTGTCTTAATGATACGACTCCAACCAGTTGATTCTGGTTATTTACAACATATAAATAGAAAGCGGATTCTACATCCCCTTCAAGCTGCATCGCTGTAATGGCATCTGAGACTTTAGTTTCATGATTCAGGGCGTAGAAATCTGGCGACATGATTCGACCTGCAGTTTCTTCCTCATGGTGAAGGAGGCCTTTAATATCCTCTGAAGGTTTCTCTTCCATAGCTTCCAGAACAGATTTCTGCATCTCCTCTGGAAGAATTTCAAGTATAGGAGCAACATCGTCAGAAGGAGTCATTTGGAATAACTCTGAAATCTGTTTCACCGGAAGCTCCTGTAATATTTGGGCACTATCTTCAGGGTATAATTCACTCAAGACTTCTGTAGCTTTCTCTTTTTGTTTTTCGTAGAGCGTATTAAAGAGAATCAGTTTTTCTCTTATAATAAGGTGGGTCATGATAGAAGAGATGTCAGAGGGATGAATATTTTTTACAAGGTTCCAAAGGCGTGTAATGGCTCCCATGTTTATGAATTTCCGTATGGAATTGATTATTAGTCTTTGTGCTTGAATTTTCATTTTTTCCTTAAATTTTCGCCTTTTACAATAACATAAATATTTTAGTCAGTAAATGGAAAATAAAAGTGATTTTCAAGGTTGGTTTCCATTTTTTATGAATAATCCAGGTTAGTGCTGTTTATATGCTGATAGATTGATTTGCTGAGCAGTCAGGTTATAGGTTTGTTTACCCGAGGAATGATATTTTCATGTTTTTTATTTTCTCGCAGAGAAGTTCTTTTTCAATATTAAGATTTGAAGCTGTTTTGGTAAGGTCCCAGCTGTGTTTCATTAAAGATTTATGGATATATACTCTTTCGAATTGTTCTCTTGCCTGCATAAGAGGCTGATCCTCTATTAATCCGGGGATGAATTGTGATTCTCTTGGTTCAACAAGTAAATATAGATGGTAGGCTTTAATTTTGTCTTCCTTTATCATTATCACGAATCTTTCAATCACGTTGATGAGTTCACTCACATTTCCTGGCCAGTCATAGTTAATAAAAGCTTCCATAGCTTCTTTATCCATATTCTTTTGTTTTTTTCCAGATTCAATTGAGAAATATTTAAGAAAATAGTTTATTAATAAAGGAATGTCTTCTTTCCTTTCTCTTAAGGGAGGAAGAACCATTGGAATGACATTAAGTTTAAAGAAGAGATCCTTTCTGAATTTTCCTTCTGCGATGCAGTCACTCAGATTCTTATCTGTTGCAGCAATTATTCTTGTGTCAGCTGATATAAGATCCGTCGAGCCTAATGGTTCAAATTTTTGCTCTTCTATAAACTTGACCAGTTTAACCTGAGTCTTTAGGCTTAGCCCTCCGATTTCGTCCAGGAAAAGAGTCCCTCCGTCTGCAATCAGAAGTTTTCCTTTTTTATCCTTTACAGCATTTGGGAAGGTCCCTTTAACGTACCCGAAAAGTTCGCTGTCGATCAGGATTTCAGGGATTGCTGCGCAGTTTATCTGAATAAACCTTTTGTTTTTTCGTGGACTTTTCTGATGGATTAAATGGGCAATGAGTTCTTTTCCACTTCCATTTTCACCATAGATAAGGACTCGGCTGTTAGTAGGGGCAACCGTCTCTATTTTAGCCTTAAGTTTTTGAATAGGAAGGCTTTTTCCAATGAGTTGATATTTTGCCTTTATTTTTTCTCGGAGTTGGATATTTTCTTCTTCCAAACTTTTTTGTTTTAATGAGTTTTTTACGGTTAAAACAATTTTTTCCAGTGAGAGAGGCTTCTCCAGAAAGTCGTATGCACCGAGTTTTGTAGCTTTTACAGCGGCCTCTACAGAACCATGACCTGTGATCATGATTACCTGATTGTGTTCTTCCATAGTTTTGATTTTCTCTAAAACTTCAATTCCATTCATTTCAGGAAGCCAGATGTCAAGAAGAATCAAGTCGAAATTTTCTCCTTTCAGCATATCGAGGCCTTTTTCTCCTGTATTGGTTGTCTTAACAAAATAATTTTCGTCTTCAAGAATTCCTTTTAATGAGGACCTAATTCCGTCTTCATCATCAATGATAAGAATTTTGTCTGTAGTCATGTTGGTATCCGAATGATGAATTTGGCCCCGCAGGGTTTATTGCTTTCAACCTCGATTGAACCGTTATGTTCGTTTATGATTTGATGAACTATTGCTAACCCCAAACCGGTTCCTTTCTTTTTTGTTGAAAAATGAGGGAGAAAGAGTTTTTCCTTGTCTTGAATAGAAATCCCAGGGCCAGAGTCAGAAATTTCTATTTTTACTACTCGATTCTCTTCCTCAAATGATGTGCGGATCTGAATTTTCCCTTTCTTATTCATGGCATCTATAGCATTGTCAAGAAGGTTGATGAAAACCCGCCTCATCTGTTCGGGATCAATTTGTATAATGGAAGTAACCTCCGAAGAGAAAAGAGTCTCGAATTCTATATCAGTGAATATCCCTTTAAAAAGGGAGATTGTTTGTGTGATTATTTCATGTATATTTCCCGATTGAAGCCTGATGTTTGGCATTCGGGCAAAGTTGGAAAATTCATCGATGAGAGATTTTATGATTCCAGCTTCGTTGACTATAGTATTAGCTCCTTCTTTGATGATCTTATTTGGGTCTTTCCCTGGCTTTTTTAAATTTTTAATAATTCGTTCTGCGGAAAGTTGGATTGGAGTTAGAGGATTCTTGATTTCATGAGCGACTCGTTGAGCGACTTCTTTCCAGGCCGCGATTTTTTGTGCTTTTATGAGTTGAGTTAAATTGTCAAGTACGATGATTATGCCTGAAAATTTATTGTTATATTGTCTCAGTGGAGATAAGGTTAAAGAAAGAATTGTGCTCTGGTTGCCAAAATTTATTTGTATCTCTTTTTCGGACAATTTGAATTTATTCTTCATTCCGTATTTAATATTATCCAGGATTTCTGAATATTTAGAATCGCTAAGGATCTTTTCGTAACTTTTATCGATAGGGTTTTTTTCTTGTAATTCCAACATATCGCGGGCAGAAGGATTAATGGTTGTAATAATACCTTCTGCATTCAAGGTGATGACTCCTGTGGTTATATTATTCAAAACAGTTTCGATGTACTGTTTCCTCGATTCCAGTTCTGAGGTTTTTTGGGCAATATTGTGATGGCTCTCATTTAAGTCAGATACCATCTGGTTAAAGGAATCAATGAATGTTCCCAGTTCATCAGAAGCAGGATCCTCAACCTTAATATTTAAATTTCCTTTAGAAACTTCTTTGGTTGCTTGGGCGAGCTTTTCAATAGGAACAGTAATTCCTTTGGCCAGATGAAATGCTATCCAACTTGCCGCAAAGATAATGAGAAGCGTTATGAAAATTAGCGTCATTAGATACAATGATTTTACAGGGTCTTTCTGTATTTTTATCTGGCGGTATCTCTGAACGTAGGCAGTAATATTGTTGATTTTCTGAGCGTAATTTTGTTGAAGATATTTTCCTGTAACAATCAGGAGATTGTCTTTGTCCTGGATGTTGAAAGAAAGCCCCCGCCTTATCATTTCTCCTGTGCCCATCGGTTCGATAGTACTGAATTCTTCACCGAGCTGGGCTCTTTTGACTATGTTTTCCTTTAAAGTGTGGTAGTCCCGAAGAGGAAGGTCCGGATTTAGGTAAGAAAATAATTCTTCATCGTTTAAATAAATTCCGATTTCGTCGAGCTTATATTCAGTCAATTTATCCTTGACGAATTCCATTAAAGGAGCTCTTTGTTCTATGTTTATGAGTTTTTGTTTTTGGATGGCTTTGCCAAGCTGCTTGGCATAATGGAGAGTTATTTCTTCTGTGTTTAGATAGAATCCATCAGCTAGACCTTTTGTATCGTTCAGGATTTTATCGATAGGGGTCTTGAACCACTGCTCGATGTTTCTGCTGATCATGTCGCTTGCAAAGAAGAAAAGAAGGAGTGTTGGAATAAGGGATAATGAAATAAAGAAAAAGAGCAGCCTTGTCTTGAAATGAGAACCGGCAACCTTTCTTTTTCTTTCCAAATAGAGTTTTGCCAAGTTTCTGCCAAGTACAAATAGAAGAATAAGAAAAAGAAGAAGAACGATGATTTGTAGAGAAAAAAGGAGGACATTTGTTACTGTAGTTGAGGAAAATTGTTGAGTCTCGCGGATAAAAAACTCGATAGTAAAAAATAGAATGATAAGCAGGACAATAATAGCACCGATAACGCGCGGTCCCTTGTTCTTTGATTCTTCCATTGTTATTTTATTTTAGCATTTGTTTTAGTGTTTTACTGTGTATTATTATTCGAGGAATTGTTGGAAATTGTCTGGGGTTATTCTGATATTTTTAACAACAGCACCAGAACGGCCAAGGGATTTCCCTTTTTTGTTGTTTATAGTATAAGAAAATCCGCCTGCATTTCCTATATTGAAGAGTATTTCTTCGAGAGCGACTGTTTTGAATTTTTCTCCAGGCTGTTTAAGACCCTTTAGTTTTTCAATGCCGTCTGCATAGACTTGAATCCAGGTTTCCTGATGGAAAGAAATTTCGAGATTCAATACTTTTTCTTCTTCCGTTGATTCATTTACAGGAGGAGGCAGGATTATATCTTTTTGAGCTATTTTATAAGTTGGAAGAGGTATAGGGATATTGGCGGGTTCCTTTTTGTGGAATATAAAATAAAGGGATAAAGGAATTACTAAAATAAGAAATATTAATATTGCAAGATGAATAATATTTTTTATTTTATGATTGGTTGTTATACGAATTTTCTCTTGTTTGTTTTCCTCTTCCAGGGTTTGTTCCTGAAGTTGCATGGTTTCATAGTATTTATTCATGACTGCATCTTCATCTAAGCCAATATAACTGGCATATGTGCGTATGATGCCCTTGGTAAAAAAATCTCCTGGAAGCATATCCAATTGATCTTCTTCTAATGCTCTCAGGAATCTTAAGTTTATCTTTGTTGAGTCAGCAATTTCTTTTAGAGTTATCCCTCTTAATTCGCGTTCCCTTTGGAGTTCTTGCCCAATGGATACCATTTTTTGAATTTTAAGATAAGAACATCTCTATGTCAAATCAGTATAGGCCGAACTGTCCATAACAAGTCATGTTTTTAGAAAACGGGAGAGAGAGCTGAGGCTTCCTAAGAACCCGATTACTGCACCTGCTGCAAGGAGTGCGATGACCTGCGAAAATGAAAGATAACGGAACTTTATGATATCGCTCATAACTCCCAGGGATGAGCCTAAATACAGAGGAAAAATTTCTATCAGCAGTAAAAGAAGAATAAATGATAGTATTCCTCCTATTATTCCTAAGATAATCCCCTCAAGAAGAAAAGGAATTCTGATAAAAGAATTAGTTGCTCCGGACAAGCGTAGAATTTCGATCTCATTCTGCCTGGCAAAGACATTTAACTTAATTATATTGGAAATAATAAAGAAGGATGCAAGAACCAATATCCCTCCCAAAAAGAATCCGACAGTTTTTACCAGTTTGCTAAGAGATTTTATCCTTTCAATCCAGTCTTTGTTGAACTGGATATCTTCAACTCCAGGTGTATTTTTCATGTTATTGATGAAATTTGAAGTTTTATCAGAAGAAATGCTTTCTTCCTTTAGGGTAATTTCGAAGGAAGGAGGAAATGGATTAATTTTTAAATTTTCAATGATTCCTTGAAGGTCAGGAAATTTCTCTTGAAATTTTTCTAAGGCCTGATTTGAACTAATAAATTGAGTCTTTATGACCAATGTAGAATTTTTAATTTTTTCTTCGAGGGCTTCTATATCCTTTTCTGGCAGGTTCTTATCTAAGAAAAGAACAGCGACCATGTCTTTTGAAATCTGCTTGGCGGTATATTGAAGATTATTAGATAGAGAAAGAAAGATTGATATGATAAGGAAAGATAAACAGATGATTGTGACAGAAAAAAAATTGCGGGTTTTATACTGCCAGAGATTATTCAGGGTCTCTTTGAAGAAATATTTAGTTTTTTGAATAATCAGAGAGTCTCCTTTTTCAACAATTTTCCTTTATAGAGAAAAATGATGTTATTGCCAAAGTGTCGGATCAGTTCACGATCATGAGTGCAAATGATGACAGTTGAACCTTTCTTGTTGATTTCTTTGAATAAGCTCATAATTTCGAAAGCAAGCTCGGTATCAAGGTTTCCGGTTGGCTCGTCGGCTAATATGATTTTAGGATTATTTACAACCGCCCTGGCAATAGCCACTCTTTGCTGTTCACCGTAAGACAAACGGGAGGGATATTCCCACATTTTGTGATGGAGGTTGACCATCTGCAGGGCATTAAAAACTCTTCTTCTTATTTCTTTACGGGGAAGGCCGAGAATCTGAAGTACTATTGCAACATTATCAAAAACCTTTTTATTGGAAAGCAGGCGGAAGTCCTGGAAAACGATTCCTGTAGTTCGTCTCAATTGATATATTTTATGGTTGGGAATACGGAGTATGTTTCTTCTGTCAACAACAATTTGCCCTTGGGTAGGGTATAGCTCCCGAAAGATTATTTTAAGAAGCGTGGTTTTTCCCGAACCGCTTGGGCCTGTGATAAAATAGAAATCTCCCTTATTAATGCGAAAGGTTACATCCGAAAGGGCCCAATTAGGCTTTTGGTACTGCTTCCAGATGTGATATAGTTCTATCATTGCACTTTACCTGGGTTATTCATAAAGAATGCCGACACCAATATTTATTTTCCATTATATCTGCCAGTTACGTTGATATTTTCTTCCGCATAACATTTAATTCTTTTTCCATGCACTTATTTTCCTCTATATCATCGGCATTCTTTACCTTACAGGCGAGCCGATCTTACTGCATCTGATTCGTTACAGCGCATTCGTGGTGAAGGACCACAACTTCATGTGCTGTGCCTTGCATCTGCAGCAAGCTTGACTCGTGAATAACCCATGTACACTGAATTATTCATAAAAATTGCTTCATAAGATTGGAGATTCATCAGGTTCGAAAGGATTATAACATATCAATTTTGGGATTCAAAGAAGTGAAGAAAAAATGATGAAAGGAGTAGTTGTCAGATAAATAAAGACATGAACCATCCGAAAATAAGTGATCCAAAAACCATAATGAGAAACAGAGAAACACCATATTTTATCTGGCTTTTTATTTCATCCCTTCGGATTAATGCCAGGACAACACATGCTAAAGTTGCGTATAAGGCCATGGAAATCAAGTGGCTTTTAAATATCATTTCTTTTTTCCTGAAGATATGTCAAAGGCATCTAATGCACATATATAATTCAGGAGGCCTGCTCCTGCTATAAAAGTTGTACCGAATTCAAATGTAGTATTTTTTAGATTCCCGAATCCAAAAGAGAATATTTTGGAAAGCAAATATAAAAATCCGTTGCCTAGATCGGAAAAGAAGGCAAGGATTGTCAGGGGATTTTCAGTTTGGAAAGAATAAATCTTGCCGCCTATGGAGAGCCCGATGGCTGCCATGGATGAAATGCAGACAAAAAAGATCAGACCTCTCCAATATTTTTTTATGATGACATGGCCTAGTCCTGGAATGAACCATCCTGCAATTAAACTGATAATAGCTTTGGTCTTCATTTTGAAGGGAAATCATAAAAGAAAAAGTCGAGTAAATCAAGAGAAAAAAAGGAAAAGATCTTTGTTTTTTTGGGCAAAGCCAGTTTCTACGTTTTTCTTTATTTGCTGACTGAGTGTGGTTTAAGATTATTAATTGAAAGCCTGCAATTATTTCATTATAATGAAAGTCCTTCTTGTGAATAGGAAGGAAAGCAATATCAGGGAAGAAGAAAACATGAAAATTAGAAAAATATTTTTTACCATTACGCTTTCGTTATTTGTTATAAATTCTGTTAATGCTAAAACAAATGGCTATCTTTCTTTTAAGTTTTTAAAGGGCCAGTCGCAGAGTAATGTTTTTGACGGAACTTTCCAAGAAGCTCAATTAGGCCTCATATTTTCGGGAGAGATAAATCCGAAAATTGCCTATATTGCTGAGGTAAAACTTCAGGATAGAACAAGGATTGAAATGAATCAAGCCCTTGTTGAAGTAAGTCCTTCATATGCTTTCAATCTTAAGATGGGGCTTTATCTTGTTCCTTTTGGAAAATACAATCAATTCAACAGGCCCCACCAGACAGTGTTGATAATTCCTCCTATGAATGTTGAAGAGTTTTTCCCTCCATGCTGGAGAGACATAGGGATTTTATTGGAAGGAAAGGTCAGCAGTTTTTTTTATTCGCTATATTTAGGGAATGGGCTTGCAGAAAGTCAGTGCTTGGATGGAGGGCAGCAGTTTAAGGACAATAATGCGAATAAGGGGAGAGGGGCAAGAATTGCTTGGATTGTTGACCAGGGATTTGAGGTGGCTTATTCCTATTATCGTGGGAAATTTGATAGTGATAATAGCAGAAACTTGTTTTTACAAGGCTTGGATTTAACATGGGGGACAGAAGATTTTCAAATATTGTCCGAATATACAAAAGTTAACATTGAGAATCCGGCTGAGTTTTCAAGGGGAACTGCAGAAGGTTATTTTATTCAGTTGTCCGTCAATATGGGAAGTCTTCAGCCTGTAGTTAGTTACCAGCGATTGGAATATAATGACGAGTTTCACGGAACAGGATTTTTCGGAGCAGATAATCCTGGAATAGGAATATCAGAAAATAAAAGCCGCTGGGCAGTCGGGATGGCTTATTTAATGCTTGATAATTTACGTTTGAAACTTGAATATGACTTTAACCGTGAGAAAGAATTCGAGAAGAATGATAATATTTTCTTATGCCAAG